>Ga0181539_1001070_pt1 | contig 31448 bp, 27 predicted proteins | sample PEATcosm2014_Bin_46_FD_119767 | JGI IMG/M metagenome (GOLD analysis project Ga0181539, IMG submission 119767) | Peatland microbial communities from MTU Mesocosm Facility, Houghton, MI, USA - PEATcosm2014_Bin23_60_metaG | ecosystem: Environmental > Terrestrial > Soil > Wetlands > Peat | place... | reverse complement strand
GTGCACGAGTTCCGACGGCGACCGTGTTCAAGCGTATTCTGGCTGGTTGCAATTGGTTTGTGTCTCGTCTTGACGTGCGTCGTGGCGGTTCCTCGCGTGCTTATAGCTTCGGTCTGCGGGCGATGTCCGCTGTTCTTCTTGCGTTTTTCCTCCTGCCTCTCTTTATCCCGATTTTCAATCTCGGATCCGAATCCTCCGTGCCCGCTTGCTGTCGCCGCGAAGGAAAGCATCGTTGTGCCATGTCCGCCCGTTTCCGACATTCCGTCCTAGGTGCCTCTTCGGAACCCTTTCTCGGCTCCACAATACCCTCTTGTCCTTATCGCTTGCATTGGTTGATGCCGCCCGTTTCCCGCGCGCTCTTCGCGCCTTCCGTGTCGGTCTTCTCCGTCCTCGCTGTCTCCTATCCCGCGCTGGGCCTTGAAACTACTCTCCTCACACGCCTTCCCGATTTCCGCAGTCACCGCAAGCGTGGCCCTCCTTCACTTCTCGCCTGAAAAGCGCTCTCCCGCGACGGGAGTATGTTTCCTCCCGTTTCTCGGTGTACCGCCTTATCCAACGTCCATCGACATTTGAGGAGAAAATATGCGACGCAATGTTATTGGGGTATTTGTGCTCATGGTGTGCCTACTCGCCTTGATCCGCCCCGCGTGCTCCGAAGAAGTTCATGGCGTTGTCACGGATCCATCCGGCGCGGTCATTTCCGGCGCGGTCGTCCAAGTCCAATCTGCCGGTCGGATAATCGCCTCGGCCAAAACCGACGAAGAGGGCGTCTATGCCCTGCAAATCGAACATCAGCAGGCCGTCGCCGGCGATTTGCAGATCAGCATCACTGCTCCTGGTTTTGCCGCTGTCAGCTACCCACTCGATTTTTCCCGGTCCGCCCGCGTGAACTGGCCCGTCCGCCTGGAGATTGCCGCCGCTTCCGAACAAGTCCATGTGGAAGCCAAGAGCCTGCCCTTTCAAGACCAGCTTGACATGAGCGAAGTGCGCGAAAGCTCAGCAAAAGACGTTGGCGAAGCGCTCACCGCCGTGGACGGCATCTTTAAGATCCGCCAAGGCGGCATTGCCAACGACGTGGTCGTGCGGGGATTCCAGCAGAACAACGTCAATGTCTTGATTGATGGAGCGCGCATCTACGGCGCATGCCCCGGCCACATGGACCCCGTCGTCCAGCACGTGGACTTCGCCGAAGTCGAGCACGTGGAAATTGTCAAGGGCGCCTTCGATATCGCCAGCGCGGGTAGCCTCGGCGCCGAACTCCGCGTCGTCACCAAGACGCCGCCGCTCGGCCTGCATTTCACTTCCAGCCTGAGTTTCGGCTCTTTCAACTATTTCAATCCCGCTGCGACTGCTTCCTTCGGCAACTCGAAATTCCGTGTCCTTGCCGGCTATTCGTACCGCGTTTCCGATCCATATAAAGATGGTTCCGGCAAATCCTTTATCGATTACGCGAACTACTCCTCAACCGCGCAAAATGAGCATGCCTTTGACATTAATACCGGCTGGTTCAATACCGAATGGACTCCTGCCGATAATCAGAAGCTCTCACTCTCTTACACTCGCCAGCAGAGCGGCCTAATCCTCTCTCCCTACGAAACCATGGATTCCGACTACGACAACGCCGACCGCGCCACGGTGAAGTACGAAATCCGCAATCTCTCCTCCCCTGTGCGCGCCATCCGCTTCGAGAGCTACTTCACCCAGGTCATTCATTTCATGAGCGACCGTTACCGCACTTCAGCCGAAATGGCCGGCATGGGTTCCCCCTGGATGATGGCGGCCGAGCCGCGTTCGCGCACGTTCGGCGGCCGCGCGGAATTCGACGTGGGCAAGGAACTAACCTTTGGCTTTGAGGGTTACCACCGCAATTGGAACATGATGGACTACATGAACATGGACGGCATGATGTCCATGAATCAAGCCTTACCCAACGTGGACACCAACCTCGCTGGCGCCTTCGCCGATTACCACCACTCGTTCTCGGACCGCCTCAGACTCAGCGGCGGCCTGCGCTTTGACCACGCCGTCATCTCTACCGGCGTTCCCGGTCTCGACACCGATCTCTACTTCGCCTACCAGAACACGCGCAGCACCAGTCACACCGACAACTATGGCTCCGGCAACCTGCGCCTCTCATACTCATTCCCCCAGCAGATTGAATTCTTCGCCGGAGCCGGCGTGACCGGCCGCGTCGCCGACGCGGAAGAACGCTTTCTCCTTGAGTCTTCCATGTCGGAGATGGACATCGGCAATCCGAACCTGCCCGTGATGCGCAACACGGAAGCCACCGCCGGTGCTATCTACCGCCATGGCTCCTCTTATTTCAAATCAACTCTGTTTTTCTCCAATCTCGACGACTACATCCTCGTGAACGACCAGCCGCTCCTGAATCCCATGATGGGCATGAGCGGCAGCGTGCGTTCCTTCACCAATGTTGACGCCCATATTTATGGTGGCGAGGTCAGCTACGGCGTCAGTCTTCCCGCCGGTTTTTCGCTGCGGGGCGGCAGTTCGTATTCTCGCGGCACGAACGCCCCCAAGCCTGAAGCGGGCGTCTTCAGCTCAAATCTCCCCGAAATGCCACCGTTCCGGACTTGGGCCGCGCTACGTTACACGCACCAGTGGGGCTTTGCCGAATTCGGAGGCACTGCTGTCGGACGACAGGGGCTGGTGGACACAGACCTGAACGAAACTCCAACCCCTGGCTACGGCTTGCTCAACGTGAAACTTGGATTGCTGTACCGAAAATGGAGCGCCAGCCTCGTCGTGGACAATCTTCTCGACCGCTTTTACTACGAGAACTTGTCCTACTATCGTGACCCCTTCGCTTCCGGCGTCAAAGTCCCCGAGCCTGGTCGCAACCTCTTTGCCCAGGTGAAATACAGCTTTTAAGTAAGTATCCCCCGAGCAGAGCCGGGGAAACAACGAAGGGAAGTCCGCGCACAAGGGCGGTTGCGACCTCTCAGAGCTTAGCCCTAGAAACTGAACTTCGCGGCAAAGCTTGGGTTGGGGGCAGACTTCGGGGGAGGGCTGTTCAAACGGGCGTCCCATGACTCTAACCGGAGTCTGGGGCGCTTTCGTTTGTGTGTTCTTGCCAACGCAGTCTACAACTTGCTGGGCGCAGAGGTGCCGCCCACGGTCCAATCAGCAGGTCGGCTTCGAAAAGGAAGATCAGGACTTGGTTTCCGCGTTGGCAACCGCGAAGAATGCGTCTTGCTGTCCGTGTGCATAGCGCAGAGCCGGTATTCGTGACCGTGATCGTCCACCTCCAAGTAGTCGGCCACTTGCTCGCAACCCTTACGGTCACACAACACGGTCGCGTTTAGCGGATGGTGAAGTTGGAAAAATTCCATGCGTAGGATTTTACGGGGACCAAATATGTGGCACAAGCCGTTCAGATCGGCTGATGCGGTGCTATCCCATAAGCCCTCGGATCAACCGTGGCTAACGACGACGAGGGGCGCTCCGCGCCCGTTGGCACGCTATCGCCTTAGAAAGCGTCGTTACCTAGACAGGGGTAACGTTCTCCGCTTGCCAGCCTTTGGGGCCCTTGGTCACGTCGAACTGCACCTTTTGCCCTTCTTGCAGGCTCTTGAAGCCGCCCGCTTGAATCGCGGAGAAATGCACGAAAACGTCTTCGCCATTTTCACGGCTGATGAAACCATAGCCCTTGGCGTCGTTGAACCACTTCACTGTTCCCTGTTCTGCCATTGATGTTCCTATTCTTGTTTCCTGAAATGTGCTGAGAAGATTCGCTGCTGTAGACGGGGGTTGACGCTGGTTGGCGGTACCGGCCTTCAACTGCTTGTGAGTCATGCTTAGCGAATACTAATGTAGCACAATCAATCGGAGAGACTCTCGAAACTCTGCTGGGGGGGATGGTCTCCGGCCTCCCAACCTCCGGAGCAGAGGACATCGGCGTTGTCATCCGCGACAAATCGCTGGACGAGGAGTCGCCGATAATTGGTTGGCGCTGATTGATCCGTTCATCCTCTCTCACCTCGAAGTTCTGAAGCTATTTGCGGACACCGCCAAGTTCCCTGCTTAAAGACGGACTGAGGTACACGTGGCGGGCAGCCAATGAAAGACCGAGGATTCAGCATGCTGGCCCAGCAGTGCCGCCACGTGGCACGCAGGAGCTATTCACGAACTTTGGGACGGAGCCTAAGTTGGAATTGAACAGTTTTCGGGGGAGGGCTGTTCAAACGAGCGTCCCGCGACTCTAAACGGAGTCTGGGGCGCTTTCGTTTTTTGCCTCGTGCTGAACTGGGCTGGGCGTCTCTGTCACCTGCCTGACCTGCCCGCCTGTCGGCAAGCCTGCCGAAATGTCGGCGGGGGCTTCGGTTCGATACCGTGTGGCTCCGGAAACGAATCGTCTCCGGTATTGGTGGAATGTGGAACCTCGCTTTGGCATCAGGTTTGTGCCAAGCTGTGGGTATGGCAAAGAAACGCACCAAAGCCGACAGGTCACAGCGGCAGACTGAACAACTGGAAAAAAGGATAGATCGCCGTCCAGACGAGATCGAGAAAGAGCCATCAACACTCGCACCGAAGTCGGACGAGCCGACCGTCCTGATCCCGATTAAGCAGCAGATTCGCCAACGTGCCTACGAACTTTACGAGCAGCGCGGAAGGGATGACGGTCGCGATTTGGACGATTGGCTTCAAGCTGAGTGCGAGATAAAGGGCACACGGGCGAACGCGACAGCGGCATAGCTTCCAGCAGTCCTCAAGAGCGGTTGGTTAATTGGATGGGGGAGGCGAATTTAACGGAAAATTAACGCAGACGGGGCAGAGTTTAGCTCAGAATCAACGTTCGGATTCCTTATCGGCCAAAATTTCGTTAGAGGTGCCCATGATGACCACCCCAGCCAGTGCCATCAAAGATGAAGTCCGTCTGCTAATTAACATTCAAATCGAGACATTTGGACAGCCAGCATCTTTAACATCTCCCCAACTCCGCGAATTCCATCAACGGTCTGAGAAGATCAGCACGCTGTGCCAAGAACTGAATCGGATTGGCACTAGGAGCGTTTTAGAACAGCGGTTGGAGAGGGCGTCTTAGTCCAAGCCGCCATACACAGCGTTTCGCTGTCTCAATATCGAATCTACTGAGCAGAGTTGCGCGGCCATTGTCGCTGCTGCGGACTGTCTCGTGTTTGTGCCTAGCAGCGTGATCCTGACCTCCCGAAAATGGGGCAATCTGCCCGTACTTTTGCCAATAAGAATGGAACGTTTTGCCCCAGCGGCAAATCTCGTTTGCTAGACTGTGGCTCTCGCAAATAATTCTTGTTTGACATAAAAACGGAAGGTTCTTCACATGATCACCATACTCGGAGCAGGCGGGGCTATCGGCAACGAACTCGTGAAGCTCCTCTCTGCTCGGAAACAGTCGTTCAGACTCGTTGGTCGGAACCCACGCAACGTGGTTGGTGCCACAGAAGCTATTTCGGCTGACATTGCCGACAGAGAGCAGACCATTCGCGCCGTGGCAGGTTCGAGCATCGTACATCTCCTCGTCGGCCTGAAATACGATCACAAGCTCTGGGCGGGAATGTGGCCGCGAATCATGGCTAACACGGTCGAAGCGTGCAAACGCGCTGGCGCAAAGCTGATTTTCTTCGACAACGTGTACATGTACGGAAAGGTCAGCGGCCCGATGACGGAAGAAACACCGTTCAACCCGTGCAGCAAGAAGGGGGAAATTCGAGCCAAGCTCGCTACCTCGCTCATCAATGAGTGGAAGTCTGGCACCTTGATCTCAATGATCGCCCGCGCTGCCGACTTCTACGGACCGGACACACGAAATGGCGTGCCGAATATCTTAGTGTTTGAAGCATTGGCGAAGAATCGGAAAGCGTCATGGCTGGTGAACGATTCCGTGCCCCACACCTATACGTACACGGTCGATGCTGCGCAAAGCCTCGTGACGCTTGCCGAGAGTGAGTCCTCTTGGAATCAGACATGGCACGTTCCGACAACGCCGAATCCGCCGACCGGAAAAGAGTTCATTGCCATGGCCGCAAAGGAACTCGGTGTCGCGCCCAAATACCGCGTACTGAGCAGGCCAATGCTATGTCTCGCCGGGTTGTTTGATTCGACGATCAGAGAATCGTATGAAATGCTCTACCAGAGCGATTCGCCTTACCTATTCGACTCTTCTAAGTATGCAAGCGCCTTTGGTTTCTCCGGCACACCTTATCCCGAAGGAATTCGCGCCACTGCCGCTTCTTTCAGGAAAGCCACGTCGCTGGCGAAGTAAAGTCTTGTGTCGATGAAAAACCCTACGCTCATGTGACGAGTTGTGGCGTTGGCGTCGGAATGCCTCTGCGTTCCGTAGCTGTACGTTCCGCTAGGCAAAATGGAAGGAGACGATTGCCAGCGCACGTTATAGACCATCCGCCGATTCGTTCTGCTGTGACTCCGCTGGCTGCGGTCGCTCCGACTCCAAAACGGGTCTTGTCTTTTTAATCATCCCGTAACGCTCGGTGCGTAGCATTGGACACGGAGACAAATGTGTCCGTAGCGTTTCCATTGGCGCTGCTAGCGGTGTTCGTCATTCTCTTGGCCGCAATGCCGTGGCATCGTCCCCATCCCAATCATCAGTTCATGTTGGAATTATTACGATCCCAGTTGGACGACGAACAGACGGACTTGCATGATTCGCAGTAGGAAGGACGTGGGCATCACAGGTCGGAGTTTGGTAGAACTCTGATGTAGCTGCTCCTACAGGTAACGGCAACGAGTGAAGCCTTAGAGATTTCCGTGTGGAGCAACAAGGCCAGTGAGAAAGCCCGCTCCCGTGATTTGCAGCACTCCCAGAAATAGCCTGAAAGATGCCGAGGCACGACGATTGTCGCCCAGTGTTGAAGAACGCTTCATCTTCGTGGGGTCAGTCAGCCCCGGCAACGAAGGTAACTTCGGCCACAGTCCCTGATGGTGATGCTTTGAAGCTGACTTCAAGGCTGTGAGGAGTCTGCTTCGACTTGCCATCTGCGCCAGATCCTGGAGGAAGCCCAGACGATCGTCAGCGATGCACTGGCGGCGTCGCATACGAGGGAGAAATCATGACCGACCACACTCGTGTCAGCCACCCGATCTACAACCTTCTACCGACCGAAATCGAGGGATTCGATTCGCTGGCGGAACTTGCCTTGAATATGCGTTGGACGTGGAATCATGCCACCGACGAAGTGTGGCGGCAACTTGATCCCATACTGTGGGAAATCACGCATAACCCCTGGGTCGTGTTGCAGACGGTCTCGCGTGACCAGATCGAGCGCGTGTTGGCGGATTCTGGTTTTCGCAAGACCGTCGATGGCCTGGTGCAGTCCAGGCGGCTGGCGTTGGAGACGCCCGCATGGTTTCAGCAAAAGCATCCGCAAGCTTCCTTGACCTGCGTCGCGTATTTCAGCATGGAGTTTATGTTGAGCGAAGCTTTGCCTATCTATTCGGGCGGCCTTGGCAATGTGGCCGGTGATCAACTCAAAGCCGCCAGCGATCTGGGTGTGCCCGTGGCCGGCGTGGGGCTGCTCTACCAGCAAGGCTATTTTCGCCAGGTGATCGACAAGAACGGAGAGCAGAAGGCTCTTTACCCCTACAACGATCCCGGCCAATTGCCGATCACGCCTTTGCGCCAGGCGAACGGGGAGTGGTTGCGGTTGGAGATCGCGCTGCCTGGATACTCGGTCTGGCTGCGCGCCTGGCAGGCGCAGGTCGGCAGAGTGAAGCTTTACCTGCTGGACAGCAATGACGCCGCGAACTTTCCCACAAATCGCGGGATCACCAGCGAGCTCTATGGGGGCGGTCCGGAACTGCGCCTCAAGCAAGAACTGCTGCTCGGGATCGGCGGATGGCGGTTGCTCCGCGCACTCGGCCTCAAGCCGGAAGTCTGTCACTTGAATGAAGGGCATGCGGCCTTCGCCGTGTTGGAGCGTGCCCGCAACTTCATGGAAGAAAGCGGGCAGCCCTTCGAAGTGGCACTGGCCGCGACTCGAGCGGGGAACCTCTTCACCACACACACGGCCGTGGCTGCGGGCTTTGACCGTTTCCCTCCGGCCCTCATCGAACCATATCTTGCTCGTTATGCGGAGCAAAAGTTGGGCATAACACTCCACGATTTGCTGGCCTTAGGCCGTCAGAATCCTAACGACGCCTCGGAAAGTTTTAACATGGCCTATCTCGCTATCCGGGGGAGCGGGGCGGTAAATGGCGTAAGCCGCTTGCATGGGGAAGTCAGCCGGCATCTCTTCGGGCCTCTCTTCCCGGGCTGGCCAGCCGACGAAGTGCCCGTCGGATTCGTGACCAACGGAGTGCACATGCCAAGTTGGGACTCGGCTTCCACCGACGATCTTTGGACGGCAGCCTGTGGAAAAAACCGCTGGATCGGGACGACAGAAAACCTGGAGCAGGACATTCGCCGCGTCTCCGACACCACGCTCTGGAAATTTCGCACTGCCGCCACCAAGTCTCTCGTGGAATACGCTCGCGGACGACTCTCCCGTGAACTCGACGCCTCTGGCTCGTCGCCTGAGGCGATTGACGAAGCGAAACATTTATTCGATCCCAACGCACTGACGCTGGGCTTTGCGCGACGCTTCGCGACCTATAAGCGACCGAACCTGCTGCTGCACGACCCGCAGCGGCTGCTTCGTCTATTGACGAATTCCGAGCGCCCGGTGCAACTCATCATCGCGGGCAAGGCCCATCCGGAGGACCGGGCGGGACAAGCCTTGATCCATGAATGGATAAATTTCATCCGCCAGCCCGAGACCCGCCCGCATGTGATCTTCCTCAGCGATTACGACATGCTGCTGACCGAGAACCTGGTACAGGGGGTGGATGTCTGGATCAACACGCCGCGGCGCCCCTGGGAGGCTTGCGGGACCAGCGGTATTAAGGTGCTCGTCAATAGAGGCATCAACCTATCAGAGTTGGACGGCTGGTGGGCGGAAGCCTACACGCCTGAAGTGGGATGGGCGTTGGGAGATGGCCACGAGCACGGCGACGATCCCGTGTGGGACGCTGTCGAAGCCAACGCGCTCTACGACCTACTCGAACGGGAGGTGATCCCGGAGTTCTACACTCGAGACCAGAGCGGCATTCCCAGGGCATGGGTCAAGCGTATGCGGGAGAGCATGGCGCAATTGACGCCGCGCTTCTCCGCCGACCGCGCCGTCCGCGAATACACCGAGCAACATTATCTTCCGGCTGCGACCGCCTACTGTGAGCGCGCGGCGAACAAAGGCGCAATTGGCAAGCAAGTGGTCGATTGGCAGCATGGAGTGGATCGGAAGTGGGGATCGTTGCGTTTCGGAGACTTGCGGGTCGAAACCAACGCGGACCACCACGCATTTGAAGTCGAAATCTTTCTGAGCGATCTCGACCCAGATGCGGTGCGAGTTGAGCTTTATGCGGACGGCAACAACGGCGGCGATCCCGTACGGCAGGAAATGAAGTGGGCGCGCCTGCTTCCTGGCGCGCCCGAGGGCTGTGTCTACCAGGCGACGGTACCCGCTGCACGTCCAGCGGGAGACTACACGGCGCGAGTGACGCCCCACTGCGACGGCGTTGCGACCCCACTGGAAGACGCTCGAATGCTGTGGCAACGATAATAAAAATGCTCCGCGCGCCCAAACTCGCAACCGGCGTTCGCAACTCCCTCCGAATCCTGAGGTGTTCTCTATGATCCGCCCTGCACCTGCTGCAAGAGCTGTTCATCGATCTGCTGCAGCGACGCCGGAATCTTTGCATAATGGAGTTGCTCCGCAGGGTCCTGCCCGCCCGTGATGATGTACTGGACGAAGCCCTTAACCTCCCCTGCCTTGTTGAGGTCTTTTGCTTGTTTTGGCACAAGCAAGAAGGTGAGGCCACTGATGGGATAAGCATCCGGCGCCGACGCCGGAGCATTCACGATTGGCGTGCGCACGTCTTTCGATAGCTCGCCGGAAAACGCATCGATAGCAGCGCTCGTTCCCGCAGCCGTCGGGCTCACGTATTTGCCCGCCGCGTTCTGGACCTGCGCGACTGGAAGATGGTTCTCCTCGGCATAAGTCAGCTCGACGTATCCGATAGCGCCGGGACTCTGCTTAACCACTCCGGTCACGCCCTCGCTCCCTTTGCCGCCGATTCCCAGTGGCCAGCTTACAGAGAGGCCTTGGCCGACCTGGCTCTTCCATTTGGGGCTGACGGCGGCAAGATAGGTGGTGAAGATGTTCGTGGTGCCGCTGCCGTCGGTGCGATACACCACGACGATGCCCTGCTTGGGAAGATTCACTCCGGGATTGTCCTTCTTGATCGCGGCATCCTGCCAATTCTTGATCGTGCCTAGATAAATACCCGAGAGTGTCTTTGCGCTCAGCTTCAGCGGCTCTTTGATCTGTTCCAGGTTATAGGTTATGCATACCGGTCCTGCGCTCTCCGGAATCTGCACCAGAGCAGGCATCTCCTTCAGCTTTTCGTCATCGAGCGCGGCGTCGGATGCGCCAAAATCCACCATCCCGTTCTTGAGCTGCTCGATGCCTCCGCCGCTGCCAATCGATTGATAATTGATCTGTAATCCCTGATGATCTTTTCCATAGGCTTGGACCCATTGCATCATGACGGGATAAACGAACGAACTGCCAGCGGCGGTAAGCTGAGCGCTATTGCGGGCGGCTACAGTCGTCGGCGTCCCGGAGTTACAGCCGGTTAGAATGATTGCGGCGAAGAACGGAACGGAGAGAAGACTGAATTTCATATACATCCTCTGTAAGTGCGGGAGCAGGTCGCGACCAAACGGGTCGAGTTCCTTTGTGATCAAAAACTCCAGCGCATCACTCTCTCATTCTCAACTCTTTCAGGTCTGAGCAATAGTAGACACTTCGCGGGCAAGACAATTATTTTCACGCCCCGTTAATAATTGAAAAAGCCGCCCACATGGGCGGCTTGACTTTTCAGATCGATTAGTCGTCTTACGCTGCTGCTCGAGCTTTTTCTTCCGACTTTTTGTGAGCCTCGGCGGAGCATGCGTGGGCCTTAGTGGAACATTCGATTGCCTTCTTTGATTGATCGAGAGCAGCGTGTTGGTTGCCCTTGTCGTGATACTCTGCTGCGGCGCGATGTGCTTTGGCTGCATTATCGTGCTCGGCTGCGGCTTTGTGATGCGCGTCTTTTGCCATATTGAGTTCTCCTTGGGATGATGCTGCAGGCGCTGAAATGACCTCACCGTGAGGCTTTTCTTGCGGGCGCCTCCAGACTGAACCACGCTACCCGCTAACGTTTTCAATAAATGTATAGTTTTATACACATCCGAAATTAGATCCAGGAAACGCTTGATTTGCTCACCGCTGTCCTTCTTTAAGGATCAAGCCCTTGAGCCAGAAGAGCCCCCCGCACCGTCACCGTGCCCGAACTGAAGAATTAACCTCCTTTTAACAATTCTCCTTTATATTTGCGCTCGACATAGGCCCCAGGCTGCTCTGGTGTGACGGCCGCTTTTTTCTCTCAGGCTCAACGGGTGGGCTCAATCGGTATACTCTTGACGATTCCGATGTCCGCCGAGCACACTTACGCCACCAAGCACCGCGTTTCGCGACCGGCCGGCAAACCACGGCAAGAAGAATCCGATCGAACAAGCCCGCGCGACGCTTCTTCTCTGGGCGATTCAAAACTCTACGTTAACCGGGAACTCAGCCTGCTCGCGTTCCAGAGACGAGTGCTGGAGGAAGCCCAGGACCAGCACAATCCCTTGCTTGAGCGAGTGAAATTTCTCTCCATTGTGGGCTCAAACCTGGATGAGTTCTTTATGGTGCGGGTAGCCGGTCTTAAGCGGCAAGTGGAGAGCGGTGTACTCGAATGCGATCCCGATGGTATGACGCCCAAACAACAGTTGGGCGCGATCCGTGAAAAGGCTTCGGATCTGTTCAAAGCCGCACACGAGTGTTTGCGCCGGCAACTCTTCCCGGCCCTTAAGAAGGCTGGTTTGTGCGTCGTGGATTATTCTCAGCTGACATCGGTACAACGGACGAACGTTAACAAGTATTTTTCCGAAACAGTCTTTCCTACGCTGACTCCTTTGGCGTTCGATCCTGGCAGACCTTTTCCGCACATCTCAAACCTCAGCCTCAACCTAGCCGTGCTCATCCGCGACCAGCAGGACGTTGAACATTTCGCCCGGGTCAAAGTGCCCGATGTCCTGCCGCAGCTCGTACCGATAACTCCGGTAGCCAAAGAAGGCGTGACTAAGAAAAAGAAAGCGCCTGCGCCACAGTACCTGGTGTGGTTGGAGCAGGTCATCGTGGCCAATCTGCAAAGCCTGTTTCCAGGAATGGAAATCATTGAAGCCCATCCTTTCCACGTAACTCGGGACGCGGACAGCGCCATCCAGGAGCTTGAGGCCGGCGATCTTCTGGAGTCGGTTGAAGAGGGGGTCTGGCAGCGGCGTTTTGCGGACGTGATCCGGCTGGAAGTGAACGATGACATGCCACCGGCCGTTCTGGAAATCCTGCAGAAGAACCTCGAAGTCGATCCCGATGATGTTTACCAGGTGGGGCGGCCTATTGCCTTGTCGCGCCTGAAACATCTTTCGGCGGTCGATCGTCCTGAGTTGAGGGATAAGCCTTTCCTCCCGGCGGTCCCGGCTGCACTGCAGCCTGAGGAAGAGGGCGAAGACATGTTTGCCGCCATCCGGCGCCAAGACGTTCTTCTGCACCACCCGTTCGATTCCTTTCAACCGGTGGTGACGTTTCTCCAGCAAGCGGCCCGTGACCCGGCGGTTTTGGCCATCAAAGTTACCCTGTACCGCGTGGGCCGTAACTCTCCGGTGGTAGAGGCACTGCTGGATGCCGTCGGCGAGGGGAAGCAGGTGGCCGCGTTGGTGGAACTCAAGGCTCGTTTTGACGAAGAGAGCAATATTGAGTGGGCCCGCGCTCTGGAGCGCGACGGAGTGCATGTTGTCTACGGTCTGCCGGGCCTGAAAGTGCACTGTAAAACCGCTTTGGTAGTGCGGCGCGAGGGCGATGCCATCCGCCGCTATGTGCATCTTTCCACCGGCAACTACAACAGCGTTACCGCTCAGCTCTATACCGATATTGGAATGTTCACCTGTGATGAAGCGATCGGTGCCGACTGTACCGATTTGTTTAATTACTTAACGGGTTATTCCGCCAAGGTCGACTATCGGAAGTTGCTGGTAGCCCCGGTGGACATGAGGCAAAACTTTGAGCGGCTCATCCGCCGCGAGATCGAGCATCAGCGCAACGGCGAGCGAGGCCAGCTTATCTTCAAGATGAACGCCCTGGTAGACAAGCGCATGATTCAACTTTTTTATGAGGCCTCACAAGCCGGCGTCCAGGTGGATCTTCTGGTGCGCGGGATCTGTTGTTTGTGTCCCGGGATAGCTGGTATCAGCGAAAACATCAGGGTCACAAGTATCGTGGGACGATTCCTTGAGCACAGCCGCATTTTCTATTTCCGCAACGCTGGACAAGAGGAGATTTACCTGGGCAGCGCCGACATGATGCCGCGCAACCTTAATCGCAGAGTGGAAGTTGACTTTCCGGTGCGCGACCCCAAGCTGGTGCGGTTTCTCCACGACGAGGTGCTCGCCATCTACCTTGCCGACGTGGTCAAAGGCCGCCATATGAAACCCGACGGAACCTATGATCGGCCTTCCAATCGCGACAATGCCCGCAGCATGAACAGTCAGGAATGGTTCATCAAGAAAGTCGCAGTCAGTTCCGGCAGCAACGAAAATCTGTCGGGTAATTCCACGGCTTGAAAGGTTCTCCGTAAGCCGATTCAGGAAACGATGACAACACCGAATGCGGATAATGCGACAGGAGCTTTGGTCGCCGCTGGAACGGCAGATTCTAAGGTTGCGTCGCCGTCCGCCAGCCCGAACGAGCGCCCGATCCTAACGAAGACGAAGAGCCAGAATATTCGTGTTTCGCCCGCAGTCCTCGATGCCGCCCGGAAGGACGGCGAAGAGTTGCTCCGGGACTTGCGAACGTCTCTCAATGGTCTGACGCAAGCTGAGGCCGAGCAACGGGCACGCACGACGGGTCCAAATGAGATCGCACAAGAGCGGAAGCAAGGCTGGCTCGTCCGCGTTCTGAAAATCATCCGCAACCCGCTGGTGATCCTGCTTTCGACTCTGTCGGCAATTTCGTTTCTTACGGGCGACGCACGCGCCGGCTCTGTGATGTTGGGTATGGTAGCGCTGAGTGTGGGACTCCGTTTCTGGCAGGAAGCCCGGGCGGACTCCGCCGCAGAGAAACTGAAGGCCATGATCCATGTGACCGCGACGGTGGTTCGGGACGGCGCGGCGAGAGAGATACCACTCCGGGACCTGGTGCCGGGTGACATCGTCAAACTGGCAGCCGGCGATATGATTCCCGGCGACGTGCGGCTGCTGTCCTCGAAGGATGTTTTCGTAAGCCAAGGCAGCCTCACAGGTGAGTCGCTCCCGGTCGAGAAGTTCCACGATCCAGAAACTGAAAAAGGGACCTCGCCCACGGAACTCAAGAACACATGCTTCATGGGGACGAGCGTCGAGAGCGGCACGGCAACAGCAGTCGTGGTGACGACCGGCGTACAAACCTACCTGGGCAGTATGGCCAGCTCGATCACCGGGGAACGAACTCTGACAAGCTTCGATCAGGGTCTCAACCGCTTCACTTGGCTCATGATGCAATTCATGGCTGTGATGGTGCCTCTGGTTTTCTTCATCAACGGTTTCACCAAGCACGATTGGAAGGGAGCCTTCTTCTTCGCCCTGGCTGTGGCCGTAGGCCTCACTCCCGAGATGCTCCCGATGATCGTTTCCGTCTGCCTCTCCAATGGCGCGCTCGTCATGAGCCGCAAGAAGGTGATCGTTAAGCGTATTAACTCCATTCAGAACTTCGGAGCCATGGACGTGTTGTGCACCGACAAGACGGGGACGCTCACCGAGGACCGCGTCGTCCTCATGCGGCATTGCAACGTCGCTGGGCGCGAAACCGAGGACGTGCTCCTGGCCGGATACCTGATCAGCTACTTCCAGACAGGCCTCAAGAACCTGCTCGACCGGGCGATTCTGGATAGTGCCGACTTCCACGGGAAAGCGATGGTCGAGAAGTATAAGAAGCTGGATGAGCTCCCGTTCGATTTCACGCGACGCATGATGTCGGTCCTGGTGGCCGACGCCGAAGGTAAGGCGATCCTGCTGACCAAGGGGGCTCCGGAGGACGTATTTCACCGCTGCTCGCAGTTTGAACTCGATGGCAAGTTGTCCGCAATGGAACCCGATCTGATGGTCGGGCTGAAAGCAGAGTACGACAGCCTCAGCAACGATGGCTTTCGCGTGCTGGCAGTGGCCTCGAAGGAACTGCCCGGGAAGCAAGTTTGCGTTAAGGAAGACGAGCGCGAACTCACACTGAGAGGGTATGTCGCGTTCCTGGACCCGCCCAAGGACACTGCCGCCCGCGCCCTCGCGGCCCTGGCCAAGCATGGTGTGGCCGTAAAGATCCTCACCGGCGATAACCACCTTATCAGCCGCAAGGTGTGCAAGGACGTTGGCCTCGTGCCCGACCCCATGCTGCTCGGCGACGACGTGGAGAAAATGTCCGACGCCGAACTGGCCGAGGCCGCGGCGAAGGCGACGCTGTTCGCCCGCCTTTCTCCCGCGGACAAAGAGCGGGTCATTCGTGTCCTCCGGGGCAAGGGGCACGTTGTCGGATTCTTGGGCGACGGAATCAACGACGCTCCCGCCTTGCGAGCGGCCGACGTCGGCATCTCGGTGGACACGGCCACCGACATCGCCAAGGAGTCCGCTGATTTGATCTTGCTTGAGAAGGACCTGATGGTGCTCGAAGGAGGCGTGATTGAAGGCCGCAAGGTCTTCGCGAATATCGTAAAGTACATTCGGATGGGGGCGAGTTCCAACTTCGGGAACATGTTCAGCGTGCTGGGAGCGAGCGCCTTCCTTCCCTTCCTGCCGATGGCTCCGATTCAGGTGCTGACGAACAACCTGCTGTATGACTTCTCGCAGGTGCCGATTCCAGCGGACGCCGTGGACGAAGAGCAAGTAGCTAGTCCGCGGCCCTGGAACATCGGGGAAATCAAACGGTTCATTCTCTTTATCGGCCCTATCAGCTCGATTTTCGACTATACGACCTTCTTCGTCATGCTCTACCTCTTCAACTGCTGGGATCCATCCCGAGCGTCGCTCTTTCAGACCGGCTGGTTCGTCGAGTCCTTGATGACGCAGACGCTCATCATCCACGTCATTCGCACAAATAAGATTCCGTTCCTGCAGAGCCAAGCGAGTTGGGCGCTGATAGCTACAACACTATCAATCATGGCTTTTGGCGCGTGGCTGCCGTATTCCCCTTTGGCCTCTGCGTTGGGCTTCACGCACCTGCCGCGGCTGTACTGGCCAATCCTTATGCTCACGCTGCTCAGCTACATGGGCCTTACACAGATCATCAAAGTGTGGCTGCTGCGAAGGCACTGGATCTAGTGCCCGACCGGAGGAAGCAGGATCTCTGCCGGCGCGCTTATCAGGAGCTCCATTTGACGGTCCGACCGGAACCGCGTTAAGCTGCGCCGGGTAAGGTCAAAAATGCCGAAGCATCTTCCTGCTCTTTACTGCGAAATTGGCTGCCGGATTCCCAAGGAATATTTCTGGGTGATCGGCTGGGGAGAGAGCGATGTCGGAATTGAGATCGGATCGTATGACGCAGCCCTGCACATGGCCGGCGTCGAGAATTACAACGTAATGCTTTACACCTCCGTGCTGCCGCCCGACGCGGTCGAACTCTCATGCTTGCCTGACATCCACCATGGGTCCGTGCTTGAGGGAATCATCGCTGTTCGGCATACCGATAAGCCGGGAACACGGATCACTGCGGGTCTGCTTTTGGCCAAGGTGTATCGCAATTCAGACGGCTCTTATCTGGGCGGTTTTGCGTGCGAGTATGCTGGCAACGGATCGCTCGAAGAAGCGGAAGTCAGTCTAAAGGAAGCGATGCAGCAACTTTTTGCACGGCGTTATCAAACCAGGTTCTACAAACTCGAGATTGGGAAATCGGTCGTTCGGACGTACACGCCGGAGAGGTCGTTCGGGACCATTCTTGTCGGCATCGGCTTCGCTAGTTACCTTGTGCCGGTATTAAAACCCGCAGTGGACGTAACACCTTCCCACAAGGACAAGTCACATGTGAAATATACGACCAGATGAGTAAGCCAGCATCGAGTTTCCTATTCCACACACCCAGACTCGACGCGGCCGCATTCGGGGTGTATTGTCGCCGCCTCTTCCACAATCCGGTTATTTCAGAATAGCCCCGATCCCATCAGAATGCTCCAGGGTGGCGCGCGACCATGGGTAAACCCTTGGCAACAAGCCGCGACTGATTGCATTTGGTTCCTCAACACCCGGCAGCGTCTACTTGACTGCACGTGCAATACGCGCGGTTTGCGGATGACATGGTGATCTTAATCGACTCCCATCCGCGGAATGACTGGCTCATGCGGGCAGTGGACAAGCGATTGCGAGAGGAACTGGCGAAACTACGAGTCGAGATCAACGAAGACAAGAGTCGGACAATCGATCTGAGCAAAGGCGAAAGCTTCGCGTTCCTGGGGTTTGACTATCGCCGCGTGCTGGGGCGTAACCAGAAGTGGCGACCGCAATTTGTGCCGAAGATGAAGAAACGAACGGCGCTCTTTGCCAAGCTCAGGGAAGTCTTTCGGCAACACGTCAGCCAGCCAGTGGGGGGAGTGATTGAGGAGATCAATCCCATCCTCCGAGGCTGGGTGAACTATTACCGGATCGGGCATTCGGGTCGGTGTTTTTCGAAGATCAGAGACTGGGTAGAAACGAAGATCCGGCGACATCTGATGCGATCCAGATTACGCAAAGGGTACGGATGGAAACGGTGGAGTAGCGAGTGGATCTACCGCCGGCTCGGACTATACAACGACTATAGGCTGAGACGGCCAGCGCTCGCGAAAGCGGTTCCTGTCCCAGATGGCGCATAAACCTTGACCCGAAGCGAACAGGTGAGCGTAGTGCGGGAAATCCGCACGCTACGTTCGAAGTGGCGGGGGCTGGAAACCAACTTACGGTTTGGCTATTGAGGCACTCCCAAAGGAAACGGGGAGACCCAAGCTAGGCTGAACCTACGGAGCATGGCGCCAGTCCTCGACCCTACAAAAGCCCGTTTGGACCAGGACGCCGACTCGGCGTCCGTCAGTGGGTCGTGTTGGGTGAAGGTCTTCACTGGGAGTCTCCGAGCATCGTCAATAACCGTTTACGATACCACCCTCGATTGGCAAGTGATTTTCGTACTTCGACACGCTCAGGTTCCAATCATGGTTTAATATCCGTCGCATGTACGTGACCCCTCCTGAGATGAGTGCTGGTGAAGTCTTGAGTGCATTCCATCATGACGCTCCGTACCTCTTCTTGGGAGGAGCATTCGTTGCAGTGGGTTTCGTATCGGCTGCCTTTGCCGCCCTGCGCCGGAGGCACGACTCCCTCCTGATCTACTTCGCCCTATTTGCCGCCCTTTACGGGCTTCGCCTTTGGATTCAATCGAGCCTGCTGGGAATGACGGTGCACGGCTCGACCTTCTACACCCGCCTGCGTTCTGGGGGGATTGACTACATCGTCCTCATTCCCGCATTCCTGTTCTTCACCTCTCTGGGGCTGCCGAGGCGGTTTGAGCGGGTGGTTGGGTACGCAATGGTTGGCATCGGCGGTGCACTGGCTGCGGCCACCTTCCTTTTCGGCGACTCCGGCTTCTATCACCTGATTAACAGCATCGGCGTGATCGCGGCATTGAGTTTCTTCCTCATTCGATTCATGAGCAGCAGTTCTGCCGAGCGCCACAGTCCTGCCGCTGCCGATTTCGCGGTAATCCGCTGGGGCCTGCTGATTTTTGTCGCTTTCGTGGTCTGGGAAAACATGGCTAGACTGTTGTCCATATCCTCGCCCAAAGTGGAGCCATTCGGGTTTGCCGCCTTCCTCAGCACTCTGGGCTATGTGGCTGCGCGTAGGACTTTGCAGCGGGATCAACAGCTAAACGAAATTCAGACCGAACTTGAAGTCGCCCGCCGCATTCAACTATCCCTTCTGCCCGCAGAGTTCCCCAACTCGACACACTTCCGGGTCGCAGCCCGTTATGTACCGATGACTGCGGTAGCTGGCGACTTCTACGATTACATCGTCGGGGACGACCACCAAGCCGGGCTTCTGATTGCGGATGTGTCCGGGCATGGCGTTCCCGCCGCCCTGATCGCCTCGATGGTCAAGCTCGCGGCGGCTTCGCAGCGGGCGGTTGCTGCTGACCCCTCCCGCTTCCTGTCGGGCATGAACTCGGCTTTGTTAGGGAACACACAGAACCAGTTCGTCACGGCGGCATACGTCTACCTGAACTCGGAATCGCAAGAACTGCTCTACTCGGCGGCAGGGCATCCGCCCATGCTCTTGTTGAGGAATGGCCGGGTCATTGAAGTTGAGGAGAACGGCTTAATGCTCGCGGCGTTCGATTTTGCTTCCTACTCGAATGCCACCCACGGATTGGAGCCCGATGATAGGCTCCTGCTTTATACGGACGGGATCGTGGAAGCTTCCAATGCGATAGGAGATTTCTTCGGGCAGGATGCCCTATGTGAATTGTTGAGGAAAACTGCTGGGCTTTCGCCCTCGGCAGCGGCGGACTCGATCATGTCTTCAGTCCGCCACTGGTCAGCGAAGCAGGACGACGATTTGACGGTGCTCGTTTGCGATTATGTCTCCACGTGAGCGCCCCCCCCTGCTTTTCTGCCCGAACGATCCGGCACGTTCTTGAGCAACTGTCTGCGACGGGCTCCATTAGGAAACTGGGCGACGAGTTCGTTATTGAAGCCGAGATGGAAGGAGCCTGAGTTGCGGATGACACTGGCGACGTTCATACTCCGAGCATGACACTCAAAAATGCGGCGCTGCTGGCACTGATCGGAACGGTTCTGATGACGGCTCTCCTAGTGTGGCAGTTCGTCTTCAACCTCCTCAATCTGCTGCGGGGCTTGGTTCCTGCGGTCACGCTTTTCTCATCGTTCATCTATGCGTTTGGTTGCTTCAGCGTGATGGTGTTCTTTTACGTGTTCCATAGAGCACAGTCGTGATTTGAGCGAGAGTTCATGCGCTACGGACGGCTCTGTGTGCGTGACCCATCAGGAACCCCCTTCTGCTGTGATTCGGCTGCCCGGAGGGGGTCCTCTTCATTCTTGATCCAGACGGCTACGATTTATGGCTCGATCCGGGGATGAAGGATGTGAGCGTGGCGTCCGAACTGTTGAAGCACTACGACGCTCGGCTCATGCGATGCTATCCAGTGAGCACTCGGCTCAATCACGTGGCTCACGACGACGCGGAATGCTCCGCGCCCGTGGACTTCGCCCAGATTCAGGATCGACTTTTCTCATAGTGGAGCCCACTGGCGAAAAAGAATTCCCTGTCCGTTGTACCGGACTTCTGGAGGGAACCTGAACGGGATAACGAGGAATATTCATGCTACTCATACATAACTATCTTTTCCCTGCAATGTGGCTTAGTTATACGGCCTATTGGTGGGCGATGTCGACGCATGTCAAGGAAACCGAGCGCCGCGAGGCTGGGACCTCGCGGCTTGCACGCCTTGTTTTGATGGTTTGTGCGGTGGCGCTTCTTTCCCTCCCGAGTGTTCCGCTTCCTTTGCTAAACGAGCGTTTTCTTCCGCTGGGCGCTTGGTGCTTCTGGAGCGGCGCGGCAATGACCGCAGTTGGGCTGCTCTTCTCTGTCTGGGCGCGTCGTCACCTCGGAAAGAACTGGAGCCAAGCCGTCACCGTGAAGGAAGGTCAAGAACTCATTACCAGCGGTCCCTATGCTCTGGTTCGCCATCCCATCTATACCGGGCTTCTGCTGGCATTTGTTGGCTCAGCAGTGGCGCGTGGTGAATGGCGCGGGCTACTAGCTTCAGCCCTTGTTTTCGGCGCACTATGGCGCAAACTAAGGCTTGAGGAGAAATGGATGCGTGTGCAGTTCGGCGCGCCGTATGAAGCCTACTCTCGACAGGTGGCGGCGTTAGTGCCATATATCATGTGAGCGTGATGTATAGATCTCTATCCGCCACACGGTATTCCTTTATTACTTGAAGAATTCGCTGCCCTTCTTTGACCTGTGGGCGCTTCCCATGCCCAACACTCCGCAGGAGGCGGCAAAGGATGAACAACGAAGTACGCTACAATCTTCGCACCGCAGATATGGACATGTAGGATGTTCATGCTGCAAAGCATCTACCAACGCGCACGCATCCCGCTCTGTGCCGCAATAGCTGCTTTCCTGATTCACCTCGTTTGCAATCCACATTACGGATTCTTCGGCGATGAGCTTTATTTCATCGTCTGCGGGCAGCATCCCCAGTGGAACTACGTGGATCAGCCCCCCGTCGCACCGCTCCTGGCTGCGGCTTCGCAAGCGTTCGGTCCGTCGCTCGTGTTGCTGCGGGCTGTGCCAGCGCTCTTCGCGGGAGCGGGCGTCTATGTGACTTGCCTGGTTGTAATCGAGTTTGGTGGAGCGGCTTACGCCCAACTCCTGTCAGCGATTGTGGTGTTTTTCCTCCCGGTCTTGACGGATTTCGGGATGAAGGTCTCGCCCGACATGGTCGGCCTCTTTTCCTGGCCCCTTATCGCGTTGTGGATCGTGCGCTTGACGAAAGGAGCAAACCCGCGACTGTGGGTTGCAATCGGCGTGCTGATGGGAGTGTCCATACTGAGCAAATACAGCATTTTGTTTTTCGCGGTCGCATTGCTGATGGGGCTTCTACTCACGCCGGAAAGGCGGATTCTGTATTCGTGGTGGTTCATAGTTGGGGCAGTGATTTCCGCCGTGATCGCGCTGCCGGCGTTCCTGTGGCAGGTGCACTATGGATACCCGATGCTCGAACTGTTGCGTGCGGTCCAGCACGGCAAGAACGTCATCGTTGGGCCACTGGGCTATCTCGGACAACAGCTCTTGATCAGCGGCTTGCTGGCGGAGTTCTGGATTATCGGACTGGCCTGGCTGTTCTTGCGACCACGCTTTCGTTTCTTGGCCTATGGCTATGTACTCCTGATTGCCATGATGATTGTGGAGCACGGAAAGCATTACTACCCGGCGAACGCATATCCTTACCTCGTCGCGGCAGGATGCGTGCAAATCGAAGATTGGACCAGCAAACTCCGGCGGGGACGAGTTGTAATTGCAGCGGCCACGGTTCTACTCGGGTTGACTTTCTTTCCGCTAGTGATGCCAGTGCTTCCAGAAGCGCTGCTCGTGAAGTACGAGGTGCGACTACTGTCGTTCCTGCACCTTTCGAAAGAGAGTATGGCTACCGAACACGGCGAACCGGCGCAACTACTCTTTGATTTCCCGAGCATGCATGGCTGGACGGAGTTGACCGCCATCGTGAATCGCGTATACCAGGGACTTCCGCCCGGGGATCGGGCGCAGGCAGTGGTGATGGCACAGAACTACAGCGAAGCTGCGGCCATCGAGTTCCTCAGTGAGCCAAGACTGCCTGTCATCAGCGGACACAATCAATATTTCCTCTGGGGGCCTCGCGGGTACACCGGCGACATTCTTATCTGTGTTGGAGACAACTGCGACTCGGTTGCTAAGCAGTTTCGTACTTGTTCACTGGAAGCGAGCCTTGAAGCTCCCTGGATACAGCCCTCCGAATACGATATTCCGATTATGGTCTGCCGCGGCATAAAGAAACCTATTTCGGAATTGTGGCCACTCACGAAGTTTTACAACTGAGGAAAACCTGTGAAAACCCGATTAGGAAAGGGTTGTCCGTGATCCGGGGGCATGGCGGACCGCTCAGAAGTTCCAACCGTTAATTTACGGCGAGAACCACCAAGGTGGCGTCGTCCTCGAATTGCGTGGCGCAAAAATCCGACACCTGCGCGAGCAGTTGCTTATTCAACTGAGCAGCGGAACTGGCCGCGTGCGCTTTGCCGAATGCGGCGACCCTCTCCACTCCAAACTCTTCGCCTTGAGCGTCCTCGGCTTCGGTAATCCCGTCCGTAAATAGAAGCAACCTGTCCCCGGATTTCAGATTGACGCTGGAGTCCTGGTAATCCCACGAGGGGAAAACGCCGAGCACCGCGCCGCCTTCATCCAGGGTGTGCGCAGCACCGTCAGAAACGAGAATGGGATAGGGATGGCCGGCATTGCAGTAGCGAAACGTGCGCGTATTGGCGTCGAGAACGCCGCAGAAAAACGTCACGAACTTGTTCCCGGCGATGCTTTCGCGCAACATGCCGTTGACGATCCCGCATACCCGCGCCGGACTGTCTAGGTCGCGCACGGATGCGCGCAGGCTAGCCTGAACATTAGCCATAAGCAAAGCGGCGGCAACTCCCTTGCCGGATACATCGGCAATGCAGATGGCCAGCCGGTTGCCGTCGAGCCGCAGCACATCGAAGTAATCTCCGCCGACCGCGAGCGCCGGTTGCCAGGCGGTGGCTACCGCGATTCCCGGAAGCTGCGGAATTTCCTTGGGCAAAAGCGACTGCTGGATTTCGCGGGCGCGTTGCAATTCCTGCTCGTGGATTTCCAGGCGGGCCGCGCCCGACTGAACCATGCCCTGCAGCTCGACATTGCGGCGCTCGAGGCGGGTCTTCGTCTTGCCGTAGAGAAAATTCGCCACGCCATAGACCAAGGTGATCAGGAAGGGCAGCTTCCAGCCGGTGACGATCAACTGCCAAAGCGATTGCGGACCAGACGGAGCGAACCACCAGACAATTACGCTCGTCAGCGCGTAAACGGGCAGCATCACCACGCATAGCACGGCCAGGAAGATCAGCCAGTCATAAGGAGCCGGCTTTTCGTACAGCGCGTGCAGCCATTGCATGGGAGGCGAAAGCAAATTGCCGATGCACAGCGAGTACAAGATGACGGTGAAAGGATGTATGGGCTCGCTCATGGCCCAGAAAATTGCGCCAATCACGAGAGCAATGAACAGGTAAATGCCCTGATTGCGGAAGAAAACGGTCAACGATTTGGAGTCAATGGTCATGTTGACTTGCCCTGGCCTCGACACAACGGATTGGCCACCAAGGCTGGCACCAGTGAGATCAGCGCGGTTCCGACGGCTCGCTTTGCCCGTCTGATCGCATCCCAACCCATTTTATGCTCCTTAACTTAGGGATTGATCCCGAGTAGAACCAGAGGATGCTGGATATAGACTGGATGCTGAGTTTGGGAGGAGGTGACGCTCAGTCGCCGCCCCACGTTGCATCCGACGCCATGGAAGACTTAACCTTCTGTCATCCGCATGGCAGCAACACCAACTTCCCGCCTTCGAAGAGCGCCGTCGCTGTCTCAACCAGAACATTCCAACCTGCCGACTGTGATCGCCGCCGTTGTGTTTGTGTTCCTCATGTGCTTCGCCGGTCGCTACGGATTCCATGCCGACGAACTTTACTTCCTCGCCTGCGCCCAGCATCCCACGTGGGGCTACGTCGATCTTCCGCCGCTCCTTCCGTGGCTCACCTGGATCGTCATCCACACGCTCGGCACATCGCTGACTGCTGTTCACCTCTATCCCGCACTGGCCGCGGCAGCCACCGTGCTTCTCGTAGCGCGACTCGCGTCCGAGCTTGGCGGTCAGCGACGCGCGGTCATCACTGCCGCTGTACTGACAGCGATTGCTCCCGTCGCTCTAGCCTTCGGACACATCCTCAGCACCAACGCCCTCGATATGCCGCTGTGGACCGCGACCGTGTTGCTGCTCGTCCGCATCGAGAAGACCTCGAACCCGCGCCTTTGGCTCGCCTTCGGGACAGTCGTCGGCCTTGCGCTGATGCACAAGTACAGCCTCGCGTTCTACCTCGCCGCGCTCGTGGTCGGGACGCTACTCTCAGCATGGAGAAGGTGGTTCCTCAATCGTTGGTTCTGGGGAGGAGTCGCCATCGCTCTCGCGATCACTCTGCCCAACATCTTGTGGCAGGCACATCGTCACTTCCCATTCCTGGAGCTTCAGCACAATCACCACAACGTCATTCTTCCCCCGCTTCAGTTCGTCTTCGCACAGGCGCTGCTCGTCAACATTCTGAGTTCCGCCTTCGTCATTGCCGGCGCCGTGTTCTTCTTTACTTCGCCAATGAAGCGCTTCCGAGCCCTCGGCTGGGCCTTTATTGCCTACATGCTGCTGATGTACACGGTCCACGCCAAGGACTACCTCGTCACGCCCGTCTATCCAGCCATGCTCGCCGCAGGAGCCGTCGCCGCCGAACGCTGGTTAGCCAACACTTGGAGCCGCCGCTGCGTCGCCGCGTACGTCATCGCAGCCTGCGCCTTATCTGCACTTATGTTGCCGAGCTTCGTTCCCGTCCTTCCGATCGATGCCTATGCGTCCTACTACCAAAAAATGGTGCTGCACCGAACCGAATCCGAAGAGAACGCGCACTCCGCTGTCCCGGACTACTACAGCAGCTGTTTCGGATGGAAGGAGCGCACCGAATCCGTCGCGCGCTACTACAACGCTCTTCCCGCGGAAGAACGCCAGAAGACGGCGATCTTCGCCAACTTCTACGGACAAGCCGGAGCAATCGATCACTTCGGGCCCGCACTGGGATTGCCCAAGGCGATCTGCACTCACCACTCCTACTGGTATTGGGGAAGCAGAGGCTACACCGGCGAAAGCGTCATCGTCCTCGACGTAGACCTTGAGTACCTGCAGCGTCACTGCGCCTCGGTCACGCTTGTCGCCGATCCCAAGGTCCAGTGGGCGCGTCCCGACTGGGAACGGCCCATCTACCACTGTCGCAAATTCGACCGCGATCTCACCAAGGAGTGGGACGCTTACCGCCACTTCGACTAGAGCAGCCACAAAGATTCAGAACGTCATGTTGAGCTGAGGCGCGAAGCGTCGGCTTTGAAAACACCCCGTGTTTTCTCCATTAGATGAAGGTGGACCGAGCAGAGCAACAGACCGATCTGCCACGTCCCTGTGTTCTGGATCACAGCCTTCCTGCTATCCAAGATCGCAAAATGATGAACGACGGGAGCAGAACGATGCACGGCGGCCAGAAGATACTCGACCCGTTGACGGAATGGAAATCCAAGAAACAGGAGAACAAGATGGCGGGCCAAAGGCCAACCGACGAGTTCAATGCAGGCGGGCCCATGAGACTCGGACTATTCGCGCTTCTCACCATTTGCGGATTCTTGATCTTTGCTCTCACGATGACCTTTGTGCCCGTGTTGCCGACGTGGGTCAACTACGGCGCCCGAGCTGGATTCCTTGTCGTCTTTGGCGCTCTGTGGCGGGTCGCCCGCGATGGGCACATGCTGAGCCGCTTTCGTCCGGTTTTCTTTGCCTACTTCACGGCGGTCTTTGGATCTTCGTTAGGGTTCTTCTTGGCAGACCCGGGGCTTAAGTTCCTTGGCCTGACGACCCAAACGCCGATGGGAGTCGCTGTGGCGAGGTTTTTGCAATCGTCGCTGATCGTGATCGGGATTCTCGCCGTGGCGAAGCTCTGCGGGGAAGATTTCGCATCGCTCTACATCCGGAAAGGTCGTTTGCTACTCGGCCTTGGCGTGGGCTTGATCGCCGCCGCCGGATGTTTAATTCTGACGCTGTTGCAACCGGCGGTTAGAGCCCTCGGCACGGCCAGACTCATCTCATGGGCCCCATGGATACTGCTTTTTTCGGTATCCGGGGCCTTCATGGAGGAACTCCTCTTCCGCGGATTGTTTCTGGGACGATACGAGCCACTGATCGGAAAATGGTTGTCCCTTCTTTCGACCGCCTTGGTCTTCACTTTGGCACACATGCAAATCACCTACGCGCCGAATGGCTTATGGAAGTTTCTGTTCGTGCTCTTCGGGTTCTCGATCGCTTGGGGGTGGCTCATGCAGAAGACCGAGAGCTTATGGGGATCGGTCCTGTTTCACGCCGGGGCGGATTTCTTGATTATCCTGCCGGTCTTCATCAGTTTCGGTGCGGTGTGAACCTCGGCGAGACCTCTTCAGATGGGATGATGGCGGGGGGGGATAGGGCTTCATGCGCGACGTTCGAAAACAGACCATGCGTTCCGAATTGCTCCTTGGTCTGGCGGCTTGTTTCTTCGGAGGGACTCGATGGGTCCAATTGGACACTTCGCGGTGGGATTGGCAGCCAAACCTGTGGCTCCGAAAGTGCCGATTTTCGTTTTGTTAGTCGCCACAGTGATTCTCGATGTTCTAGCCATCGCTTTCGCCTTCGCCGGTATTGAGGGTGTCAAGACAGGAATCCCTTGGTCTCACGGTCTCTTCATGTCAGTGATGTGGTCGGTGGTCGCCGCTCTCTTGGCTGCACGCATCTATCGCGACTTCCGCGCAGGCGCGGTTGTAGGGCTCTTGGTGCTTAGCCATTGGGTACTGGACTTCGTTTCCCATCCCATCCCCTTTTCCAGCTTTTCTTGGCATTCGTGGCAATGGAGCTTCGGACATCCCCTGCCGCCCGACTTGCCGCTTCTTTTCGGTGGCTCGCCGAAAGTGGGACTCGGCTTGTACAACTCCATCAGTGCGGTTGAAGCCACCGCGTTGGAGCTTGGGATGTTCCTTCTGGGGGCCGCAGTGTACGTAAGGTACATTGTCAGGGAGAGAAAAACTGCATGAATTGGCGGGCCACCCACTACGTCCCTTACCACCTGCCACGTGTCTGAAGGTATGGTGCCGTTTTCGAGGTCAAAAGGAAATTTCGGTTAAGAGCCGCTCACGAAACACGCTGCAAATGAGTCTGCACAGCTTGAAATACAGCTTGCAACAGCAGCAGGTGAAAGTCGCTTAAGAAAACACACTAGAGAAACGGAGAACCGCCATGCATCTTCCCGCCCCTCTGGAAACGCTGACGCAAAACTCTCTGCGAAAGGTATTATTCTCATTTATCGTCTACGTGACAGTTTCCTGTGTGTCACTAAATTCCGGATACGCGCAGACATCATCACAGTCCCAAACTCTGCCAGACCAACACAAAATCATCCAAGAGATAGATGGCGATCCATTAGCCATCGCGCTGGACGAGCAAATGCCAGCGTTGTTGGTGAAATACCGCGTGCCGGGCGCAGTGGTGTCTGGCATCAAAAACGGCAATGTGGCGTGGACGAAGGCATTCGGCTACGCAAACCTGTCGACCGGCACCCCCATGAAACCGGACATGGTTTTCGAGCACGGCTCCAACGGAAAGGTGCTGACGGCATGGGGCATCATGCGTCTTGTGGAAGAGGGAAAGTTGGATCTGGACGCTCCGGCAAACCGTTACTTGAAACGTTGGCAAATCCGGTCTTCGCAGTTCGATCCGAACGCCGTGACGATTCGGCGCCTGCTCAGCCATACCGCAGGTCTCACCGTCCACGGTTTCATGGACTACAGCCAGCGCCGCCGATTACCCAGTTTGGTGGAAATGCTGGAGGGCAAGAACCAGATTCCTCCGTTTGGCGAGGGTCCGGTCCTGATCGCATGGCAGCCGGGGTCGCGTGAAGTGTATTCCGGGGGCGGGTTTGTTCTCTTACAGATGGTCATTGAGGACGTTACGGGTGAATCATTCGCATCCTTTATGCATCGCGAAGTGACGGCGCCACTCGGATTACGAACATTGCAGTGGGCTTGGACACCAGCGCTTGAAGCCGCCGCCCCGATGCCGTACGGGGAATTGCAGGAACCGATAGGGTATCGGCAACTCGGTAGTCAGTCCATCGGAAGCGAGATTTGCAGCGTCCCCGATTTTGCGCGCTTCATTGCCGCCGCCGTGACCGGTTCCCACGGCGAGCCTGCCGGGCGTGGTGTTCTGAAACCGGACAGTGTGGAGCAGATGCTGGAAATCCAGACCAATTCTGAGGATGCTGGTCTCGGTTACGGCGTCGGCTGGGCAAATGGGCAGCACAAGATGCTTAACCATTCGGGAGCAAATCCCGGCTGGGACGCGTCCTTTAGCCTCGATGCCAGTCAGCGAGAGGGTTATGTGATCGCCATCAACTCGATGCTGGGCGGGCCGCTCCACGTTGCCGTTGACAATCTCTGGCGGCGGACCGTGTGGGGCAAAGCCTATGGTGCTGATCCCCCTCCCGCGAGTGGCGAGACGATCCACTTCAACCAGATCGTTCTGAAAATCGTTCTGGCGTTGTGGGCGTTGCTTCTGTTGATCACTGGCCAAATTACTCACCGGGCGCTGCGCGGAAAGAGGCGGTGGTCCTGGCCGCCTTCGAAGAGGCGGTTGCTGGTGCCGTCAGCCTTCGTCATGATGGCATTCGTTTGGTGGTATTTGTTTTATGCGCCGCAATCTCTGCCTTTGCCTCTCAGTCCGGCGATTCCGGACTTCTGGGTATTGCCGTTCGTCAACTACATTGCGACCGTGTTACTGGGTTTGGTCGGTGTCAGTCTCCTCATCGCCCTTCTTCCTCGAAATAATGCCGAGTTGAAAAATGAAAAAGAGGGTTAAGGAACTACTAGATGCGTTTCGATGTCCGACATGTCAGTCCTTCCTTTACGTCATTCCGAATCGCGGTCAAGTCGAAGGGCTGCGATGCGACTGCGGGACGATCAACATCAACCTTAAGAAGCGACCCAAGTGAGTCTTGTGCGGTTGGAGTCCTTCCCGAAGGCTCAGGGCGGCTCAGAAGGTATAGTGGTTGACCAATTTCGACGAGCCGAAAACAGCGGGCGAAACGGGGAGAAAAGACTGCAAAAACGGGGGACGCCGCAGACACCCTTTCGGACCACCTGATTGGCGAGGGCTTGGGAAAGCCCGAAATCGTGGGATTTGCCGTTTCCTGCTTCCATCGGTGTGTCGTCCTCGTTGACTCGGCTTCGCAGCACTCCTAACATGGCACCTGAGTTCCTTCGCCATCCATGATCAGCCAGACCATCTCGCACTACCGCATCCTCAGCAAGATCGGGGGCGGGGGCATGGGCGTGGTCTACAACGCCGAGAACGTGACTCGCCAACGCTTTCGTCCTGCCATAGCTTACTGCTTCCGGGCAACTGACGGGGATCCGCGATGAAACTCAGCATCCGTTACGTCATGCTTTTTTCTGGAGCCATCATCGCCGGAGTCTACCTGCACGAGATTGGGCACGCCGTAGTCGGTTGGATGGACGGCGTTGCCATCGTCCCCACGCCAGCGAAGGAGTATGTCCTCCAATCTCAATTAGGCTGGAACAAGGAAATCTGGATTGCCCTCGGAGGGGTTGTTGGAACGACGGTGTCGGCGTTGGCAGCGGCGTTGTACTTCTGGCGCAAACCGTGTCCTGACAGTGAGGCAATACTGATCGGGGCGTTTCTTCCGCTCGGCCTTTATTCCGTTCGCTTTCTCCTCGTCGGACGAGGGCATGACGACGTGGAATGGCAGGCCGCCCAGACCGCCCTTGGTCTGCCACCTACTGGTCATGCAATAGACGCTTTCTTTCTATGCCTCCTCATCGCCGGGTTCGTCGTCTGGGTTTTTCGGCTGCATCCGCCGCTGGGCTCATGGTTGAGGCTCGCGACGATGGCGATAGGTGGAATCGTCCTGCTGATAATGCTGCAAGTCGGCAATAATGCCGTCTTTGACCATCTGTTCCCTGTCGTCAAGATGGTCAACGTTCCGGCGGGACTTGATCCCCGCTAAGTCATCGCGATCACGCTTAGCGCAGAGACAAACAGGATTGTTGAAGTGATCAAGGCGATTACACCAAAAGATGTGCGACCCGATGACGGAAGGTCAAGAGGCGGGAGCCGATTCGAGCGGTCACATGCTTGCCGTACAGGAGCCAACCCACAACGAGGCCCGCGACCACGAACCGAAATCCAATGGCTATCAGCCCGCCCTCGGGGCCGTAGGCCCCGCCCGTCAGCCAGTCCGGTCCGCTAACAGATTGACTGAACACTGATCCGGGCATTACCCCTCCGCTAACGGGGAATCCCAAGACTACTCCTTGGACAAAGTTCCATGAGAAATGAATCCCAAATCCTAGCCACAACCGTTTGCTGCCAAGGAACGCCACGGCGTAGACTGCGCCTCCCAGAGCATTGCTAACAGCCCGTGGTAGAACTGCTGAAAATTCGTGAGTAGCGATGAAGCGTGCGGCGACGGGAACAGGATATAAGGTGCCCGCCAGCAGCGGCGGTCAGTCGCCGGACAGGCGAATGCAACGTTATCGGGTGCAGAAAACGCAAGAGACGCGAAAATACCAGTCCGGCGCGGTTTTTCAGTTCCCGCGGTGTGCCCGCGCCCAGCAGCTTGCGCAGGACCAGGCTCAGATTGAACGCGCCCACATGAACTAACTGCCGCTTCAGAATGTTTTCGTGTCCGCGCAGATGGCAACGCCGCATCGCGCCCGTCTCGTAACAGTGCGCGAAGCTGCGCTCGGCGAATTCGCCGCGCCGCCGCAATAAACTCTTGCCGTACTCGCCCCGCACCCGCCGCCGGTTCGCATACACCGCTTGTTGCTC
>Ga0181539_1001069_pt1 | contig 31453 bp, 26 predicted proteins | sample PEATcosm2014_Bin_46_FD_119767 | JGI IMG/M metagenome (GOLD analysis project Ga0181539, IMG submission 119767) | Peatland microbial communities from MTU Mesocosm Facility, Houghton, MI, USA - PEATcosm2014_Bin23_60_metaG | ecosystem: Environmental > Terrestrial > Soil > Wetlands > Peat | place... | reverse complement strand
GTCCTGGAGGAGCGATTGTGGAGTGGGTTTGGAATTCATGGCCGGAAGTATATGTGTATGGCATATACAAAGGCAATAAAAAAAGGGCGAAAAACTCAAGTTGAAGAAATTCGTCCTCCGCCCCTCATAAACTTTTACAGGTTCCTCGACATCATCAGTGGAATGCCAAAATTGTGGGCGGTGCATCTGCCTTTGCTCTCCATCCGTGAAATCCGCGTGAAATCCGTGGTTCTTCCCCAACCCCTTACTCCGGTTCCCCGCGCACGACACGCTTCCAGGCCAGCTTTGCCGTCTTCGCCTTCGGCTGTGCATTTGCCTGGGGGATGCTTAAACTTGCGCCTGCGCCGGCAAAATGAGCGTTGGTGCTCCTGTAAAAAAGCGTTACCCATTAGGACACTGGTCAACAGAAAAAACATCGTCCGCTCCTGATTTTCTTTTCGGCTATTGTGCCCTGCCACCCGGTTTCGGAATCAACGCAGAGCTGCTTTCAGCTTTCAGCTTTCAGCGTTTCAGCTTTTGATTTTGCCCCCCCGGTTTTGGAATCAAGGCAAAGCTGGTGGCTCCGCAGGAGCGTTGCCATACCGGGACGCCACAATGCCCCAGTCGGGCGGGATCAAATCCATGCCGTCCACCCCGTCCACTCAGTCCACTCAATCAAAAGTGTAGCTACTACACTGCCCCCGGTTGGGGCGGGATCAAATCAGTTTTGTAACAACTTGTTAATCAATGGCTTAGACACAACAAGGCCCCGCGGGCGCCAGGATCAAAAACCTCCGATTTCTCCGTTTTCTCCGTTTTTTTTATGCCTCTCTTCACTTCGCCTTGAGCAATTCGGCGGGGGCGACGGGCTGGGCGGCCATCTGTTCGTAGAGCGCGAACTTGGCCAGCACCTCCCGCTGCGCGGCGTCAAGCATTGTTTTGCGCAGCGCGGGGTCGCGGCCGTTCAGGGCCTGGAAACGCCGTTCGCCCGCCCAGAATCTTTCCAGGGGGACCTTGGGCGCGGCGGAGTCCAGCCGCAAACCCGGCTGGCCCGCCGCCAGGCGCCGCGGATCGAACCGGTAGAGAGGCCAGAAGCCGGTATCCACAGCCAGTTTTTGCTGCTCCAGCCCAAGGGCCAACTCGTAACCATGCTCGATGCAGGGACTGTAAGCGATGATCAGGGAGACGCCCGGGAAGGACTCAGCCTCCTCGAAGGCCTTGACGGTTTGCAAATCCTTGGAGCCAAGGGCGACCTGGGCCACATAGGCGGTGCCGTATGACATGGCGATCAGGCCGAGGTCTTTTCTGCCGAGGCGTTTGCCCGAAACGGCGAACTTGGCCGACGCGCCCCGGGGGGTCGCCTTGGACTGCTGCCCGCCGGTGTTGGAATAAACCTCGGTGTCCAGCACCAGAATGTTGACCTTGTTGTTCAGCGCGATCACATGGTCAAGCCCGCCAAAACCGATGTCATAGGCCCAGCCGTCGCCGCCGACAATCCAGACGGATTTTTTGACCAGGGCGTCGGCCAGGGCGTAAAGGCTGGCGGCCTCCGGCGAGGCGATGGGTTGGAGGCGGAGGCGCAATTGGCAGACGCGCTCGCGTTGCGCGGCAATCTGGGTTTCATCGTCCTGGGTGGCGGCGAGCAGGGCTTGGACCAAATCGGCGCCCAGTTGCGGGGCAAGTTTCTGCGCCAGCTCGCGCGCGAACTCGGATTGCTTGTCCAGCCCGAGCCGCTGGCCCAGGCCATATTCGGCATTGTCCTCAAAGAGGGAATTGGACCAGACGGGGCCGCGACGGGCGCTGTTGAAGGTGAAGGGAGCAGTGGGGAGATTGCCGCCGTAAATGGAGGAGCAGCCGGTGGCGTTGGCTATAATGAGGCGGTCGCCCGACATCTGGGTCAGGAGTTTGAGATAGGGCGTTTCGCTGCAGCCGGAACAAGCGCCGGAGTACTCGAAGAGCGGCTCGCGGAATTGGGAGCCTTTGACATCCATCGCCAGCCGCGCGCGGTCCGGCGAAGGCAGGTTGAGGAAGAATTGGTAGTTGGCCTTCTCCTGCTCGCGCAAGGCGGGCATGGGCATCATGTTGATCGCTTTCTGTTTTGGGTCCGTCTTTGATTTCACCGGGCAGACGGCCACGCAGAGCGTGCATCCGGTGCAATCTTCCGGCGCCACCTGCAGGGAGTAGAGGGAGCCTTTCCATTCTTGCGAGCGGAAGGGGGTGGATTTGAAATGGGCCGGGGCGCCGGCCAGATTTGTGGCCGGATAAAACTTGGCCCGAATGGCGGCGTGCGGGCAGACCAGGACGCATTTGTTGCATTGGATGCAAATGGCGGGATCCCATTCGGGTATCTCCAGCGCCAGGGCGCGTTTTTCCCACCGCGCGGTGCCGGAAGGCCAGGTGCCATCCACAGGGAAGGCGCTGACGGGAAGCAAATCGCCCTTGTTGGCCAGCATCAAGGCGGTGACGCGCTGGACAAAATCGGGCGCTTCCTGGGGGACGCTGGGCGGCTGATGACGGGCGGAGGAGACAGCTTGGGGAATTTTGGCTTGGGACAAGGCGGCCAGGGTTTGATCCACCGCGGCGAAATTCTGGTCAATGACGGCTTGGCCTTTTCTGGCGTAGGTTTTGCGGATGGTGTTCTTGATTTGGGCGATGGCCTCCTGGGGCGGCAGCACATTGGAAATGGCGAAAAAGCAGGTTTGCATGATGGTGTTGATGCGCCCCCCCATGCCGGCGGCCTTGGCCACACGGTAGGCGTTAATGACATGGCATTGGAGATTTTTGGCGATGATTTCCCGCTGGACTTCCACCGAAAAATGGTCCCAGACCTCCTCCGGGCCGAAGGGCGAGTTGAGCAGGAGCGTGGCACCCGGTCGCGCGCAATCCAGCACGTTGAAACGGTCCAAAAACGACCATTGATGGCAGACGACAAAGTCCGCCTGTTTGATGAGATAGGGGGAATGGATAGGGGCGGGGCCGAAGCGCAGATGCGAGATGGTGACGGCGCCGGATTTTTTGGAGTCATAGACGAAATAGCCTTGCGCATAGAGGTCCGTTTCCTCCCCGATGATTTTGATGGAGTTCTTGTTCGCGCCGACGGTGCCATCGGCCCCCAGTCCGAAAAAGACCGCGCGCACCACTTCCTTTGGCTCCAGGTCAAACTCCGCGTCAAAGGGCAGCGAGGTGTGGGTGACATCGTCCACGATCCCAACGGTGAAATGATTTTTCGGCGTGTGCCGTTGGAGTTCGTCGAAAACGGCGGTGACCATCGCCGGCGTGAATTCCTTGGAAGACAGGCCGTAGCGCCCGCCCACCACCGCCGGTTCGGCGTCAAAGGAGGCCAGCCCTTTGTCGCAAGCTTCGCGCAACGCCGCGACGGTGTCCACATAAAGCGGTTCGCCGACGGCACCCGGTTCTTTGGTGCGGTCCAGCACGGCGATGCGGCGCGTGGCGGGAGGGAGCGCGCCGAGGAAAGCCTCGACCGAGAAGGGCCGGTAGAGGCGCACTTTCAACACGCCGGTCTTGGCGCCGCGCTGATTGAGCCACTCGGCGGTCTGTTGGGCCGTTTCGCCTCCGGACCCCATGATGACCAGCACGCGCTCGGCCTGCGGATGGCCGGCGTAATCGAACAACCGGTATTGGCGCCCGGTCACTGCGGCGAACCGGTTCATCGCCTCCTGGACCAGCCCGGGAGCGCGGTCGTAATAAGGATTGCAGGCCTCCCGCGCCTGAAAGAAAACGTCGGGATTCTGCGCCGTGCCGCGGAGGCAGGGCCGGTCCGGGGAAAGGCCGTTGTTGCGGAAGCCCTGGATGGACTGGTCATAGGCCTCCATCATCTGGCGCAATTGTTCGTCGGTGAGCTGGTGGATTTTGGCCACCTCATGCGAGGTGCGGAAGCCGTCGAAAAAATGCAGGAACGGGACGCGCGAATCGAGCGTGGCGGCGTGGGCGATGCAGGCCAAGTCCTGCGCCTCCTGCACGGAGCCGGAGGCCAGCAGCGCAAAGCCGGTTTGCCGGCAGGCCATCACGTCCGAATGATCGCCGAAAATGGAGAGGGCGTGGGTGGCCAGGGTGCGGGCGGTCACGTGCATGCAGAAGGGCAGCAGTTCGCCGGCAATTTTGTACATGTTGGGAATCATCAACAGCAGACCCTGCGAGGCGGTGAAAGTGGTGCTCAGCGAGCCGACTTGCAGCATCCCGTGCAGCGCGCCGGCGGCGCCGGCTTCGGACTGCATCTCCACCACGCTTGGGACGGTGCCGAACAAATTAGGGCGGCCCTCCGCCGACCATTGGTCGCACCATTCGGCCATGGGCGAGGAGGGGGTGATGGGAAAGATGGCGACCGTTTCGCTGAGGCGGTAGGCGACGGAGGCGGCGGCCTCGTTGCCGTCCAGCGTGGCGAAAGGGGCGGCGGGCGAACTTTGGATTTTGGGTGAGTCATTCATAATCAGAAAGCGGAAGAGGTGAGGACGACGGAAAGTTTTCCCAGCAACCAGCCGGGCGCGCAACCCAAGGCGATGACCAGGCCGGCCAGGAGCGCGATGGAGAACAGCGCGGGGTATGGCGGGCGAAAGGGTTGGGAGCCGGCCGGAGGTTCGGCGGCGTAAATCTGTTTGAGCACTTGCAGGTAGTAATAGAGCGAAATCGCGCTGGCGCCCACCGCCACGATGACCAGCCAGAGCATTCCCAAAGGAGGCGCGCCCGCCACCGCTGCCGTGAAAAGGTAGAACTTGCCAAAGAACCCGGAGAGCGGAGGGATGCCCGCCAGCGAGAGCATAAAGACGAACATGCACGCGGAAAGCAAAGGCGCGCGCCGGCCCAAACCGGCCCAGTCGGCCAGGCGGTCGCAGCCGCCGCTGTTTTCAACCACCGCCACCACGGCAAACGCGCCGAGCACGGTGAGCGAGTAAGTGATGACATAAAAGAAGAGCGAGAGAAGCATCTGCCGCGAATCGCCGAAAAAAGCAAGCAAGGCGTAGCCCCCGTGGGCGACGGCCGAATAGGCGAGCAGCCGCTTGACGCTGGTCTGCACCAGAGCGGCGATGTTGCCGACGACCATGGAGAGAACCGCCAGGACGGCCAGCAGGGGCATCCATCCAGCCCGAAACTGGTCCCAAGCGGCGCTGCCATGCCAGGGGCCAAATCCAGCCACGATAATTCTGGCCAGCACAAAGAAGCTGGCCACCTTGGATCCCGACGCGATGAAACAGGCGATGGGCGCCGGGGCGCCTTGATAGACATCGGGCGCCCAGAAATGCAATGGGGCCGCCGCCACTTTGAAGGCGAAGCCAGCCAGTGTCATGACCAAGGCGGCATAAAAAACCGGCTCCACGGCCTGGGCGCCGAGTTTTGCGCCAATGGTTCCCAGTTGCAGATCGCCCGTCAATCCATAGAGCAGGCTGATGCCAAAGAGCGTGAACGCCGACGCCACGCTGCCGAAAAGAAAGTACTTCAAGGCCGCCTCCGCCGAGGCCAGGCTGGCCTTGTTAAAGGCTGTCAGGACATAAAGCGGCAGGCTGAGCAGTTCCAGCGCGATGAAGATGATGAGAAGATTATCCGAGCTGATCAGGAGCATCAAACCGGCGGTGGCAATCAGGAGCAGGGCGAAGTATTCGCCCAGGTGCCGGGAGAAGCGCGCGCCGAAGGAAATGACCACAACCACCAGCGTCAAGGCCAGCAGGACGATTTTCAAAAACTGCGTCAGCGGAGTCAGCGCGAGCATTTCGGCCGTTGCGTCATCCTGCCCGCGCGCGATCCAGACCATGGCCGCCAGGCAACCCAGGCAGGCCGCGGAGCCGATCCCCACCGCGCGCGCGGCCAGACTTTTGCGCCGCAGGACCGCCAAATCCAGGACCAGCGCCAGCAACGCGGAGACCAGGACGATTTCTTCGGGAATCAGCGGGCGCATCCACCCCAAGGAGGAGTTCATGGCGGGCCTCCTTTGACGAGCCGTTGGAACAGGGGCGAGTGGAGCGTGGGCGTGATCAAATTGAGCAGCAAACCGGGCCACAATCCGATCAGGACAGTGGCTGCCAGCAGGAGCAACGCGCCCGCCCGTTCGGGGATGGAAATGGGTTCGATTTGGATCACCCCGGATTTCAGGTCGTTTTCGGCAAAAAAGGCCTTGATCCAGACGCGCACCATATAGGCGATGCCGACCAGGAGGCCGGCCCCCGCCAAAATCGTCAGGAGCGGGAAGCTCCCCCAGGCGCCCACCAGCACCTGCAATTCGGCGATAAAGCCGCTGAACCCGGGCAAGCCCATGGAGGCAGCCCCCGCCAGGACAAAGGTGACTGCGGCAAAGGGGGCCAGAACGCTCAGGTTCATCGGTTGCAGCGCGCTCAATTCCCGGGTATGGACGCGGTCGTAAATCATGCGGCCGACGACCGCGAAGAGCAGGCCGGCGATAATGCCGTGGGAGAACATTTGCAGCACGGCGCCGCTGAGGCCGATTTGAGTGAGGGTCATCAGGCCCAGGAGCACAAAGCCCATGTGGCTGACGCTCGAATAGCCGATGACAAATTTGAAGTCCCGCTGCACCAGCGCGACGGTGGCGCCATAGACGATGCCGATGACCGCCAGCAGGGCGATTTCATTTTGCCAGGCGCGCAGGCCGTCCGGGAAGAGCGTCATGGCCACGCGCAAGGCGCCGTAGGCGCCGAGTTTCATCACCACCCCGGCCAGCAACATGGAAGCGGCGGTGGGGGCGGCGACGTGGCCGACGGGCGCCCAGGTGTGGAAGGGCCAAAGACCCGCCAGGATGGCAAAGCCGACAAACACGAGCAGGAAAGCCCAGTTTTGGAAGGCGAAGGGGAACGGGAATTGGGAGAGTTTGAGCAAATCAAACGTCTGCGCCCCGGAGCGGACGTAGGCGGCAATCAAGCCAATCAGCACCATCGCGCTGCCCACCAGGGAATAGAGCGCCAGCTTCATCGCGCCGTATTCACGGCGGGTCGAGCCCCAAATGGCAATGAGGAAGTATTTGGGAATGATGGCGATTTCGTAAAAGACGAAAAGGAGGAACAGATCAAAGCTCAGAAAGACGCCATAGACGCCGCCGATGAGCGCCAGATAGAGGGCGAAGAACTCGCGGGTGCGCCGCTCGATGTTCCATGAGAACAAGACGCCGGCGACGGCCACAATGCCGGTGAGCAACACCAGCGTAATGCTCACGCCGTCCGCCGCCAGGTGAAAGCCGATGTCCGGGTCCGGGATCCACGGAACATTGACCAAGTCCACCAAAGCACCGGCCGGGGCCTGGCGCTCATATTGTGCCGCGCCGACGAGGGCAATCGCCAATCCCGCCAAAGCCGTCAACAGGGCCGTGAGCCGGGCCGCGCGCCGGCTTTCCGGCGGCAAGAGCGCCAGCGCCGCCGCGCCCAGGAATGAAATGTAAATGGTCCAGGCCAGCATGGTTCAAAAAAGTTTCAGCATCGCCAGCGCCGCCGGATTGGCCACGCGGATGAGAATTTGCGGACAAATGCCCAGCACGAACATGAGCGCGATCATCGGCGCGACGGTGAGTCGTTCCCCGGTGGTCAGGTCTTTCCAGCCCGCCCAGCGATTTTGCAAAGGCCCGCTAAAGACCCGCTGCAAAATGGCGAGCAGAAAAATGGCCGTGATCAACAAACCCAGAGTGGAGACCGCCGCCGCCCACCCCACCAAGGGCAGAGAGCCTTTGAAGATGAGGAACTCGCTGACAAACCCATTCAGGCCGGGCAACCCCAGGGAGGCGAACAAAGTGATGCCCATCAATCCGCAAAAAACCGGCGCGGCTTTGCGCAAGCCGCCAAAATCATCCAGGCCGCGGAGGCCGCCGCTGCGCTGCTCGATCAAGCCGACAAAATAGAAGAGAGCCGATGCGGTCAAACCATGGTTGAACATTTGCAGCATGACGCCGTTGAGCGCGGCGGCTTTTTCGGTGCCCCAGGCGGCGGTGTCGCCGGTGATGCGCACGACGGCGAAGATGCCGAGCAGGCAGTAACCGACGTGATTGATGGAAGAATAGGCCACCATCCGTTTCAAATCGCGCTGGGCCAGGGCGGCCGCCGCCGAGAAGACGATTGTCCCCACAGCCAGACAGAGGAGCGGGGTTTGCATGGCGCGCATTTGCGTCGGAAAGAGCGGGAGCAAAACCCGCAAGAAACCATAGACGCCCATTTTCGACATGGCGCCACTCAGCAGCATGGCAGTGCCGGTGGGCGCTTCGGCGTATGCGGAAGGCAGCCAGGTGTGGAAGGGCATCAGCGGCGCTTTGACGGCAAAGCCAAGGAACACGCCGAGAAAAACCACGGCGGCCAGCGTCTCTTTGGATTTGAAAAGGGAGCTGCCCAACTTGGCGAACAGGGCGTTGTCGAGACCCCCGTTTTGCGCGGCTTGGGCGAGTTGGCCAAAATCAAACAGCCCGGTGGCGGCAAAAATGGCCAGGAAGGCCAGGAGCATGGTCACGCTGCCGGCCAGCGTATAAATGAAGAATTGGTTGGCGGCCCGGGTGCGCCGCGGGCCGCCCCATATTTTGATGAGGAAAAACGCCGGGATCAAACCCAGTTCCCAATAGAGAAACCAATGGAAAAAGTTCAGGGCCGTAAAGGTGCCGAATAAGCCGGCCTCCAAAAACAAGATCAGCGCAAAGTAAAGTTTGGGGTTTTGGCCGATCTTCCACGAAGCCAGCATCGCAAACGGAACGAGCAGGGCCGAGAGCAGCACCATCAGAAGCCCCAATCCGTCAATGCCCAGATGGTAGTCAATCCCCAGCGACGGCACCCACGCATGGCGCTCGGGGAATTGCCAGCCGGCCTGGCTGGGCTCAAACACGGCCCACAACAGCGCCGCGCCGGCCAGGGCGAGCAGGCTGAAGGCGAAAGCGATGCGCTGGGCCAGTTTTGGCTGGTTGGAGGCAAACAACGTCGCTCCCCCGCCCAAAAGCGGAATCAAAGTCAGAATGGTGAGGAGAGGAAACGTGTTCACGCGGACCCCCATATCAAGGCCAGCAGCCCCAGACAGATGGCCAGGCCCAAGACTCGCAAATATCGCTGGATGCGGCCATTTTGCATCCACGAGAGGATGCTACCCGTGTCGCGCAACCCTTGGCAACCGAGGTCGAAACCGGCATTGATCCCGGATTCGTCCAGGGCGCGGTTGATCTGCGCCAAAGCGCGCGTCAACCCCGATACGGCGCGGACCGCGCCGGCCCAGACCACGCGATCCAGCCAGTCGGCGCAGAGCGAAAAAGCCGTGTTGAGCCGGATCACCGTCGCGGCATAAAGCTCGTCAATAAAGAATTTATTTTGCAGCAGCCAGAAAAGCGGCGGCAGAGATTTCTCCAGGGGGTCCGCTTCGCGCGGACTTTGCCAGGCGACCCTGGAATAAACTCGCCAGCCCAGGGCAAAGGCGATGCCGACGACCAGGGTGGAAAGCAAGAGCAGGAGGAGTTGCGGGCGGGCAAAGAGAGCGGCGAAGGTGAAACGGGCGTTTGCTCCGTTCAAATAAGAATCGAACCAGGGCCAGGCGGGCGTTCCCAGAAAACCGGCCAGCACGGCGAACACCGCCAGGATGGCCAGCGGGATCGTCATCACCGCGGGACTTTCGTGCGCCGGAGCCTGGGCGCCTTGCGCCTCTGCCGGTTTTCCGAAAAACACCCAGCAGACCTGGCGCGTCATATAGAATGCCGTCAAAAACGCGCCGGCCACTCCGAGATAAAAGGGCGCCGAAGAGAAAGGCCAATCCCGCGCCGCGCCCAGGATGGCGTCCTTGCTCCAGAACCCTGAAAAGAACAGCGGCACACCGCAGAGGGCCATCATGCCGGCGGCGTAGGTGGCAAAAGTCCAGGGCATGAGTTGTTTCAAGCCGCCCATTTTGCGGATGTCCTGTTCGCCGTGGCAGCCGTGAATGACGGAGCCTGCGCCGAGGAAGAGGAGCGACTTGAAAAAAGCATGGGTGATGAGATGAAACATTCCCACCGCCACGCCGCCGACGCCCAGACCCATCATCATGTAACCGAGTTGCGAAATGGTGGAGTAAGCGATAATCCGCTTGATGTCGTTCTGCGCCATGGCGATGGCGGCGGCAAAAACCGCCGTGACGGCCCCCACCCAGGTGACAACCTGGAGGGCGGCCGGATGGGGACCGGCGCTGATGAGGGGATACATGCGGGCGACCAGAAACACGCCCGCCGCCACCATGGTGGCGGCATGAATCAACGCGCTGACGGGGGTCGGGCCTTCCATCGCGTCCGGGAGCCAGACATGCAAGGGCACCTGGCCGGACTTGCCCACCGCTCCGGCGAAAATCAGAAGCGAGATGGCGGTGGAGAGAGCCATGCCGCCCATCGTCGCGCCGGCCACCAGCCGGTCCAGCGAGGCTTGTTCAAGGCAGCCCTGGCCGTGGTTATAAAAAAGCAGAGTGCCGCTCCGGGAATAAAGCCAGAGCATGCCGAGCAGGAGTGCGATGTCGCCAATGCGCGTGGTGATGAAGGCCTTTTTTGCCGCGGCCGCCGCCGCCGGTTTTTCATACCAGAAACCGATGAGCAGGTAGGAGGACAGCCCGACCAATTCCCAGCAGATGAAGAGCAGGAGGAGGCTGTTGGCGATGACGAGGCCGAGCATGCCGGCGCCAAAGAGGGACATAAAACAGAAGAAGCGGGTGAAGTTTTGGTCGCGCGCCATGTAGCCGAGGCTGTAAATGAAAATAACGAGGGCCAGGAAGGTCACCATCATAAGCATGATGGCGGTCAAGGGGTCGAGCATCCAGCCCAGTTGCACGGTGGTATGAGCGAGATCGAACCAGGTAAAATTACAAGACTGGCGCAAGATGCGCACCCGCAAGGTGCTGAAAAACGCGGCGCAGGAGAGGAGCCAGGAAAGGGCCATCGCGCCGATGGCCAGCCCGGCGGCCAGGCGGCGGCGCTGCCGCTTGAGCAGCGCGCCCCATCCGGCCGCCAGCAGCGGCAACGACGGGACGAGCCATAGAAACAGAATCAGGTGTGGCATGATTCAACCTTTGAGCGAATCCATGGCATCCAGCCGAGTGGTTTTTCGCTGGCGGTAGATGGCAATGACTAAGGCCAAGCCGACCGCCACCTCGGCCGCTGCAATGGCGATGGAAAAAAGGACAAACATCACTCCGGTCAGGGCCTGCGGGTTGGCGCCGAAGCGCCAGAAGGCGATGAAATTCAGGTTGGCGGCGTTGAGCATCAGTTCGATGCCGATCAGAACGAGGATGGCGCCGCGGCGGGCAACCGCGCCGGCGAAACCAATGCTAAAGAGCAACGCGGAGAGAAGCAGATAATGGGAGAGGGGCGGGTTCATCACAGGTTCATCGCCTCCCCGGTTTTGGCGCGCTGTTGCGCCGGCGAATTGCCAGGAAGATTGCCGTCGGATGGCTCGCGCAGGGCAATCACCACGGCTCCCAGCAGCGCCGCGGTCAGCAGCACCCCAACCATTTCCAGCGGCAGCACGTAGCGAGTCATCAATTCTTCGCCGATTCTCTTGACCGACGGAACCGGCGCGGGCGGGGCGCCATGTTGCAAACTGGGGCTGGCGAGAATGGGCAGCAGGAGGCCCGCCAGCAACAGCACCGCGATCCCGACACCGCTTATCCAGGAAGGCGATGACTGTCTGCCGCCAGGGGCGGCTTCTTCGCCCCGGGTCAGCAGGACGGCAAAGACGATCAGGATGGCAATCGCCCCCACATAGACCAGGAGCTGGGCAAACCCCACAAATTCCGCGTCGAGCTGCAAGTAGATGAGAGCCAGCCCGGCAAAAGCGGCGGCGGCGCACAAGGCGCAATGCACCAGCCGGCGCAAGGCCATGGCGGCGACCGCGCAAGCGACGGTCAGGGCGGCGAGCAAATAAAATGAGATCTCATTGAGCATAATTATATTGACGTCGTTCCGGATACCCGCCCTTCCAACTCCGGCCCAGCCCGACATAGGAAGCGGCCAGGACGCCCGCGCCGAGCAGCCAGCGGATTTCCAGCGCGGCCGGGAATTGCCACAGGCCGCTCTTGCACCAGGCGACGGCCACGACCAGATTGATCAGCGCGAGCGGGACCAGGAATTTCCAGGCGAAATGGAGCAGTTGGTCCAGCCGCAAGCGCGGCAAGGTGGCGCGCGCCCAGATGAAGAGAAAAATCAGCGCGCTGAATTTCAGGGCGAACCAGCCCCAGGTAGGCAGCCATTGGAGCCAGGGCGCCGGCGCCTGCCATCCCCCAAGAAAGAGCGTCACGGCCAGCCCCGTCACGGCGAAAAGCCCGAGATATTCCCCAAGGAAAAACAGGGCGTATTTGAAACCGGAATACTCGGTCAGATAGCCGGCGATCAACTCCGATTCCCCTTCCGGCAGGTCAAAGGGGCAACGGTTGGATTCGGCGGTGGCGGCGATCAGGAAGAGCGCGAACCCGGCCAGGCCCCAAGGGGTGAAGACGTTCCAGCGCGGGACCCAGCCCAGGGCGAAGCCGGATTGGGCCTGGACAATGGCGGGCAAAGACAAGGAACCGGCCGCGATGAGGGCCGGAACGCTGGCCAGCACCAACGGGACTTCGTAGCTGATCATTTGGGCGATCGCGCGCATGGCGCCCAACAGGGAGTATTTGTTCTGGCTCGACCAGCCCGCCATGAAGACCGCCAGTTCGGAGGCGGAACCGATGGCAAAAAAGAAGAGAATGCCGGAGTCCAGCTCAATGGCGCTCATGTTGCGTCCGAAGGGCAGGACGGCGAAGGCGAGCCAAACCGGCACGGTCAGCACCAGCGGGGCGAGAAAATGGAGCGCCTGATCGGCGGAAAAAGGTACAATATCCTCCTTGATCAGCATCTTGACCCCATCGGCGATCGGCTGGAACAACCCGAAAGGCCCAACGCGGTTGGGGCCATACCGATTTTGCATCCGGCCCAGCGTTTTGCGCTCCAGGATGGTGGCGAGGGCAAAACAGGTCCCGAACAGCGCCATCAGGCCCGCGATGATGAGCAACATCGAAACCAGCGGACGGGCGGACGCCGGGGCGAATCCCGCCAGCCGGTGCAGCGTGGAAACAAAAATCTGGTCCAGGGCGTTCATGGGGTGAGAATGGCCGGGGCGGCGGCTTTTTTGGCACGGGCCTTGCGCTGTTCTTCGTCGCGCGCGGCGTCCACGGCGGCGGCTTCGGTGGGATGGATTTCGCGATAGTACTGGTTGGATTTGGCCAGATTCATTTTGTGGAGGACCAGTGCCCGGCGGTCCTGGGCCAACTCGAAGACCCGGTCCATTTTGATGGAATCGAAGGGGCAGACTTCCACGCAAACGCCGCAACTCATGCAGACCATCGCGTCAATGTCGAACACCTTGGGGTGAAATTGCATTTTGCCCAGGTAATCCGGCTTTTTGACCGTGTCCTTGACGATGCGGATGCAATGAGCGGGGCATTCCTGCTCGCAGATGGTGCAGGCCGTGCAGCGCAAGCCGGCCAGAGGATCCTGCCCGTCGTAAACCAGGAAAGGAAGGGTGCGCGCGTTTTCCTGCGGAGGCAGTTTCTCCTCCGGGTACTGCACGGTGGTCAGCCGCGCGGGATCATAATAGCTGCCGCAGAAATTGCGCCCGGTCTCGATCAGCCCCCGTAGAATGCCGCGGCCCAGCATCAACGATCCACCTCCCCGAGCACGATATCAATGCTGCCCAGGATGATGACGACATCCGCGATGGCATGGCCGAGGCACATATCTTCGAGGACGGTCAGGTTGACCAGACTTGGAGGGCGGATGCGGTACCGATAAGGCGCCGGCCCGCCGTCGCTGATGAGGTAAAAGCCTAATTCGCCTTTGGGCGCTTCGATGCGTCCATAGGCTTCGCCGGCTTTGGGGCGCAGATTGCGCAGTTTGGCTTTGGGATCCAGGAACACTCCTTCGGGAATGTCCCGCAGGGCCTGCTCCAGAATGGCGAGGGATTCGCGCATTTCGAGAATCCGCACCATGTAACGATCAAAAACGTCCCCCCCCCGCGCGCCCAGGGGCACCCGGAATTTGAAGCGGTTGTAAATCCCGTATTGATCCACTTTGCGAATGTCATAATTGACTCCGCTGGCCCGCAGCCCCGGGCCGGTCACCCCGGCATTGACAGCCAGAGCGGGCGGGAGCACGCCCACGCCCTGGGTGCGAGCGCGGAGGATCTCGTTTTCGCTCAGGAGAGCCTCAAACTGGTCGAGGAAGGGATGGAAAGCGGCCGCGACCCCGGCGGCCTGTTCCCGCCAGCCGCCCGGCAGGTCGCAACGCACGCCGCCAAAGCGGAGATAATTGCACATCATGCGCGAGCCGCTCAAGGCCTCGAAGAGATCGAGGATTTTCTCCCGTTCGCGAAAGGCGTACATGAGCGGCGTTCCCAGCGCGCCCATGTCCTGCAAGAGGAATCCCGCCATGCAGGCGTGGTTGAACAGGCGGGTGAATTCGCCGACGATCACGCGAATATATTCCGCGCGGTCCGGCACCGGCAATCCCGCCAGCTTCTCGACAGTCAGGACGTAGGCCCAGTTGTTGGTCATCGAGCAGATGTAATCCAAGCGGTCGGTGTAGGGGATGGCGGCCAGGTAGCTGTTGCGCTCGGCGATTTTTTCGTGGTTGCGGTGGAGGAAGCCGAAAATGGGCGTCAATTTGGCCACGCTTTCCCCGTCCAGCACCACGTTCATCCGAAAGACCCCGTGGGTGGAGGGATGATGCGGCCCCATGGCCACCTCGAGCAGGTCGTGGTCGGCCCAGCCTACGCGGCCTGGCGCCGGAAGTTCGGCGGGCGGCGCGATCATGGCTGAGCCTCCTGGTCCCCAGCTGGCGCATAATCCTTGCGCATGGGATGATCGGCAAAGTTGTCCCACATGAGGATGCGGCGCAGATCGGGATGCCCCTGGAATTGCACGCCAAAAAGATCGAAGATTTCCCGCTCTTGGAATTCGCAGCTGCGCCAGACCGGCGTGAGCGAGGGCAGGGCGACCTGGCCGCTCCGGTCAGCGGTGCGCAGCCGCAGGATCAGCGGCCCCTGCCCCAGGGCCATGGAGTAGAGATGATAGACGGCTTCGAGGAATCCCGGGGTCTTCCGTTCGACCAGTTCCTCGGCCTCCTGTTCCATCCCCCCAACGATCTTCTTGACTTTGACTTTCTCCCGGACGGTTTTTTCCGGCCAGTCCACGCCCGTGACGTTGGAGGCGTAGTCGAAGCGCAGTTGCGGATCGTCCCGCAAAAACGTGGCGATCTCTACCGCCCGCCCCGGCTCCAGGAGCAGTGAGGGCTGCCGGGCCGGACTGTTGTTGGGAACGATTTCCAGGCGGGCGCCCGGCAGAGCCGCAGCGACGCGGGCGATGATCTCTTCAAGAGTGTGCATCAGGGGTCTCCGGTGCGGCGGGCAGGCGCGGCCCCACCAGGTCATGCGCTCCAAATTGCGGAACGGGATACTCCCCGGGGGCGTCGGCCCGCAGGTGGCGCGGACGCCCCGGACCCGTCAGGCTCTGGGCGGCGATTTTTTTCTGCAACGCGATCAGTCCGTCCAGCAGCGCCTCCGGGCGGGGGGGACAACCGGGGATATAAATGTCCACCGGCAGATAGAGGTCAATTCCCCGGAGGACATTGTAGCCGTCCCGGAAGGGACCGCCGCAGATGGCGCACGCGCCCATGGCGATGACATATTTTGGCTCGGGCATCTGGTTGTAAAGACGGACGACTTGCGGGGCCATTTTCTTGGTGACAGTCCCCGAAACGATCAGCAAATCCGCCTGCCGGGGCGATGGCCGAAAGACCTCGGCGCCGAAGCGCGCCATGTCAAAGCGCGCCATGGACGCGGCGATCATCTCAATGGCGCAGCAGGCGAGGCCGAACTGCAGCGGCCAGAGGGAATTCTTGCGGCCCCAGTTGTAAAGCTCCTCTACCGAGGTGAGCAGCACGCCTTGGCGGCTTAACTTGTTTTGCAGTTCCTGCTTCATCAAAGGCGTTCCAAAATCTATTTCCAAGCCAATACTCCCTTGGCCCAGGCCCAGGCCAGCCCTTCCACCAGCAACAAGATGAAAATCAACATCGCCAGACACGCCCCAAGCGAAAGCCCCTTGCAGGCCACAGCGAAGGGCAGCAAAAAAATGGTTTCCACGTCGAAAATCAAGAAAATTATCCCATAGAGATAATACTCGAATTTGAATTGCACCCATCCGGTCGGCTGGCCGTCCAAACCGCACTCGTAAACGGCGTTTTTGACCGCCCCCGGCTTGCGCGGCGAGAAGCTCCGCGCCCAGAGCCAGGCCAGGGCCAGCGGCGCCAGGCCGAAGGCCGCCGCCGCCGCCGCAAAGAGCGCCAGAAACATCCAGGCATTCGCATTCATGACATTTGATTCTATCAGCGTCCCTGGCAGCCTCAAGCCGGCAGAGGCTCGACCAGGATCAGTTGGGCCAGTTGGCAGCTCAGCGCCAGGCGCGCGTTGCACACCTGGCAAATCAGGCTGGATTGACTGACCAGCAGCCGGATCACCTGCTGTTCGCCAAATCCGATCTCCCGCAAGCGGCGGCTCACCTCCGGCGGGGCGGCAAGCTGCTTGATGCGCACCAGCATTCCCGCGCGCACCCGGCTGAGCGGGCAGGTGGAGGGCTTGGGACAATCGCCCGCGTGGTCCGGCGGGTTGGGGTCATCCCATTGGGTTGTCTGAGCGAACGGTTTCATTCTTCATCCATCTACCAGCCAGCTTACTAGGATGTCCTTTTTGAGACTCCACTCTTTTTGCCATTCACAGGCCATTTATTGGTCAGTCCGTTCTTTGAACAGCGGCTGAATCCGGTCATTTCGGCCATCGGACAGAGAGATAACCAATAAATGTCCGAAAATTCGCAACCAATGTGTAGTCGTTCTTCCAGCTTAGGAGTGATGCTACTGGCAACATGAAAAGCACGAAGCTCATTAAGAAAAGCCGATCTCAAAGGAGCCGCAGGCAAAATCCCGCGCCGGGTGTCGGGGCCGGAAGGAGCGTCCTATGATGTTCGTGGCAGGAATCAGCTTCAAGACGGCGCCGGTCGCCCTGCGCGAGCAACTGGCCGTCACCCCATCGCGCCTCATCGAGACCGCCACCCGGCTCAAAGAGCAGGGCGGGCTGTCTGAATTGGCGCTCATCTCCACCTGCAACCGGGTGGAATTGTACGGGGTAGCCGGGAACGCCCAGGGATTGGCGGAACTGCTCGGCTCGCTGGCCCGCACACTAGTGGATGTCTCCCCATATATCTATGTTCATAGGGACGCGGACGCGGCGCGGCATCTGTTCTCCGTCGCCAGCGGCCTGGATTCGATGGTGCTGGGCGAAACGGAAATCACCGGTCAGATGAAAACGGCTTACGAGGCGGCCCGCGCCGCCAAGCTGACCGGGCGGGTGATCAATTGCGCCTTTCAACGCGCCTTTCAAGTCGTCAAAGACATCCGCACCAAGACTCAAATCGGCCGCGGCGCGACCTCGGTGGGCAGCGTGGCCGTGCAATTGGCGGAGAAAATATTCGGCGGCGATTTTCGCGATAAGACGGTCATGATCATCGGCGCCGGCAAAATGGGGGAGGCCTGCATCCGGCACATCGCCAAAAACGGCGTCGGCTCCATCATCGTCGCCAACCGCTCGCTGGAACACGCCCAGGCCCTGGCCCGCGAATTCGGAGGCCGCGCAGTCAATTATATGGATGAGGGCCTGGCGGCGATGGCCGGGGCGGACATCGTGGTCAGTTCCACCGGCTGCCCGGAAACCATCCTGGACCGCGAGGACGTGGAAGTGGTGATGAGGCAGCGGGCCAACCGCCCGTTGTTCCTCATTGATATCGCCGTGCCCCGGGATATTGATCGCGCGGCGCAGGACGTGGAAAATGTTTTTCTATACGACATAGACGACCTGGAGCAGTTGGTGGCCGGGAATGTGCGGATGCGCGAGCAGGAAATGGGGCCTTGCCGCCAGATCATCGAGAAGCACACGGCGCAATTGATGGCCAAGCTCCAGGAAGCCCCGCGCCCGCCGGAGACGGCCGGCGCGGCAGGCCAAACGAGCTGGGCCTTTCCCGGCGGGAATTACAGCTATGGGCAATAAGCCTCAATTTTCTTATCAAGACTTATAATAACAGCACCGCAATGGCAATAAACTCAACAGCGCAAATATGAAAACACACCTATCCAACAAACACCAGCCGGCTCGACTGATCGGAGCCGTGCTCCTGACGCTGGCCGCGATCGTGTCGTACCACGCGGCGGCGGCGTCTATAACCGGCCAATTGATCGCGCGGCCCGTGACCCCCAACAACGTCGCCACTTATGGACTCCCCGCGAGCATGGCGTATTCAGGCGGCCTCTCGACGGTCGGGGTCGGGGTGCCAGTTTATCTGGAGGTGGATGTCGCCACGGGTGTTCCCCTCTCCGGGATCACCAACATCTCCTTTACGATGACGGGAACGAACAAGCCGATTTTGTCGGCCGCAGTGATTACCGCCAGCCCGCTTCCCACGAACATGGGTGTCTTTGAGCCGTCTGACCAACTGATTTACAATGTGGCCGGTCGCGCGCTCTTGCAGCCCGACGTGGCGGGGCAATACAACGTCACGGCGACGGTCGGGACGATGACCAATGGGACGACCAACTTTTCTTTGACAATCTTTGCCGCGACCTACCTGGGGGTAAACAGCTATTGCATATTGTGCCACAGTGGCAGTTCGCGAGTTGAGGATGAATACCAGTATTGGACCAACACGGCCCACTCGATGATCTTCACCGAGGGGATCAACGGCGAGTTGGGCAGCTACAGCGTCTCCTGCCTCAAGTGCCACACGGTGGGTTACGATACAAATGCCGCCAGCCTGGCCGACGAGGGCTTCTACGCGACGCAACTCCTCGACAGTTGGCCCTTCCCGACGGTTTTGACCAACACCAATTATGCCTCCATGCCGGCGAACCTGCAGAACCTGGCCAACATTCAGTGCGAGAATTGCCACGGGCCAGGCAGCGAACACTTCTACAGCGGGGGAGCCACCAATATGGTGACCGTCTCTTACACCACCGGGACATGCGAACAATGCCATGATGATCCGCCGCATCACTATTATGGGACGGAATGGTACGCTTCCAAGCACGCAGTCACGACGACCATTCCCTCCGGCGCCGGGCGCGGCTATTGCGTGCAATGCCACACCGCCTACGGGTTCAAGGCCCGGATAGATTACACCGGAACCAACGCGACGACGTTTGCTCCGACCAATACGTTTTTCCTTACCACGAACGATGGGTATATTATGACCAACATGGTGAATACGACCTACGCGGCGATTGGCTGCCAGACCTGCCATGAGCCGCACGGGAACACCGCTCCGGCGGACAACATCCATCTGATCCGCACGCTGGCCAATGTCACGTTTGGCGACGGCACGGTGATCACCAACGCGGGCGAGGGCGAGTTGTGCATTGAATGCCACCACTCCCGCGATGGCGGGGCGAGCAACAACGTCGCCCTCTACCCGTTGGGGAGCAACACCTGGGTTGGCGGCTCCAGCTTTGGCCCGCATGATGGCGTGCAGGGAGACATGATCGAGGGCGTCAACGCCATCACTTATGGCCAGAACATTCCCAGCTCCGCCCACCGCGAAACGGTGTCCAACCTTTGCGTGGGCTGCCACATGCAGGTGGTGCTGCCGGGCGATCCGGCCTTCCTGCAAGCAGGCGGCCACACGTTCGAGATGACTTACAATGTGGTCTCCAACGGGGCGACGAACGTCATGGACAAGACCGACGTGTGTGCCCAATGCCACGGCCCGCTCACCACCTTCAACTTTCCGGTGGAGGATTACGCCAACACCGGTATCATCCAAGGAGTCCAGACCGAAGTCCAGATTCTGCTCAACCAACTCTCGACGCTGCTGCCCAATTCGAGCGGCGTGGTGGATGGCTCGGTGAAGAGCAGCCTGTCGGTCAACACGAAATGGACGCAGGCGCAGTTGGAGGCGGCCTACGACTGGCAGTTTGTCAGCAACGACGGCAGCCTGGGCATCCATAATGCCCCGTTTGCCACGGGCATCCTCAAGGCCTCGATCGCCAACCTGTCGGGCACCTCGGTGCCAGGCGGCCTGCCCGATGCGTGGGAGATCGCCTACTTCGGCTCCATTACCAACGCGCAAGGCGCGCCCAACGCCGACCCGGCTGGCGACGGCATCCCCAACTGGCTCAAATACGCGCTGGGCCTCAATCCGACGGTGGCCGGAATTCAAGTTTCCAATGGGGTGGTTTATGCCAATGGCACGGGAGCTTTGCTCGGCAGCACCAACACGATCCAGATCTACACGGCCGCGGATGTGACCTTCAACACGGTGGCCGGCACAACCTATCAGCTCCAGGAAGTCAGCACTCTGGGCGGCGGCTGGCAAAACGTGGGCGAGCCGTTGGTGGCGACCAACAACGCCGCCTTCAGCTACCTGACGCCGACGCGGGGTAATTTACAACAGTTCTTCCGCGTGGTACACACTCCGTGACCCGACGGACAGAGGCTGGATAGATTGACGGACAACATGGCGGCTGGCAACATGCCAGCCGCCCGTGAAAACAGAGCCAGAGAGGAACCTTATGAACCAACCAGCGGCGGCCAATGCGGATGCGGCGGGCAAACGGTGCCGAGGCGCGGTCGCGCGGATTCGCGCTCTGGTTCCGGGACTGGCCTTTTTCGCGGCGGGGGCCGCTTTGAGCGCGTGGTGGTTTTTGCAAGCTCCCTCGCCTGGCAAGGCGGCGCGGGATCATGCCGGACCACCGGCCCTTTCGGCCGCCACCAAGGCGGTTCTGCGGCATCTTGGGTCGCCGGTGGAAATCCGGTTTTATTCATTGCTCGACCCCGCCAGCGTCGGCGACAGCGGGCGGGAGTTCTCCGGGCGGGTGGAGCAACTGCTTTGCCAATATGAGCAGGAGGCCGGCGGCAAAATCAGCATCGCGCGCGTGAATTCCTTTTCTGCTTCCACGGCCAATGCCGCGGCGGCCGATGGGATCAAGCCGTTCAACATGGACAAAGGGGACACCTGTTATCTCGGCCTGGTGGTGGTCTGCAATGGCCACAAGGCATCTCTTGCTTCGCTGGCCCCGGAATGGGAACAGGCCCTGGAACCAGACCTCAGTCGCGCCATCGCGGGCGTGGATCTTTCCGTTCCGCGCCCGCCGCCTGCGGCCAAGGCGGATATGGCTGCGCTGGCCGCGGTCCAGCAGGCCATTCCGAATCTTGATTCCGTGTCCGTGGAGGACGGTTCGCGGCAGTTGCGGGCAGCTTCGATGGCTGAATTCAAAAAGACGGCGCAGGAAATGCAGGCCAAGGTCCAGCAAGCTGAGGACCGCTTTCTCCAGGCGCAAAACAGCCAGTCTGAGGAGGACCGACAGGCCGCATTGACGGATCTTCAGCAGGTCAAAAAGCAACAAACGGAGAAGCTCAAGGAAATCGCCCTTGAGTCCAAGGCGCAAGTGGAAGCCTTGCAACAACTCAAGGGAGCGGCCCATTGACGCAAGGATGCGAGGGCTTATGCGCTTGGGACCCCAACGAAACTGGCGAAGGGCAAAGAGGACGAAAGAGCTTCTTTTTGACGCCGCGGCTGGGGCGAATCTGGACACTCCTGCCATGCGATTTGACGATTCCCCAGCCCCGCGAAGTGGGTGGAGGGTTAGGGAGAGAGGTTCCTTCCATCCAACGGTGGCAATATCAAGATGCGCCCGTGCGGCCGGTTTTTTTCTGGCGGCCTCCTTGGCCGCCATCGCCCAGAACGTGCAACATCTGGGGATCACTCAGCCGGGCGGCATGCCCGGCGTTCCGGTGGTAACGGGCGTGGAGCGGGTGACCAACGGGGTGAACATCGCCTGGGACGGACCTTCCGGCTACTACCAGCTATTTGAAACGGAAAGCTTGACGGACCCCGCTTGGAAGGCCGTGGGCAAAGCCACCAATTTGCTTCGGCAAATCACTGTCAAGACAAATCTTCCGCGCGCGTTCTACCGCGTCGCCGGCCCCTCGCCCAAATACGCGGGATCGGCCGCCTGCGCGGATTGCCATTCGCCCATCCGCGACACGCTGGTGCATACCCTCCATTTCGGGGCGTTCACCAACGCGGAGTTTCTGGCCAAAGGCGGCCAAACCAACGCCTCCTGTCTGCCCTGCCACACCGTCGGCAGCGACCTGCCCACCGGATTCGTCAGCCGGGCCAAGACACCCAAGCTGGGGGGCGTGCAATGCGAGAATTGCCACGGGCCGGCCGCCAGACACGCCGCCAATCCCGACGATCCGGCCTGGGTCCCGCGGGTGGAAGTCGCCGCCACCGTGTGCGGGGGATGCCACACCAGCGCCTATCACCCGACCTTTGAGGAATGGGCCGCCAGCCCGCACAATACCGTGATCTCTAATCTCAACGCCAAGACGCAGATCGGCAACTGCGGGCGCTGCCACTCCGGCTCGGCGCGGTGGAGCTTGATCCAGGGCCAGGCGCCGCTGGTGGGGGACGCCAACATGGGAATCGTCTGTATCACCTGCCACGACCCGCATCAGACCAACCGCTATCCGGCGCAACTCCGGTATCCCGTGGCCTCGACCAACGAATACTTCATGCCCACCAACGGCGTTTTTGCCCGTTACTACAATCCCAAGATCAACGTGTGTGGGCAATGCCACAATGATGCGGGGGCCTCGTGGACCAACACCGCCGCCCCGCCGCATTGCTCCTCGCAATACAACATGCTCTTGGGGACCATTGGTGAACTGAATTCCGGGCTGGCGCCTTACCAACCCGGCTCCCACGCCCTCCTGCTGACCAACCAGTGCGTGGAGTGCCACATGCAAACCTCGCCCTTCGTGAGCGAGGCTGCGCCGGCCGTCACCGGCCACAACTTCACGGTGAACAGTTATAATGTGTGCCTCAATTGTCATCCGTTCCCTGAATTGCTGGCGCAAGTCGCGCAGGCCGCCATCTCCAATCAAGTGCAAGAGTTAAAGCTCGATTTGGATTACTGGGCGACGAACAATGCCCCGGCGGCGTTGCGGAGCTACGGTACCAATGCCTGGGAATACACCACGACCAACGAGTTTTCGCTCGGCGGCCCCGGGCCGGGCGCGGCCGAACAGGCGCTCATCCCCACGAACATTTGGAAAGCCCGGTTCAACGTCTATGTGGTCCTGAGCGACAAGAGCCTGGGCGTTCACAACATTCTGTTTTCCGTGGCACTCCTGGAAAACGCCGAGAGCTGGATTGCCGAAGAAGTGGACCAATAAAACAACCGCTTTATGACAAAAAGCAACCTCAGCATCCTCGCCCGCCAGGCCGTGAAGGACGGGCGGGGGCTTTGGCTGACGGCTGCGGCGCTGGTCCTGGCGCTGGCCGCGATCTCATGCGGCACGGTCACCCGTTCGGTGGTGCTGCTGCCCGATGTTCCCGGTGCCAAGTACATTGGTTCCAAGGAATGCGAACAGTGCCATGAGGACCTTTGCCGGGAATTTGCGACCACCGACCACGCGCGTTTGATCGCCGCGGGCACCAACGCCATCAACGCGGGCTGCGAAGCCTGCCACGGGCCTTGCAGCATTCACTCTGAATCCGGCGGGGAGACTTTGCCTCCCTACACTTTTAGACCGGGGCGCGCGCAAACGGGCAGCTTCGGGGCGCGTCTGGCGGTCGAGCCGGGCCGCTCCACCGAGACCCTTTGCTTTCAATGCCACACCGACGTGCGCGGGCAGTTTTCCCTGCCCAGCCATCATCCGGTGCCGGAAGGAAAACTTTCCTGCACCGACTGCCATTCGCCGCACAAAGGCTCCATCCAGATGAGCGGGGGAACCGCGCTTCTGACCGAAAATGAAAGCTGCCAGCGGTGCCATGCGGAGCAGCGCGGGCCTTATGTCTTCGAGCACGAGGCCGTCCGCGAGGGCTGCACCATCTGCCACACCCCCCACGGCTCGGTGAATGCGAAATTATTGACAGTCCGCGACGCCAACCTTTGCTTGAAGTGCCACTTCCAGCAGCAGACCGGGGGCGCGCTCCTGATCGGCGGCGCAGACCACACCCTCCGCGTCCAGGAAGGCACCTGCTGGACGGCAGGATGCCACGAAGCGGTTCATGGCTCGCGCGTCAGCTCTTCGCTGCGATTCTGACCACCCAAAACCCACCCCCATGAAATCACCGCGCGCCTTCCCAAAAGCACCCGTCCGGTGGTGTTGGGCTTGTCTGCTGGGTCTGGCCGCCGCCGCAGGCCCTCTGGCCGCCGCCGACACCAACGCGCCGCCGCCCCTGACGCCGGAGCAGATGTTCGAGGGCGGGGCCAGCCCTCTGAACAACTGGATTGATTTTTCGGCGGGCGGGGCCATTGTCAGCGGCGACCGGGCGCAATTTCAGCAGCAGCACCAGATGCCGGCCGGCGCGTTCGGCGGCATCAGCGATTTCCATTTCCAACACGACGTGGCCACCAACACCACGCTGACCGTGGACGGGCGCGGGATTATTGACAGCCACGACTACAAGCTGAGCCTGGACCTGGAGCGCGAGAACACGGGGTTTCTGCGCGTGTCCTTTGACCAATCGCGGACCTGGTCCGAGCCGGGCGGCGGCTATTTCCCGGGATCGGGACAGTACTACCAGGCCTCGGACAACGCGCTGACACTGGATCGCGGGAAGATTTCGTTCGAAGGCGGGTGGACGCCGGAAAAAGGGCCCAAGGTGACGTTCCTATACACCCACTCCTACCGGGACGGCGACAAAGCCTCCACCGACTGGGGGTTGGCGACTCCTGCGGGGAGCGCTCCGGCGCAGGGGCTTAGCCCCGCGCTGGACAACATCCACGAACACAGCGACAGCTTCCAACTCGATGTGACCGATCACATCAAGGCCACCGAGCTGGGCGCCGGGTTGCGCTATGAGATCGGGAATCTGGACGACGCCCTGATGGTGACCCAATACCCGGGTGAACCGATCCAGCAGGAGCTTACCGACCGGCAGGGCACCAGCTACGACCTCTTCAATGCCCACAGCTTCACGGAGACTTGGGTGCGGACCAATCTGATGGTTTCCACCGGGTTGTCCTATTCCGGCGCGGGCAACACCTTCTCCGCCAGCCGCATCTACGGCAATGACTTCGATGTCGGTTACGCGCCCAACGCCGAAAGCACTTTCGGCTACTATGGGCTGACTGGCAGTTCGCGCCTCCACGACTATGTCCTGGACCTGAACTTGTTCTACAAGCCCTCGCCGCATTGGACGATCGTCCCCTCCTTGCGCGCCGATCGGGAGTATTGGAACGTGACCAGTTCCGGTATGGAGACACTTGGGGTCAACTCGCCCGTGCCCTTTACCTCCGAGAGCGACCGCAGCTTGGTTGATCTGCGCGAGCGCCTGGACCTCAATTACAACGGCGTGACCAATTGGGTCTTTTATGGACGCGGCGATTTCACCGAGGGCGATGGGGACTTGAACCAGAACGGCGGGTTGGTCCCGGTGGCTGGCATCGGCGTTCCCACCGCGCCGGCGGACACGGATGACCGCCGTTTTTTCCAGAAATACAGCGCGGGCGCGCGCTGGTATCCCTCCCGCCGCGCCACGCTGGATATTGGGGGCTATTACAAGCTCAACCACTACCACTATGACAACGTGACGGATAATTTGATGTTGAATGGTGCTTACCCCTATGAGGATTATCTGGTCATGCAGTCCTTCGCCACCTACGACGCCAATCTGCGCCTGACCTTGAGGCCGTGGCGGAACGTGACCGCCATCAGCCGTTACGAATATCAGCTTTCCACCATTCGCACCGCGCCGGACCCGGAGGTGGGCCTCTCCGAGGTCCAATCATCCAGGATGACGAGCCATATCATTGCGCAGGATGTAAGTTGGATTCCGTGGAGCAGGCTCTCGCTCCAGACCGGCTTGAACTACGTTCTGAGCGACACGCGCACGCCAGCCTCGGACGTTACCCAGGCCATCCTCAACGCTCAAAACAACTATTGGACGCTCAACTTCTCCTCGCTCTTTGTGGTGGATGACAAGACCGATCTTAACCTCAGCTACCTCTATTATCTTTCCGGCGATTACAACAACAATTCCCCGCTCGGGGTGCCCTACGGTGCCGGCAGCGAGGAGCACGCCATCACCGCCACTTGGACGCGGCGCGTAAGCAAAAATGTCCGGCTTGCCATCAAATATGGCTATTTCCGCTACGACGACGCGACCTACGGCGGGAACCGGGATTTTGGGGCGAACGTCATCTCCGCGACACTGCGTTATCGGTTTTGAACGACCAATCATAAAATGCCGCGCGAAAGGCAAAAAATGCCAAGCAAAACACAAGCCACGTTGTGCCACAGATTTGAACCCCGGCCATATTGAAGACGGTAAAACAAAAACATGCCCGGTAAACCCGGGCGCAACCCAGAGAAAGGTCACAGACTCCATGCTATGAAAACATCAAAGATACTCCTCACCGCCCTGGCCCTTGCGGCCACGACGGCGGCCCTGTCGGCCGCCGATGCGTCGGGCATTTGGGACAGTAAATGCAAGAGCTGCCACGGCGCCGATGGAACGGGCGCGACGCCGATGGGTAAAAAACTGGGGCTGAAGGATTTCACGGATGCCAAGATACAGGCGGGCTTCACTGACGCCGACCTCACCAAGGCCATCAAGGAAGGGGTCAAAGACGGCGACAAGACCAAGATGAAGCCGGCGGAAGACGTGACCGACGACGACATCAAGGCGCTGGTGGCCAAGGTTCGCGCATTCAAGAAATAGCCCAATCGCTTTCGGACGGAAGCTGGCGCCAGTGGCCTGCCAGCTCCGTCCGCACGGCCGGCGCCGGAGTCCGCGGCGCCGGGGCCTGATGGCGGATGCCGCCGGCCAGACCCTCCGGCCCGGCTGGAAGCGCAAACGACGCGATGACAACGAACGCGAAGACTGGAATCACCGTGGCGGTTATTTCCGCGGCGTTCTCGGCGCTGGCGCTGGCATTTCTCACGGATGGGGGCGGCCCGCACCTGACACGCCCTCCCATCGCGCTGGTGGACACAAACTTCCTGGATAAGGCAACGACCCGGCAGTCGTACGCGGACCTGGTTCGGACGGGGGCGGACCTGTCGGATTTTGACTGCTATGTTTGTCACGATAAAAAGCACCCGCCGCCGCTGCGCCTGGACACCAACCAGAACATCATTGTCGCCACGGAGCATTCCGACATCGTGATGGGGCACGGACGGCACGGCCGCAACAATAATTGTTTTAACTGTCACAACGAAACCAATTTGACCTTGCTCCAGCCCCGGGACGGGCGGGAGCTGACCTTTGCGGACAGCACCCAATTGTGCGGCAGTTGTCACGGGCCGACCTATCGAGACTGGCTGGCGGGGGCGCATGGCCGGATCAGCGGGTATTGGGATCGAGGTTCCTCGCCGTTTGCCGCGGAGGAGATCCGGGATTTGTCAGCGGTCGTGGATCGCTTGAGAAAGCAGTCCGATCCGGTCTCCGCGTTTGTGTGGCAGAAACTGTCCATCCCGGAGCAAGCAGTGCTGACGAACTACCAGCCGTCGGCCTCCACGACAAATCAAGCTCAGGAGGTTGTTCTGCGCGCTCTGAACAAGATTATTGGAGAACCGTCCATTTACGAGCCTGAGAGATTCAAGAAGATCCCGCTCGCGATAGCAACGACCAGCCTGTTGCAGTTAAGTCCGACTGGTGACAACCTGATTTACCTCAACCGCTTGCTTCTGGAAGACGCCTACCCGGCGGAATTAGCCAGAAGCACGCGCAAGGACTGCGTGAACTGCCACAACCCTCATTCACCCCCGTTTCCTTCGAGAAAACCCGCGCCCGGACCGCATCCATTGAGGGAGATCGGCGGCACAACCGGCCCGCAGACCGGCCAGGAATGATATGGACAAACCACCCCAGTCCCCAGCCCGCCCGCCCGCGCCGCCCGCACCCGTGATGGGGCGGCGGAGCTTTCTGCGCACTTCCGCCGTGCTGACGACGGGGCTGGCCGCCCTGGCCGCGAGCTTGAAGCCGTTGCTGGAAATGAATGATTTTCCCACCATGCAGCGGTTCCTGCAAAAGTATTACAAGGAGATGACGCCTCAGGACATGGACAAAGTTCTGAAGCGGATCGAGGAGGAAGTCAAACAGGAGTATGGCCTGCGCCCGCACGTGCGGGATTTGAAGCCGATGGACGGCGTTGAATTCGTCTATTGCCTCAATCTGACCCGTTGCATCGGATGCCGCAAATGCGTCCACGCGTGCGTGGCGGAGAACAACCAGTCGCGCGATCCGGAAATTCAATACATCCGCGTTCTCCGGCTGCCCGACGGCTCGCTGGACATTGACAAGGCCGATCATTTCTACGCGCCGGAATCGGTCCCGGAAAAGGGGTATTTCTACATGCCTGTGCAGTGCCAGCAATGCAAGAATCCGCCGTGCGTGAAAGTTTGCCCGGTTCATGCGACCTGGCAGGAAGCCGACGGCATCACTGTGATAGATTATGATTGGTGCATTGGCTGCCGTTATTGCGAGGCGGCGTGTCCCTATTGGGCGCGGCGGTTTAACTTTACCAAGCCGGCGATTCCAAAGGAGCGCCTGAACCCGGACATGGCCTACCTGGGCAACCGCCCGCGGCGCCAGGGGGTGATGGAGAAGTGCCATTTCTGCATCCAGCGCGCGCGGGCGGGCCGCTATCCGGCCTGCCTGGAGGTCTGCCCCGCCGGGGCGCGCAAGTTCGGCAACATCCTGGACCCCAACAGCGAGGTTTCCTACATCCTGAGGAGCAAACGGGTTTTCATACAGCTCAAGGAGGAAATGGGCACGTCGCCGCGGTTCTTTTACTACTTCGACGTATGAGGCGCGCGATGCGGAACTATTTTGTTTTTCTGGGGCGTTGCGCGGGCGTCGCTTTTGAGGGCGACTGGCGTTACTACGCGTGGGTGGGCCTGCTGTCGGTGATCTGCCTGCTGGGCCTGCACGCTTATTGCCGGCAGTTCGCGCAGGGCCTGATCGTCACCGGGATGAGCGATGAAGTCTCGTGGGGCGTTTACATCGCCAATTTCACATTCCTGGTGGGCGTGGCGGCGGCGGCGGTGATGATGGTCATTCCCGTTTATATTTATAAGAACGAGGACCTGCATGACCTGGTCATTTTCGGAGAACTGCTGGCGGTGGCGGCGATCCTGATGTGCCTGGCATTTGTGACGGTGGACCTGGGGCGTCCGGATCGTTTCTGGCATTTGATTCCCGGAATCGGGCAATTCAACTTTCCCAAATCCATGCTGAGTTGGGACGTGATTGTGCTCAACGGCTACCTGTTGCTCAACGTCCACATCTGCGGCTATCTGCTCTACTGCCGCTATCGCAAGAGCAAGCCGGGGAAATGGTTTTACATTCCGTTTGTTTTCATCGCGATCGTGTGGGCGGTTTCGATCCACACCGTCACGGCGTTTCTCTATGTGGGTCTGGGCGGGCGGCCCTTTTGGAATTCTTCGATTGTAGGCCCCCGTTTCCTGGCCTCCGCCTTTACCGCGGGTCCGGCGCTGATCATCCTGGCCATGCAGGTGGTGCGGCGCGTGACCTCATCGGCTTCCGCCGGGGTGGGATGGCGCGAGGCGGGCGGCGCGCCTTCACCCCCGCCCAAACGCCGGGCCGCCAGCGCGGAAGACCTGGTGGCGCTGACGCGGTATCTTCCCGAAATAGGCACGGTGCCGATGGAGCTGCGCCAGCGGCTGCTGCCGATGGCGGAAGTCCTGGTGGTGGAGCCTGGGGACGTGCTATTGCGCCAGGGAGAAACGTCGGACAAGGCCTTCTTCATCCTGCGCGGCTGCGTGGTGGTGAAGAGGCAGGAGGGGGGGCGCTTTCGGATCACCCGCACGGCGGGGCCGGGGGAACAGTTTGGAGAAATCACGGCGCTGGACGGCACGCCGCGCACGGCCACCGCGTTTGCCGAAGAACCGAGCCTGGTGCTGAGCCTCTCCGCCGAGGCCTTGCGGCTTCTGATGCAATCCCCCCAGGTGGAGAGGATCGTCCGTTCCAGAATGTCGGAGCGGCTGCTGATCACGGATCGCGCCCTGATGACCCTGCGCAGCATCGTGCAAGTTTCGATGCTCATCAATGTGTTCCTGCTGGCCAACGAAGTCTTCAAGGAATTCTATTCGGGCAACCTGCATGTGGTGTCGTCGAAATACCTTTTCGTCGGGCTGGAGCATCATCACGCGCTGGTGCCGTGGATATGGACGGCCATCGCGTTCAACCTGGCGGCCATGGTGCTGCTGATCCTGCCCGTGAGCCGCAGCCTGAAATGGCTCAACGTGACGTGCGTCCTTTGCATTGTGGGCATCTGGATCGAGAAAGGCATGGGGCTGGTGATCCCCGGCTTCATTCCCACGCCGCTGGGCGAAGTGATGGAATACCGGCCATCGCTCAATGAGACGCTGGTTTGCTTTGGCATCTGGGCCTTCGGGCTGCTCTGCTACACGGTGTTTCTGCGGATGTCGGTGCCGATTCTCCAGGGGCGATTGTCCAAAGAGAACGAAGGCGCGCCGGAACCCTCACATCATCCTCCCGCCGCCGCCTCGCCGCGCAGGTGACCGCCGCTCCCATGTCAAGAGAACTTACAGCCGACGACGCCAGGCAATCATTGAGCGCGCACGCGGCGGCCCGGGGCGCGGAGATCTTTGCCAAGTTCGGACCTTGCGCCGGCTGGAATGAATTGGCGCGGATCCTGGAAGACCGCGCCTGCGTCCGCTATCCCTGCAAGGTGGCCTTTGACCCCGGCCCGCTCCAGCCGGGAGAGTGCGCCTACGCCCGGCCCAATGGCGCCAAGCCGGAAGAGGGGTTTGTGATTCACATCCATCCGCTGTTCATGACGCGGCCGGACCGGGTGGCGCGCCTGGCGCTCTATCAACTGGTTGTTGTCAACTATGGGAACTTCGCGTCGCCGGAGGACGCGGAGGTTTTTGGCGCCGCGGCGCTGGGGATTTCGAGGGAGGAGTATTATCAGAGCCTTTGCGCAATGGCGGATTGGCTCGAAGGGGAGAAGGCGGCGGGGTCTCAAGAGGGGACCGAAAAATCGGAGAAATCGGAGAAATCGGAGGTTTGAGAAGGGAGAGATTTTGTCCGGGAAGGGGCAAAAAGTGGCAAGCCGATTTACTTACAACTGTTTGCATAAGAACAATTTACAATAGAAAATGTGAACTGAGGATCGAGTTAAAGATGAGTAATATGAGTTATTTAGTAGGGTTTGAAAAGCTCAACTGGCGTTTTTTGGTTCAAATAAGCGGGGCGCGCACGGCTGGCGCTCCTGCTTTGCCTTAATTCCAAAACCGGGAAGCAGAGTACCACGGATTGAGATGGAACAACAGTGGGAAGCGCACCAGAGGTGCGAACGGATTGCACGGATAGGTAGTGTCCAAAAGGTTCTGCAAAAAGAAGAGGGTCATGGTAGCCACTGGGGTGTGTTTATGAACCCAGTTAAACGAAAGGCAGAACCATGACCCAAAAGGCAAAGAGC
>Ga0181539_1001068_pt1 | contig 31462 bp, 21 predicted proteins | sample PEATcosm2014_Bin_46_FD_119767 | JGI IMG/M metagenome (GOLD analysis project Ga0181539, IMG submission 119767) | Peatland microbial communities from MTU Mesocosm Facility, Houghton, MI, USA - PEATcosm2014_Bin23_60_metaG | ecosystem: Environmental > Terrestrial > Soil > Wetlands > Peat | place... | reverse complement strand
TAAGCAATTGCACTGCCAAAGTAGGCTTCCTTCAAACGGCTCTATCGGCAATGCCCCGAACCCACTTTTCCGCTCTCATCGGCATTCACGTGTCGGGGCATTTCCGATAGAGACCTAACGTTTCTCGTCAAAGTGCCGGCGTGGCGATTCCCGCATCGATTACTAAACCCTTGGCGACAAGGCAGGAGCTATTTCCTCGAACGCCGTTTAGTCAAAGCCCCAAACCCTGCTTCTATTAACTCACGGTCAGCGTGAGCGTCATAGAATGGCTCAATGCCGAAGATCCCGAACCCGTGCTTCCCGTTACTGTCAGGGTGTAGGTCCCAGCCGGTGTTCCGGGATTAGACGGCGTCGTTGTACCGCCACCACCTCCCCCTCCACCGCCGCATCCTGCCAGCGCCAGAGTCAGCAACAATCCCAAAGCGAGAGGGACTATTGTGGACCGCCCTCGGCCCACGCCGAGTTGGTTCCGGCGCGCAATGGTCCATGCCGTCAACGCCAGAGCCAAGGCGAGCATCCACAGACCTCTGAGACCCCTTGATAACGGTGGGGTGGGGGGAAGGTGTCGAGAGTGTGGCGCGCTGACCGAAGCGGCAGTCGTAGTAACGGTGACGGTGACATTCGTTGCAGAACTCCCCGCCGTTACTGCGTTCGGCGAAACCGTGCAGGTGGCTTCAGACGGAGCCCCGGTACAGGTAAAGGTGACCGTCCCGGACAATCCCCCTTCACCGCCCACACTTAAAGTGTAGCTTGCGGGTGAGCCGGGCGCGACGGTGGCCGACGTGGAAGAACCGGAGGGTGAAGTGATCGTAAAGTCCTGGCCCGTTCCGGTCAGTGCGAGGGTCTGGGGGCTGCTGGGCGCATTGTCGCTGAACGAGAGGCTGCCCGACGCCGCGCCTCCGGCCGTGGGAGTGAATGTGACGGCCACCGCGCAAGTCGCTGCGGCAGCGACAGGGCTCGATGTCGAGCAGGTGGTTCCAGAGGTGGCGATGGCAAAGGGGCCAGAGACTGCAATCGCGGTGAATGTGAGGCTACCGTTGCCCGAGTTGGTCAGAGTAACTGTCTGGGAACTGCTGGTGGTTGCTACCGGTTCAGATGGGAAAGTCGGCGCCGCGGACAAGCTAACAGTGGGTCCAGTCCCGGTTCCGCTCAAGCTGACGGTCTGCGGACTGCCACTGGCGTTGTCGGTGAGCGAGAGGCTGCCCGAGCGGCTGCCCGTGGCCTTGGGCGTGAACGTCACATTAATCGCGCAATTGCTGCCGGCGGCAACCGGCGCGCTGGTGCTACAGGTGGTGCCGCTGGCCGCCACCGCAAAGTCCCCCGTCGCCGCAATGCTCGTGAAGGTCAAGGACGCGGTGCCTGTGTTGGTCACCGTTACCGCGCTAGCTGCGCTGGTCGTCCCCACCGCTTGGTTGCCAAAGCTCAGCGTGGTTGGCGCAAGAGAAGCCACTGCGGCTGCCACGTTGACAGTTTGAGTGAGCGCAGCGGAGGTGCTGGCGCTGAAATTGGAATCGCCGCTGTACTGTGCCGCGATTGAGTGACTGCCTTGAGAAAGAGACGATGGCGCGAAGGTCGCCTGGCCCTGCGAGTTGAGGGTGCCGGTGCCGATCTGCGTCGCCCCGTCCATGAACGCGACGCTCCCGGTCGGGACGCCTGAGCCGGAAGAGGGCGTCACTATGGCAGTAAACGTCACGGACTGCCCGGTGACAGACGGATTCACCGAAGAGGTTACCGTCGTCGCGGTGGCCGTAAGGCCTGCGGCCTCCGTTACATCAACTGTCTGTGTGCCTATGGTGAGCGTTGCTGACTGGGGAGCGCTGCTCGTATTGGCTGCCGCCGTGTACTCAACCGAATTACTCAAGACAACGGGAACAAGCCAGGCCGCATTACTCGAAGCAGTAATTGGACAAGAGGTTGTTACTGTGATTGTGCCAGAGCCCCCTGATGCGCTGAGGGAAACCTCCGTTTGGCTAAGCGCGTAGGTGCATGCCGTCGCCGGCTGCGTGATGGCTACGTCTTGGTTCGCTATGGTGACGAAGGCTACCTGGGTCGAACCCGTGGTATTCGCCGAAGCCGTAAGAGTGATGGTCCCGCTGCCAGTGCCGCTTGCGCTAGCGGCGGTTAGCCAGGCTGCGCCGCCATCATCCGACGTCCAGGCACACCCGGTTGCCGTGGTCACCTGGATGCTAACCGTGCCGCCACTGAAGTCCACAATTTGATTGACGGGGCTGAGCGAGTAAGCGCATGACCCCGCCATAATCTGTGCCGAAGCCGTGAAGCCGCCATACGAGACGTCGAGCCAATCGACTCCTGGCCCCGTAGTTGTGATAAGGCCGTCCGAGCCGACGGTGAACACCGACGAGGTGCCGTTACGCGCAGCGTATGCAGCAAGCTGCGTCACGTCTACCTGTCCATTTGAAAAGCCAGCCTGCGCACTCACCACGGTCGAAGATCCGATTGGTAAATTCTCTGCGGGCGAATTAACCAGCGTGAGGTCCACCGGATTGCCACTGGGCTGAAAGGTGTACTGCAGCGCGGTGGCGGAAAAGGTCATGTCGCTAAACACCGCAAATGCAACGAAGCTCGTAGATCCCATGCGCGTTGGGGTAAACGTGATGCTGAATGGCGACTGAGTGGAATAGAACAACGGCACGTCAGTTGGATCCGACACGGTCTGGAACAACAGGACTTCCGTGATTGTTTTGGTCGGAGAGGTCGCGGCGATGCTTGCTGCCGAATTGATAGTCAGCGTTGAGCCGGATGTCGGCGAAAAGCTAACGTTTGAGGCATCCACTTGCGTGTAGCCCGTCAGGTCCAAGATCGGGCCTGCGCTGCCTGTGGTTCCGTCCAGCGCGTGGATCCCTAGTATCCCCGTGGTCCGCTGAACGATGGAGCTTGAACTTTGCGCCGGTGCCGCACCGGATCCGCCCATCAACCAAAACGCTGCTTGGCTCCATACGGAGGAACTCGATGTTTCGCCGGTATCTGAGCATCCCAGCGGACATATTTGTGTATGCACGATCCCATTGATAGTATCCGTGTCCACCGGAAATCCGACTTGACTGGCCTCACTCACGAGAGTGTCGCTGGGCGAGTTTATGATGCCGTCCACTGACTGACTGGCGGATACGAAGCCGTGAATGATGAGATTAAGGTAGTTCTCGGTTGTGGACGTCGGTGACGTCGGTGACGTCGGCTTCAAACCAACTATCGAGCTATATTGAGTTTCGTCTGGACCTGGCAGGCCCGCCTCCAAGGAAAGCACAGCCCCACCAATGGGCCTCCCGAGTGATCCAAAAAAGTTTGACAATGTGCATGGCGAAATGGGCTTAAAGGGATTGGCGCAAATGAAGCCGATCGCGAGGGCTGCGCCCGTACCCGTGCCCGTCTCCCCAACCGGGACATCTTGAAACATTTCTAATTCGGTTGCCAGGGGTGTGCCTTGGTGGGGCGTTCCAATCGTGATCAGTTTGTGGACCGGATTTAAAGGCAGATACGAACTCGGGTACGGGAAAGGGTTCTCCATGAAGTATCGTGTGACAAGCCCACCCATGCTGTGCGCCACAACGTCCACCTGTCTCGCAACCACGGCATTTGAAGCGGCAGATGCGAGCGCATTGGCAATTGTGCCCTCCATGACGTTCTGAATTCGCGGGTCCGAAAATGCCAAAAAGCTATAGTTATACGGTGGCTTGCCGTAGTCGGCTGGGAAGACCAGATTCTGGGCATAGTTTAAACTGAGCCACTGTTGGAACAGCGGCCATGCTTGGGCGGCGCTTGACCAAATGCCGTGCACCAACACTAGCGGTGGCGGTTGCAACAATATCGTCGCCTGGTCCGAAGTGCTGGCTTGAGTTGCAGTTATTAAGAGCGGAATCGGTGTGTAACCACCCAAGCTAGATACCGCTCCCCCTCCCGGCATAACGGCCGGCGACCATAAGAGCGCAAGAAAGGTGCAATTGTTGTCGGAGTCGCACGATGTGGGCGAAATCGGTGAGAGTTCCGTCGTCCCGCTCGGCGACGGATTCGACAGATAATTCGGGACAATTGGTGCCAGCGAACCGAATGGACCGGTACCCGTGGCCCCGAGTGTTGGAGCTGTTAAGGTGAGTGATACCGGTGCTTTTGAGTTCGACTGAACCACAACTACCGCCGCCGACATACCGTCTGCCGCGAGGCCGTCGGCGAGGGGGGCCGACAGTACGTTCGCCACCGTCGGGTTCGCCCCGGTTGACGCATAGTTTGGAAACGGATTCGCAAAATAGACTGTGAAATTCGGAGCGGTTGTCGGATAGAGACTAATCGGCAGATCCGCCGTACGGTCCTGGGTTAAAGTTGCGCCCCCCGTACAATCACCATCGAACGCATCGTCAATTGTGCGATCCCAGGTGTATTTGCCCGTATTTAAATCTAAGGTCTCGGTCGAGAAAATGGTGCCAGCTTCACTGGAGGAAGAAAAAGAACCCTGTTCCACAGTTGTGACCATCCCGTTCGGTGCGAGTGAAGAAGTGTAGAACGACCCGCCCGTTTCCCCCTGCCCATTCGCCGCACAAATTCCAAGGCTTGTACACTGGGTAGCGGACACACTGCTGGGTATCCACTGACTGTTCTTCTGAATGAGAGGGAGGGTGCTCAGCATCGTGAGTGTGCCCCACGTGACCTCGAATTCTCCAGCAAGGTATTGATTATACTCATGTCCTGTGCCGTCGGAGCAACCCGAGAACGAATCGGTGTAATGAATGTTTTGCACACCGGGTGAGACGCTGGCCTCCTGGTAGTACGTCTGGGCCATTGCTGGCGACACACAGAGCAATACGGTCCAACACCACACCGCTACTAACCTCGCGAAGCATGCCGACGCGAAGCTGTCGCCCAAAATTCTCGATTGACAAGCAAGCCTAAATGACGAGCGAACCCCCAGAATCGTAGCCATTATGTCCATTCCCCCCAATCTTCCGCTCCGTCTGATCGTTGACATTTGATCCCAACATTTGTGCTTCTGTGCAGGCCAAAAACAAACTGTGCCGGGGCATTAATCTGTCGCGTAACTAATCGGAATCCCGCCTTCGTGAAAGAGGTGCAGGAACCTTTAAAGAGTTAGTACCCGTGGTTTCCTTTTCGATTTCCGGCCAACCGATAACCAACAACTGACTCTCTGTGCATGCAACGGTGGCGCCGGGTTTTCGCTGTCGAGCGCCCCAGCGATCACGGAAGGCGTCCCTCTTACGCTGTAGCTGTAGTGGTTTCGAACAACAGGGTGAGCGTGCAAAGTTCACGCGGTTACCGCTCAGCAGGGAACCACGATCAGACAGAACTGGATTCGCCACAGGCGGGATAACCTAATGACAAATACCACGCCGTGGTTGTATTGAAAAATACAATGATTTTCGGAGGTTGTCAAGGACTTTATTACGGATTTCCGAGTGCTGATGGAGGCAATCTTGGGGGGAGAGTGAGGTCCCCTCGGGCCCACATTGTGGTACTATATGAAACCAAGGGGGATAAGCCTGAAATGAAGCGAATCCAGTTCGCGGCAATTCGTCGGCATTTGGCGAAAACCCAAACCCAGATGGCGGAGATCCTGGGTGTTTCTCCTAAAGCCATTCAAAGTTTCGAACAGGGCTGGCGGAACATTCCTGTGCATATCGAGCGCCAGGTCCTTCTTATTCTGGCCTTCAAAAGCCGCTCTTCCAAGAAGACCAAGCCCTGCTGGCTGACGCGCTCTTGTCCGGCGGAACACAGGGAGAATTGCCCGGCCTGGCAATTTGATGCCGGAAACCTTTGCTGGTTCATCAATGGAACGATCTGCGAAGGCAGGACCCAGGCAAGCTGGGAAAAGAAGATGAAGATATGTCGAGACTGCGAAGTTTACCACTCGATGCTGAATTTGAGGGTTTGAGCGCAGCCACTTCGGCAAGTGGACGCCACCCGTAATTATCACGGCCTACCCATAGGAATCCCGTTCGTATGCGGAGGGTTGCAGTAGAAGAATCTGTCATCGGCGGCTACCCGCGCGAAACGCCGTAGGATTTACGTGGTTCACTTGACGGTTTGTCGCCAAACCGTAGATGTGGTTCGCGCTGCCATCTTGGAGGGTCCGATCCGGGGAGGCCCCTATCAGAAATGTAGAAACTCCAGGCACGGGCAGGATGCCCGTGCTACAGCGGGCAGGATGCCGCGCCACTACTTGTCGTCGGACACTGGCGCCTCGACATAGACGAGCTGGAAAACGCTAAGGCCCCCCTCCGGCTTGATCCCAACAATATGTTGCTTCTCCTTTGTGCCAGCCTTGAGGACGGTCTCTCCGCTCTCCGGATGGTCCTCGTGGCAGTTCAGTTCATTTGGGGAGTCCCTCTTTTGCTGCTCGCTGGCTGCCTTAGTCGAGTCGGCGCAATTTAAGACTCTGCCGTACTTGGCCAGCGCTTTGTGGTAAAAGGCCGCAACTTTTTCGGGGGCAGCATTCGACTCCAACTTCAGCACGACCAGCTTGAAACCCCAGGCGTTACCCCACAAGCCAAGTTGAAATGCCGGGCTGTCGTCGGACTTATCCTGGTGCGGCCGCGCCCCTGGATACAGAGGCAAACCAACTTCCTCCGCACTCGCCTTTTTGCTGGCGATAAATCCGATGCTTCCGTTGCCTTTTCCGGGCCCGATCGCGTCTGAGTCCTTCTTTTCCTGTGCGGATATGGGCAGAGTCGTCACCAGGAGCAATCCTATGGCGGCGACTTGAATTGCACGGAGCCACTTGCCGCCCACGTTCCGGCCGACATTTTGGAACACACGTTGACTTTTCATTCCCGACCCTCCCACTGCACCCTTATACGCGGCGCAGGGGGAAGAAGTTCCTTCTCCCTCCAGACCCGCACTGAGAAACCCCTCTTCTGCCTAAAACTGGCGTGAGCCTAGCATCGGGCAAGGGAGGAGTCAGGACGCAGAGAGGGTGTGGCGACCGGCAGTCGAGCTGGCAGCCGGGGTGGTTCGGCGCGTGCAATGCAGAACAATCGGTGGCGGGGGACCGCTATCGAAGCCGGTGCGGTGCGAAAGAACTCACGCCTTTGAATGGAGTCGATTAACGACGCTATCGTGTTGAAAATTAGGCAGATAGATTCCACGTTCGGGATGGAAAGGTCAGCTCACGAATCGCCCGCGGTCGGCTTTGGGGGCAGAGCCGCTGCCGCGTCAATCCTCGCACCCCGGTGAGGCAATGCCCCACGCTCGTCTGAGGAGGATAGGGAAATGGCTTCTACCCATGAGCAACGCGGTCCACGGCTGGGCCTTGAGGAGCTGAAACAAGCCGCCGCGGAGATGCGAGCAGTGGACTTGATTGACATTTTTGCCGCAGGGTCGGGCCACCCTGGGGGCACGCTTTCCATCATGGACATCGCTGCGGCGCTTTATCTGCGGGTGCTGAATCACGATCCCAAGGACCCCGCTTGGCCCGAGCGCGACCGCGTTTTCTGGTCCGCGGGCCACAAGGCGCCGGCACTTTACGTAGCGTTGGGGAAGGCGGGGTATTTCCCCCTGGACGACACCGTGCTGCTGCGGCAGTTCGGCGCGAGGTTTGAGGGGCATCCAAATTGTCTGAAATTGCCAGGCGTGGAAGTCTCCAGCGGCTCCCTTGGCCAGGGGCTGGGAGTGGCGGTGGGCAACGCCTTGGCGGGCAAAATGTCGGGACGGCCCTACCGCGTCTACTGCATCATGGGAGACGGCGAGCAGCAGGAGGGAAGCATTTGGGAATCCGCCATGGCGGCAGGGCATTACAAGCTGGATAACCTGTGCGGAATCATCGACAAAAACGATTTGCAGATTGACGGTCGGGTCCGCGACGTGATGAACGTTGATCCCCTCGCGGAAAAGTACGCCGCGTTTGGCTGGAATGTCCTGGAGGTCAACGGGCACGACCTAAGCGACATTTTGTCGGCATTTGAGCGCGCGGCCTCCACCCCCACGCGCCCTTCTGTATTGCTTGCCCACACGGTGAAGGGAAAAGGTGTTTCCTTCATGGAAAATCAGGCGGGCTGGCACGGCATCGCGCCCGACCGCGAGAAGTTTGAAAAAGCCATGGTCGATCTCGCTACGCCGGCGGTGCCCGCCGAGCGGCAGGCGGCCATGCTGGCGCAGGCCCAGGCGCACGCCCTAACGGCCGCTGCCAAAGCGCGAGCTGGGTTGCCGCAGTTCCGGCACGATTACTGGTGGAATGCGGGCGCGACGATGAAAGTGGACATGGACCCCACGCGCATGGGCTTTGGACGCGGGTTGGAAGCGGCCGGGGCCGATGAGCGCGTGGTGACCGTGCACGCCGACATCTCCGGCTCGATCAAGATCACGGATTTTGAGGCCAAGCATCCCGAGCGCAAGAATCGAGTCTTCAGCGTGGGGATTGCCGAGCAGAACATGATGGAAGTCGCCGCGGGCTTGGCGAAAGAAGGACTGATCCCGGTGACCGGGACTTACGGGGTCTTCGCGTCCGGGCGATGTTGGGACCAGATTCGCACCACGATCTGTTATTCCAACTTGAACGTCAAAATTGCGGGCGCGCACGGCGGCATCTCCGTGGGCGCGGACGGCGCCACGCACCAGGCGCTGGAAGAGATTTCCTTAATGGCCATCCTTCCCAACATGCACGTGGTGGTGCCTTGCGATTCGGTGGAGACGGAGCGGGCTACGCGCTATAGCCTGATCGGGTTGAACGGGCCGGCTTACATCCGCTATGCCCGCGAGGCCACTCCGGTGGTGACCACGCCGGAGACGCCGTTCAAATTCGGCGTCGCCAACATCATCCGCTATCGGGGCCCAAAGCCGCGCTTTCTTGAGGCGTTTGAGACCGTGCCTTCCACGGACTACAAAGATGAAGGTGAAGAGGTTTCCGTTGTGGCTTGCGGGCCCATGGTGCCGGAAGCGATGCGCGCCGCCTGGCTGCTTAAAGAAGAGCAGGGAATTGAGACGCGCATCGTAAACGTGCACACCGTGAAGCCTCTGGATGTGGCCGCATTGGTGCGGGCGGCGGATGAAACTGGGCTGGTGGTGACCGCGGAAGAACATCAGGTTGGAGGTTTCGGCAACATCGTGGCGGGAGCGATTCTCGAGAACCGGCAGAGTTTCCAATTGCCGCTCTTGCTGGATAGGGTGGGCGTTCTCGATTGCTTCGGCGTTTCCGGCAAGCCGTGGGAACTGATGCAGTGGTTCGGGCTCTGCGCCGAGCACATCGCGGAGCGCGTGCTGAGGCTCCAAGCCAGGCGCACCACTGCCAAACGCCTGGCGGCGTGACAGGTCGTGTAGGGGCAGGCCTCGTGCCGGGTTGGTCCAGATTGGGCTTTCCGTACACCGGCATTGTGGATAGTCCACGAAAGGCCAAGAATGCTGGCTACTGCCAACGTCCGCAGCGTCGGGTCAAAATGTCACTTTCCTCCACCAAGGCACCCACAACGTCTTCTGTGTCAATATCATAGACAAGGAGTGCTCTCACAAAAGCCGGTATGACCTCCCGAGAGAGAGTAATGATGGCGTTCGAACACCGCCCACCCGACCGCGTCCCGGCGTGGTGCGGGTCGTCGCCGGAGTTTTGGGAAAAGGCGAAGCGGGCTTCCGGCTTGGATGACGAAGGGCTGCGCGTGCGAATGGGCGACGATTTTCGCCGGGTCTACGCGGTTTATGCCGGGCCGGAATTTACCCTCTCGCCGGGCGCGACCTCTCGCACGATCTTTGGCATCGAGCGCGAGGGGTATGGGTACGGCCAACCCACCAGTCACCCACTGGCGAAGGCGACCATCGCGGAAGTCCACGCTTATCCCTGGCCCGACCCATCGTGGATGGACGTCTCCCCCATTCGGCCGTACGCGGAGCAATACGAAGGGAAATATGCCATTCTGGGAGGCGATTGGTCACCCTTCTTCCATGATGCCGTGGACCTGCTGGGCATGGACGTTCTGTTTCTCAAAATGTACGATGAGCCGGAGTTGGTGGATGCCGTCTTGCAACACCTCGTGGATTTCTACGCGGGTGTAAGCCAGCGCATCTTTGACGCCGCGGCCTCGGCAATCGACATCTTTTTTATCGGGAACGATTTCGGCACCCAGCGCGGCCCGGTGATGAGTGCGAATCTGTTCCGCCGGTTCATGTTTCCCCACCTCGAGCGCCTGGCCCGATTAGGGCACGCCTACGGCCTGAAAGTGATGATGCACTGTTGCGGCGGATATGCCCCGTTGATTCCGCAAATGATCGAGGCGGGACTCGATGGCCTGCACGCCGTCCAGCCTTCCTGCGAGGGAATGGACCTGACCACGCTGAAGCGCTCCTTTGGCGACAAAATTCTGTTCAATGGGGCGATTGATTCTCACCATGTGCTGATCGGGGGAACGCCCGAGTCCGTTCGGGAAGAAACGCGCAAGGTTCTTGATATCATGAAAACCGGTGGCGGGTATGTGGCCGGGGCCAGCCACGATTACATCCTCGAAGAAACGCCCGTCGAAAACATCTTCGCCATGTTCGACGCCATCGCCGAATTCGGCCGATACAACTAAAAATGGAGAGTCGAATGCGATCGATACTCACCAGAAGAGAAATGCTTGGGGCTTCGCTGGCGGCATGGCCGTCAATATCGCTGCTTCCGGCTTCATCCTCACTCTCCAGTCCCCTCCGCGCAGCGCCATCGGGTTTCGCGCCCCCGGAACTCTTTTGGGATGATTTTTCCGGACTGCCCGCGGGCTGGCTCATGGAACCGATCGGTCGCTTGAATACCGCCATCCAGGAATTTCATTGGATCCCCAGCCGGGCGCTCCCCCAGGGAGCTTGGAGCAACGCCGTGGTGGATCAGGATGCCTGGCTGGCGTCGAGTGAAGACGGCAAATCTTATATGCAGCAGCAGTTGTTTCACCCGCCGGACCACGTGAACGCCGTATTAGTGGCAGGTGATCCGGAATGGAGCGACTACACGGTGATAGTGAGGGTCAAGCCCCTCTCGCTGGATGGCATGGCGGGGATTGCATTCCGCTATCAGACAAACCGGCAATACTATGTGTTCGGCCTCGCCGGGGGCAACACCGCTCAGCTCATGTTGCAGCACCCGATCGCGGAGAAGATCCGTGTCCCGAATTGGGAGATGGTGGCGAGCGCGCCTTTTCCTTATACGGTGGAGCAGTACTACGATCTCAAAGTTGAGAACCAGGGGCCGCGGCTGCGCGCCTACATCGATGGCAATCTTGTGCTGGAAGTGGTGAACGAAAATAGTACGAAAGGGAAAGTGGGTCTCAGTGCCACGATTCCGGCACGCTTTCAGGATTTCCGAGTGGAGGTCACGGATGCCGCCCGTAGCGCCATCGAAGGAAGGATCAGCCGGCGCGACCAGGAGCTTGCGGCGCTCCAGGAAGAGAACCCGAAGCCGCGGCTATGGAAGAAGTTTGAGACGCCGGGATTTGGCGCCGGGAGTAACGTGCGCTTCGGCGACCTGGACGGCGATGGGTGCTGGAGATGTTGATCGGCCAAAACATTGCCACGGTCTCGCGCGACGCTTTTGACACCATCAGTTGCCTGACGGCCGTCAATTTTGACGGGAAAGTGCTCTGGCAATCCGGCCGCCCCGACCCGCGCAACGGCCTGCTGACCAATGACACTCCTTTCCAGATCCACGATATTGACGGCGACGGTCGCAATGAGGTGGTGGCGATCAGGGATTTCAAGCTTCAGATCCTGGATGGGCAAACGGGGAAAGTAAGACACTGGGTATGGATGCCCAAGGCCCCGCAACGGAATGAGGATTCCTGGGTTACTGGGGACAGGCCCTACGAACTGGTTTTAGGCGATGCGATAGCTTTCCTCAATGTGTCAGGTGATCCAGCCCGGCACGAGATACTGGTCAAGGACCGGTACGGGCATTTCTGGATTTTTAACAACAAGCTGGAGTTGCTGTGGAAGGGAGCGGGGCAGTTGGGTCATTATCCCTATCCTTTCGCGGCGGGCGGTTATGATCAGCTTATGATCGGCTATTCGATGTGGGACCACACGGGAAAGCAGCTTTGGACACATGATCGGGATTTTAAGGATCATGCTGACTCGGTGGCGGTAGGGAATTTCAGCGGGAATCCGGGGGAAAAGCCTCGGATGTATTCGACTGCAAGCGACGAAGGGTTCCTGATGTTCGATGATCAGGGAAAGGTCTTGAAGCAATCGCTCATTGGGCATGCGCAGTGCGCGAGCGTGGGAAAATACCGCGCGGACTTGCCGGGGCTGCAATACATCACGATGACATTCCACTGGAACCCCGGGGTCACCACGCTTTTCGATTGGGAGGGGAACATCCTGGAGCAGGGGGAACTGATTCACAACTGCAGCAGGATGTTTCCGGTGAACTGGCGGGGGGACGGGCAGGAATTTGTGCTGCTGTGCGGTGACCCGCACTTCGGAGGGATGATTGACGGGCATCTCCGCCGGGCGGTCCTGTTTCCGGACGATGGGCATCCCGACTTGTGCGGGCGTGCCCTGGATGTAACCGGAGATGAGCGCGACGAAGTGATCTTTTGGGACGAGAAGAGTGTGTGGATCTACACGCAAGACCGCCCGTTTTCAGGCGAGCGCATCTACGCTCCCGTCCGTAATCCGCTTTACAACGAATCGAATTACTCGGCGATGGTTTCCCAGCCCGGCAAATAAGAGCAAGTCTCAGGTAGCCGGGGCCAGGTGTCAGGGGTGTGGCGAGAGATTCGGGTTAGGAACGTCACCTGGAATGGCGATGACGAATCGAGAGCGCATTCTTGCTGGGGTGACACGGTACATTACCGTGTTGGGAATAATTCTGCCGGCGGCGTACGTCGCACCGATCGTCCTATCCGAGATCTCCAGTTATTTCGGCCGGCTGGATTTGCTGGCGGGGATGAGTGACCTAGCCATGCTCCTCAGCGTTCCCTGGGAATTGGTCGCCACGGTCCTGATCATCCTCCGCTGGCGCGACCTTCCTCAGCGGTTTTGGATTACCTACTGTGTGAACGGACTTCTGGCTTACCTTTCGCTACCCATCTACAGGATGCATTTTGGTCTCTACCGGTAGCGCTTTGCGGAAATAAGAACTTTCACCACTGAGAGCGCAGAGAACAGAGAGTGGATTGCGCAGAGCAAAGCTCTGCGGCTGACACGCAGAGCTTTGCTCTGCGCAATCCACACAGAGGAGAAACTCTGCGAGCCTCTGTGCGCTCTGTGGTGCATGCCTTTGTTTGAGTTTACGGGCCGGGGCAGTTGGTCTATTATGCAAAAGGTTTGAAATCCGCTATGCAGGAGGGTTGAAGTTGACGTTACACGCGCATTCGTTGCCGTCGTCGGTTGAGCCGTGGGAGGTGCAAATCGACCGGCCGGGGGGGTTGGAAGACATCGGGTACATGACGTGTATGACCCTAGTGCTGACCGGGAACTATTCACAGACGGGGCATTTTGGCGGGCCCTTGGCGTACACGCCCTACAACGTGGCGGCGCATCTGGCGGGGCCGGAGTTAGGGGGACTGCGCTACGACTACCGGCGCCCGAAGCGTCCCTATTGCGACAAATTCATGCTGGCGGGCGGGCACAATATCCCGACGGGCTATGCGCTGTGGATGATCATGGGGCAAGCGTTGGAACGTAAATTTAAAGCCACGGGCGATCCGCGCTACTACGTGGACCCGAAGGTGGCCATTTTGCCGATCGACGCCCTGGGATTCCGCCGCAACGCCGGCGCCCTGAAGAACCTCTTGCAGAATCAGGGTTTGGCTGACCTTCCTCTGTTCGCTCAGGCAAAGTTGCGCGGTATCAAAGCGCTCGCCGGCCATGCGGAGAGCACCGATGTGACCAACGACGTGAACGGCGGCCCGTCTGGAATTGGCATCGCCACCTCGGCAGGTAAAGCGGCGTTCTGGAATATTGTGGGCGCGCCGAGTTCGCTGAAGGTGATTGCGCTGGAAGGGGAGTTCGCCTTGACCGAAGGGCACGCGCAGGAACTCAAGACTCAGGCCCTGGCGCTCCAGGTGGGCAAGCGTCTGCGTGTCCTGCTCTCGGATAACAACGCGGGCATCGACGACGTGCTTCTCGGGGGGGTGATCGACCGCAAATTTGATAGCTACCGGCTCGTGGACCAGTGGACTTCCTACGGCTGGAATGTCTTGACGCTGTCGAATGGCAATGACTACGGCCAGATTATTTCGGCGCTCAAGACCATGGAGGATTGGGACGACCAGGACCGCCGCCCGATGATCGTCATTGGCGAGACGACGAAGGGGTACTGGCCGGGCGCGGTCGACGGCAAGATTCCCGGGGCGGGTGATCAAATCATCAGTTATCAAAGCCACCCATACTCGCAGAAGATGAACTCCGACTATTTTGTCGCCCTGGCGAGCACGTTCGAGAAGCAGTATGGCGTAACCTTCGAGGGCATTCGTCAGGGGCCGGTCGCCGATCCTCGCGAGCGGCTGATCCAGTTCAAAACCAACATCGATGTCGTGATGTCGCTGCTCGACCGCGACGGTCTGGGGGACTGGCTCGCGGACCGGCTGGTGGCGATTGGCGACACCGTCAAGGATGACTTCCCGCTGCACTTTGATATTCACCGCGATCCGTTCCTCGATGAACGCTTGCGCGTGGCGAACCTTCCCATTGAACCGCAAAAGGTCACGGTCGCAAATCGCTTCTCCGGCGCCGAAAAGCAAGTGGCGATCACGCTTTTCCGCAAGCCCGGCGAGATGGCCGGCACGCGGCGGGCGATCTCAGAATTTATCAAGTGGATGAACTACGTCACTGGCAACCGCTTCTTTACCATTGCCGCCGACCTTTCCGAATCCATCAACATGGAGCACGGCAGTTTGTGGGGGCATTACAATCCCGACACGAATCCGCTCGGGACACGCATCAAAGCCGCGATCCAGGAAGCGGGCAACGTTTCGACGGCCATCGGGCTCGTAAGCCAGAGTGCCAGTCTTGATCCCAGCCAGTTCGCCGGGGTCTGGGCGATGAGCGGCACTTACGGCGCGTTTACGCCGCTGATGTACACGCCCGCCCGCGTCTGGAGCCAGCAGAACCAGGACAGCCGGTTCCGCATGGGGGTTTTGCATATTCTCGCCGCGCATTCCGGGCCGGAAACGGCTGCTGACGCGCGCACCCACTTTGGGATTTATGCGACGCAAGTGTGGAAGCTGTTCCCGCGCGGTCAAACCATCCACCTGAATTTCTGGGATTACAACGACGTGGCGCCGGGATATTTTGCCGCCGCGGAGATTGCCGCTCGCGATCCCAGAGTGGGCATCATTTCCATTGAGGTTGCGCGGCCCGATTTTAAGGTGGCCGACCGCAGCAAGTTCGCCGACCCCGATCTCAAAGCCGCGGCGAAAGGGCTGTACGTCATTCGCGATTTCGCGCCCGGCCAACCCCGGTCCGGCTACGTGGTGGTGCAGGGCTCCAGTTCCACCGTCAATCTGGTCAGCTTGCTGCCGCGCCTGGACGAAGCGGGGCTCAATGTGAAAGTCATCGCCGCCGTCAGCGAGGAACTGTTCGACCGGCAACCGGAGGAGTATCGCCATTCCGTGTTGCCTCCCGGAGCGTATTACGATCTGATGGTGGTGAGCACTGGCACACGGCGGGTGTGGCCGATCCGGAACCTGGGACCGCTGACGGATGCCTACTCGCTGACCTCGGATTGGGACAATCAATGGCTCACGGGTGGGCTGGAGGCGGAGGTCATCGCCGAGGCGCACCTCGACCCGGAGTCGATTTTTGCGGGCATCCAGTTTTTCGCCCGTGATCGCGATCTTCGCATGTCGCGACAGCGCGAATTACTGGTGTGAAGGCCGAGTGGGGTAGCACAGCGCGGCGACGCCGCAATCCCATGCTTCAAACGCGTAGTGATGAGAACCCAGCGCTGTCTACGTTCTAATGTGTAACAGGGAAAGCCCTAACAAAATGTGATTCGAAGGTCACAGAGCCCAGCGGTAGACGTACGAATCCTCAAAAGGGCGCATAGGTCTGGCACGCCCTTCCAAGGATTCTGGCCACGGGGTACCCACCGCAATCTTAAGCTCCATGAACGCCGGGTCCTTTTTCCCTACCAACATAATGTCGTCCAAGTCGAGGCTGGTTGGTTCCGTTTTGCCCAGTGCCTTTTGGATGCGAGTATAGCCGTAATGGGGGCCTTTTGCGTCAGCTATCGGGGAGATGATCACAAGCTTCCACGTGGCTCTCTCCGGCCAGTAATACCATAGACCTCCGGACACTGGAAAGCGCTGAACATCAAGTTGTTCGAGCAGTTTCCGCCCATCATCAATTAGAGGTTCTACCAAAGCCGTCTTATACATCGGAGCACTCCATGCTGTGGATCGGAAACTGCTTTCACGATAGCCCGCGCCATCCTTTGGCTTTGCAATTCATAACGACTCTTTGCGGTCCAATCCTTAATGATATTCCAATTCACTCCAAATTGTGGATCTCGCGCCTCTTCTCCAGCGAATACTTTCTGGAGGTTGGCTTTCTTCAGGAGTTGTTCAAGGTCGTGACTATAAATCTCCCTGACAAAGTTCGGCTCCGGTGGGAAATCGTACAGCTTGGTCTGCTTGGCCAAGCGGGCTTTGAGGGCGCATTCAATGGAATACCCAGCAAGGTAGTATGCTCCAGAGAACTTGCGGTTCCTCAATAGGACCTCCGCCTCTTCTAACCGGCATTGTGCCAACTGTCTGAAATCCGCCCGATTCATAGAATACACCAAACAAGTAATTTGGAAAAACCTGGTCTGGATACGCTGGTTCCTGAGTTCGCTAGCGGTGGGAGTCTACCCACGTGGCAATCCGTTCCAGCGCCTTCTGGATATTCTCCACCGAATTGGCGAACGAGAAGCGCAAATAACCTTCTCCCCAGTCGCCGAAGGCAGTTCCCCAGAGGCAGGCCACACCGGCTTCGGCGAGCAGCGCGTCAGCCAGCGGGCGCGATGCCTTGCCGGTTTGCCGGATGTTCGGGAAAACGTAGAACGCCCCGTGCGGCTGGCGGCAAGTGAAGCCAGGAATGCGGTTCAACCCGTCCACGATCACGGCGCGACGGCGGCGAAACTCCTCACGCATCACCGTGACCGAATCCTGCGGGCCGCGCAGCGCTTCGACGCCGGCGATCTGGGTGAAGCTGGCGGTGCAGGAATTCGAGTTGGTCATCAGAAGCGTAACCTGCTTGGCCAAGTCGGCGCGCATCACGCCGTAGCCCATCCGCCAACCGGTCATCGCGTAGGTTTTCGAGAAGCCATTCAGGATGATGGTCTTCTCCTTCATGCCGGGGAACTGCGCGATGCTCGAGTGCTCACCCTCATAGATCAGCCGGTCGTAGATTTCATCCGACAGGACAAAGAGATCGCGGTCCGCCAGCGCCTCCGCCAAGCGCGCGATTTCGGCGCGGCCCATCACCCCGCCGGTGGGATTGTGCGGGCTGTTCACGATGACCAAGCGCGTGCGGTCCGAGATCTTCTCCAGGATCTCGTCCACGTTCACGTCAAAGTCGTGGTCCTCGCGCAGACCGTAGGGAACTTCCTTCCCGCCCACGAACCGGATCATGGATTCGTAAATCGGGAATCCCGGATTGGGGTAGAGCACTTCCTCGCCTTCCTCAATAAGCGCCAGAATCGTGAAGAACATGATGGGCTTGCCGCCAGGAACGATAACCACCTCAGACGGGTCCACGCTGATGCCAAGGTGCTGGGCAACATCGGCGGCCGCGGCTTCCCGCAACTGGGGAAGTCCGGCCGAGGGGCCGTAGTGAGTCCAACCCTCGCGCAGAGCGCGGATCGCCGCCTCCACGATGTTGGCAGGGGTGGCGAAGTCCGGCTCGCCAATTTCCAGATGGATGATCTCCTTCCCCTGAGCTTCGAGCGCCCGCGCGCGGACGAGAACTTCAAAGGCACTCTCCGTGCCCAGACGGTTCATGCGGCTTGCCAAACGTAAACTGCTCGTAAGTGTAGCCATGGATTACCCCCAGTTGATTCCGAATGAGTGCAACACTTAAGATTCACAAGGCTCGACAGGATATCGCTTAGGCAATTCAAAGTCCAGACCCGGAAGATCGTCTGGTTCCTCATCTATTGAATTTGACGCGCGAGGGCGGCAGGCGTATGGTTTTGGCGTGGAGCTGAAGTTGCTATCAGGATTTCCGGCTCGAGCAATGTGGGTATGCTGTGCTCCCCATCTATTCGGTCGACTTGCCCCATCGAATCCGGCTGTCGGCGGCTGCAGCTTTAATTGCAGATCGAAATTCTAGAAGGGATTGAAACCACCTATGAAGAAATTGCTACTGATTCTCCTTCTGTTTGCCAGCGGCCTCAGCGCCCAAACCTACCAACCGACTTGGGACTCGATTGACAAGCGGCCCACGCCGGCCTGGTTTACCGACGCCAAGTTCGGCATCTTCATTCACTGGGGCACGTACTCGGTGCCGGCCTATGCTCCGGTGCTCCCGGGAAAACTCGCATATGCTGAGTGGTATTGGAACAATATGACACGCGGCAGGGATGATGCCACAGCGGGTCCCATTCAGACTGGCACCTGGGCCTATCACCAGAAAGTGTATGGCCCGGACTTCCCCTATCAGAACTTCGCGGCGCAGTTCCATGCCGAATTGTTTGAGCCGGATCACTGGGCCGACGTCTTTGCGCGCTCGGGCGCGAAGTATGTGGTGTTGACCTCGAAACATCATGAGGGATTTGCCTTGTGGCCCAGCAAGGAGGCCTCGGCCACCTGGGGGCGGCCTTGGAATGCCGTTGAAACGGGGCCCCGGCGCGATGTGTTGGGCGACCTCTCCGATGCCGTTCGGCGGAAGGGTCTGCGCATGGGTTACTACTATTCGCTTTACGAGTGGTACAACCCGCTGTGGCTGTCGGACAAGCCGCGCTATATCAGCGAACACATGTTCCCGCAGTTCAAAGACCTCGTCACCCACTACAAGCCATCCCTCATCTTCAGCGACGGCGAGTGGGATCTGACCTCGGCGGAGTGGCGCAGCCCCGAACTGCTCGCCTGGCTATTCAATGAGTCGCCGGTGAAGGACGAGGTGGTGATCGACGACCGCTGGGGCAAGGACACTCGCCACAAACACGGCGGCTACTGGACGACTGAATACACGCCCGGCATGACCGGCATGGATCATCCCTGGGAGGAGAGCCGCGGCATGGGCTTCAGCTACGGTTACAACCGCGCCGAGCGCTCGCAGGACTACCACACGGGCCGCGAACTCGTCATCATGCTGGTGGATCTGGTCAGTCGCGGCGGCAACCTGCTGCTGGACATCGGACCCGACGCCGACGGCAACATCCCCGTGGTGATGGAGGAGCGCCTCCTGCAAATCGGCGACTGGCTGAAGGTGAACGGCGAAGCGATCTATGGCACGAAGCCCTGGAAGGCCACGCGGCAATGGAGCGCCGGAGAAGTTCCCAAGACCGAATATAACAAGGAGTACGAGACAGCCTACGATGTGACGAAGCTGGCGGCGAAGCCCGAGCCCGGCAAGGCGAGCATCGAAGCGTTCTTCACCACGAAGGGCAGCGAGGTGTTCGCAATTTTGCCGCGCTGGCCGAACCGAAACTTTCTCCTTGAGGATGTGACTGGTGTCAAGTCGGTCACTCTGCTCGGGTCCAGTGCGCCGCTGAAGTTTAAGGCGGTAAAGGGCGGGATATCGATCCAGCTTCCTGATCTCCCGGAAGAGTTGCTGCCGCAGTCGGCATGGGTATTGAAGGTGAGCCAGTGAAGCCACTCATACTCGACTGAAACGAATAATTCATCGAATTTCTGGAGAGCCATCACACAAGATTCCCTCGATGGGAGACTAAATCCCCAAAGTAGAACTACCCTCGGGCCAGGAAGTTGCGCCGGGTGAAATTCAGCGCGCCCTTAGGTCCGGGAGCGAGTTTCTCCGCACAGGCGAGTGGCAAGCACGGCTTGGATGAAGAAGTTTTGTCGATTCTGGCAAATTGCCGCTCTAATTTCTGCCTAATATCAATATTTTAAGGGCTTACAAGTCAAAAGGCAACAAAGATGCATAGCAATCCCAATTTGGCGTGACTTGGGACGATTTCGGCGGGGCACAGGAGTTTTCACAGATTCGGTCTGACCGCCCGCAGGGAGGAGATTTAGCAAGATCCAGTCATCCGACTGGAGTTGTGCCCTCATGAAACCTTTTGCAACGGAGGAGCATCTGCACAATGTTGTCCACCCGCCGCATACCTCCGAGGAGGGTATAAGATGTACCTTGGCACATCAAGCAGCAGGGTTATGACTCACACGCGCCCGCAAGCAGGACGCATCACCGCACCATTACCACAATCCCATCACATCCTGGAAGACATTTTGGCAGATTCCGTCACGCGCAAGGTCTTTGCGTGGATGACCCGGCGTGATCCGGACGGCAAGTGCTTCTTCATGCGGCTGTGCGAGAACTACGATAATCCCAACGCGGATTTCTGGAAGCGCCTGAAGTGGAGCGTGCCGAACCGGATCATCGATTTGGCCCTTTGGAAGGCCAAGCTCGACAAAGAAACCATGAAGCAGCGTCTCTTTCACCATCCCCCCACGGTGACAGCCCTGACGCTGACGGCCAAAAGCATCGCCACCTACGGCTTGACGGTTCCACAGCGCTACACGGCCCCCATGTTCCCGGTTTGGAACATCACCCAAGCATGCAACTTGACCTGCCAGCATTGTTACCAGAACGCGCATAGACGGCCGGATGCCGACGAGCTCACCACAGATGAGAAGCTCGGCCTCATTGACCAGATGGGGGAGGAGTTTGTGCCCTTTGTGGCCTTTGCGGGGGGCGAGCCGCTGGTGGCGCCTGATCTCTGGAAGGTACTGGAGCGCTGCCGCCAGCGCGGCATCCATGTAACGCTGGCGACCAACGGCACGCTGCTGACGCCGGAAATGTGCGCGCGCCTGAAGGCCGCCAACGTGAAGTACGTCGAGGTCAGCCTGGACAGCATCGATCCGGAAGTCCACAACGCCTTCCGGGGCCAACCTAAGTCGTGGGAAAGGACCGTGCAGGGAATTCGCAACTGTGTCGCGTCAGGCATCAAGACGGGAATGGCTACCTGCTTCACCCGCCCCACCGCTCACAAGGTCGATGACACCATTCAGTTCGCATTGGACCTAGGCTGCAAGACGTTTTCGCATTTCAATTTCATCCCGGTGGGACGCGGCAAGGAAATCATGCAAGAGGATTTGACGCCGGGCCAGCGCGAACTGCTGCTGCGCCGGCTACAAGAGCACCTGACCGAGGGCAAGATCACGATTGTCTCCACCGCGCCGCAGTTTGGCCGCTCCTGCATCACTTACGGTCCTGAGGAAGGGTTGTTCGCCACGGGACACGCGGGCCGCGGCCCCGGCAAGAAGACCATGGTCCTCTCCCGCTACATTGGCGGATGCGGGACCGGCCGCTGCTACTGCGCCATCCAGCCCAACGGAATCATCACTCCGTGCGTTTACATCTCGGACATCAAAGTGGGTGACATTCGCCAGAAGAGTTTCCACGAGATCTGGAACAACGAACTGTTTGATACCCTTTCCGACCGTGAGGATCGCGGCGACCATTGCGGCGTCTGCACCTACCGGCACTACTGCGGGGGTTGCCGGGCGCGCGCGCTGGCTTATACCGGTGACATCCAGGCGGGAGATCCGGGCTGCATTTACAATCAGCACCAGTGGCAGGAACTCACCGCCGCGGCAGGCTTGGATGAAGGTAGCGAAGACGACATGCAGTTTGCCCTTGCAGGGGCGGGGAAGGCGTCCGACCTCGTGCAAATCGCCGCCGCTGCCACGCGGAGCGGAGAACTGACGGGAATTACGGAAAGAGAAGAACGGGACATCAACGAGCTGGCGGCGAGCCTGAAGGCGAAGTCTTCGCGTTTCAATTAAGGAGGATCGCACCACACGTGACAACTGGTACTGTAGCGGCGGTCTCCGACCGCCGAACCGTCGATCAGAGATCGACGCTACAATTCGGCGGTCGGAGACCGCCGCTACAGAGAACCGATGCCGTCATAGGGTGCTAAACTCTGTAAGCGCGTTCTGGCCGGCGCGGGAGGAATGGAAGCCATGACTGAATCCACCAAAGGCTCTTCTGGCGGGGATGGTGCCCATCGGGAGTCAAAGCGGGTCGAGTCGCAGGTTACGCTGTCGGCCATCGGTGATATGTCCGTCGCGGCCACCGAGGCTGTGGGCCGGGTGGCTGCGGCGCCGCGCAAGACGCGCTGGCTCCCCATCTTCGGCTTCCTGCTTTTGGTGTATGTCGCCGGCAGTTTGGCGGCGATTTACACCCTCAAATCAGCGCCATGGGTGCAGGCGTTCGTCACGCCCCTGCCCCTCGTGCTGATCGCGGTTCTGGTGTTCTGGCGGGGGCAAGTGTGGAAGTTCCGCGCGCGCGATTGGAGATTTAAGGAGAAGGTTCAGCAGGACGCGCTAAATTCGCTCGCCCACGAGACGGCGAATGGCCTGAACGCCATTCGCGCCAACCTCGCAGGATTTGAGGAGGCGGACTCCCTGCCTGCCGCCGCGCAGCACTTGAAGCAGGTGGACCGATCCCTGGAGCGCGTCGAGGCAGCGGTTGAAAAGGCCGTTGGACAAACCCAGCCTAACCCGGAGTCAGCCTCCAAGACTGCTTCGGAAGCGCAGAAGTCAAAAGCCGCGTAGGGTTGCGCAGAGAAACAGATTTCAGCAAGCGTAGGGCGGAGCTGTTTTGTAGGTCCGCGGTTTTTTGTGCCGCTCTGCGGCGGCTCAAAAAGGAATCTTCGCGACCAGATTGCGCCCCATCATGACCATCACCAGGCACTCTTAAACCACCTGTTGACGGAATCGCACCTCAAAAACAGGAGAAGAGCCGATGAGCGAATCCACCCGGCGTAGATTTCTTCGTGATGCTGGCTTGGGGCTGGGAACGGCCGCCATCGCTGGCTCCTCGCCAATTCTCGCTGGTGCTTCAAGCCTCGCCGAAACCGAGGCGGAGGATCAAGATTCCACCTCCGGTCACGAGTGCCCCGCGACCGCCATCGACTTTCGATACTCTCCCCTTTCCTGGCGAACGGTTTACTGCTTTCCCGACGATCCCCATAAGAGCTTGGTGGGCGACCGCGGCGATTTGCGCTACTGGAACCCTGGCCGGCCTGCTGGCGCGCAGTACTTCCCGCAAATCGTGGAATTCTCGCTCCTGGGGATGGAACCAGACCAAGTGGGCTGGCAGCGCCTGGAAGCTCCGGGTATTCCCATCATCCACACGCGTATCGACCGCCCCGAGGCTTTCCTGGAGATCACCACGTTTGCCACTCGCCATGCCGGCGAAGGGCGTGTTGACAATGTGATTCTGGAAGTCAGGCCGCGCACGGCTGGCGCGCTAACCGTGGTTCCGCTGGTGCTGGTGAAAACGAAACGGGAAGCGAAGCTGCAAACAGATTCCGGCGTCACCGTGCTGCGTCTCGATGATGAGAAAGCGCCGCCGTTTTTCATCACCGACGCGCCCCTCACCGTCAGGCAAGTGGGAATGGTGGAGCGGGAGTATCGCATGAAGGCCGCCGTCGTTTCCGAGGGCAAGCCCTTTCGCTGTTTCCTGCGATTCCCCCAGGAGGGTCAGGAAGTGGATAAACTGATAATGGGGGCTACAAACCCACAAAGGCTACTAAGTGAGGTAAGAGAGTACTGGCAGGGTTGGAAGCCTTTTACGGACAAAGTGTCAGTTCAAATCCCTGGGCCGCAGGGGGATTTTCTCGTCGCCAGCGCCCGCAACATCCAGCAGGCGCGCGAGGAGAAATCGGGCAAACTGGCGTTTGAGGTGGGGCCCACGGTTTACCGGGTTTTGGCGGTGGTGGACGGCCACTTCCTTCTGGAGGCTGCCCGCTATCTCGGCTACGACGACGCGGCGCAGCAGGGGCTGGAATCCACTTGGGCTCATCAGGAGGCGACCGGAGGGGTGTTCGCGGCGGCAGGACATGCGCACTGGAAGGACACCGGCATCGCCCTGTTCACGCTGGTGCGGCAGGCGGAACTGAGCCAGGACTGGAGCTATTTCCGCGCCATGCAGCCCGAAATGGAGCGCGCCGTAAAATTCCTCGCGAACATTCGCGAAAAAGCCAAAAGCGATGGCAGCATCAACGGCCGCTATGGTCTGCTGGCGCCCGGCTATGGTGATGGGGGGCTGCCCAACATCCATTCCGAGTTCACCAACACGGTGTGGGTGCTCGCCGGATTGAAGGCGGTGGTCGAGGCCGCGGATAAGTTGGGCCTCCCCGACCCCGGCGGCGCGAAGCAGTTCTACCAGGAATTGCGTGCGGCATTCCTCGCCGCGGCTCGCCTGGAGATGCGCCGCCATCCCGACGGATTCGATTACCTGCCCATGTTGGCGAAGGATGACCCGCTTTGGTCCGCGCCGGATGAATGGGATCGGCCCCGGCCGCAAACTGCCCAATGGGCGCTGTCGCACGCGATCTATCCGGGCTTGGTGTTCGAGAAAGACGATCCGATTGTGCAAGGCCATATCCGCTTGATGGTTGCCTGCACGCAAGAAGATATTCCCGCAGAAACCGGTTGGCTCCCGCACGGGGGACTTTGGCCTTACAACGGAGCCTTTGTGGCGCACGTCTACCTGTGGGCGGGCCTGGCAGACTGGGCACGACGGACCTTCAACGGCTTTCTGAATCACGCCTCGCCGCTCTACTGCTGGTGGGAGGAACAGCCCGTGCGCGGCAGCCTGACCGCCGACTTGCACGGCGACATGCCCCATAACTGGGCGAGCGCGGAATGCGTTCTTTACCTGCGCCATATGCTGGCTCTTGAAGACGGTCAGGATCTGCGCTTGCTGGCGGGCATCGGCGATTTTGAGCTGGCGAGCGGCGAGCCGCTGAGCTGGCTTCAATCTCCCACACGCTTCGGAAGGATTGATGTGAATCTCGAACCGCTCGACCGCCACGCCGGCTGGCGCTTGAAGTTCCAGCGAGGCACTGGGCCCGCGCCGGCGAGTGTCCAGTTGCCAGCAACGCTCGGCAGCAGTTGGCGTTTCGCGAAAATCACCGGCGCAGAAGTTCATCGGCAGGGGAACGTCCTCTTGGTGACCCCTACCGCCGCTGCATGGGAAGCGGTGTGGAAGGCGTGAAACGGCCTTCGGTGCATCGGTCGTAATGGTTGCGGCGAGCGCTGGCGGGCGTGAAAAATCGCGGACCTTCCAGGCAAGTCCGCGCCGCACTGGCTACTGGGTTGGATACGGACTGAACTCCCGCACGGCCTCGTACATGGCCAGGATATTCTCAATCGGCGCGCGCGACTGTACATTGTGGACGGGATTGAAAACGAAACCGCCCCCCGCGCCGAACACCTTGATCCGTTGCCGAACCTCTTCGCGAACTTGCTCCGGCGTACCGAAAGGCAGCGTGCGCTGGGTGTCGATCCCCCCGCCCCAGAAGGTGAGCACATCCCCGAAGGTTTTCTTCAGTTCCACCGGGTCCATGTGGGCGGCGGAAGTCTGAACGGGATTCAGGATATCGAAACCCGCCTCCACAAAATCCGGGAGCAGGGCGCGGACCGACCCGCAGCAATGGGTAAAGGTCTTCCAGGTGGTGTGCTGATGCACCCAATCATTAACGGCCTTATTAAATGGCTTGTATAAGGACCGGTAGGTTTGGGGAGAGATGAACGGTCCGTTCTGGGCGCCAAAGTCGGTGTAGCTGGTAATCGTCGCCGTCACGCGGTTTCCCACCGCATCGGCAATCTTCTGGAGATTCGCCAAGCCGATCTCGCATTGCCGCTCAAAAATCTTGATCAGGTGATCCCGGCGAGTGATGGTGCTCATCTGCCATTCTTCCACGCTGCGAATTCCCTTGGGATGTTTCAGCGCCGGGGCGGTAGTGGCGGAAAAACTTCCGAACGACGTTCCGCCGGGACTCAGCAGGATAGCCTTATCGGTGGTTGTGTAGAGCCGCTCCGCCTGATTTTTCAGGTACGCAAGATCCCGCTCCGCGATGGGGCCAAACTCCTCCAAATTGTCTTCCACCTTCAAGGTGGCGTCGTCCACGGTGGAGAGACGAGTGATGGGATCGAAATAAAACCCGTCCTTGGGCATCCGCCCGCTCGGCGCCACGCTGCGGTCACCTTGGGGATAAAGAAGAATGTCCCCGTTGGCATCGGGCTCGGTGTTAAAGCCCTCCGGCACCAGCACGGGAGTTCCGGCGAAAGTCGTCCAGGGTTTCCACCCCTCCAGCCTGAACCCAAAATCGGTCACCGGCTTGGCGAGCGGGAGCACATCCGCGTCCAGCGCCGCCACCAAGTCAGGAGCGATTTCGCCCAGCATTTGGAAGGGATCGATCACCTTGACGGGCGTGCCGGGTGGATCGAGCCCCAAGGCTTGGCGCAGCAGGTAGACGCTGTCCACGTGCATCCCCGTCGTGCCGCTTCCGCCCAAATCTAAAGGGACCCGGTCAGCCTGCTTATGACTCAAGGCCGCATTCACTCGTTCGCGAGAACTCACCATGTCTTAATCCATTCCTCAGACCCAAATCGCGGGCCACGCTACCACGCCCCTGTCATGGCTGTCAAACTGTTCGGGAATCAGGTGCTGTCCTAATTTGAACGTAGCGCCGCCATCTTGGCGGCTCTCAATGCCGGCTGGAAGCCGGCGCTACATCTGAAATTAGGACAGCACCCGGAATCAGTCAACCGAACCGGCGGGCGCTGGCGGGCACGAAAAACCGCGGACCTAACCGACGGTTGCTCAGTTTGTTGACCCACAGTTCTTGTCCGCGTCTGTGTTCCGTGATCTCTGTGGCCTCCGTGGTGAAATTCTTCTTGGGTTGGGGCTCCGCCCCCCAAAACATATCTGGTTCACCACAGAGAGCACAGAGGCCACAGAGAAAAGTACTTCTGCCCTCTGTGGTAGGAATTACGGTTGCTCAGTTTGTTGACCCACAGTTCTTGTTTGCGTCTGTGCTCCGTGATCTCCGTGGCCTCCGTGGTGAAATTCTCCTTGGGTTGGGGGCTCCGCCGCGCTGCGCTACTGGCTTATTTTCGGTATAATCACCCCATAGATTTCTCTCAGTCCACGCGAGGCGGGCGAGGTGGCCATGAGGTTCCGCAAAACGCTGACCTTCCTCATATTGGCGACGGCGTTGATCGTTGCCCTGTCTGCCTGGGCGCAGCAGAAAATTGTAGCGCCGACCTTCAGGTCGGCATTCTGTAGCGGCGGTGTCCCCACCGCCGGTCGGCGGTCGGAGACCGCCGCTACAGTAGCGAATGCGCCGGCATGTGCCGCCGCCATGCTGGCCCTGCCCCCGCGGGCGCAACAGAAAGCTGTAGCGCCGGGCTTTAGCCCGGCACGTGCTGACGTAGCGGCGAGTTTACCTCGCCATGGCGGCGTAAAGCCGCCGCTACGGCATGCTGACCTCAAGGTCAGCGCTACAACGCAGGGCATAAGCCCGGCAAAGCCCTTTACCCAGGAGCAGGTCAGCAACATGGTGCGCGACGGATTCGGAGATGAGTCGGGCGCGAAGCTGATCGAGCAGCGCGGGATTGATTTCGCCCCGTCTGAGGATTTTATCCAAACCCTCAAGGCCGCAGGCGCGAGCGAGGCATTTCTTAAGGCGCTGCGTGCCGCCAAGCCGCCCGAGCCCGCAAGCGGGAAAAGGGGAGCAAGTAGCTGTGCTCTCGTGTGATAGACTCCTTCCCGCCTTTTTGTAGTGATGCAGGCAAGGGGAACAATTTATGCCATCGGAGCCAGACGACGCAGCGGCTCACTATGACCTCGGCAACGCGCTCGGAAAGAAGGGCGACCGGGACGCAGCTATCGAGGAATACCGTGAAGCATTGCGTCTGAACCCGGATCTTGCGGAGGCTCACCGCGACCTCGGCGTCGAACTGGGAGAAAAGGGGAACACGGACGGCGCGATAGTGGAATACCGTGAGGCGATCCGCCTCAAGCCGGACTACGCCAAAGCGCACTACAACCTTGGCAACGCGCTCCTCGACAAGGGGGAAATAGACGGGGCGACTGCGGAATACTGTGAGGCGCTACGGCTCAACCCCAATGATGACGATGCGCACTTCTGCCTCGGCGTCGCGCTCCGTCGAAAGGGCGAGGGGGATGGTGCGATTGTAGAGTTCCGTGAAATGCTACGCCTGAACCCCAAGAATGAATCTGCGCACTACGCGCACTACTGCCTTGGCATGGAACTCTGTGGCAAAGGCGATCTGGACGGGGCGATGGCGGAATGCCGCGAGGCGGTACGCCTGAACCCGGACAGTGACGACGCGCACTGGGGCCTCGCTTATGTGCTTAATGAAACAGGCGACACGGACGGTGCGATTGCGGAATATCGGGAAACATTGCGCTTGAACCCGAAGAATGAAGATGCGCACCTAAGGCTCGGCCTCGCGCTTTGGCAGAAGGGCGACCTGGACGGTGCGATGGCGGAATTCCATGAAATGCTGCGCTTGAACCCCAATCGTACCGACGCGCACTACGGCCTCGGCCTCGCGCTCAGGGACAAGGGTGACTGGGACAGTGCGATTGAGGAATTCCACGAGGAACTGCGCTTGAACCCCAATGATGACTTGGCGCACTGGGGCCTCGGCCGAGCGCTCAGCGACAAGGGTGACACGGACGGTGCGATAGCGGAGTTTCGCGAGGCCCTGCGCCTGAACCCGAACCTTGCAACGGCGCACTACAGCCTCGGCGGCGAGTTGGCACTGGGGGAGAAGGGCGACCTGGACGGGGGGATAGCGGAATATCGTGAGGCGATTCGATTGGACCCCGATTATCAGGAGGCGCACTGCTTCCTCGGCCACGCCCTCGCGGGCAAGGGCGACTGGGACAGTGCGATTGCAGAGTACCGTGAGGCGCTGCGCCTGAACCCTAACAATGAGTTGGCACACCAATTCCTCGGCCGGGCACTCCACAACAAGGGCGATCTTGACGGCGCGATTGCGGAATACCGTGAGGCGTTGCGCTTGAACCCCAATGATGACGGGACGCACAACGACTTCGCCGTCGCGCTCGGTAACAAGGGCGACCGGGACGGTGCGATAGCGGAATACCGCGAAGCGCTACGCTTGAACCCCAACAATAACTTCGCACACTACAACCTCGGCCTGGCACTCCATTACAAACGCGATCTTGACGGCGCGATTGCGGAATACCGTGAGGCGCTGCGCATAGACCCCGAAAGTGAAATGGCGCACTTCAACCTCGGCCACGTCCTCGCAGCCACGGGCGACGCGGACGGTGCGATAGGAGAGTATCGCGAAGCCCTGCGCTTAGACCCGAAGAATGAACATGCGCACCACAGTCTTGGCGTGGCCCTCAGTGCTAAGGGCGACCGCGATGGTGCGATAGCGGAATACCGTGAGGCGGTGCGCCTGGACCCCAAGTATGAGCGGGCGCACGCCAACCTCGGTGCCGAGCTCGCAGATAAGGGCGACTGGGACGGTGCGATAGCGGAGAATCGCGCAACGTTGCAATTGAACCCGAACAATGACATGGCACACATCAACCTCGGCGTCGCGCTCAAAGAGAGGGGCGACCTGGACGGGGCGATAGCGGAATACCGCGAGGCGCTGCGACTCAACCCAAAGCACGAGGCCGCACACCACAACCTCGCCTTCGTGCTTGAACATAAGGGCGACCTGGACAGGGCGATAGCGGAACACCGCGAGGCGCTCCGCTTAAACCCGAGGAACGAGGGCGCGCACGCCAACCTCGCCGCCGCGCTTTGGAAGAAGGGCGACTGGGACGGTGTGATTGCGGCGTACCGCGAAGCCCTGTGGTTGAATCCGAATAATGACGAGGCCCATTATTGGCTCGGTGCCGCTCTTGAGCGAAAGGCTTCGCAGGAGTACCGCAGGGCCTACGAACTCAAACCTCAATACACTCACTACCGGACGGCCTACGAGCGCCTCACGCGCTAATGAAAGGATTGCGAACATATGACCTTAAGCGTAGGCATCGTGTGCAGCGATGGAGTCTTGTTGGCAAGTGACACGCTCGTAGAAAAGACCAGAGAATTTCGCTATAGCAGTCACCTTAGCAAGATCGAAACTTCCGCCAACCATGTCATCGCTGCGGCTTGCGCAGGGACTGAAACCGCACCACTCGCTGCCCGATTGATTGTAAGCGAAATTGACCCCGGTAAGTTCGATTCGTCAGCTATTATCTCTGAATTGCAGCGGACTGCGTTGGAAGCGTTTCGTAATGAGTTTGGAGCTATTGTCGATCAATTGAAGGAAAAAGGACGAGCCGAACAGGCGAAAAGTCTGTTGCTCGTCGCAACACACGATTCAATCTATCGCGTCGAGATATGCTCGCAACCACTTGCGCAAAGGACTTTTTCTGGATTTGAAATTGCGGGCGATTGTACCAACGCAGCTACATTTTTCCTGAGTCGATACTTACCAGAATTACCAGCTCCACGACTATTGAAAGACGTAAGACTCTTAGCCACCCATTTCATACGCATGGGTGCCACTCAAAATCCAACTTACGTTGGCGGTTTAGAGCTCGTGGAAGTAACACCGAATGGCATAAGGAAGGTGCCCACAGATGAAGTGGCAGCATTGGCGGCGAAATCAGAGCAAATCGATTCCAAGATCAAAGCTATGCTTGGAATATAAGATCTCTGCTCTGTGAAGCAAGTAGCGTAGACCTGTTTGTCGAGATCTGCGGCTCTTTTCGCCGACCACGCCCAAGGGCCGCGGACCACCAAAACAGGTGCGCGCTGCTCGCTCACCAGCGAACAAGAAATCCGCCTGTCCATAGCTAAGTGGGAAGTTCAAAGAAACCAATCCTATCGCCTGAAGGAAAAACAACGATGACGCGAGCTACGTATTCTAAATCGCGGAGTGGCCCTGGCGCTTCCCTTGACTCATCGTATTCAAAGCGTGCGCCAAGGAGAGAAAGCGTAAGCTCGAAGCCAGCCCCGGTTAGCCGCACCGTAGTCCGAGTTACCTCTGCAATGGTTCCTGAGAAAATACCACCTCCATAAGAAGGCGTGAACACAAACCGCATTGGTAGTTTTTCGGTGTTCCATTTTCTGAAGAGCGAAAAGGTTTCTTCTTCCGTAGAGAACACATTCCTCCTAACCGCCCAATGTTTCTTAGGTGCCGGTGTCACTTAAAATCGGAACTCGATTCGACCTGCAAATCTCCGATGCGCTTCTTGCCAAATCTCTGCGGGAAGCCTCCCGGCCTCTTCTAATCCTTGGGGGGTTACGGGGTAGTAGCCTTCGGCGAACCGTTTGGCCATGCCAAGCCTTACGAGCGATTCCACCGCCTCGACGTAAGCCTCCGCCACAGAAGGATCGCCTTCAACAGCAAAAGCCGCGCCAGCCATAACTACGTTCGTTGGCAGAACCCGGATGAAGCCGGGCCTGCTCGCCGAAGCTAATAAATGCCGTTCTTCAGCCGTTAACATCGTTTCCACCACCCTTTCAGCCGTTGACCTCATTTCCACCGTTTCAGGCTTATTATAGCAG
>Ga0181539_1001066_pt1 | contig 31490 bp, 22 predicted proteins | sample PEATcosm2014_Bin_46_FD_119767 | JGI IMG/M metagenome (GOLD analysis project Ga0181539, IMG submission 119767) | Peatland microbial communities from MTU Mesocosm Facility, Houghton, MI, USA - PEATcosm2014_Bin23_60_metaG | ecosystem: Environmental > Terrestrial > Soil > Wetlands > Peat | place... | reverse complement strand
TGAAAGTGCTGCCAGCACCGGTCCAGCAGACATTGCCGCCACTGCCTTTTTGGACCGAGACCTTGACGTTGCTCAGCACGTTCGGGCCACCGGCCGTGCCGGTGATCGCCCCGGTCCAGTCGGCCCCGTAGCTGGTGTTGTTCACCGGGTAGCTGATCGACACCGTCGGGGCGGTCGTGTTGTAGGTGAAGCTGACCGTCGCGCTGGTGCCGACGTTTCCATTGCTGTCGGTCGCCTGGGCCGTGACCTTGTAACTGTCGCCCGAGGTGAGATCAGAGGTCGGGATCGTCAGCGACCAGCTTGTGGTGCCAGTTGTGACCGCCAGGTAGTTCGGGCAGGTGGCCGTGTAGGTGTTGCCCGAGCCGGTCCAGCACGAGGCGCCGACCTGCTGGATGGAGACCTGCACCTTCGAGATGGTCGAGCCTGCCCCTGGCGAGGCCGTGCCCGTGATCGTCCCGGTCCAGTCGGCCCCGTAGGTGGTGTTGTTGACCGGGTAGGTGATGGTGACCGTCGGCGGAGCCGTGTGGACGCAGTAGGTGAAACTGACCGTCGAGCTGGTGCCGGTGTTCCCGAAGCTGTCGGTCGCCTCGGCGACGGCGCTGTAGGTGTGCCCCGAGCTGAGCTTGCCCACGACCAAGGGAAGCGACCAGGTCGTGGTGCCGGTGGCCGTGACGAAGCTCTGGCTGGTGGCGCTGAACGAGCTGCCGTTCCACCAGAGCTTGGTGGCGGTGTCCTCGACGGCCACAGACACACCGGCGATGGTGGCCCCGGCTCCTGGCGAGGCCGAGCCCGAGATCACCCCACCCCAGTCGGTGCCGTAGGTGGTGTTGTTGACCGGGTAGGTGATCGACACCTTCGGGGGAGTGGTGCGGACGCAGTAGGTGAAGACGACCGTCGTGCTTGTGCCGATGTTGCCGAGGCTGTCGGTCGCCTCGGCGATGACGTCGTAGGTCACCCCTGAGGTGAGGTTGCCAGCTGCAAAGGGGAAGTTCCACGTCGTTGTGCCGCTGGCGGCGTTGAAGGCCTGGCTTGTGGCGTTGAACCCGGTGCTGGTCCACCACTTGTTTGTCTTGGTGTTCTCGATCGCCACCGCCGTGTTCTTGATCGTCGTCCCCGCCCCTGAGTTCGACGAGGCCGTGCCCGTGATCTCCCCGGCCCAGTTGTTGCCGTAGGTGGTGTTGTTGATCGGGTAGGTGATCGTGACGCTCGGCAGGGCCGTGCGGAGCAGGTAGGTGAAGGCGACCGTCTGACTTGTGCCCACGTTCCCGGCCGAGTCGGTGGCCTCGGCGACGGCGCTGTAGGCGTTGCCCGAGGTGAGGTTCAGTGCTGGCAAGCCGAGCAACCAGGTCGTGGTCCCGTTCGCGGCAAGGAAACTCTGGACGTTGGCGCTGAACGAGCTGCCGTTCCACCACTTGCCCGTCGTGGTGTCCTCCACGGCCACCGACACGTCCGTGATGGTCGTGCCGGGTCCCGAGTTCGACGAGGCCGTGCCCGTTATCTCAGCGAGCCAGTTGGCGCCGTAGGTGGTGTTGTTGACCGGGTAGGTGATGGTGACGCACGGGGGAACCTTGCTGGTGCGGTTGCAGTAAGTGAAGGAGACAGTCGGGCTGGTGCCCACGTTCCCGGCCGAGTCGGTGGCCTGGGCGACGACGCTATAGCTGTCGCCCGAGGTGAGGTTTGCCGCTGCGAAGACGAGCGACCAGGTCGTCGTGCCGCTGGTGACCGGCAGGAAGGTCTGGGTTGTGGCGCTGAACGAGGTGCCGTTCCACCACATGGTGGTCTTGGTGTCCTCGATGGCCACCGACACGCTGGCGATGGTCGTGCTGCCGCCGGAGTTCGAGGTGGCCGTTCCTGTGATCGTCCCGGTCCAGGTGGTGACGTCGTAGTGGGTGCCGTTCACCGGGAAGGTGATGTCCACGCTCGGCGCGGACGTGTCGTAGGAGAAGGTGACAACAGAGCTGGTGCCCACGTTCCCGGCGCTGTCGGTGGCCTGGGCTGTGACGGCGTAGCTGTCGCCGGAGGTGAGGTCAGTGCTCGAAAGCGTCAGCGACCAGCTCGTGGTGCCAGTTGTTACCGCCACGTAGTTCGGGCAGGTGGCCGTGTAGGTGTTGCCCGAGCCGGTCCAGCACGAGCCGCCGACCTGCTGGATGGAGACAACCACGTCCGAGATGGTCGCCCCGGCGGCGTTCGCAGCCGCAGAGCCGGTGATCGCCCCGGTCCAGTTCGTGCCGTAGGTGGTGCCGTTGACGGGGTAGGAGATGGCGACCGTCGGCAGAGCCGGAGCGGCGGTGTTGTAGGTGAAGGCGACCGTCGAGCTTGTAAAGACGTTCCCGACGCTGTCTGTGGCCTGGGCGATGACGTTGTAGGTGTCGCCGGAGGTGAGGTCAGTGGTCGGAAGCGTCAGCGACCAGGTCGTCGTCCCGGTGGTGACCGGCACGTACTTCGGGCAGGCGGCGGTGAAGGTGGCGTCGCTGCCCGTCCAGCAGCTAGTGCTGCCACTTCCTTGCTGGAGCGAGACCCCGACACCGGTGACGCTGCCCAAAGCGTCACTCACCGTGCCCGTGATGGCCCCGCCCCAGTCGCTGCCGTAGGTGGTGTTGTTGACGGGGTAGGTGACGGCGACCGTCGGCGTAGTCGGGATAGTCGGGGGAGGAATCGTCCCCCAGGTGCCAGCCGTAATCGTCTGGCCGCTCGTGGTTGAAGTCGTGAACACGGCATGAACACCGGCCCCAATGAGGCCCAAGACTGCCAGGCTCACCATTCCGACGAGCGCGACCGAGCGAAGCTTCACTGCATCCTGCTCCTATCCTCGCTATGGAGTCAGACGCAGGCGTCGGGTTCGCCAGTCGCTCCCCACAGGCCCGGCGGCCAGATACGGCCTGTGGATCATCACGTCGCCTATGTCCAGGAACCCAAGGTTCCTGATCGCTACCAGGGACTCAAAAGCTCCCTGTTTGCTGCCGGGGCACTCCTATGGGGAGACCCTGTTCGTGCGGTCCAGGCGGGCAGGACATGACATCCTGTCTGAGAGGACCGCAACACCTTGTCGATAGAGATCCGGGCCTGTTTCGTCGAGACCGTTGCTCTTGGTGGTTGAACGCGCACAGCTGGTGACTTTTCCCAGGTACTGAAAGCTGAAAGTTGCCCTCGCTGCAACCAGTCCCCTTGGTGACCTCGCTCATGCGCTTCCCTGCGTTCTTCTTGACTGTGCGCCGGAAGCCACTGCGTCACCAGAGGCGAAGGTCCCTACTGCTAAAAAGGAAGGTATAACTACACGGATGTGATACGAGCCCCCAGAATCCATGAAGAGCCGCTTCATGGCGGGAAGTGCCGGCTCGCGCATGACGACTTGGTCGGTGTATCCAGACAGCGAAAATTACTCCTATCGGCGACCTCATCGCGGTTGCCGACCTCAGACATGTTGCGATGGACGGCCCATGGCCGCTCCGCAAATGCTGCCGTGCATGAAGACTCGAGAAGACCCGTCGTTCCCACTCACTTTGCTCGCGGGTGTCAGGACACCCTGATTGCCGAGCGGGGACGGGTTCGCTATTCGCTCCTGCCAGCCCAAGCGACCATATAAGGACTGGGTATCGGTGCTTCCCTCGCCAAGCGAAGTCTTACCGCAAAAAGGACTTAGTTGTCAAGGTGTCTGTCAAATAGCTTTGGCGCGAGCCTTCGCCCTGGCCGGCAGGTCGGCGGCCTTGAGCGCACGCTTGTGCTCCCGGACGGCGTGCAAGGCGCCGGGGCTGTCGATGTCGGCGACCGAGGCGAGCGATCCCGGCTCGCCGAACTTCCCCGCGGCCTTCTCCCAGCCCTTCGGTCGGATCCCGAGTTGTTTGCCGAGCAGAGCGGCGAAGATCCGGGCTTTGTGCTCGCCGAAACCGGGGAGTGCCTTCACCCGCTCGAACAGCTCGTCGCCCGTCTTCGCAGTTGTCCACACCGCAGCCGCATTGCCGCCGTACTCGTGGACGAGCAGGCGGCAAAGCTCGTGCACCCGGGCGGCCATGGCGGCCGGGAAGCGGTGCAGCGCCGGGCGCTCGACGAACAAGGCCGTGAGCTCGTCCGGGGCCATGGCGGCGATCTCCTCCGCGTCGAGCTCTCTGCCAAGTCTCTGGCGCAGCACCCACGGTCCCGCGAACGCCTTCTCGAGCGGCACCTGCTGGTCGAGGACCATGCCGATCAGCAGGGCGAGGGGATCGTCTACTAGGTACTTGTCAGCTTGTGGATCCCCCGTGAAGGGGAGGCTCTTCGTCGTCGCGGCTCGCGGCATTCCAGGGAGTGTATGGCGGAAAGCTCGGGGCGCTTACCGCTGCGCCGAGACCCCCACACCGAGACGTCAGGCGATTCAGGCCAGGCGGGGGTCGAGCGCCTCGGCGTCGACCCCGTACTTCTCGATGGCCGCGGCGACCTCGCTCGGTTTGCCCTCACTGGCTGCGGCAAGCTCGGCCAGGACGGCGACGACGATGTGAGCGGCGTCGACCTCGAAGTGCCTGCGCAGCGCGCTACGGGTATCGGAGCGGCCGAACCCGTCGGTCCCGAGCACCGTGAACGGTGCCTCGACAAAGCGGGCGATCTGATCGGGAACGGCCTTCAAGAAGTCCGTCACCGCCACGATCGGCCCGGCAGCGTCTGCCAGGGCACGGGTCACATAGGGCACCCGGGGCGTGCTTGCGGGATGGAGCCGGTTCCAGCGCTCGACTTCCAGGCCGTCCTCGCGCAGTGCCTTGTAGCTCGTGACCGACCAGGCCTCGGCAGAGACGCCCCATTCCGACGCGAGGAGCTCACGTGCCTGCATGGCCGCCTGCCACGCCGGACCGGAGAACAGGATCGTGGCCGAGCGCCCGGAGCCGCTGGCGGCTTCACCCCCGTCACCCCCGTCCTCACCCCGCGCCTCACCCTTGTTCTCGCCCGCGCTCTCACCCCGGACCTCACCCTCGCGCGGCCCGGCGTAGCGGTAAATGCCGCGCAGGATCTTCTTCTTGAGATCCGCGATCGCCTCCGCCCGGGTCGCCTCGTCGCCCTCGGGCACCGGGAAGGCGGGCATCTCGTAGTTCTCGTTGTAGAGCGTCAAGTAATAAATACAGTCTTCGGCCTTCGGGCCGTACATGTGCTCGATGCCGCGTTCGACGATGGTCGCCATCTCGTAGGCGAAGGCGGGGTCGTAGGCGTGCACCGTCGGCACGACCGAGGCGAGCACGTGGGACTGGCCGTCCTCGTGCTGCAGCCCCTCGCCGCTCATGGTCGTCCGCCCGGCCGTGCATCCCATCAGGAAACCGCGTGCCCGCGCGTCGGCCGACTGCCAGATCAAGTCCCCGACCCGCTGGAACCCGAACATCGAATAGAACAGGTAGATCGGCAGCATCGGCGTCGACCAGGTCGCGTAGGAAGTCCCCGCCGCCTGGAAGCTCGCCATGGCGCCCGCCTCGGTGATGCCTTCCTCCAGGATCTGGCCCCTGCTGTCCTCGGCATAGGAGAGGAGCAGGCCGGCGTCCACCGGCGTGTAGAGCTGGCCCTCCGGGGCATAGATCTTCACCTCGGTGAAAAGGGCGTCGAGGCCGAACGTGCGGCCCTCGTCGGGCACGATCGGCACGACGTACTTGCCGATGCCGGGGTCCCGGAGCAAGTTGCGCAGCAGCCTGGCGAAGGCCATGGTCGTGGAGACGACCTGGCCCCGCGAGCCGAGAGCGAACTCGGCAAAGGCCTCCGGCAAAGGCGCGGGCAGCCCCGTGAGCCCCCGGCCTCGAACGACACGGTGCGGCAGGTGCCCACCGAGCGCCCGGCTGCGAGAGACCAGGTACTCGTGCACGGGTGATCCCGCCGGCGGGCGGTAGTAGGGCGGCTCTTCTGTGTCGAGCGCCTCGTCGGGGATCTCGTCATGCAGGCTCAACCGGTCGCGCAGCACCCGCAGCTGTTCCTTCGTCATCTTCTTGATCTGATGGGTGGCGTTGCGCGCCTCGATCTCGGTCCCGAGCGTCCAGCCCTTGATGGTCTTGGCGAGGATGGCCGTCGGTGCTCCGACCTGTTCGGTCGCCGTCTTGTAGGCGGCATAGAGCTTGCGGTAGTCATGCCCGCCACGGGGCAAGGTCTGCAGCTCGGTGTCCGAGAGGTGCTCCACGAGCTTGCGCAGGCGGGGGTCCAGGCCGAAGAAGTGCTCGCGGATGTAGGCGCCAGATTCGGTGGCAAGGGTCTGGAAGTCGCCGTCGAGGGTCGTGTTCATCTTGTTGACGAGCACGCCGTCGACGTCGCGGGCCAGCAGTTCGTCCCAGCGCCTGCCCCAGATGACCTTGATCACGTTCCAGCCGCAGCCGCGCAGCAGTGCCTCGAGCTCCTGGATGATCTTGCCGTTGCCCCTGACGGGCCCGTCGAGGCGTTGCAGGTTGCAGCTGACCACGAAGGTGAGGTTGTCCAGCCGCTCGCGCGCCGCCAGGCTGAGCGCGGCCCGCGTCTCCGGCTCGTCGAACTCACCGTCGCCGACGAAGCACCACACCCGCGACTCGCTCGTGTCCGCCAGCTCGCGGTTGAGCAGGTAGCGGTTAAAGCGCGCCTGGTAGATGGCCGCCAGGGGCCCGAGGCCCATGGAAACGGTCGGGAACTCCCACCAGTCGGGCATGAGGCGAGGGTGCGGGTAGCTCGACAGACCGTGGCCGCCGACCTCGAAACGGAAGTTGTCGAGCTGCTCGGCGGACAGTCGCCCCTCGACATAGGCGCGGGCGTAGATCCCGGGCGAAGCGTGTCCCTGGAAGTACACCTGGTCGCCGGCGGTGCCGTTGTCCTTGCCCCGGAAGAAATGGTTGAAGCCGACCTCGTACAAGGAAGCGGCGCTCGCATAGGTCGAGAGATGGCCCCCGATGCCGCTGTCGCGCATGTTCGCCCGCGTGACCATCACGGCCGCGTTCCAGCGGATGCAGCGACGGATCCGGCGCTCGAGGTCCTCGTCGCCGGGGAACCAGGGCTCCGTGGCGGCCGGGATTGAGTTGACATAAGGGCTCGAGACGGTGGCGGGGAACCCGACCTGGGTGGCCCGCGCCCGTTCCAGCAGCTTCATGAGGAGGAACTGGGCCCGCGGGCGCCCTTCTGTCTCGACGACGGCATCGAAGGAGTCCAGCCACTCGGCGGTCTCCTGGGGATCCATGTCGGGAACCTGGTGTGAGAAACCATCGATGATCACGCCACCAGTTTCGCGCCCAAGGCAAGGTCTTCCGGCCGCGTCGGCCCGCGAGTCCGCCCGCGCCGGCCCGACGCCCGGCGGCGCCCGTCCGCGACCCCGCCCGCGCCGGGCCCGGGAGTCCAGCCGCACCGGGCCCGGCGGACCGGGCAGACTGGCTCCGTGACGCTGTTCGAGGGGCCGCAGACCACCGTCGTGTTCACCGACGGCGCCTGCATCGGGAACCCGGGCCCGGGAGGTTGGGCCTGGGCCGTCTCCGACGAGGAGTTCGAGAGCGGCCACGCCGAGCTGACGACCAACCAGCGCATGGAGGTCACCGCCGTGCTCCAGGCGCTGGCTGCCATAAGCGGGCACGTCCACGTGGTGAGCGACTCCACCTATGTCGTCAACTGCTTCAAGCAGAGATGGTGGGCGGGATGGCGCGCCCGGGGATGGCGCAACTCGCGGGGCGAGCCGGTCGCGAACCAGGACCTGTGGCGCCCGCTCGTCGACGAGATCGTCGACCGCCGGCGCGGCGAGATCAAGCTGAGCTGGGTGAAGGGGCACTCGGGCGACCCGATGAACGAGCTCGTCGACCGGCTCGCGGTCGAGGCCGCCCGCCTCCAGCGAGGGGCTCACGCCGGCTGAGGCGCCCCGGTACCGGCGGCCCGAGCCGGCGTGACGGCCGCCGCAGCTTCCGGCCAGGACGCGCCGCAGCTTCCGCTGGGTCCGCCCGAGCACTTAGATTGCAGCCATGAAGATCAGCGGATCAGGAGCGATCGTCTCGGGCGGAGCCTCGGGGCTCGGCGAGGCGACGGTACGGGCGCTCGCCTCGAGAGGTGCCATCGTCACGATCTTCGACCGGGACGAGCCCAAGGCGAGAGCGCTGGCGGAAGAGCTCGGCGCCGGCACGTCCTACGCGGCGGGCGACGTCGGCGATCCCGAAGCCGTCACGAGAGCCGTCGAGCAGGCGGCCGCGAGCGCCGTGCTGCGCATCGACGTCAATTGCGCCGGCATCGCCTGGGTGCAGCGCACGATCGGGAGGCAGGGCGAGCCGCACGACTTCGAAGCCTTCAAGACGGTCGTCTCGGTCAATCTGATCGGGACCTTCAACGTCATGAGGCTGGCGGCGGCGGCCATCTCCAGGACCGAGCCGCTCGCGCACGGCGAGCGGGGCGTGATCGTCAACACGGCCTCGGTGGCCGCCTTCGAGGGCCAGATCGGCCAGATCGCCTACTCGGCCTCCAAGGGCGGGATCGCCGGCATGACCATGCCCGCAGCTAGAGACCTGTCCGTCGTCGGCATCCGCGTCAACACCATCGCCCCCGGGATCATGAACACGCCTCTGCTCGGCCTGCTACCCCAGGAGAACCTGCAGGCGCTCGGGCAGGGCGTGCTCTTCCCGAAACGCCTCGGCGGACCAGACGAGTTCGCCGAGCTCGTGATCGCGATCATCGAGAACGGCTACCTGAACGGCGAGACGATCCGCCTCGACGGTGGCCTGAGGATGCCGCCGAAGTAGGCACTCGCCGGGCGGTACCGCCGGGGCGGCTGACCGGTAGTGTCACGTGTGATGCGATATGTAGAACTAGGTGGTGAACGGGTGTCGGCCATCGGCCTGGGCACCTGGCAGTTCGGTTCGAGGCAATGGGGCTACGGCGCCCACTACGCCGAGCACGACGCGATCGACATCGTCGCTCATGCCTTGGACCTCGGCATCAACCTGATCGACACGGCGGAGGTGTACGGTCTCGGCCGCTCCGAGCGCACCGTCGGCCGTGCCATCGCGGGCCGGCGCGCGGAGGTGTTCGTCGCCACGAAGGTCCTTCCGGTCCTGCCGGTGCGGGCGGTCGTCGCCCAGCGGGCGGCCGGGAGCGCCCGCCGGCTCGGCATCGCCCAGATCGACCTCTACCAGCTCCACCAGCCGAACCCGGTTGTCCCCCTGAACGAGCAGATGGGGGCGATGCGCGCCCTTCAGCAAAGCGGCGTCATCCGCCACATCGGGGTGAGCAACTACAGCTTGGCTCGCTGGCAGGCCGCCGAGGCCGCCCTGGGCGGTCCGGTCTTCTCGAACCAGGTCCGTTTCAACCTCGTCGACCGGCGTCCACTTCGGGGCATGACCGAGTGGGCGGCGGCGAACCACCGCCTCGTGATCGCCTACAGCCCGCTCGCCCAGGGCTTGTTGTCCGGGCGCTACGACGCCCAGCACCGCCCGACGGCCATGCGGGCGAACTCCGCCGCTTTCCTGCCCGAGAACCTTGACCGGGCCCGGCCGCTCTTGCAGGCGCTGCGCGACGTCGCCGCCGGCCACGACGCGACCTCCGCCCAGGTGGCGCTCGCCTGGGTGATCAGCCACCCGAACGTCGTCGCCATCCCGGGTGCGAGCACGACCGCCCAGCTGCAGCGCAACGCCGAGGCGGCCGATCTCGAGCTGAGCGTCGAGGACAAGCGCCGCCTGATGGACGCGGCCGACGCCTACCGTCCCTTGAGCGGTGTGACCGCGGTGCCCTCGCTCGTGCGTATGTGGACCGAGGGTCTCCGCCAGAAGCGCTAGCGGCACAGGGCCACCGTCTCGTGCGGGGCAAGGGGGAGCATGGACAGCGAGCTGACTTGGAGCGATGCGAGCGAGCAGGCCGACCTCGTCCGGAGTGGCCAGGTGTCGCCGCTCGAGCTCGTCGAGGCGGCCATCGAGCGCATCGAGCGGATCGACCCGGCGCTCAACGCTGTCATCCACCGCCGCTTCGCCGCCGCCAGCGACGAGGCGGCAGGCGAGCTGCCGGACGGCCCGTTCCGGGGCGTGCCGATCGTCTTGAAGGACCTCGGCGCCCCCCAGGCGGGGGAGCCCTACTGCGAAGGGACCGCCTTCGCCAAGGCCGCCGGTCACCGAGCAGGCACGGACAGCTACCTGGTGCAGCGGTTCAAGAGAGCGGGCTTTGTGATCCTCGGCCGCACGAACACGCCCGAGCTCGGCACTGCCATCACCACAGAGCCCCTGGCCTTCGGCCCGACACGCAATCCGTGGGACACGGAGCACTCGACCGGGGGCTCCTCGGGCGGCTCGGCGGCGGCCGTGGCCTCCGGCATGGTCCCGGTCGCGCACGGGAACGACGGCGGGGGTTCCATCCGCATCCCGGCGAGCTGCTGCGGCCTGTTCGGGCTCAAGCCGAGCCGGGGCCGCGTCTCCAAGGGTCCTGAGGCGGGCGAGTCCTGGTACGGGCTTTCCGTCGACCACGTGCTGGCGCGCAGCGTACGCGACTCGGCCGCCATCCTCGACCAGATCGCCGGTTATCACCCCGGCGACACCTTCGTCGTGCCGGCGCCCGTGGGCCCCTTCGCCCGAGACGTCGGTGCCGATCCCGGGCGGCTTCGCATCGGCCTCCTCGATCGTGCGACGGGGAGCGACTACACGCTCGACCCCGAGTGCGCCGAGGCGGTGCGCTCAGCCGGTCGCCTGCTCGACTCGCTCGGTCACCGCGTCGAGATGGCTCATCCCGCTTCCCTCGAGGAGCCGGACTTCGATCGCCACTGCCTGGTCGTGATCGCGACCGCCGTCGCCTCTGAGCTGGCGTACTGGTCGACGGCACTGGGACGGGAGGTCTCCGCCGAGGAGTACGAGCCGCTCAATGCTTTTTTCGCCACGATGAGCCGCTCCATCCCCGCCCCGGACTATCTCGAGTCGCTCCTCTGGCTGGAGGACTTCAGACGCCGGACGGTCGCCTTCTGGTCCGAGCAGGGCTTCGACCTGCTCTTGACGCCGGTGCTGGCGCAGCCGACGGCGCGCCTCGGTGAGCTCGCCGGTCTCGAGGGCTACCCGAAGGTGGTCGAGACGCTCCGGTTCACCGCCCAGTTCAACGTGAGCGGCCAGCCCGCCGCCTCACTGCCGCTCTACTGGGCGCAAGACGGGCTGCCCGTCGGCGTCCAGCTCGTCGCCGACTACGGGCGCGAGGATGTGCTCATCCGGGTCGCGAGCCAGCTCGAGCAGGCGAGGCCCTGGGCAGAGCGCCATCCGCCCGTGCACGCCTGAGCGACCGCCGCGCTATCCGCCTGCGCGCCGGGCACGGCCTGCGGGGCGGCTCGGAGGCTTTAGGCTGAGCCGATGGCCCGCCTGGCGGCGAGGATGAGAACGCGCCCCCGCCCAGCCTGCGGCCGCAACGGGTGCAGCGTCACGAGACGAGGAGGTGGTCCGTCTGCCAGCGAACCAAGCTGAGCCGGCGCAGTACGACATCGTTGTCATCGGCGGTGGCCCCGGCGGGTACGCCACGGCTCTTTACGCCGGGGCCGCGGGACTGTCGGTGGCGGTCGTCGAGAAGGACAAGGTGGGCGGCACCTGCCTTCACCGGGGTTGCGTGCCCGCCAAGGAGTTCCTCGAGACGGCGTCGGTGTTCCGCGGCGTCGAGGGGGCGAAGGAGTTCGGCGTCCACGCCAGCCAGCCCTCCGTCGAGTTCTCCATCAGCCAGGACCGGAAGAACCAGGTCGTCGACCAGCTTTTCAAAGGGCTTTCGGGCCTGTTGCGACAGCGCAAGGTCACGATCGTGCCCGGAGTCGGCCGCCTCCTCCCCGGCAAGACCGTCGAGGTCACCGGGGCCGACGGAGCGCTGAGCAAGCTGGCGGGGAGCAACGTCGTGCTCGCCTCGGGCTCCGTCCCGCGGACGCTTCCCGGTTTCGAGGTGGACGGGCGTTATGTCCAGACCTCTGACGAGCTGCTGGACCTGCGCCAGCTGCCACGCTCGGCGGCCGTGATCGGCGCCGGGGCCATCGGTTGCGAGTTCGCCTCGATGCTCTCCGATCTCGGGGTGCGGGTCACGCTCCTCGAGGCGCTGCCCAAGATCCTCCCCGGCTGCGACCAGGACGTGGCCAACGTCATCGTCCGGTCCTTCACCAAGCGGCGGATCACCGTGCGAACCGGCGTCAGCGTCACCGGGCACGAGCCCGACGGCGAGCACACCTCGGTCATCTTCGCTGACGGGGAGAAGCTGGAGGTCGAGACGATCCTGATGTCGATCGGCAGGGGCCCGCTCTCCAAGGGGCTGCTCGCCAAGGGCACAGGGGTCGAGATCGACGAGCGCGGCTACGTCCGGGTGGACGAGTGGATGCGCACGGGCACAGACGGCGTCTTCGCCATCGGTGACCTGGTGGCGACACCTCAGCTGGCACATGTCGCTTTTGCCGAGGCGATCCTGGCCGTCAAGCAGATGCTCGGCGAACGGGCCGTGCCGGTCGACTACGGCAAGGTCCCGTGGGCCATCTACTGCCATCCGGAGGTGGCCTTCGTCGGGATGACCGAGCAGGCCGCACTCGAGGCCGGCCTGGAGATCGTCACGAAACGGGACCCTTTCGGCGGCAACAGCCGTGCTCGCATCCTGGGCGAGACCGACGGCCTCGTGAAGGTCATCTGCGAGAAGGGCCCGGACGGGCGTGCCGGACGCCTCGTCGGCGTGCACATGGCCGGCCCGTGGGTGACAGAGCAGCTCGGGCAGGCCTACCTGTCGGTGAACTGGGAAGCCACACCCGACGAGATTTCGCAGTTCATACAGCCACATCCGACTCTCTCCGAGACCTTCGGGGAGACCGTTCTGGCCCTCACGGGAAGGGGTCTTCACGTTGCCTGACATCACCATGCCGCAGCTGGGCGAGACGGTCACCGAGGGGACGATCATCCGCTGGCTGAAGAATGTGGGAGACGCCGTCGTCCAGGACGAGCCGCTCTTCGAGGTGTCCACCGACAAGGTCGACTCCGACGTTCCCTCGCCCTTCTCGGGCCACATCTCGGAGATCCTCGTGCCCGAGGGGGCGACGGTCGACGTCGGCACCAAGCTCGCCGTCGTGACCGAAGCCGTGCCCTTGGCCGGCCCGGCCGCTGCCGCTGCTCCCGCGGTGGCCGTCACCGCCGCCCCTGCCGCTCCCACAGCTGCCGCCCCTGCCCCCGCTGCTCCCGCTTCTCCCGCCGCTGCCGGCGCTCCCCCCGCCCTGGCCGACCTGCCCCCGGCGGCCGAGGCGGTGCTGGCGGCGGCGCCGTCGGCGCAGGAGGCCGAGCTGCCCGAGAGGTTTGCGCCCGGGTCGCAAGCGCCGTCCGCGTCCGAGGGGACCGAGGCGAACGGGAAGGGCATGGTGCTGTCTCCGGTCGTCCGCCAGCTCGTCTCCGAGTACGACATCGATCCGACCGAGATCACCGGCACCGGCAAGGGTGGCCGGGTCACGCGTGCCGACGTGCTCGCCTACATCGACCGCCGCGCCGCTGCGAGCGCGGCGGGCCCGACGCCGGCAACGGCGCCTCGTGCCGCTGCGGCACCGCCGGCGCCACTGGCCCCTGCCGGCTTGCCGGTGGCGGGCTCGGAGGCGGTCGGCCAGTCGTACACGCCCGTCGCCGGCCCGCGCGACGAGGTCGTGCCGTTCACGAAGATCCGCCGCCTCACCGCCGAGCACATGGTCCGCTCCAAGGCGACCTCGGCTCACACCCTCGTCGTCATCGAGGCGGACTTCGAGAAGATCGAGCGAGTCCGCAGCGCCCACAAGGCCCTCTTTCGCAAGGAGGAGGGGATCGGTCTCACCTATCTCCCCTTCATCGTCCGGGCCGTTGTCGAGACGCTGCACGACTACCCGCAGTTGAACGCCTCGGTCGGCGACGACGCCCTCGTCGTCCACCGCGACGTCAACCTCGGTATCGCGGTCGACCTCGACCAGCGCGGGCTCATCGTCCCCGTCGTGCGCAACGCCGAGAACCAGTCGCTGCGGGGCCTCGCCCGCGCCATGGCCGAGCTCGCCGAGCGCGCCCGCACGCGCCGGCTCTCGGCCGACGACGTCGTGGGCGGGACCTTCACCATCACCAACCCGGGCCCGTTCGGCACGTTCCTCACGGCGCCGATCATCAACCAGCCCCAGGTGGCCATCCTCTCGACCGACGGGATCAAGCGGCGTCCCGTGGTGATCACCGCCCCCGACGGGACCGAGGCGGTCGGGATCCACTCGGTGGGCATGCTCGCCCTCTCCTTCGACCACCGCGCCGTCGATGGGGCCTACGCCTCGGCGTTCCTGCACGCCCTCGCCGGGGCGATCGAGTCGCGCGACTGGGAGGCCGAGCTTTGAGCACCGCCGGGCGCGAGCTGCGCGTCCGCTGGCTCGGGCGCGTCCGGTACCGGGACGCCCACGTCCTCCAGCAGGCCCTGTGCACGGGCGGGGAGGGGGAGTACCTGCTCCTCCTCGAGCACCCGCACGTCTACACCCTCGGCGTGCGCGCCAAGGCCGAGCACGTCCTCGTCGACCCGGAGTCTGTCGGCGCCGAGCTCGCCCAGGCGGACCGCGGCGGCGACGTCACCTACCACGGCCCCGGTCAGCTGGTCGGCTATCCCATCTTGAACGTCCGCCTCGGGATGGGCGCCGTGCCGGCCCATGTTCACGCCATCGAGCAGCTCGTCATCGACGCCCTCGGCGAGCTGGGGGTCGACGGCGCCGGGCGCCTGAGCGGCTATCCCGGGGTCTGGATCGATCCCGACGGTCCCGAGCCGAGGAAGATCTGCGCCGTCGGGGTGAGGATCAACCGGGGACGGTCGATGCACGGCTTCGCCCTCAACGTGGGGCCCGACCTTTCCATGTTCGGCCACATCGTCCCCTGCGGCATCACCGAGCTCGGGGTCACCTCGATGGCCGCCGAGGGCGTGCAGGTCGCCATGAGCGAGGTCGTGGACGCCATCGTGCGCCGGGCACCGGACCGGCTTGCGCCGGGGGCGACGGTCGAGCGCCAGGACTCGTCGTGGTGGCCGGGGCCCGCGCGCACCGTGTCGCTGTCGGTCGTCGCCGACCCGAGCTCGCCTCTTCGGGCGCTCGACCGCCGGCTCATCGACGCCGGAGTGGACCCCGCCCGCGGGGTGGCGATCTCGAGCCGCAAGCCCGAGTGGGCCAGGGCCCAGGCCCGGATCGGCCCCGAGATGGTCCGTCTCCGGGCGACGATGCGCGAGCTCTCCCTCGTGACGGTCTGCGAGGAAGCCGGGTGCCCGAACATCTTCGAGTGCTGGGCCGACGGCACGGCGACTTTCATGATCAACGGCGAACGCTGCACGAGAGCCTGTGGCTTCTGCCTCATCGACACGAGGCGGCCCCTGGCGCTCGACCCGGACGAGCCCGAGCGCGTCGCCGAGGCGGTGGCCCGCATGGGGCTGTCGCACGCCGTCGTCACGGCCGTGGCCCGCGACGACCTCGCCGACGGCGGGGCGCTGGCCTTCGCCGAGACGATCGGGGCGATCCGCCGCCGCAGTCCCGGCACGACGGTCGAGGTGCTCATCCCCGACTGCAAGGGGGACGACGCCGCCCTCGGGATCATCTTCGACGCCCGCCCCGACGTGCTGAACCACAACCTCGAGACCGTCAACCGGCTCCAGCGCGCCGTGCGGCCCTCGGCCTCCTACGCCCGCAGCCTGTCGGTGCTGGCGCGGTCGGCCTCGGCCGGGCTGAAGACCAAGTCGGGCATCATCCTCGGCATGGGCGAGACGGCGGGCGAGGTCGTGGCGGCACTGGCCGATCTTCGTGCCGTCGGGGTCGAGATCGTCACCCTCGGCCAGTACCTGCGCCCGAGCGCCGCCCACCTGCCCGTCGCCCGCTGGTGGAGCCCGGCCGAGTTCGAGGAGCTGGCGGCGGCGGCTCGGGCGATGGGCATTTCCTATGTCGAGGCCTCGCCGCTCACCCGTTCCAGCTACCACGCAAAGCGGGCGGTCGCCGGCGCCGAAGTCACATGAGCATCGGCAGCCCGCCAGAAGTCGCGGTCGACGCCCCGCTCGTCAGGGCGGCGCGTTTTACCCGGGTGCGGGACCGCATGAGGGAGCTGGAGGTCGACGCCCTCCTCCTCTCCCTCGGCGCCGACCTTCCCTGGCTGACGGGCTACGAGGCCATGGCGCTCGAGCGCCTGACGATGCTCGTGCTGCCCGCCGACGACCAGGCGACCCTGGTGGTCCCGGCGCTGGAGGCGCCCCGGGTGGCCCACGATCGGCGCCTTTTCGAGATGCGCCCGTGGTCGGAGCACGAGCGAGCCGCCGAGGTGGTGGCGGCACTGGTCGGCAAACGGAGGCGGCTCGCGGTCTCGGACCGGTGCTGGGCGGCGCACCTGCTGGAGCTCGAGCGCTCGATCCCAGGGGCGCACTGGCGCAGCGCGAGAGAGGTGGTCGGTCCTCTGCGGGCGGTCAAAGACGCCCAGGAGGTCGCGGCCCTGTGCGCCGCCGGAGCAGCCGCCGACGCCGTGGCCGGAGCGCTTTTGGGCGGGGAGATAGCCCTCATCGGCAGGAGCGAGGCCGAGGTCTCGGCCGAGATCTCGAGCCGCCTGCGCGAGAGCGGCCACGACCGCGTGAACTTCTCCATCGTCGGGAGCGGCCCGAACTCGGCCAGCCCGCACCACGAGCCCGGCCGGCGTCTGATCGGCCCCGGGGAGGTGGTCGTGTGCGACTTCGGCGGCTCTTTGCGCTTCGCCGGGGGAGTCGGGTACTGCTCGGACATCACCCGCACCCTGGTCACAGGCGAGCCGGAGGCGGAGTTCGCCGAGCTCTACGAGGTGCTGCGCCTCGCCCAGGCCGCCGCTGTCGCCGCCGCTCAGGTCGGCGCCGCCTGCGAGCAGGTCGATGGCGCCGGGCGCGAGCTCATCACCGCCGCCGGCTACGGCCCGGCCTTCATCCACCGCATCGGCCACGGGATCGGGATCGAGGAGCACGAGGACCCCTACATGGTGGCGGGGAACACGACGCCCATCGTCGCCGGCCACGCCTTTTCGGTCGAGCCGGGCATCTACCTCGAGGGCCGTTTCGGTGCCCGCATCGAGGACATCGTCATCGCCACCGAGGACGGTCCCCTCGCCTGCAATCGGACCGACCACAACCTGGCCGTGGTCGAGGCCTGACGCCTGCAGTGCCCGGCGGCACGGCGGCCCGGCGGGCACGGCGGCCCGGCGGGCACGGCAAGGAACCGGTTGCCCGCTCGAGGTGCCGGGACTGAGAAAGAGCGGGACAGAAGAGAGAGAAGAGAAAGAGAAGGTGAACCGTGGATCTAGGTCTCGAGGGACGAGTTGCAGTCGTGGCGGCGTCGTCCAAGGGTCTCGGGCGCGCCGCCGCGGACGCTCTCGCCGATGAGGGCGCCCGCGTCGTGATCTGCGCCCGGGGCCGCGAGGCGCTGGCGCGGACCGAGGCGGCGCTGCGCTCCAGAGGCGCCGAGGTCGTCGCCGTGCAGGCGGACGTGACCGAGCCGGCGACGCCGGAGCATCTCGTCCAGATGGCGCTGGAGCGGTTCGGCCGCCTCGACGTCGTCGTCCCGAACGCCGGCGGCCCCCCGCCCGCGGGTGCGCTCGAGGTCGACGACGAGGCCATATTGAAGGCGGTCCAGGCGAACCTGCTCACGAGCGTCCGCTTCGTGCGGGCGGCCCTGCCCCATCTGCGCGCGGCCGGCTGGGGCCGCATCTGCTGCATCGCCTCGTCGACCATCACGCAGGGCAATCCGACGCTGGCGCTGTCCAACACCGCCCGGACGGGGTTGTGGGCCTGGGCGAAGACGGCGGCGGCGGACCTGCGCGGCACCGGGGTCACGCTCAACCTCGCCTGCCCGGGGTATCACGCCACGGATCGCATGATCGAGCTCGGCGCCACCGGGGGCGGGCGGCCGATGGGCGACCCGGCCGACTTCGGCAAGGTCGTGGCCTTCTTGTGCTCGCAGGCGGCGGGCAACCTGAGCGGGGCGAGGATCGTCGTCGACGGCGGGGAGTCCCTGGCTCTCTGAGCCGGTCTCAGCATCCGGTGGCGAGCAGCCGCCGGATAACCTGCGGTTGTGCAAGCCAGCGACGTGGAATGGGGAACCAGTGACTGACCCGTCGTCCCTCTACCGGCTGAGGGAGGAGCCGGTGCCGCCCTCCCCGGTGCTCGTGGTGGCGCTCGAGGGCTGGGTCGACGCCGGCCTCGCCGGTGCCACGGCCATGACGAGCCTCCTGGACGGCATCGACACGCGGATCTACGCCCTGTTCGACACCGAGGAGCTGCTCGATCAGCGCGCCCGCCGCCCGAAGCTCAGGATCGCCGACGGGATCAACGAAGAGCTCGAGTGGCCGCAAGTGGAGCTTCGCGTCGGCACCGATCCCCTCGGCGCGGGCGTGGCCATGCTCGTCGGTCCGGAGCCCGACATGCGCTGGCAGAGCTTCGCGGACGCCGTCGGCGAGCTCGCCACGGCCCTCGACGTCCGGCTCCTGGTGGGCTTGGCCGGCTTTCCCGCCGGTGCCCCCCACACCCGCCCGGTGAAGCTGGCGGCGACGGCCTCCGACGGCCAGCTGGCCAAACAGGTCGGGTTCATCCCAGGGAGCATCGAGGTCCCGGCCGGGATCCAGGCGGTCATCGAGCGCAGCTGCACGAACCGGGGCATCGCCTCGGTCGGGTTGTGGGCACGGGTGCCCCACTACGTCGCCGCCATGCCGTTTCCCGCCGCCTCGCTCGCCTTGCTCGAGGGCCTCGCCGGCCTGTCCGGGCTCGTGATCGAGACGGGGCCTCTCGCCGAGGCCGCCGAAGCGGCACGAGCGAAGATCGACGAGCTCATCGCCCAGAGTGCCGACCACCAGGCGATGGTCCGCCAGCTCGAGGAGCAGATCGACGAGCTCGAGGGGAGGGCACTGGTCGACTTCGACGACAGGGTGGTCCCTTCCGGGGACGAGATCGCCGCCGAGCTCGAGCGCTACCTGCGCGGCCATTAGAACGCCGCTGGCGCCTAAAGCGCCGCCGGGGCTCGCCTTCTGCCACCGGGAGCGGGCGCGGGGGCGCGTGCCGTTGCGCTAAGTTTCCAAAGCGGATGTCATAAGTCATCATTCGCTGGACGAAGGGGGAACCACGATGAGCGTTACCGACGAGCTGCTGCGCAACAACGAGGCCTACGCCGCCTCGTTCGACAAGGGGCATCTGCCCCTGCCTCCGGGCAAGAAAGTGGCCGTCCTGGCCTGCATGGACGCCAGGCTGAGCCCTTACGCCGTGCTCGGGCTCGAAGAAGGCGACGCCCATGTTATACGCAACGCCGGAGGCGTCGTCACCGATGACGGGATCCGCTCGCTGGCGATCTCCCAGCGGCTGCTCGGCACCGAGGAGATCATCCTCATCCACCACAGCGACTGCGGCATGCTCACCTTCAGCGACGACCAGTTCAGGCACCAGATCCAGCAAGAGGTCGGCATCAAGCCGCCCTGGTCCGCCGAATCCTTCGGGGATCTCGACGAGGACCTGCGCCAGTCCGTCGCCCGCATCAAGGCGAGCCCGTTCATCCCGAACAAGGACTCGGTGCGCGCCTTCGTCTACGACGTCAGCAACGGCAAGCTGCGCGAGGTCAAGGTCTGAGCCCGGCCGTCCCCTAGCGTGCGGGCCGGGTCCGGCCCGGGTCGCCGCCTCGTCCTGGCCGTCGGCCTCCTAGCCGTCGCGTCCTGGCCGTCGGCCTCCTAGCCGTCGGCCTCCTCGCGGCCGGCCAGCACCTCGGCCGCCGCCCGGACGAGGGCCTCGAACAGGGACGGGTTGTCGTCTGCCTCGGGGTGCCACTGCACGCCGATCACGAATGGCTTGGAGGGTTCCTCGATCCCCTCGATCGTGCCGTCCTCGGCCCAGGCCACCGCGCGCAGGTCGGAGGCGAGGCGGCCGATGCCCTGATGATGATGCGTCGGCACCTCGCGGGCGTCCCACCTGGCGGCCGCGTGGAGCGAGCTCGCCGGCTCGATGAGGACCAGATGCTTGGAGAACGCACCCGGGGTCGGGTTGTGCTCCTCGTGACCGACGACCTCGGGCAGGTGCTGGACGAGCGTGCCGCCGTGGGCGACGTTCAACAGCTGCATCCCCCGGCAGATCGCCAGCACCGGCAGGCCGCAGCGCTCGGCGGCGGCGAGGAGGGCGAGCTCGCGCTCGTCGCGTTCGGTACGGGGGGGCTGGGAGCGGGGATGCGCCTTGGCGCCGTAGCGGGCCGGGTCGACGTCGGGCCCGCCGGTGAGCATGAGGCCGTCGAGACGCCGGACGAGCGCCTCGACGGCGGGGACGCGCTCTTCTTGGACCGGGAGGATGACCGGGCTCGCGCCCGCCTCGGCGAGCAAACGCACGTAGGCGGAGGGCACCAGGGAGGCCTGCGTCTGCCAATGGCCCCACGAGGCCTGCTCGTCGTAGGCGGTGACCCCGATGACGGGAAGGGCGCCGGCTACGCCGGCGTCGTCGGAGCCGTCGTCCATCAAAGGGGCGTCACGTAGGCGGCGGTGATGCCGCCGTCGACGAGGAAGGTGCTCGCGGTGATGAACGAGGCGTCGTCGGAGGCGAGGAAACAGGCCGCGGCCGCTATCTCCTCAGGTTCGGCGAACCGCCCCATGGGGACGTGCACGAGCCGCCGCGCGGCGCGCTCCGCGTCCTTGGCGAACAGCTCCCGCAAAAGCGGCGTGTTCACCGGGCCCGGGCAGAGGGCGTTCACGCGGATCGACTGGCGGGCGAACTGCACCCCGAGCTCGCGCGACATCGCCAGCACCCCGCCCTTGGAGGCGGTGTAGGAGATCTGCGACGTCGCCGCGCCCACGAGGGCGACGAACGACGCCGTGTTGATGATGCTCCCGCCGCCGTGCTCCAACAGGATCGGGATCGCCGCCTTGCAGCACAGGTAGACGCTCGTCAGGTTCACCTCCTGCACGCGGCGCCAGGCGTCGAGATCGGTCTCGAGGATCGAGTCGTCGTCGGGAGGTGAGATGCCGGCGTTGTTGAAACAGATGTCGAGCGTGCCGAAGCGCGCCAGGGCCGCCGCGTACATCTCGGCCACGCTGGCGGGATCGGTCACCTCGGCGTGCACGTAGAGCCCGCCGATCTCCTCGGCGACGGCGCGGCCCGGGTCCGCGGCGAGGTCGGCCACCACGACGTGGGCTCCCTCGCGGGCGAAACGGACGGCACTCGCCCGGCCGATCCCGCTCGCCGCCCCCGTGATGACAGCCACCTTCCCCTCGAGCCTTCCGGGCATGGAGATCCTCCGATCGTGTGTGGTGAAACAGAGCCGGACTGAGGTTAGGAGGCGCCGGTGGCGAGGAACACGTTTTTCAGCTCGGTGAACGCCTCGAGGGCGTCCGGCCCGAGCTCGCGGCCGATGCCGGAGCGCTTGAAGCCGCCGAAGGGCGTCCAGTAGCGCACGGACGAGTTCGAGTTGACCGACAAGGTGCCGGTCTCGACCGCCCGGGCGACCCGAAACGCCCGCCCGAGGTCACGGGTCCAGATCGAGCCCGAGAGCCCGTAGGGGGTGTCGTTGGCGATGCGGATCGCCTCCGCCTCGTCCGCAAAGGGCACGACCACGACGACCGGGCCGAAGATCTCCTCGCGCACCGCCGGCGAGGAGGGCGGCACCGGCGCGAGCACGGTCGGGGGAAACCAGTACCCGGCGCCCTCGGGGGCGCTGCCCCGGAACGCCACCGGCGCCCCGTCGGGCACGAAGGCGGAGACGGCGGCGCGTTGCTCGGCGCTGATGAGCGGCCCCATCTCGCTTCGCTCGTCGGAAGGGTCGATCACCCGGACGGCCTTGACCGCCTGCTCGAAGCGCTCCATGAAAGCCTCGTAGGCGCTCAGTTGCACCAAGATGCGGGAGCGGGCGCAGCAGTCCTGGCCGGCGTTGTCGAACACGGCGTAGGGCGCGGCCGCAGCCGCGGCCTCGATGTCGGCGTCGGCGAAGACGATGTTGGCGCTCTTGCCGCCGAGCTCGAGGGTGACCCGCTTCACCTGCTCGGCGCACCCGGCCATGATCTTCTGGCCGACCTCGGTCGAGCCCGTGAAGCAGACCTTGCCCACTGCCGGATGGGTCACAAAGCGCCAGCCGATCACCGAGCCGCGGCCCGGCAGGACCTGGAAGACGTGCTCGGGCAGGCCGGCCTCGAGGGCGAGCTCGCCGAGGCGGATGGCCGTGAGCGGCGTCAGGTCGGCCGGTTTCAACACGACCGTGTTGCCCGCGGCGAGCGCCGGGCCGAAGCCCCAGGAGGCGATCGGCATGGGGAAGTTCCAGGGAACGATGATCCCGACGACGCCGATCGGCTCCCGGAAGGTGACATCGACGCCGCCGGGCACGGGGATCTGGCGCCCGAAGAGCCGCTCCGGCGCCCCGGCGTAGTAGGCGAGCACGTCTCGGACATTGCCCGCCTCCCAGCGGGCGTTCGAGATCGTGTGGCCGGAGTTGGCCACCTCGAGTCGGGCCAGCTCCTCGTTGGCCCCGTCGACCGCCTCGGCAAAGCGCCGGAGCAGCCGGGCGCGGTCGCCCGGCGACACGGCCCGCCAGGCCGGGAGCACGCCCGCGGAGCGGGCGATCGCCTCGTCGGCCTCTTCGGCCTCGACGTGGTCGACGTGGGCGATGATCTCCTCGGTGGCGGGGTTGACGACGGCACGCTCGGTGCTCACAGGCGTTCGAACCCTCGGTAGCGCTCCCAGTCGGTGACGGCCGATTCGAAGGCCTCGAGCTCGACGCGCGCCATGTTCAAGTAGTGGGCGACGACGTCGTCGCTGAAGGCCTTGCGGGCGACCTGGCTCGCCGCGAACAGCTCGGCCGCCTCCCGCAGGGTGGTCGGCAGCCGCGGCTTGTCCGACTCGTAGGCGTTGCCGGTGAACTCGGGCTCGAGCTCGAGGCCCTCCTCGACCCCGTACAGGCCGCCGGCGACCATGGCGGAGAGCGCCAGGTAGGGGTTCACGTCCCCGCCTGGCACCCGGCACTCGACGCGCAGCGCCTTTGGCTGATGGCCGATGATGCGAAGGGCGCAGGTGCGGTTGTCACGGCCCCAGGCTAACGCGGTCGGTGCGAACGATCCCCGGACGAAACGCTTGTAGCTGTTGATGTTCGGGGCGAGAAACAGCGTCAGCTCCCGCAGCGTGGCGAGCAGACCGGCGATGAAGTGCTCGAAGACCTCTGAGAAGCCGTGCGAGCCCTCGCCGGAGAACACGGGCCGGTCCGAGTCGTCCCGGAGCGACAGGTGCACATGGCAGGAGTTGCCCTCGCGGGCGTCGAACTTCGCCATGAAGGTCAGGCTGTAGCCCTCCTGGCCGGCGATCTCCTTGGCGCCCATCTTGAACAGCGAGTGCTCGTCCGCCTTCTCGAGGAGCCCGGTGTAGCGGAAGGCGATCTCGTGCTGGCCGTAGTTGCACTCGCCCTTCGCCGACTCGACCCACATGCCGGCCTCGCCCATGTCGTTTCTGATCCGCCGCAGCAACGGCTCCACCCGGCCGGTGCCGAGGAGCGAGTAGTCGACGTTGTAGAGGTTGGCCGGGGTGAGGGACCGGTAGCCGGACTGCCAGGCCTGCTCGAAGGTGTCGTTGAGGACGATGAACTCGAGCTCGGTGGCGGCAAGGGCGTGCCAGCCGTGGGCAGCGAGGCGTTCGGACTGGCGCTGGAGGATCTGGCGCGGTGAGGCCACGACCGGACTGCCGTCGGCCCATTGCAGGTCCGCCACGCAAAAGGCGGTGCCGGGGTGCCAGGGGAGCAGGCGCAGGCTCGAGACGTCGGGCACCATGACGAAGTCGCCGTAGCCGCGGTCCCACGACGACATGGCGTAGCCGAGGACGGTGTTCATCTCGACGTCGACTGCCAGCAGGTAGTTGCAGCCCTCGGTGCCGCCGGTCATGACGTCTTCTAGGAAGTGGGCGGCGGCAAAGCGCTTCCCCTGCAGCCGTCCCTGCATGTCGGTGATCCCTACGACCACCGTGTCGATCTCGCGAGAGGCGACGAGCGCCGCCAGCCGGTCCACTGTGAGGGCGGGCGCAGCTTCGCTCAATCGACTCCCCCCGTCCCATGCCCGGCCCGGTTGAGGCTGGCTTCTATGGCCTTCAGCTCGGCCTCGGTGCCTTGGACCTTCGGGCCGGTGAACCACTTGTGGGCCGACAGGAGCCAGTAGCCGCCCGAGAAGAGGAGGACCACGCCGACGGCAATCGGGGCGTAGTTGAAACTGTCGCGGTTGATCGGGCTGAACTCGGGCAGCATGAACAAGATGGCGATGAACACCACCCAGATGATGCCCACCCAGCCGACGAGCGGGCTCCACTTTCCGAGGCTCCAGCGGCCCCCCTTGAAGCTCGCCCCCTGCATGCGGCGCAGCACCGTCGGCAGGATGTAGGCGATGTAGAGGCCGATCGTGGCAATCGAGGTGACAGCTCCGTAGGCGACGCCGCTCCACAGGGAGGGGACGGCGAGGAGGAAGGCGAACACGACGCAGAACCAGATGCCGTTCGTGGGCGTTCTTGTGCGCGGGTTGATCTGGTGCCAGAGCCTGTGGCCCGGCACCGCCCCGTCCCGGCTGAAGGCGTAAAGCATCCGGGAGTTCGCCGTCACCGACGCCATGCCGCAGTAGGCCTGCGCCATGAACACGATCACCAGCAACAGTTCGGCGCCGTGGCGGCCGATGGCGTTCGTCCAGATGAGGACCGGGGCGAACTCCTGGGCGGCGTACTTGGTGTAGACGGCCATGTTCGTCGGGATGACGAAGGTGATGGCGAGGATGAGGATCCAGCCGGCGATGAGCGAGACCACGATCGAGCTGACGATGCCACGGGGGGCGGCGAGGTCGGGGCTGCGCGTCTCCTCCGACATGTGCGCCGAGGCGTCGTAGCCGGTGAAGGTGTACTGAGCCATCAGGAAGCCGATGAAGAACACGTACCACTTCGAGCTGAAGCCGGAGAGGTTGATGAACTTGGTGAAGACGAACGAGGCCGAGGTGTGGTGGCTCGGGGCGAAGATCAGCACGAGGGCGATGATCGCCACGCCCAAGATGTGCCACCAGGCCGACACGTCCGAGAGGAAGGCCACGAGGCGTACGCCGAAGGTGTTGAGCAGGCCGTGGATTATGAGGATGCCGGCGTAGACGACGAGGATCCAGCCGGCCGTCGTCGGGAAGTTGAAGACCATGTTGAGAAACGCCGAGAAGAAGAAGGCGAACCCGTAGTCGATGCCGGCGGTGATCGCCACCTGGCCGAGGAGGTTGAACCAGCCCGTGAACCAGCTCCAGGCGCCGGGGTTGCCCTTCGCCAGCTTGGCCGACCAGTAGTAGAGCCCGCCTGCTGTCGGGTAGGCGGAGGCGATCTCCGCCATACCGAGGCCGACGATGGCCGTGAAGATGCCGACGATGATCCAGCCCCAGACGATGTCGACGGGGCCGCCCTCGGCCATCCCGAAGTAGTAAAGCGTCAGGCAGCCAGACAGGACCGAGATGATCGTGAAGGAGACGGCGAAGTTGGAGAACCCGCCCATCCTCCGGTGCAGCTCCTGCGCGTAGCCCATCTCATGGAGCTTGGCCACGTCCGCGTCCATGCCAGTTGTCTGTGTGGATGCACCTTCATCGACCGGCATCGAGGCCCCCCTCCACCACAACGGCCCGAGCCGTCATTCGGTGCGAACCATTAAAACCTTCGCCCAGGTGCGAGTCAAGGGACCAATCCGGCTCCGCTTGTCGAGCCGGCGCCGCTTGCCGCGGGCGACGGGACCCGGCTTCGGGGCGATCTCCTGGCACACTGATGACCAGTGAGCGCCGTGCCCGAGATAGTCGAATTCCTCCTCACCTACCCGCCTTTCAACGCCTTGGCCCGCGCCGAGGTGGAGGGCGCGGCGGCCTCAGCCGAGATCGAGTTCCATCTCGCCGGGACGGAGATCTTCTCCCAAGGTGCCCAGCCAAGTGAGTTCCTCCGCGTCATTCGCGCTGGCGTCGTCGAGATCGTGCACGACGGCAGGGTGCTCGACCTGATCGGGACCGGCGAGATGTTCGGCCACGCCTCGATGCTCTCCGGGCTGCCGACGGGCTTTGCCGCTCGGGCGGCGGAGGACACGCTCACCTACCGGATCCCGGCGGACGTGGCCTACAGATTGCTCGGCCAGCCGGCGACCCTGCGCTATGTGACCCGCTCGCTGCTCCAGGACCGCTACGGGGTCCGCCAGGGACGGGCGAACGAGCTGGACCGTGACCAGCTGAGCCAGCCGGTGGGTGCCCTGATCCGGTCGCCGGCGGTGACCTGCACGCCCGACACCCCGATAGGCGAGGCGGCCCGCTTGATGAGCGCCCGCGGGGCGACCGCGGTCGTGGTCGAGCTCGGCTCGTCGCTCGGCATCCTCACCGATCGTGACCTCCGTTCCCGGGTGCTCGCCGTCGGGCTCTCGCCCGACACCCCCGTCTCGAAGGCGATGACGGAGCCGGCCGAGACCGTCCCCGCCGACCGTCTGGCAGGAGAGGTGCTCTTGGACATGCTCGACCGGGGTTTCCGTCACTTCCCGGTCCTGTCGCCGACGGGAAGGGTGCTGGGCGTCATCAGCGACTCCGATCTCGTCGAGGTCCAGACCCACTCCTCGCTCTCTCTCCGCCGGGCCATCGCCCGGGCCGCCGATCCGGCGGAATTGGCAGAGGTGGCCGCAGATCTGCGACCCATGATCGTGAGCCTGCACCGGGCCAACGTGGCTCCCCTCGACATCTCGGCCGTGTTCTCGATCGTCTCGGACGCGTTGACGCGCCGGGCGCTCGAGTTCGCCGTCGGCGAGGCAGGGGAGGCCCCGGTGCCCTTCGCCTGGCTCGCGCTCGGGAGCCAGGCGCGCCGTGAGGCCCTCCCGAGCTCGGATCTCGACAGCGCGGTCGTGTTCTTGAAGGGCGACGGCCCCGCGCTGGACGTGGACCTGGTCTGCCGCCCGTATTTCGCCGCCCTCGCCCAGCGCACGACCGACATCCTCGTCGCCTGCGGGTTCCACCCGGACTCCCATCGGGCCAGCGCCTCGGACCCGCTTTTCGTGCGCTCACTGGACTCCTGGCAGAGCGCGGGTCGGTCCTGGCTCGAGGACCCCACCCAGGACAAGGCGCTCGTGCTCACCTCGGTCCTCGTCGACAGCCGTCCCGTCTTCGGGACCCAGGTGGGCGAGATGCTGGCGGAGACCTTCCGCCCCGCCCGAGAGCACCCGACGATGGTGCGCATGCTCGCCCGTTTCTCCCTCTCGCATCGGCCTCCCACCGGTTTTCTGGGCGGGCTCGTCGTCGAGCACTCCGGGGAGCACCGCGGCCGGCTCGACCTGAAAGAGGGAGGGGCCCTGCCGATCGTCAACCTCGCCCGGTGGGCCGGCATGGCGACCGGGGTGACATGCGCCTCGACTCCGGAGAGGCTGCGCGCCGCCAGCGACGGCGGCATCCTCGCCCGTGCCGACGCCGACACGCTCACAGAGTCCTTCGGGCTCGTCTCCGAGCTCCGCCTCGACCATCAGGCCGCACAGCTCGTGGCGGGAACGGAGCCCGACGACTACGTCGACCCGTCCGAGCTCAGCGCGCTCACCCGCACCTACCTGAAAGAGGCGTTCCGGGCGGTGGCCGCCGTGCAGCAGCGCATCTCCAACGATCTCTCCCTCGGTGTGTGGTGAGGCTTTGGGGCACACGGGGGCGCCTGCGGGCACCGGCTGCTGACGCCTACGCCCGAGCGCCCCTGGCGGGGCGCCGTACGCCGTGGCGCGAGGCCCGCTACTGCGTCGTCGATCTGGAGCTGAGTGGCCTCGACCCAAGGAGCGACGAGATCATCTCTTTTGGTGCGGTCCCGATCGACGCCGGCCTCGTCGGTGCCGGTCGCACCCTCTACGGCCTCGCCCGGCCGACACGGCCCCTGCCGGAGTCCTCCGTCGTCGTCCACGGCATCCGCACCGTCGACCTCGAGGAGGCGCCGCCCCTGGACGAGGCGATCCTCCCGCTGCTCGGGGCGCTGGCAGGACGGGTCCTGGTCGCGCACGCGGCGGCGGTGGAGCGGGCCTTCCTCGGTCCCGCCCTGCGGCGCCAGGGGGTGCGGCTTCGCGAGCCCGTGCTCGACACCGCCGTGCTCGGGCGCCTGCTCATGGTCGAGCGCGGCGAACCGCCCCCGAGGTTCCTGACGCTCGGAACGCTGGCGGGCGCACTGGGGCTTCCCGAGCACCGTCCCCACCACGCCCTGGGCGACGCCCTGACGACGGCGCAGGTCTTCCTCGCCATCGTCTCCCACCTCGAGAAACTGGGCGCTGAGACCGTCGGGTCGCTCGCTAGCGCCACGAGACGCTTGGAGAACGCGAGGCGCTATCCCTCGAGGGCTGCGTTTCTGGACAACCAGGTCGGAGCCGACTGAGTCTCCCGGGCGGCGGGGTGCTCTTGGGCGGCGGGGCTTCAGGAGACGAGGTTGACGAGGCGCGGGGGACGGGCGATGACCCGGGCCGGGGCCGCGCCCCCGAGGGCCTCTCGAACCTTCGCCGAGGCCAGGGCCGCCTCGAGCGCAGCCTCCTCGGAGATGTCGCGTGCGACCTCGATCCGGTCCTTCAGCTTGCCGTTCACCTGCACGACCATCGTCACCTGCTCGTCGGTGAGAAGCCGTAGGTCTGCGACCGGCCACGGTCGGGTGTGCACGTTGTCGCCACGGCGGCGCTCGTAGGCCTCGGCTGCGAGGTGGGGGGCGAAGGGGGCGAGAAGCTCGAGCAGGGTGTCGATCGATTCCTCGACGACGGCCCGGTCGGTGCCCGCGCGGATGTGGCGGGAGATGGTGTTGGTCAGCTCCATGCAAGCCGCGACCGCCGTGTTGAAGCCGTAGCGGTCGATGTCTGCCGTCACGCGTGCGATCGTGCGGTGGACGGCCCGTCTCAGCTCGTCGCTCCCGCCTGCCGGGCCGTCGTCAGCGTGGTGGTCGGCAGGTGCCGACGGGTCGGTGGCCAGGCGCCACACCCTGCCCAGGTAACGCGAGCACCCGTCGAGGATCTCCTCGGTCTGCGCGTTCCAGTCGACGTCGTCCACGGGGGGGCCTATGAAGAGGTGCAACAGCCGCAAGGCGTCGGCTCCGACCTTGGCGAAGTACTCATCGGGCGAGACGACGTTGCCCCTGGACTTGGACATCGCCCGGCCGCCGAGGCGGATCATGCCCTGGCAGAACAACTGCGCGAAAGGCTCGCGGACCGACTTCGGGCCGAGCCCGGTGTCGGCCAGAGCCCGCGTGAAGAAACGTGCGTAGAGCAAGTGCAAGATCGCGTGAGTGATCCCGCCGATGTACTGATCGACCGGCATGTAGTGGTGGGCGGCGGCGATGTCGACCGGGCCCATCTCGTAGCGGGGGTTGCAAAAGCGAAGGAAGTACCACGACGAGTCCACGAAGGTGTCCATCGTGTCCGTCTCGCGAAGCGCCGGGCCGCCGCAGCTAGGGCAGGTCGTCTCGAGGAACCCCTCGTCGAAGCGCAGGGGCGACTCGCCCGTCGGGCGGAACTCGACCTTCTCGGGGAGAAGGATCGGGAGCTCCTCGACTGGAACGGGCACTATCCCGTGGGTGGAGCAGTAGACCACCGGGATCGGGCAGCCCCAGTAGCGCTGGCGGCTGATCAGCCAGTCGCGCAGCCGGTAGTTGACCTTGCGCGAGCCGATGCCACGCTCCTCGAGGTACTCGATCGCCGCTCGCTTGGCCGTCGGCACGTCGAGCCCGTTGAGGAAGCCGCTGTTTATCTTGATCCCGTCACCGGAATAGGCGCCGCCGTCGAAACCCTCGGGCGGCTCGACGGTGCGCACCACGGGCAGTCCATATGCCTCGGCGAAGGCGAAGTCACGCTCGTCCTCCGCCGGCACGGCCATGATCGCCCCGGTGCCGTATCCCATCAGCACGTAATCGGCGACATAGATCGGCACCGACTCGTCGTTGAACGGGTTCACGCAGTAGCTGCCCGTGAACGCACCCCGTTTCTCGAGGGATCCTTCGGAGGACTGGCGCTCGATGTCGGTGGCCTGCTGAGCCCGGGCGCACACCTCTGCGACCGCGTCGCGCTGAGCATCGGTCACGAGCTCGCTCACCAAAGGGTGTTCGGGTGAGAGCACGGCGTAGGTCATGCCGAAGCTCGTGTCCGGGCGTGTCGTGAAGACCTCGATCTCGATCTCCGGTCGGCCGACGACGACCATGCGGAATTGGGCACCTTCGGACCGACCGATCCAGTTGCGCTGCATGGTCTTCACGCGCTCGGGCCAGTCCATGCCGTCGAGGGCGTCGAGCAGCTCCTCGGCGTACCTGGTGATGCGGAGGAACCACTGCTCGAGGTTGCGGCGCACGACGATGTCGCCGGACCGCTCGCAGGTGCCGTCGGGGAGGACCTGCTCGTTGGCGAGCACGGTGTGGCATCCGGGGCACCAGTTGACCGGCGCCTCGGCCCGGTAGGCGAGGCCGGCTCGGAGCAGCTGGAGGAAGATGACCTGGTTCCACCTGATGTAGTCGGGGTCGTGACTGCGCAGCTCACGGCGCCAGTCGTAGACCGCGCCGAGTCGCTTCACCGAGGCCTTGAGCTCGGCGATGCGCGCCTCGGTGTACACGCGGGGATGATCTCCGCCCTTTATGGCAGCGTTCTCGGCAGGCAGTCCGAACGAGTCGAAGCCGAACGGGCTCAGCACGGCGTGGCCCTGCATCGTGCGGTGCCGCACAAGGACGTCTCCGAAGGTGTAGTTGCGGATATGGCCCTGGTGGGCGGGCCCGCTCGGGTAGGGGTACATGCACAGCACGTAGTACGGCGGCCGCGGGTCGTTCAGCTCGACGCGGTACGTGCCGTCCTCGTCCCAGCGCCGCTGCCAGCGCTCTTCAACCTCGCGAAAGTCGTACGCCTCCACGGGAACAGGTTAGTTGGCTCGTATACGCGCCCCAGGGGTCCCCGCGCCGGTCCGTGGGTCGCCTTCTCCCGAGGTCGGATAGAGTGCTCTCATTCCTCGGGGGCGTAGCTCAGTTGGTAGAGCGCCTGACTGGCAGTCAGGAGGTTCGAGGGTTCGAGTCCCTTCGCCTCCACCGAGAACATCCAGGTCACAGCCGTGTATCGGTGTGGCTGATGCGGCGGGCCAGTGGGAATGTAGCCAAAAATGTAGCCACGCACAGCGGGGACCGGAGTTCGCAAAGGAGAGCTGCTTGCTCTGCTCGTCGAGGATGTCGACTTGAAGGCAGAAGAGATGCATGTCGCGTTTGCCATCGCCGACGGCGGGCCGGGTGTCGGTCTCGTGCGCAAGCCGACCAAGGAGTCAGATTGGCGCGACGTTCCGCTCATCGACTCGGTGATGCAGGCCTTCGAGCGCCAGCTCGCACGCAGGCACGAACAAACTGGCCGGGAGCCCGGGCCGAACGAGTACATCTTCGCGGGCGACCCCGACGGAACGAAGCCAATGCGACCGGACTCGCTGAGCGATCGGCTTGCCGAAGCGCGCGGCCACTCGAACGTGACGCTCCAGGACCTGCGTCACTACGTCGCGACGACCATGCTCGACGCAGGCGTGCCGTACCGGACCGTTGCGGACCTGCTCGGCAACAGCAAGGTCAAGCTGCGGCTCCACTACGACGTCGCACCGACACCGGAAAGCGCGACGCCGTGAAGGCATTGCGGCGGACGCCTAGCT
>Ga0181539_1001058_pt1 | contig 31626 bp, 30 predicted proteins | sample PEATcosm2014_Bin_46_FD_119767 | JGI IMG/M metagenome (GOLD analysis project Ga0181539, IMG submission 119767) | Peatland microbial communities from MTU Mesocosm Facility, Houghton, MI, USA - PEATcosm2014_Bin23_60_metaG | ecosystem: Environmental > Terrestrial > Soil > Wetlands > Peat | place... | reverse complement strand
TCTACGCGGGCTCCGAGAAGGTGGAACGTTGACCCCTCCGTAATCGTACCCGAAAACAACCTACCGCTCGCCACAACCCCAGCCTGCGGGTCGACGACGATGTTCGTTATTGCCATAACCACAGGCCCGTTGTCATCGCAGTTGAGCATCGCCTGCCCAACGTCACTCTCAATGTTCCCTTTCCAGACTTTGGGGACGCGGTATCTTTGCGCCACGTGTGGAGGAGGCATCGCTTCAACCGCCATGTTCAGAACGGCATCATGCAAAGGCGCTTTTGTTGTCAGCTCAGCTACCTTGTCTTTCAGGTAAGCGTCGACGACGTCGGAGAATCTTACGTTCTGCTCTTTGGCGATCTCCGCGTTGAACCCCCATCTGTCCTTAGCGGAACCCATAGCCACTGTATTGCTTGCGAAACTAACTTTCCACTTCTCACGGTACTCAGGTTCCGCGTAGAGCTCGACGAGTCGATTGAATTCTGTGATAATCCTCCCGATCCTCTCCTGTATCTGGTCGGGGGTTAACCTCAACTCTTTGATGAGGCGGTCGATCTTGTTTATGTAGAGCACAGGCCGAACCCGTTCTTCAAGTGCCTGCCTGGTAACCGTCTCGGTTTGAACCATAATCTCCTCAACGGAGTCAACCACAACCACGGCTCCATCTGTGGCTCTGAGGCTGCGTGTTACTCGGCCTGAGAAGTCTACGTGGCCGGGTGTATCGATCAGGTTAATGACGTAGGGGGTTCCATTCCGCTCGTGAAGTAGGCTTATGTTGGCGGCCTTAATGGTCATCTGCCGCTTCTGCTCCTCCTCCATGTAATCGAGGGCTAGCGCTGTACCAGCCATGCCTGGCGACAGAAGACCGGCAGCGGCAAGGAGGGAATCGCTCATCGTCGTCTTACCGTGGTCGACGTGGGCGATGATGCCCATATGTTCCGGACGCGGACTAGTCTACGCCTTTCGGATCTGTTCCTTGTTCGCTATGATCTTCTGTATTTCCGTCGTGGACTTATAACGGGGCACTATGTCTCAACTCTACTCTGAAATTCGAGATGGCAACAACACACGAACTCATTTAATCATTTTGATTGCGTTCACCGGTCAAGAATACATGACGCTGATTCAAACAATTTAACGACCTACAGTTTGTCGCTCATCCGATTTCAAGTAATTAGGAACGGTTCAAACTCCACAGCCCGCAATCAGACCAGCAAAGAAACGAAAAGCAAAGATGAGCCTTAATCCGGAACATGACAAGAACATAAGGCAAGAGGAACAGGTTTCGTAAGATCAGGCTACCTGGCGATTGTCTATCCGGCGTCACATTTTCTGTTTTTCTGGGAGTGCGCAGGGGATGGTGTTGACTCAACGGTTCTTGATTTAGAGTAATTATTATGGAACCGGCTTGTTTCGGAAGATGTGGGTGTTAGCTTGGGGTTCGACCTCTCACCATTAGTCGTTCGGCGCCAAATTGCGCTAGATGATCTGAGGAGTCGAAGCCTAGCCGTTGACGCAAACAACTTGCTGTACCAGTTCCTCGCCCTCATTCGGATGCGGGACGGAAGGCCATTCACCGATGCACATGGTAACGTAACCTCCCATTTGCTTGGTCTTCTAATGCGCACCACCCGCCTCATGGGCGATTATCACGTTCGGCCCGTATTCGTCTTCGACGGGAAACCGCCGGACCTCAAGATGAAGACGTTGAAGGCAAGACGCGAGTACAGGGATAAGGCTCGCAGGGAATGGGAAGACGCGGTGAAGCGGCGGGATTACTCGGCGGCGTGGAAGAAAGCGGTGAGGATGGATTCGCTTAACAAAGCGATGCAGGACGACGCCAAGACCCTACTAACCCTCCTAGGAATCCCACACATTCAAGCCCCAGAGGAGGGGGAAGCCCAGCCGGCATGTCTGGCGAGGGATGGAGATGTCTGGGCTGCCAACAGTCGCGACTATGACTCAGTACTCTTTGGTGCATCGCGACTCGTCCGATATGTGACGATCTCAGGCCAGGAATTCCTACCCAGCAAAGGGACTTCGAGGCCTCTCATCCCTGAACTCATCGAGCTTGAGCAACTCCTGAAGACCCTTGAAGTATCGAGAGAACAGTTAATCGATTTAGCAATCCTAGTTGGAACCGATTTCAACCAAGGCATAAAGGGAGTCGGGCCCAAGACAGCGCTGAAACTCATCAAGAAACATCGAACTCTCGAAAACCTGCCATCTGAGTACGAGGAGCAACTCCCACCGGAAACTCAAGAGATTCGCAACCTCTTCCTAAACCCAACCGTAACCGATGACTACGACCTCGAATTCAAAGGACTCAACGAAGACAACCTCAGGCAATTCCTCTGCGCGGAACGGGGTTTCTCATCAGACCGTGTTGATCTCGCGGTTAGGAGGATGCGAGAGTTCTATTCTCAAGAGAAATCGAGCTTGACAAGTTGGCTGAACCACCCAGGAGCTCCTTAGTTGCCGACTCCATTCTCCAAGTTCGCTGACCTCTGCCGCAAACTCGAATCCACAACCAAACGCACCGAAAAAATCGCATACCTAATAGATTTCCTGAAATTCCTAGACACAGATGAAATCGCACCAGCAGTATCCTTCGTAACAGGGCATCCCTTCCCCGAATCTGATGAGAGGGTTCTTGAGGTCGGCGGGCAAACTGTGTGGAAGGTTCACCGAAACACAGGCCAATCCGCCCTCGTTCAGTCGCCCGTCACGATCCTCGAAGTTTACCGAACCTTCGACAAGATCGCGAACGCATCAGGGCCAGGCTCAAGGCAGCGCAAAGAAATGCTGATGAACACACTCCTCAGCCGACTGCCCCGAAGCGACGCAGACTATTTGATGCGAATAGTATTCGGCGAGATGAGAGTCGGCGCGGTCGAAGGAGTAGTCCTCGACGCCATTGCAGAAGCCACATTGATCAACCCTGAGCAAGTTAGGAGAGCAAACATGCTGATGGGAAGCCTGCCCAACGTTGCAGAGCTAGCCTTAACCAAAGGACGGGGGGCGATCGAATCGGTTGGGGTGATGCTCTTTGTCCCAATCAAACCGATGCTTGCCGAAATGGCTGACGGAGTCGGTGGCGCACTCAAAGAGCATGGGGGTGTCTCGGCGTTTGAGTTCAAGTACGACGGAGCGCGAATCCAGATACACCGCAAAGCCGACCGAGTCAAAATATTTAGCAGAAGACTCACGGACGTCACATCCAGCGTCCCCGACATTGTTAATCTCGCCCGCGAACGCCTCAGGGGATCCGAATACCTTGTTGAAGGGGAAATTGTAGCAATCGGCCGAGAAGGTAAACCGCTTCCGTTTCAGGATCTGATGAGGAGGTTTCGTCGGGTTCACGAAGTTGACGCCATGATCAAGAGCATACCGCTCCGGTTATTCCTGTTCGACGTGATCTACCTAGACGGGAAGCTACTGATCGATGTCCCGTACGAGAAGAGATGGGAGATTCTTCGAGGCCTAGCTGACGCTGAATTGCTCGCCACAAGAATCGTAACCCGCGACGTTGCCGATGCGGTGAAGTTGATGCAAGCTTCCATCCAAGCTGGCCATGAAGGTCTCATGGCGAAGGATTTGAAAAGCACCTACACCCCTGGTGTTCGTGGGAAGAAATGGTTCAAGATCAAATCTGCCGAAACATTGGATGTCGTAATTGTGGCCGCGGATTGGGGGTCGGGACGGAGGAAGGGCTGGTTAAGCAACTATCACCTCGCCGTCAGGGACGACACGTCAGGGGAATTCCTAGTGGTCGGAAAGACCTTCAAGGGCCTTACAGATCAAGAGTTTACTGGAATCACTCCCAAGCTGCTCGGGCTTAAGACGAAGGAGACCGACTACACAGTTTACGTGAAGCCATCGATCGTTGTGGAAGTGGCGTTTAATGAGATCCAACACAGTCCCCACTACAAATCCGGCTTCGCTCTTCGCTTCGCCAGAATCACACGGTTCAGGGAGGACAGGGGGCCTGAAGATGCGGATACCCTGCAACGATTATCAAAACTCTACCAGGATCAATTCCGGTTCAAATCTCCAGCCGACTTCTGAGGTGAGATCATGAAAGTTGCTTCACTCTTCAGCGGCGGGAAAGACAGTACATACGCCCTCTGGTACGCACAAATGCAAGGCTGGGACGTTGAACGCTTAATCACCGTCTTCCCCGAAGCCAAGGATTCATGGATGTTCCATTACCCAGCAGTCAAGTGGACTAGTCTGCAGGCAGAAGCAATCGGCATCCCCCAAGTCCATGTTCCGACTGCGGGTGTAAAGGAGGAGGAGCTTGAAGATCTCGGGGGAGAATTAGGGAGGCTGAAGAAGTCAATGGGCATCGAGGCTATTGTCTCAGGAGCGATCGCCAGCGAATATCAACGAACCAGGCTCGATAATTTGTGCGAAAAACTCGAACTGAGAAGCTATGTCCCATTGTGGCATAAGAAGCAAGAGCAGTTGGTCAGGGACGAGATTGAGGCTGGATTCGAAATCATCATAACCGCCTGCAGCGCCCTTGGCCTCAATGAAAAATGGCTAGGCAAAACACTCGGCCTCGGTGAGCTGAAAGAACTCCAAGAGCTTGGGGAGAAGTATGGTCTAAGCGTCGCTTTTGAGGGCGGTGAAGCAGAGACATTCACTCTCGCTGGCCCCGTTTTCAGGAAACGGCTTTCGGTCACGAAGTCAACGCGACATTGGGCTGGTGACTCTGGTTACCTAGAGTTAGAGGAGGTACGGTTAGCATAAAATGGAGTCAACCGTGTATCAGTTTCTTCGTAATCTCATTCGCGTTCTGAACTATTTGTTCTAGGTTCAGTGTTCTGAGCTGCCGATTCTGCATTAGCACTCTTCCATCCACAATGGTTGTGTTGACGTTGGCGGACGAGGCGGAGTAGACAAGGTCCGATACTATTGTTTCCTTCCCATGAACAGGGTTCATGTTCGGCGCCTTCCCATCCAGAACGATGACGTCCGCTCTCTTTCCAGCCTCGATGCTCCCTACCTCATCTTCAATGCCCAGCGCTCTAGCTCCTTCAATCGTACCCAAGTCCAGCACCTTCTGGGCGTTCAATACAGTGGGGTCCCATCTCTGTGCCTTATGTAGCAACGCACAAACCTTCATAGTCTCAAACATGTCAAGCGAATTATTGCTCGCCGCACCATCCGTTCCCAAGCCCACGGTGACTCTCTTCTCAAACATTTCCGGAAGCGGAGCAACGCCGCCGCTAGCAAGTTTCATGTTGGAGACTGGGCAGTGCGCTACGCTGACCCTCGCCTTCGCGAGGATGTCAACCTCACTCTTCGTTAACCAAACACAATGGGCAGCAAGCATCCTATCGCAAAGCGCACCTATCTTGTCCAAGTATTCGACCACGCGTGCCCCGTGTTGCTGCTGTGAGTCTGCTTGCTCCTTGCGGGTCTCGGCAATGTGAATATGGAAAATCAGCCCGTTCTTTTCGGCAAACTCCTTCGCCCAAAGCAAAGTCTCAGCCGAACAGGTGTATGGAGCGTGGGGGCCTAACGCAAACCGTATTCTTGAACTCCCGAGGTTACGGAAGAACTCGAATAGTTGACGGCTTTTTTCCTGTTCAGCCTTCGCCTTGACGGGATCGAACAGGTCTATGATTCCGTACGATAAGAATGCCCGGAGCCCAGACTCGTCGACGGCTCGCGCGACATCTTCCAAGTGAAAATACATATCCATAAACGTGGTCGTGCCGGACAGAATCATCTCTGCACAGCCAAGTAGTGCGCCTTGGTAACATGCATCCCCATTCAGCCTGGCCTCGAGCGGCCAGATCTTCTTTTGCAGCCAATCCTGTAACTGCATATCATCTGCATAGCCGCGGAACAACACCATTGAGAGGTGCGTGTGTGTATTGATCAATCCTGGAAGAACGATCTTGCCCTCACCGTCTACTTCCACATCAGCAGTTACAGGGCTGCGTAGACTTTTCCCGATCTCCTCAATCTTACCGTCACGAATTAGCACTGAGTGATCACGTAGCACGTCCCGGCTCTGATTTTGGGTTACGAGCCATGAACAATTCTTGATTAGAACCGACGACAATGGCCTTCGGGTCTACTGTTAGGCGGTTGAGTTAAAAGTCAAACGATGCGCTCCTAGAGGGGGGCGCAGTAAATGCGGCTCCCAAAGGTTCAGAAAAGAGACAGATAATCTGGGGATACAGCGAAATTACTCGAAATCTGGTCGGCAGCAGACAACGGTTGCTGGCCCCTAGGTGAAATCTGAAAGCGTTTTATTTGAACGACGATCATTGAGCAGAGGGAGAAACCAACGACAGAAGGAGGTTGTTCTGGGTGAGCAAAGTAAAGGATCCATCTCTTGCCGCACAAGGTGAGTTAAAGATCGATTGGGCACGCGAACACATGCCCGTACTGCAAAAGATCCGTGAGCGCTTTGAGAAGGAGCAACTCTTCCGCGGGCTTTCGATTGGAATGTGCATGCACCTTGAGATGAAGACTGCCGTACTTGGGCAGACTCTGCAGGCGGCGGGTGCTACGGTGGCGATAACTGGTAGCAATCCACTCTCAACACAGGATGATGTGGCGGCGGCGCTGGCAAAGTCAGGGGCCTACGTGTACGCCTGGAGAGGCGTGACTGGAGAAGAGCATCACGCGAATCTGCTTCGCGTGTTGGGACATAAGCCTCGATTGGTGATCGATGACGGAGGAGAGCTCTCTGTTGCCATCCATACGGAGCAGAAAGGGTTGCTTCCTCAGATGATTGGGGCTTGCGAAGAAACAACAACGGGAGTGCACCGTTATAGGGCGATGGAGAAGGATGGTTCACTGAAGTATCCCGTCGTCGCCGTCAACGACGCCCACACGAAGTTTCTCTTCGACAGCCAACACGGAACAGGTCAATCCGCATTGGAGGGCGTTATGCGTGCAACGAACATGCTCATCGCCGGTAAGACCGTAGTTGTGGGAGGCTTCGGATGGGTAGGCCGCGGCATAGCCCTAAGAGCTAAGGGGCTTGGCGCAAAAGTAGTAGTCACCGAGGTTGATCCCGTAAGGGCGTTGGAGGCTGTGATGGAGGGTTATGCGGTAATGCCGATGAAGGACGCGGCAACCATCGGCGATATGTTCATCACGGCAACTGGCTGCAATCAAATCATAACTACCGAACATTTCGGCAAAATGAAGGATGGAGCGATCTTAGCGAACTCAGGGCACTTCGACGTTGAGGTCGACGTTAAGGCTCTCCGGGAACAAGCGGCCTTTGTTCGGACAGCGAGGCTGAATGTAGAGGAGTTCAAAATGAAAGACGGCCGACGACTTTACCTCCTCGCCGAAGGCCGATTAGTCAATCTCGCGGCGGCTGACGGTCACCCCGCCGAGGTCATGGACATGACATTCGCAAACCAGGCGCTCTGCGCAGAATACCTCCTCAAGAATAAGGGAAAGCTGGAACCCAAAGTCTACGGAGTGCCCGCCGACATCGATAAGTCAGTGGCGAAGCTCTGGCTCGAAACCCACGGTATGAGAATTGACGGCCTGACCGAGGAGCAATCACGGTACCTCGCATCGTGGCAATAGCATTAGTCTACCTAGTGAAACCTGTCCGAAAGTTCGGCCAACTAATGCGCGGTATTTGTATCGGGATTACTGGGTTCGGCAGCGGCACGTGAAGATAAACATAGACTGCAAACCCTAGGCCAATTACGGTCGCTATGATGACGAAATAATCGGCTGGCCGCATTTTCAGCGTTACAATGTGTGTCCGCTTCTCTGTTGCACCAAAGGCTCGTGCCTCCAACGCCTCGGCGAGTTCAACACTTCTCCGTATCGCCGAAATTATGAGCGGGATTAGGATTGGGACGTAGTTACGGATGCGTTTCATAAAGTTCCCTTTATCCAGCTCTAGGCCGCGGGAGCGTTGGGCGTCGACAACGGTCTGGGCGTCCACTGCCATGGTTGGCACGAGCCGAACCGCCGTAGTGAAGGTGAACGCGATCGAGTAGGGGGCGTGGATCTGTTCCAGCGCGAGTCCCAGGTCGTCTGCGGAGGTTGTCATGAAGAACAAAGAAAAAGCTGAGACGACGCCGAGGAATCGGATTGAGAAGGCTATTGACTGTACGAGTGAAGTGCCGAAGATCATGTTCATGATGAAAATGAAGCCTCCGTAGATGGCCACGCCGCGCATCGACTGTAACCAACGTTTTACCGTCTTCGCGACCAAAACTATCGGCACCTGCATAAAAAAGACAATCAGAAGGGCGAAGATGTTTGTAAACATCAGCGCCGAAACGAAGAATCCGAGCATTAGAATGAACTTACTTCTTGGATCAAGCCTATGCATCGGGGTATCGAGTTTTGTGAACTTGAACCCTTGGACGAACCTTAGTGACAAATCAAATCAACTCTTCAGAGGTTGCGCCCCTGTCTCCACTTTTTCGCGCATTCGTGCGACTACGAAGTCTTTGGCGGAGTATGCGTCGATGATTTCCGAGGGGGCACCGAGGTCGGTTAAGTTCTTCATGAGGGTTGCGATCTGTGGTAGCACAAGGGACGCTTGTTTGACTAGGGATGAGTTTGTGAGGATCGTCGTGGCTGAGCCGTCGCCGATGACTTTTCCATGGGATAGCAAGACTACCCGGGGCTTGCATTCCGCAACGAATTCTACATCATGTGTAACAATTACGACCGTCTTTCCCTGAGAAACAAGTTGCATGATGAAGTTCCTGAGTCGGTCCTTCTGAAGGTAATCTTGGCCGATTGTCGGCTCATCCATTATCACATGTTTTGGGTCCCAGACAAGAATGGCTGCCAGTGCTACGCGTTTCCGTTCTCCACCGCTCAAAACGAAGGGCGAGGATTTCTCGTAGCGCACCAAATCTAAGGTATTTAGGATGGAGGTTACGCGTCTCTCAATGACATCTTCGCTGAAGCCGAAGTTTCTAAGAGAAAACGCTAACTCCTGGGCCACGGTTTCAGCGAATAGTTGATTGTCGGGGTTCTGGAAGATCAGGCCAACGTCTCGCGAAAGTTGAGCGACAGATTTCTTACGTGTGTCGATCCCGTCGACCGTTATGATTCCCTTATCCGGCTTTAGTAGGCCGTTGAACATTTTTACCAGTGTTGTTTTGCCGGCGCCGTTTTCTCCCATTATCGCGACGAACTCGCCATCTCGGAGTTCGAGATTTACTCCTTGAAGAACGTCGGGTCCGTCTGGGTAGTGGAAGGTGACGTTTTGGATGGAGATCATTTGGTTAAGAGCCTTCTAAGGTCCTCTGAAGCTTGTTCCACGGTGATTGGGTTGGTTACATCAAATCCGTCCGTGCGTAGGAGATGGAATAGCATCGTAACTCTCGGAAGGCCAACCCCGATCAATCTTGCTCGATCATTGTACACCTCGCTCGGTGCTCCGTTTAACTCCACCCTGCCTCTGTCCATGACGATTACTCGATTGGCATATCGTGAAACAATATCCAACCTATGTTCGACAAGTAGCGTGGTCAGCCCGATGTCATGGCTCAGTTTTGCTATAACGGCGACGATCTCTTCCGCCGATCTCGGGTCGAGGAAGGATGTAGGTTCATCGAGAACTAGGATGCTGGGTCGCATTGCAAGGATGCCTGCAATAGCCGCGCGCTGCTGTTGCCCCCCTGACAGCTCGTAGGGCGCCTTTTCGCGCAGGTCATAGATGCCTGTAGCTCGCATGGCCCATTGAACCCGCTCGATCGCCTCCTCTCTGGGAACGCCCATGTTCTCCAGCCCGAATCCTACATCTCTCTCAACCGATAACGAGAAGAGTTGATTCTCGGGGTTTTGGAAAACAAAACCGACATGTGATGCTAGTTCCGCGGTTGTTTTTCCGCTTACGTTCACCCCATCAACCTCTAAATCACCTGCAAGGTCACCTGAGTAGAAGTTGGGAATGAGCCCGTTGAGGCACCTGCATAGCGTCGTTTTCCCGCAACCGCTTGGTCCGGTTAGAATTACAAACTCGCCTTTCTCTATAGAGATCGAGACGTTTTCCATCGACGGCGTCTCAGCGCCAGCGTACTTGAATGACAGGTTCCGTGCTGAGATTGCCGGCACTACATTTGCCTCTGCGGACTCGTCTTCTCATTCTTGGGTAATTACTCCAGTCTGAGATGGAGCCTGCGCATTACCCAAAGGCACAGTATTAGCCTTTGTTGGCTGCGCCAAGTAATCTCGGAGGATACGCAAAACCAGCTTCAGCGCTTCGTCTACGTCCCCCTTCACATTCGCCCCCGCAGCGGTGGAGTGTCCACCTCCCATCCCGCCCATTTTGATCCCAAGAGGATTTGCCAAGTCTCTTCCAAGGTGTAAGCCGGTCTCTGACGTGAATTCTCGCGTTGAACGGAAACTAACCGTTAACTCATCGTTCCTCTTCCCCGCAACTACTGCAAGGTGAGCGCCTAAAGCGATGAGCGCTCGAGCTGCAGAAGCATGGTAAGATCCTACGTCTGACACTGCAACGACCCACTTGCCTATTCGCTCCATCCTCAAGCGTTGCGCAGACTTCATCCGAGCAATTCGTTCCGATTCATCCATCGAGGAGCGAGTAATCGCCAGTGCAACTTCGGGGTCTGCACCGGCCTTGATGAGAGAGCAGGCAGAATGGAATGTACGGCGCGTAGCGATCGTTAGGTGGCCGGTTTCGACTATTAACCCGATCAGGAGCGCTTGGCTCGCAGCCCTGCTCAGGGGTATGTGCAGTTTTGCGTGCATATCAAGAATCATCTCACAAGTTGAGGTGGCTCTGTCATCGCAGATGACGAAGGTCGCTGTTTTGGCGTTCTCCGGGTGAGGTGCGTGGTGGTCGATCATAACCAAAGGTTTTCTGGAGTCAAGAACCGGGCCTTTCAGGTTTCCAAGTTGCTGTAATGTGTTAGTATCCACCGTCACAATGAGGTCGACATTCGATGGGTCTGGGCTCTCCACTACTTTTAATGCAACTGCTTTGAGAATTTGGTTAGATAATTTGCTCACGCCATCTGGGGAAGCGAAGCTTAGCGTGAGTTTTCTATTAATCCGTTTAGCGAGAAGAGAGAACGCGTAAGCGGAGCAAACAGCGTCCGGGTCGGCGTTTTGGTGCCCAAGTACGAGTACTGAATCAGCGTTCTTGAGGAGCCTGACTAGGTGGGCGTATCCAGGCATAGTTTGAGCTCCCTTGCTTTCGTTTCCGCCGCGGAGAACGCCGAATCAGTAGCATCTTCGACCAAAGGGTCCACGTCATCGTTTCCGCTTGTCAACTCGATTGCGACGTCGACAGAGAGCATCAACGGCTTGTCACCAACCGCTTCGACCATCACATCAAGGTCGCTAAGCCGCTTCAATGGTATCTTGGACATCAAATGCCTGCGTGCTGCGTCTTCGGCTGCGAGGCATATTTGTTCAATCTCCTCGTCTGTTGGGGCTCGTATCAATTCCATGGTCATTTTCAATCCCTACGTTGTCGAAGTGGCGTGTAGCCGAGCACTGGGGGTGTTGCTACTGTTGGGTCGTGGTTCTGGGTCCTTGAAGTCGTTCTTGGAGTTTCTCTTGAACTTCCTTCAGCCGCTCTCTTGTTCGGTCTTCCTGTTTACCCAATACCGTAACTCGTGTTGTGAGCAGTTCCTTCCTTTCTTTCAACTCTGTCAGTAGAGTCTGTCGATTGGACTTGACGAGTATGCTACCGACGCTTTTGTAAACTGGTGTCTCGTCGGTGGACTTCTCAAGTTCCGCCAACGCCTTATCCGTCTCGTTGAGCTCAAGCTCCAATTGCTGTTTCTGGGCTGAAACGGACTGCAGTGTTTGCTGGAGCTGCTGTAAACGAACTAGTTGTTCTTGGACTTGTGGTGGCAGCTCAACTTCTTCGCCCAAGACAAATCCCTTCAGAATTCAAGAATCCGCGTACCCATAGACGACGACCTATTAAGCATTTCAGACCTCGGGCACAACTCACCCGTGAGCTTGACACTTTCTTCCAACTCTCTAAGCTAAATCCAAAACGTTTCGAGTTGTTAGAAGACTCATGATCACCAATAGCGGCAAACACATTCAAATTTCCGAAAGGCGCTACTGCCAAAAATGTAAGGCAATCAGCGACCAAATCTGCCATAAAGTCAGATATGAAGACAACCCCGAGCAGGAAGGAACGCTGCTCAAGAAGACTTACTGGATATGTTCCAGCTGCGTGAGCGAAGCAGAGGAGCTCAAGGTTCAACCGATTCCCGGAGACAAAATTAGAATCATGAATCGAGTGCTTAGAATGCAAGATGACTACGCGATTACTTCAATGAAGATTGCGTCGCAACCAGAGAAGCTTGTTATAGAAATAACGGTCAAGGATTAGAAACGCTTACTTGGCATATCTGAGTTTTAATCTAGGATCCATCGTCAATTATCCAATCCTTTATGGTGGCCATTCATGCCAGACCTTCTCAAGAAAAACATAGAGAGCGACGAAGAGACCGGAACGACAAGTGGGCTCCTAAGCTATTCAAATGCTAAGGTAACCCTTCCAAACAAGTTCGCCACAACGACTGAACTGAATGCAACAAGGTTGGTAGGGCTAAAGCAGGAATTTCCAACCGAGATTATTGTGGCGGGTAAACTGATCTACCCGGAGACCTTGAAGCGAATTCTGAAAGAAGAGGAATTTCTCAAGGAGTTCTCCAGACGGCTAGCCCGTGAAACGACCGCTCACGAAGACGCGCTCAGCATGCTGTTTCTAGTTTTGAAAGGGGAAGCGGCTATTACAGAGTCAGCGGACCTGCGCACCATGCTCGACCTCCAATACTTTGCTGACATGGACGTTATCACCGTCCAGCAGAGTCCAGGGGTCTCTCCAACTGACTTTCTAGCGCTGTACAAATTCGCTGAAAGATGGGTGGAGAACAGGGGTTTGGATAAGCCACTAATGCCGGTGCTCTCACCAGCGGCTACATCGGAGGATTTCGAGAAGAGTCTGAAACCGTTACTGAAGAGGGGGGTGAAAGTCCTCGGGTTCGATATGAGGGGAGGATTCTACTATCAGGCGCTTCGTTCGCTAGAAGAGGCCAAGAAGAAGGACCCTGAACTTTGGATTCACGCATTCCAAATTCCACCTAAGATTCGATTCGCGAGAACATATCTCCGATGCTCCGAGGGAATGATGCTTCCATTCTTCGGCGTTGACAGTTTCAACAGATGGGTTGTTCCGCCACCACCCGTCCCACTTACCAAAGATAAGATCAACATGTTTGACTCCACAAACTGGGGTGTCTTCAAACGGAAAGAATGGAACCAAGAGTACGGCGCGCGCCTGAGTTGCACCTGCCCCATGTGCAACAAGCAAAGGCTACCAACATTCTTTCTCGGGCAGGTCCTAACCGTTTTGGGACGAAGCAAGGTGCATGACCATTACGCGCAACGAGAACAGCTATTAGCGTTGGCAGGGCATGTGAAGCGTGGGAATGTGAAGGGTTTTGTTTCGAGGAAGAAGTACCCGAATGACTTTCTCAAACAGACGTCGAACATGAAGACGACGGCGGACTAAACCTTACCCTCAGTCATCTTCGTCATCAAAGCGGGAAGGTTCACTTCTGACTTGGTTCTCCAACCCAGAGCCATGACACCCGCATCATCTTCATCAAGGTAGCCAGTCCTCAGAAAAACGTCTACCAATGTCGCAGCTTTCCAACGCCCGTACTTCTGCGCGATCACTTTCTCCACGTCGTCGCGAGGGGCCTTACCTTGCTTTGCGACCAGGTATGAGATCGCGCCGCTTAGTGCGGCTAGGTTATCGATCCGCCACCCAATCATCTTGGCTTCCTTCAACCCGAGCGAGCCCTTCAGAGCCACGTAGTACCTAGCCTCGTCCATTGGAACGGGCGTGCCATCTTCAGTCATCTGCCCAGTAGACGGCTCTGTAACCTTCTTGACCTCCAAATCAAGTTCCGATAACATTTGGTTGAGCTGCTCGAGTACCTGTTCGTAGTTCTTGCCAACTTTTTCTTTGAGTTCCCACTCTCTCGCGCCGGGCATCTTTCCGCGGCGGAAGACTAGTAGGTGAATCGCCCGCTTGAGTTTGTCCGAATAGAAGCTCTTTGTTTCTGTTTGTTCCATGGGGTTATGCATCCTTGGGGATGGGTATGGGGAAGCTGGTCCCGCCCTCGAGCGGCTTCTCAGAGGGCTTTTCCGTGGGTATCAATGTAATCTGATCGCCTTCGAGTTGTAACGTGGCGTATCCATAGGTGACTAGGAAACTGACGAAGTATGCACGTTGCACTGTTTCCTGGTGGTTTGGCCCCTTTACGAACCGCCAGTAGTCTACCGCTTTTTGATCGGTGCTGTGAATTTGCCGCAGCTCGTTCCATAATCCAGTCAATTGTTTTCCGAAGTCCTCGCCTTGGATTCCAAGGCCGGTCAGAGTCCCGGAATCTGCGGTCTCTGGGTTCTTTCCGCGTTGGTACGCTCGTCGTTTCCACCTCTCTTGAATGGGCAGGAGGAGGTTCCAGTAGTCAAGGCCGGCAGAGACTGTTTCGTTCGTAAGTTGTTCCAACTCAGCGATCGGATGCCAACTCTGCAGGAACACTTCGGCGAGTCTTTTCTCGCTCATTCTTTGGAACTTCTTCGCCACAAACTCTGGTTCAGCGTAGAGTGCGCTCGATTGAAACTTTAACTGTGTATTTTGCAGCCTGACGACTTCCGAGAGTCGGTTCAGGGCGTGGACGTCGAGGCAGTGGTCCTCAAACCCTTCCCAATGAGGAAAGTATTGGCGCAGTGTCTCAACGCCAAGCTTGACATCGAGGAAGAATGGGTTGAATTTCCTTCGCTCAATGGCGTCACAGGTTTCGATGACTTCCTTCAATTCTCTTCTCCCTGCAGCCAGTACTTGACGCTCGCCTTTCGCTTTCGGCTTCTCGGTCAATTCTACTTCAACTCACTAACTACCGACGAACCGCCCACGTTTTGCACCACGATTACGTGACTCTGGTCGGTGACGTTCACTTGCCCCGGTGTAATCGCAACGTACTGCCCGCCAGTCATAGCCGCCGCATTCGACATAATCAGCTGCGTAACTGATTCACGGTTCTTGGGGTCCATGTGAACATCGAACTCATCAATCGCCCTGAACGGGGACGTTATGTGTTGCTGCAATGCGAGTAGGAACGACATCATCGCAATGCTGCGCTCCCCTCCGCTCTGGGTAAACGCGTCAAGGGCGGTGGGTTTGTTTCCCTTGTAACCCACCAATATCTCCAGCCCGCATTTTTCGATATCGCGTGAAGATATGAGTCGGATCGAACCTGTTGCACTGACGGTTCGTAGAATCTCAGCGTACCGTGCAGTCAACTGTTCCAAGAAGTTTGCCAACACTTCGCGCCACCTTGACAACCGCTTGTCGAGTTCGGAGAGAACCTCTTGTCGGCTAATGGCCACCTGGTCAGCTTTGAGTTTCAAATCCTCGTAGACCCTTGCGTATGATGAGTACATGCGCTCGACGTCTTCAGATAGTGCAGCCAAGGGTTTCATCTGTTCTTCCACGGCGCCGATTTCGAGCATGATGTCGAAGATTTTTCTGGGTGACCCCGCCTGTGCTCCTGCTTTCTCGGCGGAGGCGATCATCGGGTCTAACTCTTCTTTGGCTAGGCGAACCTGTGCTTGTAGGTCGGCTACATCCTCCATCAAGAGCTTCCTCTTGAATCCGGAAACTTCGTACTCAACGTTTGTATCGATAAGACGTGTGAGCGCATCCTCCAGACGGCCGCTCGCATCAACGATCTTCTCGCCGAGGGCTGACGCCTTCTCCTTTTCTCTTTGCAGTTTCTTCTGGGATTCCTCAGCAGTTTCTTTCCAAGAGAGCTTCAATTTGTCTAGGTCTTGAAGTTCTTGCGGTGGGGTCGGTTCTGTTGATGCTATTTCCGTGGAATGGAAGTGACTGAGTAGGTTGGTCGTCCACTCTATATTGAGTTCTTGTGTTGTGATCTGCTTGACAAGCTCGACACGTTGATCTTCTAATCCCATTCGTCCGAGGTTCAGCTCGTCATATTTTGCTTGGCGTTTCTTCTTGGAGTCTGCCAACTCCTGAATTTTGTTATCAATCGACTCCAAGGCTCTTGTTTTCGACTCTATTCTTTCTTCAATATGTGCCAAGGCGTCTTTTTTCTTTTGTATTCTGCTCCAGAGCAGCTCCTGCTTCAACGCGTTCAGCTTAGTCTCGAGTTGCCGCTTCTGGAGGTAGCGGTCGTATTCGCGTTTCCAAAAGTCGTGCGTTTCCTTCGTGGATTCCAGAACCTGTACCAGCGACTGTTCTTCGCTCATCACGCTCTCCAGACGCTTTCTCGCGTCCAGTACCTCTTCGCGGTACGATTGGAACCCTACTGCCTCTTCAAGCATTTTCAATTTGTCTTGGGGGCTTACTGCAGCGAATCGGCCGACCATGAATTGATGCATGATGACTAGGATGTTGTCTGGGTTTAGGCCCCTGGATTGCAGAGCGTCGGTAACCGCAGATTTTGCTACGGGTTTGTTTTGGAGGAGGTAGTAGTAGGTGCCGTTGGCTTTGATGACTCTAGTCACGGTGACAAGGTCGGTGTGAAAGTTTGGAAAAGGCTTTTTCTCGCCGCTGTTGTCGAGAATTAAGGTTACTCTGGCTTCATCTGTTCCCCACTTTATGAGGTCGCTTAGTCGCTTCGACCTTTCCGTGTATGCCTGCCCTAAGACGACTGAGATTGCGAGTAGGATGGATGATTTACCTGCGCCGTTGGGTCCGCAAATTAAATTCAGTCCCGGTTCTAGTGGGACATAGGAATTTTCGTAGGACATGAAGTTTGTTAGGACGACGCCCTTTATCATCGCATCTTAGCTACCGTTTGAAATCTAGGTGGCTTCCGCTTCGTAAAAAACGTTCAGGGCTCCACGGTTCTACAATTCATATCAACAATTGTCTGATTATCGTACGGAGTTAACTTGAAACTTCTCCGCGTGCTGTCTCATGATCGCGCATGCTTTGTTTCGGTCGCGCTCTGACAAGAAAAACATGACGATTGTCATGTCAGTTTCGTTGTAAGAATTCTAGCCGCGATTGAAAGATCTGGACAGAGGTATCTACGTTTAAATATGCTGGGGCTTGTCGGGTGGTCCACGGCGGGAGTGACGAAGGCAATTTGCGGAGGCTGGGCAAAATTCTTCACTTGTCGAAGAGCCGCAGCCTCATAGTGAAGTGCGAAGAAGCGCGCTTCGTTAAACTTGGAACGCGAACTTGTGATAGTAAGCTTAAGGAAATTGGAAAAGTGCAGGACTTTTTCGGACCAGTGTCTGCTCCATACGTGTCAATTAGGCCCGCAAGTTCTTCGCCCGCAAAATTCGTCCACCGCATCGTTTACTCCCTCGATTAGTTTAGAGTAGATGAGATAGTGTCGGAAGAGCCCGATGGTGAATTAGGGGAATCGCTGCAAGCCGCTCCAAAGATCCGGGTTTGCCCGGAATGTGGTGGGCCAAAGCTGATGCGTGACTACGAGGCCGCAGAGATTGTGTGCATGGCGTGTGGTTGCGTGATCGACGAGAAATTGGCTGACACGAGGCCCGAATGGCGGGCCTTCGACGACGACCAAAAGAAAAGCCGAACTCGCGTTGGCGCTCCAATCACTTACACGATCCACGACAAGGGTCTCTCAACTATTATCGACTGGCGTGACAGGCGTGTTCTTGGAAAACGCGCGACTGCGACTCAAAGGCTTGATTTGTACAAGTTGCGCAAGTGGCAGAGTAGAGTTCGAGTCTCCGACGCAACAGAGCGAAACCTTGCGGTCGCACTGGCCGAACTAAGCAAACTCGCTTCTGCCCTAAACGTTCCGAAGAATATCCTTGAAACTGCTTCTGTGATTTATCGACGTGCTATAAAGAAACGCCTCATTCGTGGAAGGTCGATTCATAACGTCACCGCCGCTGCGATCTATATGAGTTGCAGACAATGCGGTGTACCACGAACGCTCGATGAAATCGCGTCCTCCTCCAGTCTCAACAAGAAGGATGTAGGTCGAAGCTACAGATTCATGGTCCGAGAGTTAGAAGCGTTCGTACCACCTTCGACCAGCAGGAATTACGCGGCGCGATTCAGTAACAAGCTTGTCATCTCGGGAAAAGCTGAAGCCATCGCTATCAAGATACTAGAGATCGCGAAGGAGATGAAGCTGACTAGCGGCAGGGGTCCCACTGGGATCGCCGCTGCAGCAACTTATATCGCAACCGTTCTGACGAATGAGAGGAAGACTCAACGGGAAATAGCGGAAATAGCTAACGTTACCGAAGTCACTATTAGAAATAGATACAAGGAGCTGCTAGAGCGTCTCTTTATCGAAGTCCCTCTCTAGAGAGGTTTTGGATTACGCAGTTGTTTTTCGGTTTAGTTTAGAAGTCTCACAAAGTCCGAATTCGAAGGTTACTCCGTCAATCTGCCATCTCTTAGTATAGTAGGGCTGGTGCACCTTCATTTCGCCTGTCGTTATCTCGAGTTGTTTGGCTCGGACTTCCCCTGCGATGTAGCTGCTCTTCATTTTGAGTAGACTCGCCTCCTTCTTTGAGGGCGCCACAACGTAGGCGTGGACGAATGAATCCACTTTCAGATCCATCTCCTTGCGCATCTGTTGCATTCTTCGAACAGCGTCTCTAGCCAATCCCTCAGCCAATTCACTCTTTGACAACTTGAGGTCAACTAGAACCGTTCCCTCTGAGAAGTCCGCCTTTGCGAATCGCTCTGTATCAGTGAACCTTGAGAGTGAATCCTTCGGAACTAGTTTAAGGCGTCGAGTATTCGCTTGTTCACGCAATAGGACGGCGTACGTCTTCAGTGCGTTCCTAAGGACCTTAGACTCGCTGGTTACCAAAACTTGCGGGACCGGTTGTCTTTGTTTCAGGCCCTTATCCATCCTAATCACAGCTACGGTAGAGATCGCGCTCTGGGCTGCTTTCATTTCGTCCTCTAGGGAATCAATTATCCACTTAGAGTCACATTCGGGCCATTTGAGAAGATGCACTGTCTCGGGGTTCTTTCGCTCCGCGTTCCGAAACATGTGCTGATAGATCGATTCTGTGAGAAAAGGAATGATTGGCGTAAGCATGATGAGAGCAGATTCGAGGGCTGAATAAAGCGTCGCATATGCGACCTGCTTGTCTCGTGTCCGCTTCTCTACCCAGGTCCGGCGTCTAACATATCGTATGTAGGTATGGCTTAGGTCCTCGACGAGAAATGTTTTGAGCTTACGCAGTGCTTCGTGGACCTTGTAATCATCCATTAGCAAGGTTACTTCTTTAATGGTGCGGTTGGTTCGACTGAGCAGCCACCGATCCTCTGGCCTAAGGCTCTTCACTATGCGCTTCATCGAAACCTTTGCGGGGGCAAACTTATCCAAACTCATGTAGGTGCTTGCAAAGACGAACGTGTTCCATATGGTGCTAAGGTCGCCTTGGTGTTGGCGAACTGCGTCCCATGAGAACTGTAGGTCCTCCCAAAGCGTCGTTTGGAGTACGTAGTATCGGAATGCGTCTCGTCCGAATTTCGCTACGACCTCGTTAGCCGACACGAAATTGTCGAGCGACTTGTGCATCTCACGGCCTTGGGCGTCAAGTGCGAAGCCATGCATGAGAACGGTCTTGTAGGGGCACCGGCCCGTCGTGACGATTCCATGTCTTAATAGTCCAAAGAACCATGCGGTTATCTGGTCGCGTCCCTCTACGATGAAGTCGGCGGGCCACCAGAATTTAGTTTCCTTTGCATTTGCAGGGTAACCCAGACACGCCAATGATGCTCCTCCAGATTCGAACCACACGTCGATGACATCTTGTACACGAATCATTTCCGCCCCACAATCGCAGCGTAACTTAACCGCGTCCACCCAAGGTCTGTGTAGAGTCGGCAAATCGACTCTGGAAACCGCGTTGTCCAGAAGTTCTTGCTTTGAACCGATGATCTTGTCTTTTCCACATGATGTGCAACTCCATACTGGGAGTGGGGTGCCCCAGAACCGCTGTCGAGAGATGACCCAGTCCTTCAGGCCCTGAAGCCAGTTCTTGAATTGATTTGCGCCTGCCCATGCGGGAATCCAGAGCGTGGCATCAACTTCCTTGATGAAGAGTTCTTTCAGTTGTGCAATGTGTATGAGCCACTGTTTTGTTGCGCGAATTATTAGTGGGGTCTTACAACGCCAGCAGACGGGACTGCGGTGTTCGATTTCTCCGGCATAGAGTAGGGCTCCAAGAGACTTCAGATCATCAATGACTTCGGGATTAGCATCCCTGACAGGTTTTCCTGCGTATTTTCCTGCTTCAGGAACGAATTTGCCTTGGTCGTTGACGAGCATGAGTACGGGTAGGCTGTTTCGCGCGCCAACCTCATAATCTTCTTCACCGTGCCCAGGTGCCGAATGAACGCACCCGGTTCCCTCTGTCAAGGTGACGTATTCTTTGCTGAGGACGACGCGGTGCCCATTCTGCAAGTTGAGTTGGGCGGGCACAAGATTCTCTAATGGACCCCTGTACCTGAGTCCTTCAAGTTTGCTGCCTGGGAAAGCATCTAAGAGTTCGAATGATCGGCCAGTTTCATTCTGAACCGCTTCTACCCGTTCCTTTGCGAATATGTAGATCTCGCCGTCAGACCTAACCCGAGCATATTGGAAGTCAGGGTTCACCATGACAGCGACGTTCGATGGTAGCGTCCATGGGGTGGTTGTCCAAATTAGGATGTACTCGTTGGGTCTGTCTACGACTGGGAATTTTACGTATATTGATGGGTCACGGAGCATCTTGTATTCTAAGACTACTTCGTAATCAGAGAGTACGGTCTCGCATCGTGGGCACCAGTGTATGACTCGTTGCCCGTGCTCGAACAGCCCCTTTGACCATGCCTGCTTTAGCCCCCACCAGTCGCATTCAATGTAATAATCCAAGTGCGTCATGTAAGGCTGGTTCCAGTCCATCCAAATTCCGAGATCCTGGAACGCGCTAGTCATCGCCGCTGCGTTTGTTTCAGCGAATCTTCTACACTCTGAGATGAATCGTTCTAAGCCGAAGCTCTCGATCTCCTTCTTGGATTTAACCCCAAACTTCTGCTCGATCGCTAATTCGATGGGGAGCCCGTGACAATCATACCCGGGTTGATCTCTAACGTTGAATCCGCGTGAACGCTTGTATCGGATAACCGTATCCTTGAGAACCTTGTTCCAGGAAGTGCCAATGTGAGGTGTGTCGGAGCTTGGAAACGGCGGTCCGTCAAGGAAATAGAACTTCTCGCCACTGGACCTAACTTTCTTTACCAATTCATAGGTACGATCGCGGTCCCAGGCTTCTTGGACCTCAACCTCTACTGCCTTGTGGTCGTATTGCTTGGGTAATTCACCGACGTACTTGTTCTTTGCTACCAAGTCTGATCAACTGCCAGAAATATCACTAATGGTTTTCCGGAAATGCCGACAATAGATTCAGCGCTCGAAATTCCTCGTACAAGAGAGCTACTGTGCGATTTCCCGGTCACCTTTCACGGACGACACCATTCACTCCCCCCACCACTCTACAACTTATTTTAATTTAACGTCTAGGTTTTCATGCCTTAGTTACCGTGAAACCGCAGATACCTCCGCACTCAAGAGTGGTAGATCTTAGATCTGCTGCAGCAAGGGTACCGAACTTAGCCCTCCTCAAGACACTGGATGAACAGGTTGAGGTCGTAACCGTTGAGATCGCGAAAACCGCCTGCAACGACGAAGACATCCAAATACTCATGACCCTGTCCGGCGTAGACTTCTACTCGGCTATGGTGATGGCCAGCGAGATAGGAGACGTGAAACGGTTCCCAACCCAATGGAAACTAGTTGCCTACGCTGGACTGGCTCCAAGGATAGATCAACCCGGCGAATACGAACGGCGAGGAGGCAAAACCTGCAGCTTGTCGAGAGAAAACTTAAGCGAATGAACACCCTCGCAGAATCCGGCTTACAGGCAGCGTAAGTCGACACAGGGAAAACCAACACATCCCATCAGAGAATTTTCATGGATGTCAAGTTGTAGGTTGATTGGCATACTGGTTCCTGTTGTAAGAAATTGATTGGTTCTGCTGATTCTTCCTCGTCTGCTTTGGGTTAGTGGCGATCGTCTCGTTTCTTACTTTCTTGATCTTCATGTTTATGCTTTCTCTCGTTAATCCTGCCAACCTGGCGCTTCTGAGTATTCCTTTTCTCAACTCTTTGCATGCATCTCTTAGCGCAAGATAACGCAGAGAGTTTTCTCCGTTGCCATTCTTGATATCTTCGAACAGGTCGTCACACTCATTTTCCCGTTCAACCAAATCATGAATTCTGCCGTCGAATTCATCAGAGCCTGTTGTCATGAAAATCATAGCCTCGTTGGGCTGCTTGCCTAAATTACTTAGTCCAACTGGAATAGAATAAACACGTAATTTTTCGTCTCAGGTTGCCGTGAAAGCTGCTAGTTGTCGTTGTATGAGTGTTTTTCAATCAGCCGATCGCAAGGAACGCCATTGGCGCCGTCGATATTCTCCAACAAATAGCGTTTGGAACCCGCTATCCGACGAATAGCAACAATCCGCAACCTCCACGGTGAGGGCGCTCCTTCTTCTGGTTCAGTCAAGGTTCTACCTCTGTTAACGGAATTGCGGCCGGCCCACTTCGTGTGTGTCGATCTAGTGGTGCGGCATACCAAAATTGAACTAGCGTTTTTTCGCGGCTGTTCGCCAACGATACTTGGTGGAGATAAAAATGAGCTCTGCATGGGATATGTGGTATTCACAGTCGAATCTCTAATTAACACCAAAACGGGGCATGTGATGTCCTGTCGACTTGAATTAGGCTTGGAAGCCTGCCAGAAAAAGATTACCGTGATGTTTGCTAATGCGTGAGGCGGCTAAATTGACACGGTTGAGAGATGAATCGTTATCTATGTGTATTGTTATCTATCAAGATCGTAAAGGAAGATGGAATTGAAAGGTTTCGTAGTCGAATACGTTCGTGAAAGAGGAAACGGCGATGCCTCAGAGGTCCTGGATGACTATATGCAGTACCTTCACCTCCTCGGATATGTAATTCGCCGCAACAATCGTAGCAAGGCTCAAACGGAACAAGTAACCCATATCCAGAAGCCACTTACGATTCATCTTATAGACGCACCACTCTCAAACCAACCATAACCTGTCTCTTTCGTCGCTACCCTGAGGAAGTAACTACCCGGCAGCCTTGCGATCTGCTTTCTAGCAATTGCCTCTGAAAATGAAAACGCGATGCTAAGACTGGAAAAATATTCAACAAGATACAAGGAATCAGATCGACAGAAGTCATCGCAGTCACTAATCACACAACACTTTCAGCGAAGCCACCGCCTCCACTGCCCTCCGGTTTTCGCGTGTGTGCAGGATAGCTGGTACGACCGTCGTAAATTGAACCATGTGTGCGCACCACGAATACACGTCTGTGTGCGCTATGGAAATCATCGCGTACCACTTGTATGTCTGAATAGCAAATGGCTAAGAGTCACGGCTACAATGAACTCACGAGTAGTCAGTTAATCGGATCGCGATCGATATTCATGGTAAAATCTGATCCTGTCGCCATTGAGAGATGGCTCAAAAACCGATACAAACTTCTTTTCTTGAGAGTTAACGAGAGGACCGACCATGCGTTTGCGATTGTAGATTTACCCGATTTGCCGCCGAACCTATTCGAACACCCTTCCGATTGTAGACTCTCCCTGAGCACCCCCCGCAAAGCCGAAAGCGATTTCATCAGAATGCCCGACTTCGACCAAGGTAAAACCTTCTTTAATAGTAATGGTTGGGAGAAACGCCTACTGGAAATCAGACGTAACTAAGTCCTTGGAAATCGCTGTTGAGTCATCCTGATAAACGCTCGGCGGCGATATACTGGCGGGTAGGCTGCGGCCGGACGCGTTTTTGAGGGAGAACGACACGCGTTCTACTGAAGAGATGGCTCGAAGGTAAAGCATAGTGTGGATTGATGAAAAACGAGTGTGAGCAAGGGCATCCTCACCATGTAGGCCAATAGCGAAATTCTCCTAGTCAGCAGCACCTGCGCGTGGTTGCAATTTGAAGCGAGAGGCCATTGGATGTCCTTCGCATATCTCTATTCACACGAGATCGCTCCGTTGTGCATGGGTGGTCTACTGTCGTCGCTAGGTTGGTTTTGTCACCTTGATCTCGATCGTTGACACGTTTCGTACTTGTCCTTCCTCGCCCAGCTGCTCGGTTCCGATGATGATGTCCTTTACGTGAAGCTTGCCTTCGAAGAAGCGTCTTCTGCACACTTCGACGACGTCAACGGCTGCCGATATGGCTCGCCCTCTCGCTTTGATTGAAAGCTCATTGGTGCCGCTGCCGAATTGCATCATGATCGCTGTAACATATGCCATGATAGGCTTCTGTCCGATGAAGATGGTATTGGAGGGGGGACGGCTCTGCCGGGTAGGCGGGGTTGGCTCAATTTTCCTTTGTTCTGTCATGCTCTGTTCACCACTTTCTATTTCTGTTACACATTGGATAGGGCGAAGAATCCGAATCCACTGCGCATGCCCACGAAGGGGCCTGTCCTCTACTTAAGTGTCCTTTGCTGTGTCGCATTTTCGTCCCTGAATCGTTGACCTTGCTGCGAGCGGGCTGCGAGTTCCTTGTCGAAAAAGAGCCAGTACATCTCGGTGTGTCTGGAGATATTTCCGATATTTAGATCACAAACATAGGGCTGTGACAAAACTGAAGGATTTTCTTAGTGTGTTTTGGCTAGTTAGTCCGTCTAGACCCTGGCCCATGCGACCGAGTGTGTGACTGGGCTGAATCCTGAGCTGCTAGAGTAGTGGACTTCGTCTGGATGAGTGATTGCAGCCTGATGCCAGCCCGAACGTGAAGGGGTAGATGAGGTTCGTAAGGGTAGAAGCAGGTAAGCGGAACTGCAAAGACTTAACTCGATTGTCGACTGAAGAGAGGATGACTGGCATCAGGTAAACTTGGGATCGACCAACTAAGAGAACGAAATCTTTCATGAGAGGGTCTAGTGGTTGTCTTAACGCACCAATAGTACGGGGATATTACGTAAGGGCTGTTTTTGGATGGCCATGTGGATGTGGTTTGGGGGACGTGGATGTCCACGTGTAAACGTTAAATTACGATTTTCCTTTGAATGCCATGTCAAGGATAGATGGGAGCAGTGCGTCTCCGATTCGGGACTACGGGTAGGTTATGAGCTCTTTCTGTTCAAGCGTTTCCTGCAGTTTTGCGATGGATCTGTGAACCTCCGTCTCTTTCTTGGCGCCCGTACAAACGAGCTTTCCGGTTGAGAAGATTAGTATGACTACTTTGGGGTCGTCCATTCTGTAGATAAGGCCAGGGAACTGTTCGGGTTCATACATGGTGCGTTTCAGTGAGTAGGTTGCCTTTTCCAAATCAATATGGCCGCCTAAACCTGCCGACGCTACCATATTTTGAATCTGAATCTCGGGCTTACTCAGAATGACGATCCCGTTACGTTTGAGCTCGTCCACGACCTTCATGACGGCCTTCCCAGCTTGCAGCTCCGACTTCGACCCCGTACAGACCATTTTACCTGAGCTGAAGATCAAGGTGGCGGTCTTCGGTTTCTTCAACCGATATACTAAGCCCGGAAATTGTTCAGGCCTATATTCTACGCCAGGGAATACGCGTACGATAGAGTTCAAATCAATATTCTGATGGATAGTTGCTGTCGCGACCACGTTCTCTATGTTGATGAACGCTTTGTGTTCGGCCAGAGGGCGCACCTGAGTGATACTTAAGGTGCGCTTTGTGAAGGAAGCCTATATGAATACGATTTGCGGAGGACGCAAGAAGTTCCTGACCCCTTGATTGGTTGGTCAACTTCTCACCTTAACCAATCATTGTCGCCGCAACACTCGCAATAGCAATCAACTATCTCTATTGGCGTCCACGATACAGGGTGCTCTGAATAGGCATGGAATAGACATGGATATGTATAAAGCTAAATATATAACTTTATACCGTGCTTTGCACCTATATAGTGCGGCCAGATAATCTTTGGGAAGAATCTACATAGTACTCTCGGATGACGTTGAGCGCCGACTCCGATTGGCAATCGTAATCAGGCTCGGAGGCAAGAAAGGAAATCTCAGCGGCGCGATAGAGGAAGCTGTCAAGGACTGGCTACGTAAGGACGCGTCGAAGGTTGGCGTTGTTTAACCATGATGCCCAGGTTCGAGAAGGAAGGACAACGATTTGTGTGCGATAAGTGTGGTTTCGAAACGAACAGTTCAGAAATCTTCCCTTTACACAAGAAGAATTGTCCCAAAGTTTAGGTTCCTCTGCCCGCACTACTAGCCTCACACACTAGAACTGTAGGTCATTGCCCAACTCTTGATCAAGTTCTATTGGATGAAAGGCTCGTCGAAATATCAACTCGCAGCTTTCGATATTCTTCGACGGCACGCCGGTAATCAATAGTTTTCCATCGAAGCGAAGGGAATGTTTACAATGGCTGGGAGTACATCTACTCTCAGCAGGTAGGCTAGGGTCCTGGCGTCTAACCGGTCTATCTTCTATCGTCGAATTAAATTGTGGAAAGGATAAACGTGGTCTAAGTATGGCCGGCGCCACGGCCATAACTGCATACACATCTACGCAATTGCTCCTAACAACATCGAGCAGTGAAGTCACATTAGCGGCTCATGCCATGTCACAGGTTCCTGCGTAGATGTTTGTGTCCTGGCGAACAAATTCAGTAGCCGGTGCTACCGGCCATGCTTCCGCTTGACCTTGACCTGTTGGAAGCGAAGGTTGGGGTGGTATGCGTCTAGGATCCTAGCTGCGCCGACACCAACAAAGCTGTGGCCAACATCTGATTCATGGGTCATTCGTCTGAGAAGTTGGGTTAAGGAACCGTAGAACTCTCGGACGGCCACCGTTGCTTCCTCATAGCCGCGACATGCAGCTTCTTTGAAGCCCTTGTCCCAAATTTAACTAACCTTTTCAAACGCTGTCCACAAGTCAGTGTCGTGATCTCATTGTACTGCCTAGGAATAGAGTCGACTGCGCACACGTTTGGGGCCAGCGTTGTCACTGAGCAGGGTCAGATACTGTCGGATGTTCGTGATGTGTACGTTTCGGCTCCCGGGACAGGAATCCATCCGCGAGAAGCCGCTGAGCATCATAGCGTGGTGGCGGCAAAAGTGGTTTCCAGTGCGCTCAATAACGCTGGCGTCAACGCCTCTCAACTTGCCGGGGTTGCAATCGCGTTAGGCCCAGGGTTAGGACCGTGCCTGAGAGTCGGAGCAACTGTTGCAAGATCAATTGCATCATTCTTCCACACCCCTCTCATCCCTGTCAACCATGCCATTGGGCATATCGAGATCGGTACCCTCACCACAGGGGCAAATGACCCACTGGTAGTCTTGGTTTCAGGGGGACATACGGCGATCGCAGCTTTCTCTGGTGGGAAATGGCGCATATTCGGGGAAACGGAGGACATCACCCTCGGAAACCTGTATGACATGTTCGCGAGAGAAATCAATCTGCCCTCCCCTGCTGGACCAGAGATCGAGAAGCTGGCTGCAAAATCGGAGAATTTCATATCTCTTCCCTATGTGGTGAAAGGGAACGATGTTTCATACTCTGGTTTGCTGACGGCTTCCCTCGCAAAACTCAGGACGGGGGTCTCTCTTGAGGATGTGTGCTATTCCATGCAAGAGGTTTCATGTTCTATGCTCGCTGAAGCTGTGGAACGAAGCCTCGCCTACACCCGCAAGAAGGAGGTACTTCTAACCGGAGGCGTGGCAGCGAACAGGACGCTTCAGAAGAAGCTTTCAGATGTTGCGGGCCTACATGACGCTACGCCCCACATCGTCAACCAGGCTTATACTGGGGATTGTGGTCCACAAATCGCATGGACGGGCATGCTCGCGCTGCGATCTGGTGTAACGATTGCTGTTGCCGAATCACGCGTAAGGCCAAGATGGAGGTTGGAGGACGTTGACATTGTCTGGCGAAGAGACGCTTCCTAAACTAATTTACAAAGGAGCCGAAGCCGAGATCTACCTTGAAAACTGGTGCGGATCAATGGCGGTCAGAAAGACCCGGCTCGCGAAGCCATATCGAGTCCTCCAGTTGGACGCAGCGATCCGTCGGGGCAGGACAGTTCATGAGACGAACCTAATGCATGAGGCGAGAAAGCTTGGCGTCCCTGTTCCTGCAATCCAGCACATCGATCCAGAAACATCGTCATTCATAATGGATTATGTGAACGGACCTACGTTGAAGGAGGAGTTGTACGCCGTCTCGCCAGAAACGAGAGGCAAACAATGCAACCTGCTAGGACGAATGGTTGCTCTACTCCATGAAGGCGGCATAGTGCACGGCGACCTGACGATATCCAACGTCCTGTGCGCTGACGGCAAACTCTTCTTGATCGACTTTGGGCTGGGAGATTTTTCAACCGAGCTTGAGGACCGTGGAGTTGATCTGCTTCTCCTCAGTCGCGCCATGAAAAGCACCCATATCAAATTTCACGAAGAAATCTTCGCCGCTTTTCTACATGGTTATTCCGCGACAGTAGGAAAGAGACTAGGCGTCGAAGCAGTTAACAAGATGCGAGAGATCGAAAGGAGAGGAAGATACTCTGAAAGAACATAAACGAACAATCTACTTTGCAACGGGAAACAAAGGGAAATTTGCTGAAGCGACCCATATAGCGAAAGTTTTCGGAATAACGCTCAAACAGGTGAAGACTGAAAAAATCGAGATCCAATCAGACGAACTAGAGGACATAGCGTCATTCGCAGCCAAATGCGCCTCCGAGACGACGCGGCGTTCCGTCGTTGCGGAAGACGCGGGTTTATTCGTCAATAAGCTGCGGGGCTTCCCGGGGCCCTACTCCGCCTACGTGTTCAAGACCATAGGGAATGATGGTGTCCTGAACTTGCTAAAAGGTGCCACAGACAGAAGCGCCTACTTCCGTGCTGTGGTCTCATTCGCGAGACCAAGAAGGCCCCCTGTCTGCTTTAGTGGCGAGGTAAAGGGTATCATATCCCGTAAACCGAGGGGAAGCCTCGGATTTGGATTCGACCCGATCTTCATGCCCACGCAAGCTGATGGCCGAACATTCGCAGAAATGAATACGCTAGAGAAGAACCTACTCTCTCATAGAGCAAAGGCATTCGTAAAATTCTTCACTTGGCTCTCAATGAAGGAAAGCTCCATCTTCACTTAGACAAGTTAAATAACCGAGAGTCAAAGACTAAGACGAAATTCCAAATCGGAGAGTGCGCATTAACGGCTAGACTATACACAAGCAAACGAGGTAGGTCAGGGTCCACCCGACCAATCAGCAAGAAAACGCCATCGTGGGTTAAGTATACTCCAGAAGAGGTGGAGTCATTGGTTCTCAAGCTCTCTCGGGAAGGTAACTCGGCAAGTATAATCGGCGTATTGATGCGTGACCGGTATGGAGTGCCCTTAGTGAAGTCGATCACGGGAAAGAATGTTCAGGAGATACTGAAACCTGGTCAAGAGGCCGGGGCTCTTCCAGAAGACTTGAACGCGCTTCTAAAGAAGGCTGACGACCTCAGGCGTCACTTGGAGAAGAATCGGAAGGATCACGTTAACAAACGTTCTCTGGCAATGATCGAATCTAAGATTCACAGGCTAGTGAAGTATTACAGGGTTAAAGGACAACTCCGCCCAGAATGGCAATACAAACATGTGGTCGCATCAGTGGCATAATAAATGCCCGGGGACGGACAACGTGGCGCTTTCCTTGAACGTGCGAGAGAAGCTGCAGAAGTAATCAGGAAACATCTACAAGCAGACTCCTTCTTCACGGCAATATCACATAATGATGCAGACGGCCTGTCTTCGGCCGGCATCATGGGTTCCGTCCTCACCCGTGCGTCCGCACGTTTCAAAGTCCGAATAGTAGAAGAACTCCGCGAGGACATAGTTGATGAGATATCAGTTGGCAAACCTGACATAGTAATCTTCACGGACATTGGCAGCGGTTATTCTGAACTCATAAACTCGCGGCTAGACGCCAGAGAAGTCGTCATTCTAGATCACCACCCACCAGATGGCAAGGCAGGAGGGAAGTTTGTCCAGGTGAATCCACATGAATTTGGAATCGACGGTGCTACCATGATCAGTGCTGCGGGCGTCACTTACCTTGTCGCGAGAGCACTCGACGACGGAAACAAAGACCTCAGCACCCTCGGAATTGTGGGTGCGCTAGGAGACATGCAAGATAAGAACGAACAAAGGGCACTCGCAGGCCTCAACCAGCTCCTAGTTGACGATGCCGTATCCTCTGGCAATGCGAAGGTAGAGTCCGACCTAGTTGTGTATGGCAGAGAGACGCGTCCGATATACCGGGCCCTAGCCTACACGACCTCGCCATACCTACCAAATCTTAGTGGTCGGGAAGACAACTGCCTGCTGCTCCTCTCAAAGGCTGGTATTCCTGTAAAAGAAGGGGATCGATTTAGAACTGCAGCTGACCTCTCACAAGAGGATAAGCAGAAACTCCTCAACGAAATAATCGCGTACCTCACATCTCAAGGTTTTCCCTCAAACGTAGTGCTCGACATGGTTGGGACCGTATACACATTCATCAACGAACCGCAAGGAAGCCCGACTCGAGATGCGCGAGAATTCTCGGGCCTCTTGAACGCATGCGGGAGAACCGGGAACCCTTCGATAGGCATTAGCATTGGGCTAGGGGACCGAAAGACAGCCCTAACCGAAGCGAACGAAGTTGTCGCCAATTACAGGAAAACTCTGGCCAGTTACATGGAGTGGCTAACAAAATCACCAGATGCTATTCAGAAATTCAAGATAATTTGGGCAATACGCGGCGAGAATCAAATACAAGAGAGCATGACCGGAGCGTTCTCTTCGATCTTATCCTCAGCGGGTAACCTAACTCCGGACCACGCAATCATCGTCGTTACTAAAGCTAAGGATGGCGGTATCAAACTCTCTGCAAGAGCCCCCGCGAAACTTCTAGGGCTGGGCATGAACCTTGGAGTGGCGTTGAACATTACGGCGAAGAAGTACGCAGGGTTGGGAGGGGGACACAATGTGGCTGCGGGCGCGCATATCAAGGCCGATGACCCAGTTCCGTTCCTTGAAGAACTCGATCAGCTGCTGCTCTCACAGTTGAAAACGAATGTATGAAACAGAAATTCGCATTCGTTATGCGTCGCCATGCTTTGCCAGAGCCGTGGAGAACGCGTTGTCCCCTGACGATAAAGTCCCGAACAGCCAACTGATCGTCTCGACAAAAGCGCACGGTCGAATGCTCTCTGTTCAAGTCAAGGGGTGCGAGAAAATTGAAACTATGCAACTGACACTGCAAGATATCTTTCGGTGCATGCAAGCGACCGAGACATCGCTGAAAAAGATTGCAAAGCGCTAATCGCAGCTTCATCGGCTATGAACGCTTTAAATAAGGCACAAACGGTACGTTGCCAAAATTCGAAGTTCGAGTGGAAGACCATTGTCTAAAGCCTCGAAAAAAGTCAGAGATAAGTGGCGATTGAAGGAATGGTATGATGTCTACAGCCCACCCTACTTCGGAGAAAACGTGGTCGCGAGCATACCGTGTGAGCTCCC
>Ga0181539_1001057_pt1 | contig 31645 bp, 33 predicted proteins | sample PEATcosm2014_Bin_46_FD_119767 | JGI IMG/M metagenome (GOLD analysis project Ga0181539, IMG submission 119767) | Peatland microbial communities from MTU Mesocosm Facility, Houghton, MI, USA - PEATcosm2014_Bin23_60_metaG | ecosystem: Environmental > Terrestrial > Soil > Wetlands > Peat | place... | reverse complement strand
GTACGAGTTCGAGGCCGAGCTGCGGCGGGTCATCGCCGACCGGTGCAAGGACCGCGTGCCCGACGAGCTGCGCGACCGCGTCGCCAAGGCCATCGACCACGAGCGGCTGAAGAGCAAGAGCTAAGGCGTCCTCGCCCCATGGGCACGGCGGACGACAGTGGCCCGGAGCTGGCGGCGTGGGACGTCGCGCTGCGGATCGGCCGGGAGACCTCCCGCTTTGGGACGCCGCTCGACGCGCGGACCCGTCGGCGGCTCGACGCGGACTTCGGCGAGGCGACGGCGCGGGCCGAGGAGCTCGTCGAGGCGACGACCGGGCTGCACTCGACCGCAGGTCGGGCCCGGGGACTCGTCGTCGACCGGGCCGGCTGGGTCGAGGCGAACGTCGGATCGCTGCGCCGGCTTCTCGCGCCGGCGGCTCGCGCCCTCGGCGAGTCGGGCACCAGGGGTCGGACGGTCCTTTCGCCGGCGGCGAGGGTGGCGACGGGCATCGAATTCGGGGTGCTGCTCACCTGGATGTCGGCCAAGGTCCTTGGCCAGTACGACCTCATGCCGCTCGACGGGGACGAATCCGGGGGGTTCGTCTATTACGTCGGGCCGAACATCGTCGCGCTGGAGCGCCGCCACGGGTTCCCGCCGCGCGAGTTCCGGCTCTGGATCGCCCTCCACGAGGTGACCCACCGGATGCAGTTCACCGGGGTGCCCTGGATGCGCGAGTACTTCCTGGGGCTCGTCGAACGCGGCACGTCCATCGGTGTCCCCGACATGAAGGCCGTCCTCGAGAGCCTCCGCCGTGCCGCGGCCGAGTTCTGGGAGGGTCGTGACCCGCTCGCCGAGAGCGGCGTCGTCGGGCTGCTCGCCTCGTCGGAGCAGCTCGCCACGTTGCGGGAGGCCCAAGCGCTCATGAGCCTGCTCGAAGGCCACGGCGAATACGTGATGTCCCGGGCCGGAAGTGGCGAGGTGGCCGGCGCAGCGCGGTTCGCCGCGGTGCTCGGGGCGCGTCGGCAGAGCGCGAAGGGCGTGGCGAAGTTCGTCCAGCGGGCGCTCGGGCTCGAGGCCAAGCTCCGCCAGTACTCGGCAGGAAGACGGTTCATCGAGGCCGTCGAGGCCGCCGGCGGCGACGCGCTCTTCTCGCGGGTGTGGGAATCGCCGGAGATGCTGCCGACCGTCGACGAGATCGGCGCTCCCGAGCGATGGATCGCCCGGGCGGGCGGCGTCGTCGCCCCGAGTACCTGAGGAGGGGAACGTGCTCTCCGAACTCGCCTCCGAGCTGCTTGGACGGTGTACTTTCCCGCCCCGGGGCGAGCGGCTCGCCTGTGCGGTGTCCGGAGGGGCCGACTCGCTGGCCCTGCTCGCGCTGGCCGTCGCCGCCGGTTGCGAGGCGACCGCCTATCACGTCGACCACGGGATCCGTCCGGGATCGGCCGACGAGGCCGATGTCGTGCGCGCGGGTGCCGGACGGCTCGGCGCGGGGTTCGTCGCGTTGCGCGTCGAGGTCGCGCCGGGCCCGAACCTCGAGGCCCGCGCCCGCCAGGCGAGGTTCGCCGCCCTCCCGTCCGACTGCGCGACGGGCCACACGGCGGAGGACCAGGCGGAAACGGTGCTCCTCAACCTGTTGCGCGGCGCCGGGGCAGACGGGCTCTCGGGGATGCGCCCGGGACGGCGGCATCCGATCCTGCGGCTGCGGCGGGCCGAGACCGTCCGCCTTGTCGGGTCGCTCGGACTACAGGTCGTTGCGGACCCTTCGAACGCCGACCCCGCGTACCGGCGGAACCGCATCCGACAGGAGCTCGTGCCGCTGCTCGCCGACGTCGCGGGCCGGGACGTCGTCGCCGTGATCGCCCGCCAGGCCGAGCTCCTCGCCGACGACGTCGCGCTGCTGGACGAGCTCGCCGCCGGCCTCGACGCGACGAGCGCGGCGGAGCTCACGAACGCCCCCGTCGCGCTGGCGCGCCGGGCGGTGCGGGGCTGGCTGAAGGAACAGTCGAGCCCGCCCTACCCGCCGGACGCCGCCACCGTCGAGCGCATCCTCGCCGTCGCGCACGGCGACGCGATGGCGTGCGAGGTCGCCGGGGGCCGCCGGCTCCGCCGGAGCCACGGGCACCTCATCCTCGACGCGTAGCCGACGCCGCGCCGGCGCGCCGCCGACACGTCGCTTGTCTGCCCGCGGCCATTCCAGCGGGGGATCGTCACCCGGTAGGGTCATGGCCGTGACCAAGCGCGACGAGAACGGACCCCAAGCCAAAGACGACCCGCTCGCCGGACTGAGCCTCGGGCGGGTGCTCATCACCGAGGACGAGATCACGCGCCGCGTCGCCGAGCTCGGCGAGATGATCACCCAGGACTACGCTGGCCGGCCCCCGCTCCTCATCGGCGTTTTGAAGGGGGCGTTCGTTTTCATGGCCGACCTCTCCCGGGCGATCCACCTGCCCGTCGAGATGGACTTCATGGCCGTCTCGTCCTACGGCACCGCGACGAAAACGAGCGGGATCGTGCGGATCGTGAAGGACCTCGACGTCGATCTCGTCGACCGGCACGTGCTCATCGTCGAGGACATCGTCGACAGCGGGCTGACGTTGTCGTACCTCCGCAAGGGCCTCGCGGCGCAGAACCCGGCGAGCCTCGAGATCTGCGCGTTGCTGCTGAAGACCGACCAGCAGAGGGTCGACCTGAAGATTCCGTACGTCGGCTTCGAGATCCCCCCCGACTTCGTCGTCGGCTACGGGCTCGACGTCGCCGAGGTGTACCGGAACCTGCCCGACATTCGGGTCATGGACGGCGCGACGTCGTGACCCCCGGAGGGGGGCCGCCCGCGAAGGGCGTCGACCTCGAGCGCGCGGCCAAGGCGGTGCGCGAGCTCCTCGCCGCGGTCGGCGAGGACCCTGACCGGGCCGGGTTGGAGGGCACGCCGACCCGGGTCGCCGAGATGTACGCCGAGCTCCTCGAGGGCATGGTGAACCCGGCCGAGGCCCAGCTCGCCGTCACGTTCTCGGCGAATCACGACGAGATGGTGATGGTGAAGGACATCCCGTTCGCCTCGCTCTGCGAGCACCATCTCCTCCCGTTCATCGGGGTCGCCCACGTCGCGTACATCCCCGACCCCGAAGGCACGATCATCGGGCTCTCGAAACTCGCGCGTCTCGTCGACCACCACGCGCACAGGCTCCAGATCCAGGAGCGGTTGACGACGGAGATCGCCGACACGATGGAGCGGATGCTCCAGCCGCGGGGCACGCTCGTCGTGCTCGAGGCGGAGCACCTCTGCATGACGATCCGCGGGGTTCGCAAACCGGGCGCCCGCACGGTCACCTCGGCGGTCCGGGGGCTTTTCCGCCGGGACGCCTCGACCCGGGCGGAGGCGATGGCGTTCGTGCGCGCCAAGTCCTGACTGGCGCGTCGGGCCTGCTCAATCGGCAGAACTCGGGAGCCAGACCCCGCCGGACCGGTAGTCTTGCGGCGTGAGGCCGCTTGTCATGGGCGTTCTGAACGTGACGCCCGACTCCTTTTTCGACGGTGGTCGTTACTTCGACCACGCGGCGGCGATCGCCCACGGCGAGGAGATGATCGCCCAGGGTGCCGACCTGATCGACGTGGGCGGAGAGTCGACGCGACCCGGGGCCGACCCCGTTCCCGAGGATGAGGAGCTCCGACGGGTCCTCCCGGTCGTGGAGGCGCTCGCCCCCCGCGCGCGGATCTCGATCGACACGATGAAACCGGCCGTCGCCGCGGCGGCGTGCCGGCTGGGGGCGACCCTGGTCAACGACGTGGCGAACCACTCGGCCCGGGCCGCCGCCGAGGCGGGGGCCGGCCTCGTCGTCGTGCACATGCGCGGGACGCCGAAGGTCATGCAGCAAGACCCGCGCTACGACGACGTCGTCGCCGAGGTCTTCGCGGCGCTCGGGTCGGCCGCCGCCACGGCGCGCGAAGCCGGTGTCAGCGAGGTATACGTCGATCCCGGCATCGGGTTCGGCAAGACGGTCGAGCACAACCTGCAACTGCTGCGCGCCCTGCCGGAACTCGTCGCCCGGGGCACCCCGGTGCTCGTCGGCACGAGCCGGAAGTCGTTCCTCGGCCGGCTCGCCGCCCCGCCGGGAGCGGAGCCGCTTCCGGCGGGAGACCGCCTGGAGGGCTCGCTCGCGACGGCGGTCTGGGCGATGGCGGCGGGCGCGGCGATCGTCCGGGTGCACGACGTCGCCGAGACGGTCCAGGCGGCCCGTCTCGTCGGCGGGGACGAACCGGATCACGTCGGTGCGCCGCGTCGGACGGCCGCGGGGGTGGGCCGATGAGGGGCCGGTGGTTGGCCGGGATCGTCCCGCGCAACTTCGCCTGGATCATCAAGGGCCACCTCGCGCTCAGCGAGCGGCCCGGCGGGAGCGCGCCCGACCACCGGCGCGTGCGGCGCCAGGAGGAGATCCTCTGGCTCCGGGCTCAGGGTTTCACGCGGGTCGTCTCGCTGCTGTCGTCGACGCACAACCTGCACGCCTACGAGGAGCTGGGGCTCGAGTATTCCCATGTGCCGATGGGGGTCCACGCCGACATCCCGACCGTGCTCGGCGAGCTCTACCCGCAGCTCCTCGGCTGGCTGCACGCCGGGGACCGGATCCTCGTCCACCAGGACGAGCTCGGCGACCGGGTCGCCGGTGTCTTCGCCGGGTTCCTCTGGTGGAGCGGCATGATCCCCGAGCCGCCCCTCGCGATCTCGGCGATCGAGCACCTGCTCCGCCGTCAGCTTGGCGCCGCCGGGCGCACGATCGCCACGCTCGCGCAGGAGGTCCCGCTTCCGCCCGAGGAGGACCGCCGGCACCCGGCGCCGCCTCCCGAGGAGACCGTCGTTGTGCTGCGGCCCGAGGTGGTCGAGACCGCCACCCCCGCCCCCGCCGAGCGGGCGCGTCCGGCGACCCCGGAGCGGGCGGCCCCCGGGGAGGCCGTCGCCGCGCCGGCGGCGGTCGCCGACATCTCCTCCCGACGGCGGGCCGCGCGTCCGCGACGCACGGCGTCCGTGACCGCCCGGGCGCCGGCCGCCGAGCGGCCCAAGCCGACGCGAGCGGCGCCATCGCGCGCGACCACGCCCCCCAAGGCCGCGAAGGCGCGCAAGTCCGCGCCGCCGCCCGTACCGAGAAAAGCGAAGAAGACCGCCGGGAAGACCGCCGTGAAGGCGCGCAGGGCCCCGGCGCGCCCCGCGCCGCCGGCGAAGGCGGTGGCGCGCAAGACCGCCGTGAAGCCCGTCCGGGCAGGTTCGCGTCAGCCCGCCGCGAAGGCGAGGGTGTCGTCGGGGAAGGTCACGCGGGCGGCGAAGACGGTCCGCGGCGCGGCCTCCGGATCCGTGCCGGCGCGCCGCCGGATCCGCGCGCGATGAGTGACGTGATCGAGGTGCGCGGCCTCACGGTCCTCGGCACCCACGGGGCGCTCGCCACGGAGCAGGACCGCCCGCAACCGTTCGAGATCGAGCTCCTCATCGAGACGCCGTTCGCCCCGGCGGCGGCGTCCGACGACCTCGACCGGGCGGTCGACTACTCGAAGGTCGTGGAAACGGTGCGGGAGCTGGTCGCCGCGTCGCACTTCCAGCTCCTCGAGACGCTGGCCGACGCCGTGGCGTCGGCGGTGCTCGCCGACCGGCGCGTCGACGCGGTCACGGTCACCGTCCGCAAGCTGCGGCCGCCGATCGCCGACGTCGAGACCGTCGGCGTGCGGGTCGTGCGGCGCCGGGGCGAGACGATGACGCGGGCCGACTGAGGGCGACGGAAGCCGACGTGGAGGCGTACTTGGGGATCGGATCGAACCTCGGCGACCGGTGGGCGCACCTGCGTTCCGCGATCGCGGGCCTCGCCGAACTGGACGCCGACGTCGCCGTCTCACCCGTCTACGAGACGGCGCCCGTCGGCGGGCCGGACGGCCAGGGTCCGTACCTCAACTGCGTGGCGCGCATCGACACGTCGCTTGAGCCGCGGGAGCTGCTCGGCGTGGCGCAGGGGCTCGAGAACCGCGCCGGCCGGGTCCGTCTCGAACGCTGGGGTCCGCGCCCGCTCGACGTCGACATCCTCTTGTTCGAAGGATTCGCGAGCGACGACCCGGACCTCGCGGTGCCCCATCCGAGGATGTACGAACGGGCCTTCGTCCTCGCGCCCCTCGAGGACCTCGACGCTTCGCTCGTCCCGGAGGACTGGCATGCCCGCGTCGTCGTCGAACCGGACAGCCTGCGCCGGGTTGGCGAGCTGCTCGGCCCGTTCGCCGCAGCGGGGGACCCACGCTCCGCCGGCGGCGGCGAGCAGAGGCGCGGGCGTTGACGATGAGCGCCGAGGCGGCCGACTGCGAACTCATCGAGTCGATCGGGGATCTCGACCGCCGGCTCGGCAGCCACCGTCGCCAGGGATCGTCGATCGGGTTCGTTCCGACCCTCGGCGGGCTGCACGGCGGCCACCGCTCCTTGATCGAGGCGGCGCGGGGCTCCTGCGACGTCGTCGTCGTCTCGGTGTTCCTCAACCCGACCCAGTTCGAGGACCCGGCCGACCTCGCCCGGTACCCGCGCGACCTCGCGACCGATCGCGCGCTCGCCGCGGGCGCCGGTGCCGATGTCGTGTTCGCGCCGACGGTCGAGGAGATGTACCCCGCGGGCATCCCGGAGGTGACCGTCGACCCCGGCGCGCTCGGCGCGGTGTTCGAGGGGACGGCGCGGCCCGGTCACTTCCGCGGCGTCGCCACGGTCGTGGCGAAGCTGCTGGCGATCGTCGCGCCCGCGTCCGCCTACTTCGGCGAGAAGGACTACCAGCAGCTCGTCGTCGTCCGGCAGCTCGTGGCCGACCTGTCGCTGCCGGTCGGCGTCGTGGCCTGCCCGACGGTGCGAGAACCGGACGGCCTGGCGGTGTCGAGCCGAAACGCCTTCCTGTCGACCGCCGAACGTCGGGCGGCGATCGTGCTGTATCGGGCGCTGCGCGCCGGGGAGGACGCGGTGACGGCGGGAGCGACGGACGCCGCCGGGGTCGAGTCGACGATGCGCTCGATGGTCGGCACGGAGCCGACGGTGGTCCTTGACTACGCGCGCGTCGTCGAGGACGGCCGCCTCGAGCCGGCGCAAACCGTCACCGGTAACGTCGCGCTCCTCATCGCGGCCCGGCTGGGGCGGGTCCGCCTGATCGACAACCTGCGGGTCGTGCGGTGAGCGACGTGGAGCGCCAGTCTTTCGACGCACTCGTCCTCGGGAGCGGCATCGCCGGGTGCACGACGGCGCTCGAGCTCGTCGAGCGGGGCGCGGGCCGCGTCGGGCTCATCACGAAAGGACGCCTCGACGAGTCGACGACGGCGTGGGCCCAGGGCGGCATCGCCGCGGCGCTCGTCGTCGCGGACGACTCCGTCGCGCTGCACGAGTCGGACACGTTGCGGGCCGGCGGTGGCCTCTCGGACCCCGACGCCGTGCGGGTGCTCGTGAGCGAGGGGCCCGTCGCGGTGCGGGCGTTGCTCGGGCGGGGGGCGGTGTTCGACCTCGACGACCGTCACGAGCTCGCCCGCGCCCGGGAGGGCGGTCACTCTGTCGCTCGTGTCGTTCACGCCGGCGGCATGGCGACCGGTGCCGAGGTGATCCGGGCGCTCACCGTCGCGCTCGCGACGAGCGGGGTCACGGTGAAAGAGCATCTTTTCGTCACCGATCTCGTCGTCGACGGGGGCCGGTGCGCGGGCGTGACCTGCCTCGACGAGGGATCGCGGCCGGTTCGGTTCGATGCCAACGCCGTCGTGCTGGCGACGGGCGGCGTCGGGTCGCTCTTCGAGGTGACGACGAACCCGGCCGAGACGACGGGTGACGGGATCGCGATCGCCCTGCGCGCCGGGGTTCCGGTCGCAGACCTCGAGTTCGTGCAGTTCCACCCGACGGCGCTCTGCGCCGGTCGGGAGCCGCGGCCACTGCTCTCCGAGGGCCTGCGCGGTTACGGCGCCCTGCTCGTCGACGGCAACGGCGAGCGATTCGTCGACGAGCTCGCCTCCCGCGACGTCGTCAGCCGCGCGATCGTCGCCCGGATGGAGCGCGACGGCACGAGGAACGTCTTCCTCGACGCCCGGAAGGTGCCGGACTTCGCGGACCGGTTTCCGACGATCGCGGCCATGCTCGCCGAGGCCGGGCTCGACGCGGCGCGGGACCTCCTGCCGGTCGCGCCCGCCGCGCACTACCTGTGCGGCGGCGTCGTCACGGACCTCGCGGGCCGGAGCGCGTTGCGCGGCCTGTTCGCCGTCGGGGAGGTCGCCTGCACCGGCGCCCAGGGTGCGAACCGGCTGGCGTCGAACTCGTTGCTCGAGGGGCTCGTCTTCGCCGCCCGCGCCGCGCGGGCGATCACCGTTGGATCGACCGACCCGCAGCCCGAGGGTGCACTCGCCGGTGTCCTCGCTCCCGGGCGCGCCGCCATCCCTGTGCGCTTCATCGACGAAGGTGTGTTCGCGCCGGGCGACCGCGCCGAGGAGACGGCGCCGGTCGGTGGTCTCGAGGCGGCGCGGGCCGCGCTCCGCGAGGCGATGAGCGCCCGGGCCGGGGTCATCCGCGATCCCGACGGCCTCGAATCGCTCGCCCCGACCCTGCGCCGCACGGCGGCTGCCGCGGCCAAAGAGACCGGGATCGCCGGGGGCGAGCTGCGGAACCTCGCTGACGTGGGGTCAGCGCTCGCCGCCGCGGCGCTGTTCCGGCGGGAGACCCGGGGCGTCCACACCCGCGTGGACGCCCCCGAGCGCGATGATGCGCACTTCCGGGTGCGCGTGGCGGTGAAGGCGGATGATGCGCGATGACGATGTTCGATGACGTCTACCCGCCGATCGACGAGGTCCGCCGGGCGGTCACGCTCGCGCTCGCCGAGGACATCGGCCCGATCGGAGACCTCACCGGATCGCTCGTGCCGGCCGACGCGGTCGCCCACGCGGCCTTCGTCGCGCGTCGGCCGGGCGTCATCGCCGGGACGAGCTGCGTGCGGGAGACCTGCCAGCAGCTCGACGCCGGCCTGGAGCTGGCGGTGTTGGCCGAAGACAGCGGCGTCGTCGAAGCAGGTACCGTCGTCGCCCGCGTCGTCGGCCCGTTCCGATCCCTCCTCATCGCGGAAAGGACCGCCCTCAACTTCCTGTGCCATCTCTCCGGCGTCGCGACGCTCACCCGCCGTTACGTCGAGGCGGCCGCCGCCGCCAACCACGCCGCGAGGGTGCGCGACACGCGCAAGACGACCCCGGGGCTGCGCGCCCTCGAAAAGGCCGCGGTGCGCGCCGGTGGGGGGATCAACCACCGGGCCTCGCTCTCGGGTGGCGTCCTCGTGAAGGACAACCACCTCGCCGGGGTGTCGCTGTCGGACGCCGTCGTCCTGGCGATCGAGCGCTGGCCCGGCCGGTTCATCGAGGTCGAGTGCGACAACCTCGAACAGGTCAGCCTCGCCGTCGAGGCCGGGGCGGCCGGCGTGATGTGCGACAACATGTCTCCCGACGACGTGCGCGCCGCCGTCGAGATCGTGCAGGCCCACCCGAGGGGTCGCGCCGGCGCGGTGCTCGTCGAGGCGTCGGGAGGGATCACGCTCGAGAACATCGCCGCCTACGCTCGCGCGGGGGCCAACCTCATCTCCGTCGGGGCGATCACGCATTCGGCCCCGATCCTCGACATCGGCCTCGACAACGAGGATTGAGAGGCGCCGACGTGACCCGGGGAGGACACGGAGCCGAGGTCCTCCGTCGCGATCGGGTAGACCGTTAGGCGATGCTCCTCGCCATCGACGTCGGCAACACCCAGACGGTCATCGGAGTCTTCGAGGATTCCGCGCCCGGGCACCACGAGGACCGGTTGCCCGGGGAACTCCCGGGCCTCACCCACAGCTGGCGGATCTCGACGGTCGGCGGGCGCACGGCGGACGAACACGCTGTCATCGTGCGGCAGTTGCTCACGACGGCAGGGATCGCGCTGGGCGCGTCCCGCGAGGCGTTGCCCGCCGGCGACCGTCCGGCGGCAGCGATCGACGGCGTCGTCGTGTCGTCGTCGGTCCCCTCGGTGACCGCGGCGCTGCGCCAGATGGTCGCCGACCGGTTCGCCCTGCCGCTCGTCGTCGTCGAGCCCGGGATCCGCACCGGCATGCCGGTCCTCTACGACAACCCCAAGGAGGTCGGGGCCGACCGCATCGTCAACGCCGTCGGCGCGATCGACCTGTTCGGCGGGCCCGCCGTCGTCGTCGATTTCGGGACGGCGACGACGTTCGACGTCATCAGCAGCGCCGACGAGTACCTCGGCGGCGCGATCGCCCCCGGTCTCGAGATCTCGATGGACGCGCTGTTCGCGCACGCCGCGGCCCTCCGGCGCGTCGAGCTTGTCGCGCCGCCGAGCGTCGTCGGACGCTCGACCGTCGAGTCGATGCAGTCGGGCGCCGTCTTTGGGCACGCCGCGCTGGTCGACGGGATCTGCCGCCGCATCCTCGTCGAGCTCGGCCCGGCGACGGTCATCGCCACCGGCGGGCTCTGCAGCGTCGTCGCCCCGCACAGCGAGGTCATCACGTACGTCGAACCCTGGCTCACGCTCCACGGCCTGCGGATCCTCTACGCGCGCAACCTCCCGCCCGAGGGGCACGTCGCGCCGTGAGCCCCGGCGAGACGCCGGACGTCCCGTACCGGTTGGCGGGGACGGCACGGGCCGCCGAGGTCGTCGCCGCCCACGGGGATCTCGCCCCGGGGGAGTCGGCGCACGTCACCGTCACGGTCGCGGGCCGGATCATGCTCTTCCGGCCCCAGGGCGGTGCCGCCTTCGCCGACCTGCGCGACTGGACAGGATCGATCCAGCTCTTCGCCGACGAGGTCGCGACGTCGCGCTTCGACGAGTTCGTGCGGCTTGGCCTCGGCGACTGGATCGGCGCGACGGGCGAGGTCGTGCGGACGCGGCGCGGCGAGCTCTCCGTGAGGGTCGCCGAGTGGTGCCTGCTCGCCGAGAACCGGCGGGGTTTTGGCGACAAGTGGCGCGGCGTCCACGACGTCGAGACGCGCTACCGCCAACGCGAGGTCGACCTCTGGGCGAACGAGGGTGTGCGCGAGACGTTCCTTTTGCGTTCGCGCGTCGTGCGGGCGATCCGGCAGAACCTCGACGGGCGGGGGTTCGTCGAGGTCGAGACGCCCATCCTCCAGGCCGTCGCCGGCGGGGCGAACGCGAGGCCGTTCACTACGCACTTCAACTCGCTCCACGCCGACTTCATCCTGCGGATCGCGAGCGAGCTCTACCTGAAGCGGCTCGTCATCGGCGGGTTCGAGCGGGTCTACGAGATCGGCAAGGACTTCCGCAACGAGGGCCTGTCGCCGACCCACAACCCCGAGTTCACCGTGCTCGAGGCCTACCAGGCCTACGCCGACGCCTCCGACATGACGGGGCTCGTCGAGGACCTCGTCCACGCCGCGGCGGTCGCGGCCCGGGGCACGGGCGTCTTCAGCCACCAGGGGCGTGCGCTCGACCTCACGCCCCCGTGGCGCACGCTCACGATCGAGGAGGCGATCCGCGAGGTGACCGGCCTCGACTGCCGGCTCGCCGACGGGCTCGCGACGCTCCGCCGGCGCGCCGCGGAGCTCGGCGTGGCGGTCGAGGACCGCTGGGGGCCGGGCAAGGTGCAATCCGAGATCTACGAGCACACGACGGAGCACGAGCTGTGGGACCCGGTCCACGTCGTCGACCATCCGGTCGAGGTCTCACCGCTCACCCGGCGGCACCGGACGAAGCCCGACGTGGCCGAGCGGGCGACGTCGGTGGTCGGCGGTCGGGAGATCGCCGAGAACTACAGCGAGCTCGTCGACCCCGTCGACCAGCGGGCGCGGTTCGTCGCCCAGGCGGCGGAACGGGCGGCCGGTGACGACGAGGCGATGGTCGTCGACGAGGACTTCCTGCGGGCGCTCGAGCACGGGATGCCGCCGACGGGCGGGATCGGCGTCGGGATCGACCGCCTCGTCATGCTGCTCGCCGACAAGGTGAACATCAAAGAGGTGATGCTCTTCCCAGCCCTGCGCCCGGAGGCCGGGGGTGTCGAGGGAGACGGGACCGAGGGCCCCGTCTAGCTCGCCAGCGCCCGCATCGAGCGGTCGAGGTCGTCGACGAGCCGCACGCCGAGCCCGCGCAGCGACCGCGCCACGACGCCGTCGCCGAGGCGCCGGGCGATCTCCCCCGCCTCGAGGGCGTAGCGGCGGGCGACGTCCTGGGACTCGGCGGTCCCGTCCGACTCGGCGACGAGCGCCCGGGCGAGCTCGACGTCGTCGTGGCCGAGCGGCCGGCCGAGCAGGCGGCGCAGCTCGGGGCCGACGCGCCGGTCGACGAGGGCGCGTTGGACGGGGAGCGTGTAGATCCCCTCGGCGAGGTCCTGGCCGGGCGGTTTCCCGGACTCCTCCTCCGTGGCGACGATGTCGAGGATGTCGTCGCGGATCTGGAAGACGAAGCCGAGCTTCTCGCCGAAAGCGGTGAGGGCCGCGGTGTCTGGTCCGTCGAGGTCGGCGGTGAGGGCGCCGATGCGGCAGGACGTCCCCATCAGGGCGCCGGTCTTGTCGGCGATCGCCGCGAGGTAGTCCTCGACGCTGCGGTCGATCCGGTAGACGGAGCGGGCCTCGGCGATCTGGCCCTGGCAGAGGCGGGCGAGCGTCGTGGCGAGCGTCCCGGCGATCTCCGTGCCGAGCGAGGCGGCGATCTCGGCGGAGCGGGCGAGCAGGAAGTCGCCGACGACGACGGCGAGCAGGTTGCCCCAGCGGCCGTTCACGCTGACGACGTTGCGCCGCCGGTCCGCCTCGTCCATCACGTCGTCGTGGTAGAGCGAGGCGAGGTGGACGAGCTCGACGGCGACGCCTCCGAGGAGCGTCTCCTCGGTCACCTTTCCGCCGCGGAGTTCGGCCGAGACGAGCGTCAGCGTCGGGCGCAGGCGCTTGCCCCCCGCCCCGATGAGGTGGGTGGCGATCTCGTCGACGAAAGGTTCCCCCGAAAGGACGGCTCCGCGCAGGATCTCCTCGAGACGGGTGAGATCGGACGCGGCGACAGGCAGCGCGAAGGGGTCCGGGGGGTTCATCAGACCAGCACGATACGCCACCACCGTGCGTCGATGGCAACGAGGCCGTCTTGTCGGCCGATTCGCCGCCAACCGGGGCGGGCCCGCGCGAACGCGGTCGGCGGGGGTCCTCCCGATAGACTGCAGCCAGCATCAGCTGCACAAGGGAGCGAGATTTGTTCGAGCGGTTCACCGACCGGGCACGACGGGTGCTGGTACTGGCCCAGGAGGAGGCGCGCCTCCTCAACCACAGCTTCATCGGGACCGAACACATCCTGCTCGGCCTCATCCACGAGGGCGAGGGCCTCGCCGCGAAGGCGCTCGAGTCCCTCGGGATCTCGCTCGAGGCGGTGCGCGAGAAGGTCGAGGAGACGATCGGGCCCGCCGGCACGGCGCCGACTGGCTCGCCGCCTTTCACCCCGCGGGCGAAGAAGGTCCTCGAGCTGTCGCTGCGCGAGGCGCTCCAGCTCGGTCACAACTACATCGGCACCGAGCACATGCTGCTCGGGCTCGTGCGCGAGGGCGAGGGCGTCGCCGCGCAGGTCCTCCAGAGCCTCGGCGCCGACCTGCCCCGGGTCCGCCAGCAGGTCATCCAGCTGCTCTCCGGCTACCAGGGCCGGGAGACCGTCGGCGCGACGGCCGGGGCACCGGGGGCCGAGCAGAACCCGGGCAGCTCGCCCGTCCTCGACCAGTTCGGGCGGAACCTCACCCAGCTCGCCCGGGAGCACAAGCTCGACCCGGTGATCGGGCGCGAGCGCGAGATGGAGCGCGTCCTGCAGGTGCTCTCGCGGCGCACGAAGAACAACCCGGTGCTCATCGGCGAGCCCGGTGTCGGCAAGACCGCCATCGTCGAGGGGCTCTCGCAGAAGATCGTCGCCAACGATGTGCCCGAGACCCTGAAGGGCAAGCAGCTCTACACGCTCGACCTCGGCGCGCTCGTCGCCGGCAGCCGCTACCGGGGCGACTTCGAGGAGCGCCTGAAGAAGGTGCTGAAAGAGATCCGCACCCGGGGCGACACGATCCTTTTCATCGACGAGCTGCACACGCTCGTCGGAGCCGGCGCGGCCGAGGGCGCGATCGACGCCGCCTCGATCCTGAAGCCGATGCTCGCCCGGGGCGAGCTGCAGACGATCGGGGCGACGACGCTCGACGAGTTCCGCAAGCACCTCGAGAAGGACGCCGCCCTCGAGCGGCGCTTCCAGCCGATCAAGGTCGAGGAGCCGACGCTCGCCCAGACGATCGAGATCCTGAAGGGCCTGCGCGAGCGCTACGAGCAGCACCATCACGTGACGATCACGGATCAGGCGCTCGTCGCCGCGGCGAATCTCGCCGACCGGTACATCTCCGACCGTTACCTGCCGGACAAGGCGATCGACTTGATCGACGAGGCGGGAAGCCGGTTGCGTATCCGCCGGATGACGACACCACCGGAGTACAACCAGGTCGAGGCCGAGATCGCGAAGATCCGCGAAGAAAAGACCGCCGCGCTCGCCCGCAACAACCTCGAGCTCGTCGAGAAGCTCGCCGAGCAGGAGCGTACGAAGCTCGAGCGCAAGACCGCCCTGGAGAGCAAGTGGCGCGCCGAGGGGGTCGAACTGTTCGACGTCGTCGACGAGGACGTCATCGCCGAGGTGCTGGCGAACTGGACGGGGATCCCCGTCTACAAGCTCACCGAGGAGGAGACGGCGAAGCTTTTGCGGATGGAGGACGAGCTTCACAAGCGGATCATCGGCCAGGACGACGCCATCAATGCGCTCTCCCGGGCGATCCGGCGCACCCGGGCCGGCCTGAAGGACCCGAAGCGGCCGTCAGGATCGTTCATCTTCCTCGGCCCGACCGGGGTCGGCAAGACCGAACTCGCCAAGGCGCTCGCCGAGCTGCTCTTCGGCGACGAGGACTCGCTCATCCAGCTCGACATGAGCGAGTACATGGAGAAGCACACCGTCAGCCGGCTCGTCGGCTCGCCGCCGGGCTACGTCGGCTACGAGGAGGGCGGCCAGCTGACGGAGGCCGTCCGCCGCAAGCCGTTCGCCGTCGTGCTCTTCGACGAGATCGAGAAGGCCCACCCGGACGTGTTCAACACGCTCCTGCAGATCCTCGAGGACGGCCGGCTCACCGACGCCCAGGGCCGCATGGTGGACTTCAAGAACACCGTGCTCATCATGACCTCGAACCTCGGCACGGCCGACCTGCGCAAGACCCAGGTCGGGTTCTCGCGTTCGTCGCAGGCCGTGACGTACGAGCGGATGAAGACGAAGGTCCAGGACGCGCTGAAGCAGCACTTCCGGCCCGAGTTCCTGAACCGGATCGACGAGGTTATCGTCTTCCACGAGCTCGTGATGGAGGAGGTCGTCCAGATCGTCGACCTCATGATCCGGCGCCTGGCCGATCAGCTCGACAGCCAGGGCATCGGGATCGAGCTCACCCGGGCCGCCAAGGAGCTCGTCGCCGGGCACGGCTACGAGCCGAACCTCGGTGCACGCCCTCTCCGGCGGGCGATCCAGCAGCTCATCGAGGACCCGCTGTCAGAGAAGATCCTCTGGAAGGAGTTCCGGGTCGGCGAGACGATCATCGTCGACGCCGAAGACGGCGTGATCTCCTTCAAGGCCGTTGACGGCATCGCACCGCCGCCCGTCGAGCTCGCCGGCACCGCCGCCGACTCCTAACTCGCCCGCAATTCACGGGATATTCCACAGCGTCGTCGCGTCGCCACGTTGCGCGCGCCGCCCCCGACAGTTCACGCGAAAGTCGCAGTCCGGATGCAGCTTGCGGGAATGCCGGTCGCCCGCGCGACGTTGCACAATCCCGACGGAGTTCGAGGAGGAGAGGCGTGCCGGATTCGGGCGGCTGGGACCGAACGATCACCGAGGAAACAGGGCGGACGGTGGTCGGGTCGGTGCCCGGTTTGAAGGCGCTCCGTCGCTCCTCTCTCACAGCTCTGGCGCGAGAAGCCACCGTGAGCAACAGAACCCGTTGATGTGCCAGAGGGTTCGGAGGGGCTGCGCGATTTTCGCGCCGAAGAGGAGCCCCTTCGGACCCTGTCTGGTACGGGGGCCGGCCCGCGCGGCCGTAGGGACGCGTCGAAGCGGGCACCCCGACCTTCGGAGTCGCCGCCCACGCGGTCCGGGACGGCAGGCGGGGACCGCTCCGGGCGGCTGGGCCAGGGACCATCCCGGCTCCACGGGCGACGGACGGCGGCGCGCCCGGCCTCGCCGTCACGCCACCTGTGCCCCGTCCCCGGACCGGTAAACTAGGGACACGTCGCGGCCGCAGGCGGAGTCGGAACCAATCCGGTTTCCGCTGATCCGGTATCTGTGGCGCAACAGACCTTCCTGGAACGTGAGGAGTCGCGAGTGTTCGACGTCGGCGACAAGGTGGTCTACCCCCACCACGGAGCGGCGGTGGTCGAGAGACGCGAGATGCGTGAGGCGTTCGGCGAGAAGCGCGAGTACCTCGTGCTCCGCCTCGCCTACGGCGACCTCACGCTGATGGTCCCCTCGGACAACACCGAGGAGGTCGGGCTGCGCGAGGTGATCAACGACGAGGAGGTCGAGGAGGTCTTCGCCGTCCTTCGCAAGAAGGAGGCGCGGATGCCGACGAACTGGTCCCGTCGCTACAAGAACCACGTCGAGAAGCTGAAGTCCGGTGACATCTACCAGGTCGCCGAGGTCGTGCGGAACCTGTCGATCCGCGACAAGGACAAGGGCCTGTCCGCCGGGGAGAAACGCATGTTGAACCGCGCCCGGCAGATCCTCGTGTCGGAGCTGACGTTCGCCATCGGGGTGAGTGAGGCCGAGGCGGAGGAGCGGCTCAACGCCGCGCTCCCCTAACCCGGGAACCGCGGGCCCGACGGTGGCGGACGGCGTCTGGGCGATCGTCGTCGCCGGCGGTGAGGGCCGCCGGTTCGGCGGCCCGAAGCAGTTCGAGGAGACGGCGGGGCGTCGCATCGTCGAGTGGGCGGTCGACGCGGCACGTGCCTCGTCCGACGGCGTCGTCCTCGTCGTGCCCCGCGAGTTCGTCGCCGATCCGTCATGCCACGCCGGGTGTTCCCTCGTCGTCGCCGGCGGCACGACGCGGGCGGCCTCGGTTCGCGCCGGGCTCGCGCTGGTGCCGGACACGGCCGAGATCGTGATCGTGCACGACGCGGCGCGCCCGGCCGCGTCGGCGGAGCTGTTCGGCTCGGTCGTCGCCGCGGTCCGCGCCGGGTCGGACGCGGCGATCCCGTGCCTCCCGGTCGCCGACACGCTGAAACGGGTGCGCGACGGACGGGTGGTCGAGACGGTCGACCGCGCGGGGCTCGCCGTCGTCCAGACGCCGCAGGCGTTCCGGGCCGGCGTGTTGCGTCGCGCCCACGCGGGGGCGCCGGAGGCGACCGACGACGCCGCGCTCGTCGAGGCGATCGGCGGCTCGGTGGCCGTCGTCCCCGGCGAGGTGCGCAACCGCAAGATCACCGACGCCACCGACCTCGCGCTCGTCGGCGCCTTCCTCGCCGACTCCGCCGTCCGGGAGACGGGGACCGCGTGAGCGAGCTCCGGGTCGGCCTCGGCGTCGACCTCCACCGCTTCGTCGAGGAGGGGACCGCCGGCGCGCGTCCGCTCGTCCTCGGGGGCGCGACGATCGCCGGAGGTCGGCCGCTCGTCGGCCACAGCGACGCCGACGCCGTCGCCCACGCCGTCACCGACGCCGTCCTTGGCGCTGCCGGGCTCGGAGACATGGGGAGCCACTTCCCGGACACCGACCCCGCCTGGCGCGACGCCGACAGCCTCGGGCTCCTCGCCGCGGCGGTCGCCAAGGCCGCCGGACAGGGCTGGCGGTTCGTGAACGCCGACTGCACGCTCGTCGCCGAGCGCCCCCGGGTCGCGGAGGTCCGCGACGAGATGGTGGCGCGGCTCTCCGCCGCCGCGGGCGGCCCGGTGCACGTCAAGGCGACCAGACCGGAGGGACTCGGGAGCCTCGGCCGCGTCGAGGGGGTCGCGTGCCTCGCCGTCGCGCTCCTCGAGCGCTAGGCGGGGCGCCGGGGGACCGGCGCCGCGCGGATGATCGCGAGGACGGCGGCCTCGGGGGCGAGCACGTCGAGGGCCGCCGCGCGGTGCGCGAGCTCCTCGCCGCCGGCCGGCGGTCCGTCGCCGAGGTTGTCGTCGCCGAGGGCCAGGATCCCTCGGCGCTGCTCGACGAGGTGGTCACCCTCGCGGCGGCGGCCCGGGTGCCGGTGCGGATGACGACCGCATTCGAGCTGCGTGCCACCGCCCGCACCGAGGCCCCCCAGGGTGTCGTTGCCCGGGCCGCGCCCGTCGAGGCGGTCGGGCTCGACGAGCTGGTCGTCGCCAATCCCGACCACGGCCCGGCCCGGACGCCCGTGGGCGGTGTGCCGTTCATCGTCGTCGTCGCCGAGGTGACCGATCCGCACAATCTCGGCGCGATCCTGCGCAGCGCCCTCGGCGCGGGCGTGACCGGTGTCGTGCTCACCCGCCACCGGACGGCGCACCTCACGCCGACGGCGATGAAAGCCGCGGCCGGGGCGGTCGAGCACCTGTCGATCGCTCTCGTGCCGGGGATCGGCCCGGCGCTCGAGACGCTGAGCTCCCGTGGCGTGTGGACCGTCGGACTCGACCCCGAGGGCGAGACGCCGCTCGACTCGCTCGAGATCGCGACGGAGCCGTTGGCGATGGTCGTCGGCGCGGAGGGGCGGGGGCTCGCGCCGCTCGTCAAGCGGCGCTGCGACGTCCGTTGCCGGATCCCGCTCTACGGGCCGGTCGGTTCGCTGAACGTCTCCGTCGCCACGGCGGTCGCGCTCTTCGGGATCGCCAGCCGTCGACACAAGGACGGATGAGTGGCGGGAGGGCCCCGAAACGATCCAGCGGTCGTGCTGGCGGTAGACCCGGAGCGTGATTTGACGGACTCCGAGGAAGGCTCGAGAAGCTCTTGAACCGGAAGAATGGTTCGCTACAGTCGGGTAGTACCCTCCCAGGCGGCTGGGCCGCGAGAGCCGCCCGAAAGGGTGGCTCTTCGCATGTCAGGTCACCAGGTGGCCGGCTTGAATATGGGTTTGTGCCCGACTTGTATCACCGGGTCGGGGAACTGTGAAGCGGCCAGCGCTGTAACGCTCACCTGTTTTGTGAAGTCGGCCTTCGCATTCAGCGACCGGCTTGGCTGACGCCGATGCGGATTCACGACACCCGCGCGCATTCCCAGCTCGTCGTGAGCGATGCGGATGGTTTCGCAAAAATCCGAGTCATCCGAGATGAGCACTTGTGCACCGCAGCGGCCGGCGAAGGCATCCCAGAGAAGATGGGATGCGAGATTCACGTCGGAGCCCTTCTCCTCGGTTCTGATGACTTCAACCGTCTTCGCGCCACACCGGCGCGGATTGGCGAGGGGCATCCTGGTCGTGTTGCTCAGGAAGTTGCCGTAGTGAATCCTCACCAAGGGGACGGTCGCGAGCGCGCGTAGGTATGTCTCTTGCCTTGCGGGGGCACCGGCGTCGGCCTTGCCTGAGACGTGGGCAGTGAAGTAGCGAATCAGAGTTACATCTTCGTGCGGGAGTGTGGCGCGACAAAGCGCCTAAAGGTCGAGCCACTTGAGGCTCGAGCCCTTGAGCGCGCCGTAATAAAGGTTGAAACCGTCGACGTAGACGATCGTTCCTGCAACCACGAGCGGCTACTACAGATGCCCTGTACAGGAACTGGGTACGTCAAGTAACGCGTCGCCCCGGCGGGCGGATCGCGGTTAGGAGCGTTCCTCGATCGGCACGTAATCGCGCCGCTTGGCCCCGGTGTAGAGCTGGCGCGGCCGGGCGATCCGTTCGCCGCCATCGAGCATCTCGGCCCAGTGGGCGACCCAGCCGGAGGTGCGGGCGAGGGCGAAGAGCACGGTGAACATGTCGGTCGGGAAGCCCATCGCCTCGTAGATGAACCCGGAGTAGAAGTCGACGTTCGGGTAGAGCCGCCGTGACGTGAAGTACTCGTCGGCGAGCGCCGTCTCCTCGAGTTTCAGAGCGACGTCGAGCAGCGGGTTCCTGCCGGCGATGCCCAAGACGTCGTAGGCGATCTTGCGGATGATCGTCGCCCGGGGGTCGTAGTGCTTGTAGACGCGGTGCCCGAAGCCCTGGATCCGGCCGTGCCCGTCCTTGATCGCCCTCACGAAGTCCGGGACGTTTTCGATCGACCCGATCTGGGACAGCATCTTCACGACCTGTTCGTTCGCGCCGCCGTGCCGCGGGCCGTAGAGGCCGGCGCAGGCCGCGGCGCACGCCGAGTACGGGTCGGCGTGCGCCGAGCCGACGACGCGCATCGCCGTCGTCGAGCAGTTCTGCTCGTGGTCGGCGTGCAGGAGGAACAGCACGTCGATCGCGTGGACGAGGACGGGGTCGACCTCGAAGTCGGGCTCGCCGGTGTGCCACATCATCGAGAGGAAGTTCTCGCAGAACGCCAGCTTCTCGTCCGGCGGGACGATCGACTTGCCGACCGAAACCCGGTGCACAGCGGCGGCGAGCGTCGGCATCTTCGCGATGAGGCGGATCAGCTGGAGGTAGCGGTTTGCCGGGTCGGCGACGTCCTTCGAGTCCGGGTAGAACGTCGAGAGGGCCGCGACCGCCGAGACGAGCATGCCCATCGGGTGGGCGCCGGGGTGGAAGCCGGCGACGAACCGCTCGACGAACTTCTCCTCGATCGTCTCGTGATGGGCGATCTCGGCACACCAGGCGGCGAGCTGGGCTGCGGTCGGCAGCTCCCCGTGGGTGAGCAGGTAGGCGACCTCGAGGTAGGAGGACCGCTCGGCGAGCTGCTCGATCGGGTAGCCGCGGTGCTCGAGGATGCCCGCGTCGCCGTCGACGTAGGTGATCGCGCTCTCGCAGAGCGCGGTCACCGAGAACGCCGGGTCGTAGAACCAGATCCCGGGGAGGAGTTTGGAGAACTCCGACGAGCTGATACCGCCGTCGACGATCGGGATCTCCATTGACCTCCCGGTCCGGTTGTCGGTGACGGTGACACTCTCAGCCACGGTGGCGGCCTCCTCGGGTCGACCTTGTGCCATCACCAGCGATCCTAGGGCGAAGATCCGAATCTTCCCCACTCGCGGGACGGGGCTTGCGGGCGTTCTTGCCGCCCGCTGCGGCTGACACGGCCAAGTTCCCGACGATGGCGATCTCCGCCGCAGGCGGTTCGTTTGCCGTGCCCGCCGGTCAGGTGCCGAGAGGATCCTCAGCCCGAGCGCGCCGGGCCGAGACACCGTGCCCGCCGGTCAGGTGCCGAGGGAGTACCGGTAGACGTTCGTCTCCCGGCGGGCGAAGCCGCACCTTTCGTAGAGGCGATTCGCGTCGTTGCGCGACGGCCTCGAGGTGAGGTCGACGGTCCGGCACCCGGCTGAGGAGGCGATCCCCACGGCCGCGTCGATGAGCCGGGTCGCGATCCCCTGTCCCCGGTGGCTGCGATCGACGACGACGTCCTCGATCCAGGCCCGCCGGCCGGACGGCACGGCGAACATCACGAGCGAGAGCGTGCCGACGATCGAGCCGTCGAGCCGGGCGACGAGCACCGTCGCGGCGTTCTGGGAGACGAGGTCCCGTAGTTCGGCGAGGTCGGGCGGGGGCGCCGACGAGAGGTCCGGGATCAACCGGGCGAGGGTGGCGGCGTCCCCCTCGGTCGGTTTGGTGAGGGTCTCGACGGTGATCCCGGTCGCTGGCATCGGCGTCGAGCGTACCGAACGGACCGGGTCTCCCCACGAAGAGCGCGATCCCGGACCGTTAGGCTGGGAGGCGACCCGGGGAGGTGGCGGTGGGTCGCGTCCGTCGACGGCGAGCGAGTCTTCACCCGTTCCGGTTCGTCGCGCGCCGCGGCGTCGCCGAGGCGGTCCGGGTCTCGGGTCGTCCGCGCCTTTCCCACCCGCACGTCGTCGTCGCCTTCGAGGGCTGGAACGACGCAGCCGACGCGGCGTCGTACGCGGTCACGAGCCTCGCCCGGGCCTGGCAGGCGGCGCCGTTTGCCGAGATCGACCCCGAGGAGTTCTTCGACTTCACCGAGGCGCGCCCCGAGCTCACCGTCCTCGAGGGGTTGGTGCGCGAGATCACCTGGCCGGCCACCGTCTTCTCGGTCGCCCCCGGGCCGGTCGACGTCGTCGTCGTGCGCGGACCGGAACCCCAGCTGCGCTGGCGCGCCTACTGCGAGGCCTTCGTCGAGCTCGTGGCCGCCCTGCGGGCCGGCAGGGTCATCTTGCTCGGTGCCTACCTCGCCGAGGTGACGCACTCGCGGCCGGTCCCGCTCGCCGCGACGGCGAGCGACGCCGCGGCGATCGGCGAGGTCGGCCTCGCCCTGTCGCGCTACGAGGGGCCGACCGGCATCGTCGGAGTGCTCGGCGCCGCGCTCGCCGAGGCGGGGATCCCGGCGGTCGCGATCTGGGCGAGCGTGCCCTGCTACTCGCTGCCGGTCTCAGCGAAGGCCGCGCTCGCGCTCGCCGAGGCGGCGTCCCGGATGGTCGGGCGTCCGGCGGACCTTCCCGGGCTCGCCCACGAGGCGCGCGAGTACGAGCGCCGGATGGACGAGCTCGTCGTCGAGGACGAGACGGTGGCCGCCTACGTCGCGCGGATCGCCAAGCACGAGGACCTCACCGCGCCGGGGCCATCCGTCGAGGGGCTGACCGAGGAGATCGAGCGCTACCTGCGCGACGAGCCGCGCTAGCGCCTGCGCCCCTCCCGGGTCTCCGACGTGCGACGATGGTTCATGGCCGTGCGCGAGGACTGCCGCCACTACGTCATGCAGACCGTGCGCGGGGGGGAACGGCTCGAGCACTGCAAGCTCGGCGTGAGCGATCTCGTCCCGTTCGCCTGTCCCGAGGGGTGCGTCTTTTTCGAGAAGCGGAGCACGTCGTCGGCCGGCTGGAGCGTGTCGCGGGAGGGTCGCGAGCCCCCGCCGAACCCCTAGTCGCCGGTCACGGCACGGGCCTGTCCGCCGGGTCGGCGCGCGGCCCCTCACCGAGCGCGGTGCGGCTGAGGTTGCCCGAGCGGAACCCCTCGAGGTCGAGGGTCACGTGGCGGTAGCCGGCCGAACGCACCGCGGCGACAACCGCCTCACGGGCCTCGAGCGCGCGGGCCAGCTCGTCGAGGCCGAGCTCGATCCGGGCCGTCTCGCCGTAGTGGCGGACGCGCAGCACCTGGAAGCCGAGCGCGTGCAGCGCCGACTCCGCCGCCTCGACGCGGCTCAGCACCCCGAGGGTGACGGGGGTGCCGTGGGGCACCCGTGAGGCGAGGCAGGCCGCGGCGGGCTTGTCCCAGGTGCGCAGGCCGAGATGACGGGAGAGCTCCCGCACGTCGTGCTTCGTGAGCTCCGCCTCGACGAGCGGGAAGACCGCGCCGCGCTCTGTCGCCGCCCGCTGTCCCGGTCGGTAGTCCGACAGGTCGTCGACGTTGACCCCGAGCGCGATGGTCGCGCCCTCGGTCCTCGCCGGGCCGGCGAGCACGTCCATGAGCTCCCGCTTGCAGTGGTAGCAGCGGTCGAGGTCGTTGCGGACGTAGGCCTCGTCGGCGAGCTCGTTCGTCTCGACGACGAGGTGGCGCAGTCCCCACTCGGCGGCGAGCGCCCGGCAATCGGCGAGCTCGTCGGCGGCGAGCGAGGCCGACGACGACGTGACGCAGAGGACCTTCTCGGGTCCGAGCGTCCGGTTCGCGACGTAGCCGAGGAGCGCCGAGTCGGCGCCGCCCGAGAAGGCGACGACGACGCGCCCGAGCCCGTCGAGGACGTGCTCGAGACGGCTGAGCCCGACGACGGGGGGCGTCACCGGAGGACCTTGGGTGGCTAGTCGCGACCGAGCGAGGCCATGAGCTCGGCGGGGGACTTGACGATGCCGGTGAGGAACGGGCCGAACTCGCCGTAGCGGGCCGAGGCCTCGTCGTAGCGCATCGCGTAGACGCAGGACTTGAGGTCGTCGAACGTGGTGGCGAACAGCGTCACGCCCCACTCCCAGTCGTCGATCCCGCTCGAGCCGGTGACGAGCTGGAGGACGCGTCCGCGGAATCCGCTGCCGACCTTGCCGTGGTTGATCATCATCCGCAGGCGCTCGTCGTAGTCGAGGCGGTACCAGTTGTCGTCGCCGTCGCGGCGGCGCGACATCGGGTAGAAGCAGAAGGCCGGCATCCCCTCGGGCGGGAGCTTCGGCCGCAGGCGCGCCTGTTTCATCTCGGGGGGCACGCGGCTGGCGTACTCGGACACCTCGGTGAGCGACACGTACGAGTACCGCGGCACGCACCCGGCGTAGCCGAGTTCGGTCTGGAGCTCGCGCAGCCGCCCGAACGACGGTCCGAGCGCCAAGACGCCGAGGTCGCCCTTGTGCCCGATGACCTCCACGGTCACGACCTCGTAGCCGTCCGCCTGGCAACCGGCGAGCGCGGACTCGACCGCCTCGATGTCGGCGCCGCTGGCGAGATCGCAGAAAAGGTGCAGGGCCGCCCATCCCGGGACGGGCTCCCCGTCGGGGTTCACCTCGGGTTGCTGGTCGGCACGGCGCGCGGCGGGCGGTGGCACGCGGCGAGTCTACGGCGCCCGGGAAAGTGGCCCTCTCGCGACGAACGGCACGGCCGCGGGTTGATTCCCACGGTCGTGCCGTCGAAGCGGTTTCTAGTAGTCGTCCATCGGAGGCGCGGCGGGCGCCGACTTCTCTTCGGGCTTGTCGACGACGACGGCCTCCGTCGTCAAGAAGAGCGCCGCGATCGAGGCGGCGTTCTGCAGCGCCGAGCGCGTCACCTTCGCGGCGTCGATGACCCCGGCGCTGAACAGGTTCTCGTACACCCCGGTCTCGGCGTTCAGCCCTTCGGCGACGTTTTTCAGGCTCCGGACCTTCTCGATCACGACACCGCCCTCGGCGCCGGCGTTCACCGCGATCTGCTTCATCGGCTCCTCGACGGCCCGGGCCACGATCCGAGCCCCGGTCGCCTCGTCCCCCTCGAGCTTCTCGGCGAGGTCGAGGATCGGCTGCTGGCACCGCAGGAGCGCCACCCCGCCACCGGGGACGACACCCTCCTCGATCGCGGCCTTCGTCGTCGAGACGGCATCCTCGATCCGGTGCTTCTTCTCCTTCAGCTCGACCTCGGTCGCCGCGCCGACCTTGATGACGGCGACGCCGCCGGAGAGCTTGGCGAGCCGCTCCTGCAGCTTCTCCCGGTCGTAGTCGGAGTCGGTGTTCTCGATCTCGGTCTTGATCTGGCTGATCCGCCCCTTGATCTCGGCCTCGCTGCCCGCGCCTTCGACGACGGTCGACTCGTCCTTCGTGACGACGACCTTGCGCGCCTGGCCGAGCAGGTCGAGGGTGACGTTCTCGAGCTTCAGCCCGACGTCCTCGGTGATGACCTGGGCGGCGGTGAGGATCGCCATGTCCTGGAGCATCGCCTTGCGCCGTTCGCCGAAGCCCGGGGCCTTGATGGCGACGCTCTTGAACGTGCCGCGGATCTTGTTCACGACAAGCGTGGCGAGCGCCTCGCCCTCGACGTCCTCGGCGATGATGGCGAGCGGCTTTCCGGTCTGCATGACCTTCTCGAGGACCGGGAGCATGTCGCGCACCGCGGAGATCTTGGACCCGCAGATGAGGATGTATGCGTCCTCGAGCACGGCTTCCATGCGGTCGGTGTCCGTGACGAAATACGGCGAGATGTAGCCCTTGTCGAACCGCATCCCCTCGACGAGGTCCATCTCCATGCCAAAGGTCTGGGACTCCTCGACGGTGATGACGCCGTCCTTGCCGACCTTGTCGATCGCCTCGGCGATCATCGACCCGATCTCGGCGTCGGCGGCGGAGATCCCCGCGACCTGGGCGATCTGGTCCTTCGAGTCGATGTCCTTCGCCACTTCCTTGAGGTGCCCGACGGCTGTTTCCACCGCGGCTTCGATGCCGCGCTTCAGGGACATCGGGTTCGCGCCCGCGGCGACATTGCGGAGCCCCTCGCGCACGAGCGCCCCGGCGAGCACCGTGGCGGTCGTCGTGCCGTCACCGGCGACGTCGTCGGTCTTCTTCGCGACCTCCTTGACGAGCTCGGCGCCGACCTTCTCGAAGGGGTCCTCGAGCTCGATCTCCTTGGCGATCGAGACGCCGTCGTTCGTGATCGTCGGCGCGCCCCACTTCTTTTCGAGGACGACGTTGCGACCCTTCGGCCCGAGCGTGACCTTCACGGCGTCGACCAGCTGGTTCATGCCCCGCTCGAGCGCACGCCTGGCATGCTCATCGAACTCGATCAACTTCGGCATCTGCGGTGTCCTCCCTTGGTCGCTCGGGTCCACCGAGCGTTAGCACTCTCATCTCTCGAGTGCTAATAGCAAACCACGCCGGCCGCGGGGACGCAACACGCCCTGGTGGGAGGGGCCGGCGCCGGAGATCATCCGCCGGAGATCGCCGGGACGACGGAGAGGGTCTGGTCCTCGCCGACGGGGGTGTCGAGCCCTTCGAGGAAGCGGATGTCCCGGTCGGCGAGGAAGATGTTCACGAAGCGGCGCAGCTGGCCGTCGGGGTCGACGATCCGTTCCTTAAGCCCCGGGTGGCGGTCCTCGAGGGCGTCGAGGGCGCCGCCGACGGTCGTCGCCGTGACGGCGATCTCGCGCTCGCCCCCGGTGAGGGGTCTCAGCTGGGCCGGGATGCGGACGACGACGCTCATTCTGGGTTCCTCCATCCGTTCTCGAGCGCCGTGAAGGCGTCGAGCGTCGGGGCGATGACCGCCGACGGGCCGACGGCGCCGTCGAAGGCTTCGACCGTCTTCAGCCCGGTCCCGGTGATGCAGGCGACGACGCGTTCGTCGCGCCGGACGATCCCGTCGCGGGCGAGCTTTTCGAGGCAGGCGATCGTCACGCCGCCGGCGGTCTCGGCGAAGATCCCCTCGGTCCGGGCGAGGAGCTGGATCGCCTCGAGGATCCCGGTTTCGCTCGCCGCGGCGACCGAGCCCCCCGAGGCGCGGACCACCCGGAGCGCCGCCTCGCCGTCGGCGGGGCTGCCGATGGCGAGCGACTTGGCGATCGTGTCGGGGCGCACCGGCGTCGGCACGGTCGATCCCGCGGCGAACGCAGTGGCGACGGGCGCGCACCTCGCCGCCTGGGCACCCGAGATCCGCACCCGCCCGCCCGAGTCGACGAGCCCGACGAGCCCGAGTTCGCCGAACCCCTTGTCGACCTTCGTGAGCAGGCTCCCGGAGGCGACCGGCACGACGACGTGGTCGGGCAGCTCCCAACCGAGCTGCTCGGCGATCTCGAAGGCGAGCGTCTTGGATCCCTCGGCGTAATACGCGCGCAGGTTGATGTTGACAAACGCCCAGTCCTCGTGCTCGTCGACGATCTCGGCGCAGAGCCGGTTCACGTCGTCGTAGACGCCGTCGACGGCGACGACGCGCGCCCCGAACACGGCGGTCGTCGTGATCTTCGTCCGCTCGAGGTCGGCCGGCACGAAGACGTAGCACTCCATCCCGGCGCGGGCCGCGTGGGCGGCGACCGAGTTGGCGAGGTTCCCCGTCGACACGCACGCCGCCACCTTGAAGCCGAGCTCGCGCGCCCGGGTCAGGGCGACCGAGGTGACCCGGTCCTTGAACGAGCCGGTCGGGTTGCGGGTGTCGTCTTTCAGCCACAGCTCGCCGAGCCCGAGTTCGGCGGCGAGGCGGTCGGCCCGGACGAGGGGCGTGTAGCCGGCGCCGAGGTCGACCGCGCCGGCGGGGTCGGCGGGGAGGAGGTCGGCGTAGCGCCAGATCGACAGCGGCCCGGCGGCGATCCGGGCCGCGTCGACGCGACGGGCGACGGCTTCGTAGTCGTAGACCGCCTCGAGCGGGCCGAAACACCACTCGCAGACGTAGAGAGCTTCGGGACCGAATTGCCGCCCACATTCACGGCAGCGCAGACCGTTGGTCGGCGAGGTCACGACTTCCTCCTCATCGGTCGGGCATTGGCACCTGGTGAGGAGGCTTTCGCTCCCGTCACTGGTTGCCGCGGCGTCGTCGGGCCCGTCCCTCAGCCGCTCTGGATGATGGGGACAGTCTGGTCGCCGGCTCCGGCCGAGTCAAAACGGCCCGTCGTTGCCTGGAAGGGCGCGCCCGGCGAAGATGTTCCCCGTGACGGTCGTCGCCCACGTGGTCGCCACGATGGCCCCCGCGTCGGGCGACCGGTCGCCGCGCTCGTGCCGGCCGCCGGGGAGCCGCCGGTGAGCGCCCTCGTCGTCGTCGCCAACCGGGGTCCGCACACGCTGAGCGTCGACTCGGGCCGGGTGGTGGTCGGCCGCGCCGCCGGCGGGCTCGCGCCGAGCCTCGCCGCCGCGCTCGAGGGCCGGCGGTCGCTCTGGATCGCCGCCGCGACGACCCCCGACGAGAAGGAGGTCGCGGCCCGCGCTCTGGCCGTCCCGGCGACGGAGGGACTCGAGGTCCAACTCGTCGAGGTTCCCGACGAGGTCGCGGCGGCGCACCGGGCCTTTTCGAACGGCACCCTGTGGTTTCTCCACCACGGGCTGTTCGACCGTTGCCGCCGCCCGGTGATCGACCGCCGCTGGCACGAGGCGTGGCGGCGCTATCGGGAGTACAACGCGCTTTTGGCCGACGAGATCGTGAAGTCCGCACCCCGTTCGGCGACGGTCGTCGTCAACGACTATCAGCTCTCGCTGGTCGGCGGACGACTCGCCGATCTGCGCCCCGACCTGCGGACGGTGTACTTCACCCACACGCCGTTCTGCGACCCGGACGAGCTGCGGATTCTTCCGGGCTCGGTCGCCCGGGAGCTTCTGAGCGCCATCGCCGGCTGTGGGGCCGCCGGCTTCCACACGGAGCGCTGGGCGGAGAACTTCCGGCGTTGCGCCGCCGAGCATCTCGTCGACCCCCCGGAGGTCGTCGTCGTGCCGCTCGGGGTCGACACGGCGCGGCTCGCCGAGCTCGCCATGTCGCCCTCGGCGCAGGCCGCGCGCGCCGAGCTCGACGGGTTCGTCGCCGGACGACGGCTCATCTTCCGCAGCGACCGGCTCGAATTGTCGAAGAACATCGTGCGCGGTTTCCTCGCTTTCGAGGAGCTGCTCGAGGCTGAGCCGGATCTCGCGGCCTCGGTCGTGTTCCTCGCTCATCTCTATCCGTCGCGGGAGGAGCTTCCCGAATACCGCGCCTACCGCAACGAGGTCGAGAGAACCGCGGCGCGCCTCAACGAACGCTTCGGGAACCCGGGCCGTCAGCCCGTCGCCCTCGAGATCGCGGACGACAGCGACGCCTCGATGGCCGCGTTGGGCGCCTACGACGTGCTCGTGGTCAACGCGCTGCGCGACGGGATGAACCTCGTCGCCAAGGAAGGCGCGGTGCTGAACCGGCGCGGCGGCGTGCTCTGTCTCAGCCGGGAGGCCGGCGCGTTCGCCGAGCTCGGTGGGGCGTCGTTGGCGATCGAGCCGTTCGACGTCACCGGGACTGCCGCGGTGATCCGTCGCGCCCTCGAGATGCCCGCGGGTGAGCGCCGGGCCCTCGCCGGCCGACTGTCGACCCTCGCGTCGCTCCACCCGCCCGCCGAGTGGCTCGCGACGGTCGAATCGTGCGCGCGCCCGGCCCGCCGGCCGGGACCCAGCTAGAGGACCCGGGTTCGGCGGGTTCCTGGGCCCGCCGCCGCCCGGTCGGCGAGCGCGCCCAGGAAGCCGAGCGCGCCGAGTGGACCCTCCACCGTCACGTCGGCGCCGGCGAGGAGGGCCTCCGGGGCCTCCTCGCTCGCCACCGCGACCCGCACGCCCGCGAGCGCGCCCGAACGGACGAGGAGGTCGAGCGCGGAGAACGCCGGGATGTCGCCGACGTCGTCACCGAGGACGCAGCCGGCCGCGCAGCCCGTCAGCAGCGAGGTGACGACCGTGCCCTTGTCGTTCGCGACCGGGAGGACGAGCTCGACCGCGCGTTTGCCCAGCCGGATGGCGAGTCCGTGGCGTTCGGCGATCCTGCGGGCGAGCGCGACGGCCGCCGGCGCGACGGCGGGCGCGTTGCGCCAATGCAGCGTGAGCGCGAGACCCTTCCCCTCGACGAGGGCGCCCTCGGGGACCCTCGCCCTCGCTTCGTCGATCGCGGCGGCGACCGCGCCGGCGTAGTCGTCGACCAACGGGTCGTAGACGACCGAGCCGTCGGGGGCGCGGCGCTCGAGGCCGTATTGGCCGTAGACGGCGAGTCGGTCGAGCGCCGGACTGCTCGCGAGCCGTTCGACGAGAAACGTGACCGGCCGGCCCGAGACGACCGCGACGACGCCGTAGAACGCGGTCAGCCGCTCGAGGACCGCCGCCGCGCCCGGCAGCGGGAAAGCATCGTCGGGATTCGGGACGATCTCAGCGAGGGTTCCGTCGTAATCGACAATGATCCCCGTAAAGGACGGCTGCGCCGAAAGGAGCGCCAGCGCCCGTTCGACGGCCGGGTTCAGTGCGGTCGACGTTGACGGGGGGCTTCGGCGAAGAACGCGGCGCGGATCCGTTCGGCGCGTCGACGCCGGGTGCGGTGAACGACGAGCGGGTCGTAGGCGGCGGCGTCATCGGAGTCCGCGAGCGCGGAAACGATCGCGTAGTACCGCGTCGGGGAGATGCCGAGCCGGGCACGGATCGCGTCCCGTTTGCTCGTTTGGCCAGTTGTTGTCCACCAATCGCGCTCGAAATCGAGCACCGCGCGCTCGACTGGCGTCAACGGCATTGCACGTTCTCCACAACTCGACAATGCCGTGATGAGGCGCGCGAAGCAAGCACCCTCCCCGGTTCGGCCTCGCAAACGGGTTCTGTGACGCTTCGCGTCGGCAACCTCGCGCCGGCGCGTGCAACGGAACTCGCGAGCGATAAAGCTCCGTCACGCGACCGCCGTTCGCGGACCCGTGGCGCCCGTCAGTTGCGGACGAGGTGGTACAGGTTGAGCTGCCTCATCCGCCCGATCGACCCGGCGGAGCGTTCGTCCGCGACGTCGAACGCGTTCCCGAAACGCAGGCGCAGCTCGGCGGCGTCGACCCCGCTGGCGCCGAGCAGGCGCCAGGATGCCGGCGGGTGCGTGATCCCGGCGAGGTAGAAGTCCGCACCCGGCCGGGAGGAGGCGGCCACCTCGGCCGCGTACTCGTCACGCAGGCGATCGGGGATCGCGTGATAGCAGCCGATGTCGAGGATGAGATCGAACGGGCCCGCGACGCCGAGGGCACGCAGTCGCGCGACGTCTCCGGTGACGAAACGGGCCTTCGTCCTGTCAGAGCGCGCCCCCGCCCGCGCGCGTTCGGTCGCTTCGGGCACGAAGTCGAGCCCCACGACGTCCCAGCCCTGGCGGGCGAGGTAGCGCGCGTCGGCGCCGGTCCCGCAGCCGAGGTCGAGCGCCCGTCCCGGAGGGCGACCCCGGACGATCTCCTCCAGTTCCGGCCAGTGCCGCGAGGTGTCCCACCGCGGTTTCCCGAAGCGGTACGTGAACCGGTAGAACAGCGAATCGAGCCTCACGTTCCTCCTTCCGCCCGTGCACCGGGATGCGCACGGCTGGGTATATAGCTCAACTACTAAATCACTTATAACGTAAGTAATATAACCAGACGCTATAATTCGGTCAATGGCGGCACCGAGACCGGACGAGATGGCGGCGAGCCTGCAACGGTTCGGGCTGGAGCGCGATCGCATGCGCGCCGCGCTCGCCGACGAGGCGGGGATCAACGCGACCGATCTCGACGCGCTCGAGCACCTGGAGG
>Ga0181539_1001053_pt1 | contig 31677 bp, 26 predicted proteins | sample PEATcosm2014_Bin_46_FD_119767 | JGI IMG/M metagenome (GOLD analysis project Ga0181539, IMG submission 119767) | Peatland microbial communities from MTU Mesocosm Facility, Houghton, MI, USA - PEATcosm2014_Bin23_60_metaG | ecosystem: Environmental > Terrestrial > Soil > Wetlands > Peat | place... | reverse complement strand
TGATCGTCCCAGATGTACAGCGCGTCGAACTTGAACCGCTCCTTCGCCCAGGCAATTTCATCCACCACGTTTTCCGCCGAGCGCGCCCGGAACGTGCGCCGCGTGAGCGTCTTGTTCAGGCAGAAAATACAGTTGAACGGGCAGCCGCGGCTGGTCATGATCGGGTATTCGGCCAGCGTCTCGCCAACGCTGTCGAAGAGCTCGTAGGCGGGCGGCGGCAGCGTGTCGAGGTTCTCGATGAACCCCCGCAGGGGTTCCTGGACCGGTTCGGCGCCCTCGAACCGGACGGCGCCGGCGATGCCGGTCAGCGGCTCTCCGGCGAGGCGCTTCTCGATGATCTCCGCAAACGTCACCTCACCCTCGCCGGAGACGCAGAGGTCCGCGAGGCCGGCCACGGCGCGCGCTCCGTCGGTCGGCGCGACGCTGATCCCCACGCCGCCGGCGATCAGGAGCGTCCGGTCGCCCCGCGCGGCGCGGACGCCGCGCAGCAAATCCCGCGCGCCGTCGTAGGTGATCCGGCACGCCGGGAACAGGCTGACGCCCAGCGCGTCGGGCGCCCACTCCAGCGCCTGCCGCAGCCGCCGCGCGCGGCCGCCCGGCACGTTCAGGTTGTTCAGGTCCAGCACGCGCACCTCGTGCCCGCGCGCGCGCATCACGGCGGCGATGCTCGCCAGCCCCAGGTTCAACTCGTTCGGCGAGACGCTCGGCAGGTCCACGAGCAGGATTTTCGCGCGGCTTTCAGCCATGGGCGCTCCCGCTCATCGAGGCCATGCGGAGCGCGCGCAGTTTCCGCACGACCGCTTTCGGCAGGTGAGAACGGACCAGGTAGTCGAACGCCTTCCAATTCCAGCGATAACGGAGTGAGCGGCGGAACTCCCCGCGCGCGTCGGTCATCCTGAAGTCCGCGTAATGCGCCATCCCGAACCTGAAGTGCGCCCGGCTCAGCGAATCCGACGCCAGGTCGGAATAGAGGTCCGGCCGCCGCGCGAGCGCCTTTTGGATCACGAGCAGGTTGTACTTCGGGTACAAGTCCTGGTGCGTGACCGAGAGGCTTGCGCCGTGCAGCCGGCGCTCGGTCAGGATTTCCGGGACGTGCACGTAGTCATAGTGTTCGGCCAGCCGCACCATCAGGTCCCAGTCCTGCGCGCGGAAAAACTCTTCGTCGAAGAGCCCGACCTTGTGCAGCGCGGCGCGCCGCACGACCAGCGTCGAGGTGTTCACCCCCTTGCATTCGAGGAACAGGGCGCGCGCGAGGTTGCCGCTCATCGTGTACTGCGGGAGCGGGTACTTGCGCCCGGTGTCGAGTTCGTGGATCCGCACCGCCGTGTACGCGACGCCGGCATCCCGCGCGCCCTCGAGCGCAGCCACGCACCGGGCGATCTTCTCCGGCATCCACAGGTCATCCGAATCCAGGAACCCGATCCATTCGCCCCGCGACGCGCGGATGCCGGCGTTGCGCGCCACCGCCGGCCCGCGATGCTCCTGCCGGATGACCGCGATCCGGCTTCCGAATCGCGCGAGGCGCGCCGGCGTATCGTCCGTGGACCCATCATCCACCACGATCACCTCGACCTGCGGCCAGGACTGCGCTAGGGCGCTCTCCACCGCTTCCGACACGAGCGCGCCGTGGTTGTGGGTCGGAATCACAGCCGAGACGAGGGGATCAGCGGCCACGCTTCGCCTCCGCCGGCCGGCGCGCCGAGAGGAGCCGCGCGACCTTCGCCCTGGAGCCCAGCGACTTCCGCAGCAGCGCCGCGGCCTCGGCGGCGAACGCGCGCGACATTCGCTGCATCGCACTGCGGCCCGCGCGCGTGACCGCGTAACGCGAGGAGCCTTTCGTGCGCGGCGCAGCCGACTTGATCAGGCCGTCGCTCTCAAGCCCGCGCAGCAGCGCGTTGGCCAGTCCAAGCGATACTTCCAGCCTCGACGCCAGCAGCCGCTGCGTGATCGCGCCGTCCGAGGCGATCTCCGCCAGCGCGGCCAAACGCCGCTGCAACTCCGGGAATCTGTTCACGGCGACCTCCTCCCATGAATGGGACGTTCAGTGATTGAACTGTACCGCAAGTCGCGCCGCCCGTCAAGCGGCGATTACGGGCCGCCGCCGATCTTGACACGGCCGTCCAGGAAGGCTAGCCTTCGAGGCGCTCAAAGGAGAGGCAGGATCGCAAAGAGAGCGACCTCGCGGCGGGAGAAAACAGCTGTGTATCCCGTGCGAAGGACAACCCGGAAGGAAGTCTCCGTCGCTGCGCCGCCGAGCAAGGCGCATACGTTGCGGGCGCTGTTTCTTTCAGCGCTGGCCGACGGGACGAGCACGATCCACAATCCGTTGCTCGGCGCGGACCAGCTTCATGCCATCGAGTGCCTGCGCGGGCTGGGCGTTTCCGTCGCCGGCGGCGCCGACGCACTGACGGTCGCCGGTTGCAACGGCGCGTTTCGCCCCGCGGCCGATGAACTTAACGCGGGCGAGTCGGGCGTGACGATGAATTTTCTGCTGGCCGTGGCGAACCTGGCGTCGCGCCCCGTGGTGATCACAGGGACGCCGCGGCTCCGGGAAAGACCCGTCGGCGAGATCGTCGGCGGTCTGCGCCAACTGGGCTGCCGGCTCGATTTCGTGGAGCGCGAGGGATTCCCGCCGGTGCGAGTCCATGGCGGCGGGATTCCCGGCGGCGCCGCGCGGATGAGCGGCCAGATCACCTCCCAATACTTCAGCGCCGTCGCCGCCGCCGCGCCCTACGCTCGGACACCGGTGCAACTGCACTGCGCCGGCACGATGACCGAGCGGCCTTACCTGGAAATCACCTTGTCCATGATGTCCGACGGCGGTGTGGCAGTGAAAAGGAGAGATTTCATCGAGCTCTCCATCCCGAACGACCGCCGCTACAGAGCCCGGGACCTGCGGATCGAAGGGGATTACAGCAGCGCCTCATTCTTCTTTGAGGCGGCGGCGATCTGCGGCATGCGTGTGCGCGTGACCGGGCTGAGCGCCGCGTCCGTCCAAGGCGACCGCGCGATTCTGCCGCTGTTCGAGGCGATGGGCTGCGTCGTCCGCGCCGAACCCGACGCGGTGACCGTTGCCGGCGCAGGCCTGCACGGCATCAAGGCGGAAATGGCCGACAACCCCGACCTGGTGCCTCCGGTGGCGGTGGCGGCGGCATTCGCCGCCGGCGAAACGCGGCTGGATGGCGTCGGTCACCTGCGGCACAAGGAGAGCGACCGTATCGCGGCGATCATTTCCGAATTAGCGAAGATGGGCGTCGGGGCTCGCTGCGACGAGTCGTCGCTGACGATTTGCGGCGGCCGCCCGCAGGGCGCCAGGATCCATCCGCACAACGACCATCGCATCGCCATGAGCTTCGCCGTGGCCGGACTGGCCGTGGAGGGGCAGCAGATCGAGGACGAGGCCTGTGTCGCAAAGTCCTTCCCGGATTTCTGGAAGGCGTTCGGTGCCTTTGAGGGGTAACGGCTCAACGCGGCCGCATCGCACCTTTCGCGCGCCGAATTCCCCGCTCCGCGTCCGCTTTCACCCGGCATTTGCAACTGCCGCCGGGAGTGATATAATCCGGCCGCGTCCGGTTCAGACGATAATGGGAGCGCCGGTGTCCGAAATCAGAGACGGGGAAGATCTCGTCCCGCCCGGTTTTCTGCGGATCGAGGAAGGCGACGCGGTCCTCGTCGTGCGCGAGGTATGGGCCGAGGCGGCGCACCGGGTTCTAGCGCCGCTGTACCAGGCCTGGGCGCGGATCGCCCAGCGCCGCTTCACCGCGCAGGGGCGCGCCGGGATCGTCTCCTTTCCGCTGGGGAAAGACCTTCCCGCGATGATGGTCCGGCGGTACGTCCACGGCGGCCTCCTGGCGCGGATCGGGCGCGATCTCTATTGGGGGATGGACCGCGCGCTGGCGGAACTGATCGTTGCCGAGTCCGCGAAGCGCGGCGGCGTGCGGACGCCTGACCCGATCGGCGTGCTCGGCCAGCGGATGCACGGCCCGCTCTGGCGGCTGGCGTTCCTGAGTGCCGAGGTGACGGAGTCGGAGGACCTGATCCACTATGGCTGCCGGTTGAGCGAGTATCCGCCCGAGACGGCCGCCCTGGAGAAGCGCGGCGTGATCCGCGAGGCCGCGCTGCAGATCCGCAAGATGCACGACCTGGGGATTGACCATGCCGACCTGCACCTGAAGAACCTGCTCCTGCGGCGCCGGCCGGATGACACGCCCGAGGTGTACCTGCTCGATTTCGACCGGGCGTCGTCCGGGCCGCCGTTGGACTCGGACCGGCGGCTGAAAAACCTCAAACGACTGGCCCGGTCGGTCCGCAAGGTCCGCATCGCGAATACGGTTCTGACCGCGTGGGACCGGCTTCGGTTCGTGCGTGATTACGTGCACGGACGCCCGGAAGCGCACACGCTGATGCGCCAGTGGGCCCGGCGCCTCGCCTCCAGCGGCCGCGCGCACGAGGCCTGGTGGACGGCCACGGGCGCGAGAAGAAGCCTGCGCGGCGATGGTCTGGGCAGGCTGGCGGGCCCGCGCTCGATTGGAACCGGCCGATGAGAAACGTCCCCGCCAATTCGCGCCTCGACCCGGCGGGCGGCGCGCCGGGAAAGTAAGAGGGGCCGGCGCGGCTCCCGCGCCGTCAACGCGCACAAGCCCCGCCGGAATTCTTTCGTTGCGCCTTAGCCGTCCGCCGCGTCGTCGAAGCTGTAGCAGACCTTCTGGAACTTGCTGCGGAGCTTCCGGACTTCGTCGCCGACTTTCTTGCCCTGCAAGAGGCAATCGCACATGAGCTGGGCGATCTGCTCCATCTCCGGCTCCTTCATGCCGAGGCGCGTCATCTCCTGCGTCCCGATCCGGATGCCGGCCGGGTTGTCATGATGCGCGAGCGATTCGAACGGCAGCAGGTTCATGTTCAGGATGATGTAGTTCTCCTTCAGGAGCGAGCTGACCGCGCCGCCGCCGCCATAGCGCGAGACATCGAGCGCGACCTGGTGGCTCTGCGTGAACCCGAACTCCTTCGCCTGCACTTCGAGACCCTTGGCCGAGAGGAAGCCGCCGAGGGCCTTCGCGTTCGCGATCACCTGCGCCGCATACGCCTCGCCGAAGGCCAGCATCTCGAACGTCGTGATGAGCAGCGGCGGCAGCGTGTCGAGGTGGTGGTTGCTGCTCGAGCCGGGAAAGGCGCCCTTGTCAATCCGCCGCCACTCTTCCCAGTCCATGTTGCTCAGCACCAGCCCGCGCTGCGGCCCGGGGAAAGTCTTGTGCGTGCTCGCGCAGATCAGGTCGGCCCCTTCGCGCAGCGGATTCTGGAACTGCTTTCCCGCGATCAGGCCCAGGACGTGCGCGCCGTCATAAACCACCCTCGCGCCGACCTGGCCGCAGACCTCGAAGACGTCCTGCACCGGCTCGGGGAACAGGAAGAGGCTCTTGCCGAAGATGACCAGGGTCGGCTTCACCGCGCGGATGAGGTCGCGCGTCTTGCCGACGTCGGTGTGGTAGCCGTCCTTGGTGAGCGGGAACGAGAGGACGTTCCGGGTGTACTTGCCTACGCTTCCGGCGCGCTGGTGGCTGATGTGGCCGCCGCCGGCAGTGGAGTTGGCCAGGACGATGTCGCCGGGCCTGATGTATCGGCTGAAGACGGCCTCGTTGGCGTTCGTGCCGGAGATCGGGCGGACTTCGGTGTGGAGGCAACCGAAAAGCGTCTTCAGGTAGCGCTTCACGTCGCTCTCGATGGTGTCAATTTTGTCGGTGCCCTGATAATAGCGTTCGCCGGGATGGCCTTCGGCGTAGCGATGGCAGAAGTCGGAGCCCATCACGCTGCGCGCGCGGCGGCTCATGACCTGTTCGCTGGCAATGAGATTGACGCACTGGCTGCGCCAGTCTTCCTGTTCCTGAACGAGCGACTCGACGCGCGCGATGTGCGATGAGTACATCCCTCACCTCCCGAATGAATTGACGAGAACAGGTTTCAAGACCCCGTAATCGTAATCTTGCTCGTAATCGTAATCGCCGTTTCCCGTTTCAGCCGGACGACGGCCGAGTACGATTAGGATTACGATTACGAAAGCGCTGCGCGCTTTTCGCGTGTCATGAACCAGGCTCTAGCCGCGCGCCTCCGTCAAAAGCCGAACGAGGCTGCGAGCGTCGCTCTGATTGAGCGTGCCCTTCCGCTGCGCGACGCGGACGGTATACAGCCCGAGCGAGCAGTAAAGCCGCCGGATTTCCTGCGGCAACCGGCGCAGCGCAACGAGGTGCCGCGCGACCGTCTCCACGTCGCCGCGCGAGATCGGTCCGGTCAGGGCGGCCGGCGCTCCGACTCTTCCGATGTTCTCGACCGTGCTGGCCAGCAGCGGCCGAGCCGCGCGCGCGGCCTCGGTCTTGTCCATCCCCGACAGGACCAGCATGATCATTCCCAGGTCCGCCACCGCGACGAGATAATTCGAGAGCACGCACGAGGCGGCATGGTAAAGCGCCCGGTCTTCGGGGCGGACGCGGACCATTCGGCCGCCGAGCGCCTCGACGATTTTTCCAGCGACCGGCGCGGCGGCTTCGTCGCCGTCGAACGTGAAGCAGGTCCCCTTCATCGCCTTCACCGCGCCCTCGGGGGAGGCAAAGCTCTGCAGCGGATGAAGCGCGGCGACCAGGGCTTTCCGCTCGCGCGCCGCCGCGAGGACCGATGCGTCGTGCACGCCGGCGCAGTGAATGACCACGGCGCCGCGCCTGAAGCCTTTCGCTGCGGCAATCTCCTCGCAGACCGGCCGAATCATCCGGTCCGGGACGGTGAGAAAGACCACGTCGCCCGAATGCGCCGCGACCGCCGGCGAACGCGCCGCATGTCCCGCCCCGATGAAGTCCAGCGCAGCGCGCACGTGGTTCGGCGACGGTCCGGCGACCGCGGCGATGGGGAAGCGGCGCTCGTGCAGCAACCGCCCGATGGATCGGCCGACGACGCCGGGACCGATGATCGCGATTTTCGGCTTGGCCATGTTCGGGCGCTCACCTGTTCCTTCTCTTGCGCAGTTGTTCCTCGTAGCTGGCTGCGGAGAGCAGGTTCTCGAGCGAGGCGGGGGAATCCGGCCTGAGCCGGATCAGCCAGCTTTCTTCGTAAGGCTCTTTCATCAGCACCTCGGGCTTCAGCACGACGGCGCTGTTCACGGCCTCGACCACGCCGTCGAACGGGGAGACCAGGTCTTTCACGCCGCGCGTGCCCTCGATCTCGCCGAACGGCACCTCGTGCAGCACGTCGTCGCCCGCTTCCGGGAGTTCGACGTAAATAATGTTGCCGACCGGCGCCACCCCGTGATCGGTCAGGCCGATGACGACGATCTGGCCGTCCATGCGGCACCATTCGTGCGTCGGCGTGTAGCGCAACTGCTCTGGGACCATGCCGCTGATCTCCCTGTTCTTCGAGGCCGGTCGGAGGCAATGGGGCATCGTATCAGCGTCCGGCGCGCCAAGTCAAGGTCATGGGCGTTTGACGGGTCGTCCGCAAGCCCGTATACTCTCGGGCTGCCGGATATTTTCATCCCCGGAAAAGTTCGGATCGGCCATGCGCCTCGCGACACCTTATTACCTGATTGACGAGCGGAAACTTCTCAGGAACCTGAAGGCCATCGAGTACGTCCGCCGGCATTCCGGCGCAAAGTCCGTGCTCGCGCTGAAATGCTTCTCGGCCTGGAGCGTCTTCGGCTTGATGCGGAAGTACATGGACGGAACGACGAGCAGCTCGCTGTTGGAGGCGCGGCTGGGACGCGAAAAGTTCGGCAAGGAAGTCCACGCCTACAGCGTCGGCTGGAAGCGCGCCGAGGTCCGGCAGGTGCGGAAATTCGCCGACAAGGTCATTTTCAACTCGATCTCGCAGTTGACGCGGTTCGAGAAAGAGGTGCGAGGGCTGAATGTCGGCCTGCGCGTGAATCCGGGGGTCAGCTATTCCCGCTTTGACCTTGCCGACCCGGCGCGGAAATATTCGCGCCTCGGCGTGACTGACCGCCGCGCCCTGCTAAAGATCGCGCCGCGGCTCGACGGAGTCATGTTCCATTACAACTGCGAAAACGACGATTTCGGGCGTTTTTCCTCGATGCTCGACCGGATCGCCCGCGACTATGGGCCGTTGCTCCGGACGCTCGAATGGGTCAGCCTCGGCGGCGGTCTGTATTTCACAATGGAAGGCTATCCGCTCGCCGCGTTCTGCCGAAAGCTGAGGGAATTCGCCGAGCGGTTCCATGTCCAGGTTTACCTTGAGCCGGGCGAAGCGGCCGTCACGCGCTCCGCGGCGCTGGTGACCACGGTGCTGGACATCGTGCAGAACGAGATCGCCGTCGCCATAGTGGACGCCTCGACCGAGGCGCATATGCTCGACCTGCTCCTCTACCGCCAGAGCGCGAAGGTCGCCGGGACCGGGCGCGGGCGGCATCGCTACATGATCGCGGGCCGGTCGTGCCTGGCGGGCGACGTCTTCGGGACGTATCGGTTCAACCGGAAGCTCCGAATCGGGAGCCTGGTGCGCATCTCCGACGCAGCGGGCTACACGATGGTGAAGAAAAACTGGTTCAACGGCCTGCCGATGCCGGCGATCGTGGTCCGGCGGCTGAACGGATCGGTCCAGGTTGTCCGCAGATTCGACTACCCGGATTATCTCGCGAGCCTGTCATGAGGAGGTCGCGGCGGTCATGAAGAAGAACGTCCTGATCATCGGCGCCGGCGGGGTCGCTCATGTCGCGGCGCACAAGGCGGCGATGAACAACGACGTGCTGGGGGACATCTGCATCGCGGCGCGCACGCTGTCCAAGTGCGACGAGGTCGTCGCCAGCGTCAAGCGCAAGAAGAACATCAAGGATGAGAGCCGCAAAGTCTATTCGCGCCAGATCAACGCTTTGGACATTCCGGCCACTTCCAGGCTCATCGAGGAGACCCACTCCGGCATCGTCCTGAACCTCGGCAGCGCGTTTGTCAACATGTCCGTCCTCGAGGCGTGCCTGGCCACCGGGGCGGCCTACGTGGACACGGCCATCCATGAAGAGCCGGAGAAGGTCTGCGAGGACCCGCCGTGGTATGCGAATTACGAATGGAAGCGCAAGGACCGTTGCCGGAAAGCGGGCCTGTGCGCCATCCTCGGCGCCGGATTCGATCCGGGAGTCGTGAACGCCTACTGCGCGCTGGCCGTCAAGCGCTACTTCGACAAGATTGACACAATTGACATCATGGACGTGAACGCCGGAAGCCACGGCAAGTACTTCGCCACGAACTTCGACCCCGAGATCAACTTCCGAGAGTTCATCAAGGTCTGGACATGGATTGACCGCCAATGGAAGGAATATCCCACGCACGCGGTCAAGCGCCTTTACGATTTCCCCGTCGTCGGCGAGCGGCCGATCTACCTGAACGGCCACGACGAGCTGCACTCGCTTGCCCAGAACATTGACGCGAACAGCATCCGTTTCTGGATGGGCTTCGGCGATCACTACATCAACGTCTTCACCACGCTCCGCACGCTGGGCTTGCTCTCTCACCTGCCGGTCCGCCTTGTGACCGGGCAGGAAGTCGTCCCTCTCAAACTCGTCAAGGCGCTCCTGCCGGACCCGAAGACGCTCGCGCCGGCATACACCGGCAAGACCTGCATCGGCAATTTCATCAAGGGATGGAAAGAGGGGAAGAAACGGGAGATCTTCATCTACCAGGTGTCGGACCACAGGCGCTGCTACGACGAAGTCGAGGCGCAGGCGATCAGCTACACCGCCGGCGTCCCGCCCGTCGCCGCCGCCATGCTCCTGGCCCAGGGCACCTGGAACCCGAGGACGATGGTCAACGTCGAGGAGCTGGACCCCGAACCGTTCATCTCCCTCCTCGACCGCATCGGCCTCCCGACGGAGACCCTGGAGATCAAGCCCGGGAGCCGTTTGTCGTTCGACGGCACCGTGAAGGACATCAAGAAGGAACTCGCCGCGGCGACGGCCACGGTCACGATCTCCGCGGCCGATCCGATGATCGCGGTCAGCCCGCCGCGCAGGCGTCCGGCGCCCAGGCGCAAGGGGCATCAGAGCTGACGGCAGACGAAAGGCGCCTCTCGCCAAGACGCTAAGAGCGCAAAGAACGGCGGCGCAGGCTAAGGAAGCAGCGGATGACGGAGAACGAGATCGGCAAGATCGTGGTAGATGCGGCAGTTGAACTTCATCGCGAACTCGGTTCGAGCCTGCTGGAGACGGTTTACGAGGTCCTCTTGGCACGGAAGCTCTCCGAGCGTGGTCTGGCCGTGGAACGACAGGTGGCGGTTCCCATCGAATACCAGGGAGTTCGCTTCGAGGAAGGGTTCCGCGCGGATCTCATCGTCGAGAAACAGGTGATCCTGGAAATCAAGTCGGTCGCGTCCTTGAATAATGCGCACCGAAAGCAGTTGCTGACGTACCTGGAACTGACCGGCATGAAACTCGGTTTTCTGCTGAACTTCGCCGAGGCTCTGATGAAGGATGGAATCACGCGCATCGTCAACGGCCTTGAAGAGCCCGAATGATTTCTTGCTGTTCTTGGCGTTCTTGGCGTCTTGGCGAGAGACGCCGTTCGTTCTTCCTAGTCGGAGGCGCATGTGTCGGTACAGGTTTTGTCCGGCAATGCCGGCGAAGAACGAAGCCGACCTGGTTGAGTCAACGTGGTCAGGAGCCGTTCGGGCACCCAGCCGGGGCGGCGAAGCTTCCTGCGGCCGACCTGCGGGGCGCGGAAAAATTTTTGGAAAAATTCGCAAAAAAGGGCCTTTTGCCCTTTACATGAAACAACCATTAGTGGTATAAGGTGTACCGGACGTTAACTATTAGGGCCGGACTGAAAGGAGCGGCTCTTTCTCGTCGGTGGGTTTGGACAGCCGACGGACTTTTGGCGGGAGCAACTGAAAAGTTGCTGCGTGTGCTCTCCCTGGGTCACCCTGTGTGGTGGTTGGGTTCTTGGTGGAATGGGAATGCCGGTCATCGCGCACCGGGACGTGCGGCTTTCTGAACTGAAAGGCACTGGCGTTGAAGAGGCTTGCTGATTCGTATCCTGCCTCAGGCGTTCCCGAAGCCCGCGTGGACCTGACCGTCGTGCCTGCGCGGGCAGGAAGGTTTTCCAGCTTGTCCAAGGGTGCAGTTCAGCCGGGGCTCTCCGGGTCTCGGGGAATCGCCTCGAACGGCGCGTCGGCCAGCGGCGTCTCGCGGCGAAATACTACAACGCGGAGGTCTACCGTGCTTGTTTCGCTCTCCCGAATTTTACAGAGGAGGCGGTGAAATGAGCGCAGCGCAAAGAACGTTCGGGGCGGAACTTATTCTGGATCTCCATGGCTGCGATCCCCAGTTGATCCGCAGCAAAGCCAAGCTGGCGAGCTTCGCGCGTCAGCTCTGCCGCCGCATCAAGATGAAGCGATACGGCGAGCCCATCCTGGCCCACTTCGGCCACAAAGACCCGATGACCTCCGGCTACAGCCTTGTGCAGCTCATCGAGACGAGCTCGATCGTCGCGCATTTCAGCGAGGGGGCGAACAAGGTCTATCTGAACATCTTCTCCTGCAAGGAGTTCGACCCGGCTGATACCGCCGAGTTTTGCCGGAAGTTCTTCAAGGCCAAGGGGAATCGCCGCCGCTTCCTCATCCGGAAATAAAGGGGCGACACCGGGTCTTGATGCCGTTCGGGCGACGGCGTATAATGCCTTCCTGTCGTCTCGTCGAATCCAAGTTTTCCAACCGGGGCATGCGGAGCGCGTCCTCCGGCCATGCCTCGGCAGGCTGACCACAAGCCCGACATGAGCCAACTCCCCATCACGGATTCTGACCGTCTCGCATCTCTGCGACAGGCGATCCGGCCGGTGCTGGCTTGCGCAACGATTCTGATCGCTGGGATCGCGGCCTGGTCGAACAGCTTCAACGACCCCTTCATTTATGACGATCTCTACGCGATCCAGAACAATCCGACCCTCCTCCATTTTCCGGCCTGGGGGAACTTCGCTCCGCCGGCGGCAACAGCAGTCTCCCGCAGGCCGGTCGTGAACCTCACGTTTGCAATCAATTACGCCATCAGCGGGCTGGACGTGCGCGGGTTTCACGCCGGGAACCTGCTCATCCATCTGCTGGCCGCGCTGGCGCTCTTCGGCGTCGTCCGCCGCACACTGCTGACCCCGTCATTGAGGGAACGGTTCGGCCGCGCAGCTTCCGGCCTCGCGATGGCTGTGGCGCTGATCTGGGCGGTCCATCCCTTGCTGACCGAGTCGGTGACTTACCTGACTCAGCGCACAGAGTGTCTCATGGGGCTCTTTTTTCTGCTCACACTGTACGGCACGATCCGCGGCGCATCCAGCGGGCGTCCCTGGCGCTGGTACGCAGCAGCCGTCGTCGCCTGCGCGCTGGGCATGGGCGCCAAAGAGGTCATGGCAATCGCTCCGATCGTTGTCCTCGTGTACGACCGATGCTTCCTTTCCGGATCGTTCCGCGAGGCGCTTCGCCGCCGGTGGCCATTGTATCTGGGCCTGGCCGCGACGTGGGCGATACTCGGCGCGATGCTGATCGCGTATCCCTGGAGCGAGGCGACCGGCGCCGGGTTCGGCCTGGCGGAGGCGGGTCCGTGGGAATACGCGCGCACGCAGCCGGGCGTCGTTCTGAACTACTTGCGGCTGAGCTTCTGGCCGAACCCGCTGTGCCTGGACTACTCCTGGCCGATCGCGACGAGCGCCAGGCAGATCATCCCGGCGGGGACCGTCATCGCAGCGTTGCTGGCCGCGACTTTCTGGGCGCTGTGCCGGGCGCCCGCGCTCGGGTTTCTGGGCGCGTGGTTTTTTCTGATTCTTGCGCCGACCTCGAGCTTCGTGCCGATCGTCACGGAGGTCGCCGCGGAGCGCCGGATGTATCTGCCTCTGGCGGCCATCGTGACGGCCTGCGTCATTGCGGCCTATTGTCTCGGCAGCAAATTGGTCCTCCGCGCGGCCGAATCCGCGGAAACGCGGAAACTTCTTGGAGGCGTCCTGGCGTCTGCGGCGCTCCTGTCGGCGACGGCCGCACTGGGCTATGGGACGTTCGAGCGGAACACGCATTACCGCGACGCAATCTCCATCTGGCAGGATACGGTCGCCAAGCGCCCATCGGATCCAGTCGCGCAGAACAATCTGGGCGCGTCTTACTTTCTAGCCGGCCGCGCTAACGAGGCCATCCGATGTTTCAGCAGGGCCATCGAGCTGAAGACGGGCTATTTCGATGCCTTGAACAACCGCGGGGCCGCGTACACCCAGACCGGTCAGATCGTTGAGGCCATCGGCGACTTCGACAAGGCCATCGCGTTGAAGCCGGCTTTCGCCGAGGCATACAACAACCGCGGCGCCGCTTATTTGAACGTCGGCCGCCTCGACGAGGCCATCCGGGACTACAGCCGCGCCATTGAACTCCAACCCGACTACGCCGATGCCCTTGAGAACCGATCGAATGCCTACCTGCAGTCCGAACGTTACGAGCTGGCCATCGCCGACTGCGACAAGGCCATCGAGCTGAAGCCGGACCACCAGCGGGCTTACATCAACCGCGCGGTCGCTTATTGGCGGACCAAGCAGTACGAGAAGGCGCTTGCCGACGTGCAGGCATTCCAGGAGAAGGGCGGCCAGCCGCCGCCTGTATTGGTCCAGGCGCTGCTGCAGATCACCGAGCGGTCGAAATGAAGCCAGAAACGGCATCCGAAAGTCTGGGCGCGCCGGGGCGGCAGGTCCTCTTCGCCGCCGCCATTCTGGCTATCGCGCTCCTGGCGTACATCCCGGCGATGCAGGGCGGCTTTCTGTGGGACGACTACACCTTTCTCAAGGACAACTGGCTGATCAAGGCGCCGGACGGGCTCCAGCGGCTCTGGTTCACCACGCAGGCGGAGGATTATTTTCCGCTCACCTCCAGCATGCTCTGGCTCGAGTGGCGGATTTGGGGCGATCACGCGGCGGGGTATCACGTGATGAACGTGCTGCTTCACGCGGCCGCCGCAGTGCTGGTGTGGCGGGTGCTGCGCCGGCTCGCCGTTCCCGGAGCATGGCTGGCGGGAGTTTTCTTCGCAGTTCACCCGGTCGCGGCGGCGTCGGCGGCGTGGATCACGGAACGGAAGAACACGCTGCCGATGGCGCTCTATCTCCTGTCGCTCCTGGCCTATCTCCGCTACGACGAGCGAGGCGCGCGGCGGGCGTATTGCCTCTCGATCCTGTGGTTCCTGCTCGCGTTGCTGGCGAAGACCTCGGTCGTCATGCTGCCGGCTGTGCTGCTGATGTGCGCCTGGTGGCGACGGGGAAAGATCGCGCGAAGAGACGTCCTCCGCAGCCTGCCGTTCTTCGGCCTGGCGTTGGCGTTGGGGCTGGCGACGGTCTGGTTCCAGCAGCACAACGTGATCCGGCACCAGATCGTCCGGCCCGAGGGATGGGCTTCGCGCGTGGCCGCGACGGGATGGATCCTCGGTTTCTACCTGTTCAAGGCTCTCGTCCCCGTGGGACTCTGCGCCGCATATCCGCGTTGGGACGTCAGCGCCGCAAGCCCTGTCGCGTACCTGCCCCTGGCGCTGATCGCCATCGGCTTCGCCGTTCTCTGGGCGCGCCGCAAGAGTTGGGGCCGGGGGCCGTTGTTCGCGATGGGATACTTCGTCATCACTCTGCTGCCGGTTCTCGGCATCGTGAACATGTCGTTCATGAAGTTCTCATTCGTGGCGGACCATTTCCAGTATGCCGCCCTGATCGGCGTCATCGCCTTCGCCGCGGGCGTGCTGGCGCGGGCCGCCTCCGCAGCCGGATTGCCGGGCCGCGCGGGGACCTTCGCCGCCGCAGGATGCGTGGTGGTTCTCGCGGTTTTGACCTGGGATCGGGCAAGGCTTTATGCCGACGAGCAACAACTCTGGCGGGACAACATCGCCAAGCAGGAAGGGTCGTGGTTGGCGTGGAATAACCTTGGCGATGTCTGCTTCCGTGCGGAGAAACGGGACGAGGCCATGGATTGCTTCAAGCGGAGCATCGCGTTGAATCCTAAATACGCCGTGGCATGGCACAATCTGGGCCGTGTGAACGCGCTGTCCGGAAAGCCCGACGAGGCCATCCTCGACTACAGCAAGGCGATTGACCTGATGCCGGATTTCTCCTCGGCGTATAACGGCCGAGGCAACGTCCTGTTCCACGCCGGAAAGTACGACCTGGCATTGAAGGACTACGAGAAGGCTATCGCGCTGACGCCGCATTACGCCGATGCTTACAATAACCTGGGCAATCTGCGGGTCGGGCAGGGCCGATTCGCTGACGCGATCCGGGATTTTGACGAGGCCGTCAGGCTGAACCCCGATTTCGCCGCCGCCTTCAATAACCGCGCCAAGGCGTATGTCCAGATCGGGCAATTTGAGCCGGCGCTCCGCGACTGCGAGCGGGCGATCTCGCTGGAACCGGCCAACGCGGAGTTTTTCAACAGCCGGGGCGTCGTTTACCAGCATCTGAACGAGTACGAGCTCGCCGTGCGCGCCTTCGACGGGGCGATCGCCCTGAAGCCGGACTTCGCCAACGCCTACGCCAACCGCGCGATTGCCCATTACCAGTTGAAGGACTTCGACAAAGCGTGGGAGGACGTGGCCATGGTTCGGAAACTGCGCGGGCCGGTGCAGCCGGAATTCCTCCGGCAGCTCATCCGCGATTCCCGGCGCGCCGAATAGCCGTGCGGCGCCCGGGACATCAGTTCTTCGGCATCTCCTTCCCGTTCCGCAGCCGCTGTATCTCCAGCCGGAGCAGCGCGACTTCCTGCGTCAGGCGGATGATCCGCCCGCCGTGGCGGCTCGCGATCACGGAGTAGTTCATGAGCATGACGGCGGTGAAAACGAACAGGAGGACGATGACGCTGGACTGGTAAGTCATGCCCGTCAGCCGGATCAACAGTTCAATCACGCCCGGGACGAGCGCCACGATGAGCGTCAGCAGCGCCAGCGCGGCCCACAGGAGCGCGTATTCCGGCCGCAGGTGCTTGCGACGGACCAGTTCAAACGTGAGGAGCGCAAAAAATCCCCCGATGGCGCAGATCACGACGGCGATATGCAGGTTCATCGGCATTTCCTTTCATTTGCGCGCGGCTCTCAGCGTCGTCTCGATTTCCTGGCGCGTGAAGATCGGCTTCGCCACCACGTCCACCAGGACGGCCAGGACCACCTTCAGCATGTAGTAAAATCCCTGGATCGCGCCGATGGAACTCGAGCCTTCGGCCCGGGCGACCATGTGAACCGGGACTTCGACGATTTTGAAGCCGGCACGGTGGAGCGTCACGAGCGATTCCACTTCGGGATAATCGCATGCGTACATCTCCGAAAGGTGCGCGATCGCCAGCCGCCCTGCGGCGCGGAACCCGGAGGTGGTGTCGGTCAGGCGCCGGCCGCAGATGCAGCCCAACAGCGCGGCGAACAGCCGGATGCCGATGCGCCGCGCGAAGGACGGGCGATAGCCGCTTTCCTCGATGAAACGCGATCCCACGACGAGATCGGCGTTTTCGCTCTCCATCGTCCTGAGCAGCTTCGGGATCTCTTCGGGCAGGTGCTGGCCGTCGCCATCCACCTGGACCGCGACGTCGAAGCCTTTCTCCAGCGCGTAGCGGAACCCGGTCTGGACGGCGCCGCCGATGCCGAGGTTATATGGAAGCCGCACGACGAGCGCTCCGGCCGCTTCGCCTTCGGCCGTCGTGCGATCCGTGGAGCCGTCGTCCACGACGAGCGCCACCGCCGCCGGCAGCACGCGCAGCGCTCCACGGACAACCTGCCCCACCGAAGACGCCTCGTTCATGGCGGGGATAATGATGATCACGCGCGTCGCGGCGGTCGCGTTGTTCACACTCGACTCCATTTCCACAGCCGGCTGCATCAACAGCATACTTCCTCTCGCGGCGCCAGTAAAGCCTGTTCCCGGCGACGGCTGGATTGAATTTCGCGCGCGGAAATGCAATCTCCACAGGTGAAGCGCGGCGTGCGCGGCCCGCCGAATCCGCTGATCCGAAAATTGACGTTTGCCCGGCGTTCGGGTATTCTTTCTGCGGAATCGCATTCCGTCAAGGAGCTGCCCCTGAGATTCGATCACACGGTATCCCTGAACCGGACGCCCTTCCGCCGAGGAGACCCGGAATGAAAACCGCGCTGATCACCGGCATCACCGGGCAGGACGGCTCTTACCTGGCCGAGTTCCTGCTCGGGAAAGGCTACGCCGTCCACGGGATTATCCGCCGGAGTTCCTCCTTCAACACGGCGCGCATTGACCATCTCTATTCGGACCCGCACGATCCTGCGGCGCGGCTGCGGCTGCACTTCGGCGACCTGACCGACGGCACCGGAATCCGCGCCGTCCTCGAAAAGGTCCGGCCGGACGAGGTGTACAACATCGGCGCGCAATCGCACGTGCGCGTGTCGTTCGACCAGCCGGAGTACACCGCCGACGTGGTGGCGATGGGCACGCTGCGGCTGCTGGAGGCGCTGCGCGACTATATGAATCACTCGGGGCAGGCGGTGCGCTTCTATCAAGCCGGCTCGTCGGAGATGTTCGGCGCCGCGCCGCCGCCGCAGTCGGAGCGAACGCCGTTCCATCCGCGCAGCCCGTACGGCGTCAGCAAGGTCGCCGCGCACTGGTTCGGCGTCAATTACCGCGAGTCCTACGGCATGTTCATCGCCAACGGGATCCTGTTCAACCACGAGTCGCCGCGGCGCGGCGAGACCTTCGTGACGCGCAAGATCACCCGCGCGCTCGGGCGCATCCGGGTCGGCCTCCAGGAGAAGTTCTTCCTGGGCAACCTCGACGCGCGCCGCGACTGGGGCTTCGCCGGCGATTACGTCCAGGCGATGTGGCTGATGCTCCAGCAGGCGAAACCGGACGACTTCGTCGTCGCGACGGGCGAGTCGCATTCGGTGCGCGAGTTCCTGCAGGAGACCGCGCGGCTGCTCGACCTGGACTGGGAGCGGCACGTGGAGATTGACCCGCGGTATTTCCGCCCCGCGGAGGTGGACGCCTTGGAGGGCGACTCGACGAAGGCGCGGAAGGCGCTCGGCTGGAATCCGAGCGTGACGTTCAACGAACTCGCGAAGATGATGGTGGAGCACGATCTCAACCTCGCCCGCCGCGAGCGGCTGCTCAAGGAGGCCGGGCCCGATGCCGGCAGTGGCGCGCAGAAATGACTAAGGACAGCCGCATCTACGTCGCCGGACATCGCGGTCTGGTCGGTTCGGCCGTGCTGCGCCGGCTCCGGGCGGAAGGCTACACGCGCCTGCTGACGCGCACGCGCGCCCAACTCGACCTCACCTCGCAGGCGGCCGTCGAGCGTTTCTTCAAGCGCGAGCAGCCGGAATACGTTTTCCTCTGCGCCGCGAAAGTGGGCGGCATTCTGGCCAACGCGTCGAGACCGGCCGACTTCATCCGGGACAACCTGCTGATCCAGACGCTTGCGCTCGACGCGGCGCTTCGGCACAGCGTCCGAAAACTGGTTTTCCTCGGCTCCTCCTGCGTTTATCCAAAATTCGCGCCGCAGCCGATCCGTGAGGACAGCCTGCTCACGGCGGCGCTGGAACCGACGAACGAATGGTACGCGGTGGCGAAGATCGCCGGCATCAAGATGGCACAGGCCTTCCGGCGACAGCACGGGCTCAACGCGATTTCGCTCATGCCCACGAACGTCTACGGGCCCGGCGACAACTTCGACCTGGAAAGCGCTCACGTAGTCCCGGCGCTGATGCGCAAGTTCCACGAGGCCGCAGCGTCGAACGCGCCTCGCGTGACCGTCTGGGGGACCGGCGCGCCGCGCCGCGAATTCCTCCACGTGGACGACCTCGCCGACGCATGCCTCTTCCTGATGCTCCACTACGAGGGAGAAGAAACCATCAACGTCGGAGCCGGCGAGGATGTGAGCATCGGCGAACTCGCGGAGTTGTTGCGGGAGATCGTCGCGTATTCAGGCGAAATCGTCTATGACCGCTCGAAGCCGGACGGCACCCCGCAGAAACTGCTGGACGTGACGCGCGTTCGCGCGATGGGCTGGCGGCCGAGGATTTCTCTTCGCGACGGTCTCGAGCAGACTTACGCCTGGTTCCGCAACCACGTTCCCTCCGCCGAACGCCCCTGAGGACGCAAGCTTGCGACCGTGCCGGCGCGGGCGCCATGACGGACCGGGGAGATCCTGGCGAGATGAGTGAGCCGACAAGCGCGTCGAAAGGAAACGCTCCCTTGTTGCCGAACCGGTTTCGCAGCACAATCCATCTGACGCTGATGACCGCCGCAGTGTACCTGGTTTACCTTCTGCAGGGCATCTGCATCAGCAATTACTTCGGCACCTCAGCGGAGTTGGACGGATTCTGGCTGGCGATGTTGGTGGTGACGACGCTGGTCGCGCTGGCCGAGCCGTTCAAGGAAGCCGCTGTGGTCGGCGTGAAAGTCCAGGAGCTGAGCGACCCGGAGGAATCGCAGCGAACCTTCTCCGGCCTTCTGAACCGCCTGATTCTGTGGTCTCTGGCGATCATCGCGGCGGCGGCCCTGGCCGCGCGGCCGCTGGCCACCTTCCTCGCGCCCGACGCGGCCGACCGCGCCCCCCGCGCAGAGGTCTTTCAGTTGACTCTGTTCCTGCTGCCTTTGTGCCTTCTTCAGGCGACGGGGATCCTGATCGAGGGGTACTTGTCGGTCCAGCGGAAGTACCTCGTTCCGCGATTCTACACGCTGATCGGCGTATTGGCGGCTGTCGCGGTGATCGTCCAGTTCCATCACCGGCTGGCGGTGATGGCGATCGTGCTGGCGTTCTACGTTCAATTCGGCGTGAAGCTGGCGGGGATGATCTGGTCATTGCAGCGTGGGGGTTTCCGTTACAGCCTGACCCTTGGCTCGCACGGGACCGGCGGTCGGTTCGTCCCCTTGCTGCTGGTGCAGCTTTCGGCGATGTTCATGCTTTTCCTCTTGCAGAAGTTCATCTCGGCGGCGGCCTCGGGCGGGCTTTCCGCCTACAATTTCGCCTACGCGGTCTGGGTGGTCCCGCTGATGCTCCTGGCCAGTTCGGTGGCGACGGTGACATGGACGGACATGCTCGAAGCGGGCCACCTGGACGTCGGCCGGCTTTGGGGCGAATTCGACTTCATCGCGCGTCTGACCGTGGCGGCGATGTTCGCCTTCAGCCTGCTTTTCTTTTTTCTGGCCGACCCGATCGTGCGCTTCATCTACGAGCGCGGGGCTTTCACCGCCGCGTCCGTCGGCTTGACCGCCGACTGCCTGCGCGTTCTGGCTTTTGGGCTTCCTTTCTGGGGGCTTTTGTCGCTCAGCGTGCGCGGGCTGCTGGCTCGCCGGAAGCAGATGGCCATCCTTTGCATCGGCATTGCCCAGAACGTTATTATTGCGCTCAGCATCCTCCTGGCACGACGCTTTTCCGCGCGCATTGAAACGCTGCTCATCCCTTACGTCGGTTTCAACATCGTCGGCTCGATCGCGCTCACCCGCGCGCTCTTTGCTGGCGGGGGCGGCGCGTATTTTCGGCGTTTGGCTGGTGGCCTCGCCCGGATTACAATGGCCGTCATCGTCGTTGCGGTCGGTTTCGGCTTGTGTCAACGGTCTTTGCCGCGCGCCACGGAATTGGGAACGCCTGGAAGGTTGGCGTATCTCGGCCTTGCCGGGATCGGCTTGCTGCTGGCGTATATCGTGATCCTATGGCTCGTGGGAGAGAAAGACCTTCTCGATTACCTGCTTCGGAAAGCCTTGCCGGCGAGGGCTGATCGGAATTGACGCGTGCAGCCGATAGCTCGGGGATGAGCGTTGCGTAATGCCTCAGTCTTGAGGCCAGAATTCATGTTTTTGGTCATTCCCGCGAAAGCGGGAATCCAGCGATCCGCGCGTGACTCTGGATTCCCGCTTTCGCGGGAATGACAGCGCAGAACGCGTAAGCATTCTTCAGCGTACAACTGAGGCATTACAGCGTTGCCGCGACTGCGCTTGCTCAGGAGGCCGCTGGGCATTACTCTTGGAGGAATCATGACCCTCTTGAGCAAGTTGCACGCTAGATTCCTGCAAGCCAAGATGCGCATTCTTCTGCGATTGGGACTGGCCGATCCGCAGAAGCTGCGGGAACGCCAACGCCGCGCCGATATGGCGCACCCGGAGCGCCTGGCGGTGCTTCCCTACTGCTCCGAGGGGCATGGGCTGGATATCGGTTGCGGCGGCCGCAAGAGCCACCCCAACTGCATCGGCGTTGATATCGTCGCCGGTGACGCGGTCGGCGGCGTCGGCAGCGCGGCGGGGACCGTCAGCCAGGCCGACGTGCGCGCCTCCGGCGACGACCTCGCCATGTTCGCCGAAAACGAGATGGATTTCATTGTGGCCCGGCATGTCCTGGAACATTTCACCGACCCGGTCAAGGCTCTCCTGGAGTGGAAGCGCGTGCTGAAGCGCGGCGGCGTGATGGTCCTTGTCCTGCCCGATGACCGCGCGCTGAACACGTTGTCGCTGGATCCGTCGCACAAGCACGCCTTCACTCCCGAGAGCCTCCGGAATCTGCTCGGGGTCATCGGCGGATTCCAGGTCGAGCGGCTGGAGGTCGTCATCCCGAACTGGTCCTTCTTGTGCGTCGCGCGGAAAATGCAGGAGCATACTGCGTGCGTCTGATCGCTTTCATCTCCAATGTGCCCTGGACCACCGGCGCATATTACATCCGGGCCTTGCGGAGCGGCGGGCATCGAGTGACCGTCGTCTCTCCGTCGGCCGGGGCGGAGGTTGACGCGGCGCGAACCGGGCCCTTCTCCGCCGTGGAGGTCATGGATCGCGTGGCCCCGGACGCGGAAGCGGCCATCTACTTCGAGTCCGGCGCCCGGGCCTTTCCCGCGGACATCGGCCAGTTGCCTTGCCTGACGGCCTGGTACGCGATTGACACACACGTGCACCTGGCGAAGCACCGGCGCCTCGCGCGATTGTTCGACGTCACGTTCGTCGCGCAGAAGGAATACGTGGAAGCACTGCGGCCGGGCTGCCCGCAGTGCCATTGGCTGCCGCTGGCGGCGGACGCGCGGTTGTTCGCCGGCGACGCCCTTCCGCCGGAGTACGACGTGTCGTTCGTGGGGTCGCTCGATCCGCGCATCCATCGCGAGCGTTGCCGCCTGCTGCGGCGAATCGCGGAACGATACCCTCCCACATTCATCGCCGGTAACCGCTACCTGCAGGAGATGGCCGACGTCTACCGGAAGAGCCGGATCGTGTTCAACCAGGCCGTGCGCAATGATCTGAACATGCGCGTCTTCGAAGGGATGGCGGCGGGCGCGCTGATGGTGACCGACGCCATTCGGCAGAACGGCCTGGAGGAGCTCTTCACGCCCGGCGAGCACCTGGCGACGTACGCTTCGGAGGAGGAGCTTTTCGAGAGGCTCGATTATTACCTCGCGCACGAGCAAGAGCGGCGGGCCATCGCGGAGCGCGGGCGGGCGCTGGTGCTGCGGCGCGATACCTACGAGCAGCGTGCGCGCCAGTTGACCGAGACGCTTCGGGCCGCTCACCCCGGCCGGCGGATGGAGCGGAAGGCGCGCCTCTCGACGCTCTGGAGCGCATGCCGCCTGGCGGCGGGCGTGGGCGGGATCGCATGGCTGCCGAAGGCGTTGTCGTTGCGATCCGCGGCGGAGGGTTGACGGTGGCCCGCAACATCCTCCTGGCAACCCGCCCCCGCCCCGCCTGCTGTCTTTGCGGGCGCGAAGGGTTGGTGCTGCACGACGGGCTTCAGGATCGGCTCTTCAACGTCGCCGGCGAGTGGCGCTTGCGGCAGTGTCCGGACGAGTCCTGCGGGCTGATCTGGCTTGATCCGATGCCGCTCGAGGAGGAGATTGTCAAAGCCTACGCTGTGTATTACCACAGTCTGGAGGAGATCTCGATCGGGCAAGGCCGCTGGTCGGTGCGACTGCTGCGCGCGGTGTGGAAGGCCTGGGCGCGGCTGACGCGGGCGGATCAATTCCAACGCCGTCTGGATCGCCTGCAGCCGCGCGGGCGGCTGCTGGATGTCGGCTGCGGCGTCGGGGAACGCCTGGCGCGGATGCGTGCGCGCGGATGGGCGGTCGAGGGCGTCGAGGTGGATCCACGCTCCGTCCGGATTGCGCGCGAGAAGTACGGCCTTACCATCCATGCGGCCGCCGTCGCCCAGGCCGGGCTGCCGGAGGGCCAATATGATCTGGTGACTCTCTCGCACGTGATTGAGCACGTGCATGATCCCGTGGCGCTCCTGCGGGAGTGCCGCCGGGTCTTGCGACCCGGCGGACGATTGCTGGCGGTCACTCCACACGCGCATGGGTACGGACACCGCGTCTTTGGGCAGGACTGGGTAGACTTGGAACCGCCGCGACACTTGTACGTTTTTTCGGCTCTAGCGCTGCGCGCGGTGTTCGAGCGCGCGGGATTCGACACGCCGGAAGTGACGCTCCTGCGCGGCGCAAACACCCTCTTCAGCCCGCTCGGCAGTCTGGAAATCCGCCGCCAGGGACGCTGCGTTCCAGGCACGATTCCACCGCTGCGGACGATGCTGGCCGTGCCCTTGCACCAAATGTGGCAAGCCTGCCGGTTCCGGTTCGATCCGCGGTACGGCGACGAAATTCAAGTCGAGGCGACGAAGGCCGATGCGCGTCCCTGAGCCGAAAATCAGCATAGCCCTCTGCACCTACAACGGCGAGGCCTGGCTCCAGCCGCAGTTGGAGAGTTTTCTCTCCCAGTCGCGGCGACCTGACGAGGTGGTCGCGTGTGATGACTGCTCCACCGACGGGACCGTGGCATTGCTGCGGCGCTTCGCCGAGCGGGCGCCCTTCCGCTTGCGGGTGGAGGTGAACGAGCGAACACTGGGTGCAACGCAGAACTTCGCCAAGGCCATCGGCCTCTGCGCGGGCGGCCTGATCTTCCTGTCGGATCAGGACGACGTGTGGCTGCCGGGGAAGGTGGAGAGGCTGGCGCGGGCGCTGGAGGCTTTGCCGCAGGCGGGAATGTCTTTCTGCGACGGCGAAGTCTGCAGCGAGGTCATGCAGCCGCTCGGCTATACGCTCTGGGAGGCGGCGCGGTTCGACGCCGTCGAGCGCGGGAAAGTGGCCGCAGGCCGCGCGCATGAGGTGTTCCTGCGACACAGCGTGGCCCATGGCGCGACGCTGGCGTTCCGCGCGGAGTTGCGGCGGCTGGCGCTGCCGATTCCGGCGATCCCTTATTGCGGCCATGATTACTGGATAGCGCTTCTGGCGTCGGCTGTGTCGGAAGTGATCCTGGTCCCGGAACTGCTCAACCGCTATCGGCTGCACGGCCGGAACGTGGTGGGCATTCGGCGGCGGTCGCTGCGCGATCAGATTCGCCTGGGGAGGGAACTGATCAAGTCCAACCGGGCCGGCCATGAGGCGGCGATGATCCAGGCGGCTGTGGAGCGGCTGGAGGCGGCGCCGGCGCGGCCGGCCGTGATGGACCAGATGCGCCAGAAACTGCAGCACCTGCGCCGGCGGGAGCGGATGTCGCCGCGGCTGATCGGGCGGATTCCGGACGTTGCGGGCGAGACGTTCTCCGGCCGGTATTCGCGTTTCGCGATGGGCTGGCGCAGCATCGCGCAGGACCTGTTCCTGCGCTGAAGGATGGTTTCCATGAGGATCGGCATTAACGCGCTCTTCCTTCTGCCGGGAGTCGTCGGCGGCAGCGAGACCCTCACGCGCGAACTCGTCGCGGAACTGGCCCGAAGCCATGACGACGAGTTCATCCTCTTCTGCAACCGCGAGAACTTCTCCACCTTCTCCGGCCTGCCCCGGAACGTGCGCGCGGTCCTTTGCCCGATCCGCGCCACGTTCCGTCCGGCCCGAATCCTTTACGAGCAACTCCTTCTGCCCCGCCGGGCCGCGCGCGAACGCGTGGACGTGCTGTTCTCGCCCGGATGCGTCGCGCCGCGCCGCGCGCCCTGCCCGAGCGTCGTCGTGGTCCACGACATGCAGCCCTGGCTCTTTCCCCAGAACCTGCCGCTGCACTACCTCCTCGCGACGCGCCTCCTGGTGCGGATGAGTTGCCGCCGGGCGGCGCGCGTACTGACTCTCTCGCGCGCGGCGGCGGACGACATCCGGCGGTTCTGCCGCGTCCCGCCCGAAAAGATCACGGCCGTTCACCTCGGAGTCAACCGGATTTTTTTCGAGCCGGTCCCGCCGGATCGGCGCCGGAGCGCGCTCGCTCCGCTCATTCCGCCCGGCCCATTCATTCTCACGGTCTCCAATTCGTATCCGCACAAGAACCTCAACGCGCTCGTCAAGGCGTTCGGGCTGATCGAGGACCGCAGCGAATGCGCCCTGGTGATTGCCGGACCGGCCCGGCTGGGCGAGAGAGAACTGCTCGCAGAGCGCGCCCGGCTCAAGCGCCCCGAACGCGTCGTCCGCCTTCAGGGAATCCCGTTCGAGGCGCTCCTCGCGCTCTATCAATCCGCGGAGGTCTTCGCGCTGCCTTCGCTCTACGAGGGCTTCGGCCTGCCGCTGATCGAGGCGATGGCCAGCGGCGCGCCCGTGGCGTGCTCGGACATCGCCGTTTTCCGCGAAGTCGCCGCCGAGGCCGCCGGGTTCTTCGATCCGAATTCCCCGAAGGCCATCGCTGACGCCCTCATGGCCCTTCTGGAGGACGCCGGCCGCAGAGAGGAACTCGCCCGCGCCGGACGGAGCCGGGCAGGCGCCTTCACCTGGGAAAAGACCGCGCAGCAGACCTACGCGGCGCTGAAAGAGTGCGTTCCAGGAGGCGCCGGGTAGCCCGGCCGGTCGGGCCGCGGAGATTCAGTTGAAGGCCATGTCCGACACGTTGACCTGGTACTCGCGGATCAACCGATAGCATTGCCGCGCGCTCAACTTGCGGGTGGACTGCACGCGGCGCCTCTTCAGGAACATGCGCGGCAGTTGCACGAGCAGGGACAGATACGCGCCGGCAAACGCCCGCAGCGCCCCAGCGACGGAGAGGTCGCCCCGCAGGACTTTGCCGCTCGCCCGGCCGTGGAGCGTCGCGAACAGTTGCGCGGCCAGGCGCCGGAGCGAAGTCAGCGGCAGCAGCAGGACGAGGAACCAGGGGTAATTCTTGATCGCCACGTAATAGTGGTTGCGCTCGACCCAGAAGATTTTCTTCGCCAACGCCCGGCCGCCGGACTGCGAATAGTAATGACGCACGCGCGCGCCGGGCGACAGCACGCATTTCCACCCCGCGAACCGGCCGCGGAGGCCCAGGTCCGTGTCCTCGCAATAGCAGAAAAAATCCTCGTCCAGCAATCCGATCTGGTCGAGCATCTCGCGGCGGTAGAGGCCGGAGCAGCCGCTCGGCGCCAGGCATTCCTGCGCGGGCAGATCATCCGGTGCCGGCTCGCCGTGGCGCATCTGCCGCGAGAAGCCGTCCCACGAGACCGCGATGCCCGCCGAGTCGAGCCGATCCTCGCGGTCCGCGTCGAGGATCAGCGGCGCGCACATGCCGACGGAATCGTCCGCCTCGGCGGGGCGCACGAGCTCGCCGAGCCAGCCGCGCTCCGGGCGCGTGTCGTTGTTGAGGAGCACGACGTATTTCCCGCGGCTCGCGCGGATGCCGGCATTCGACCCGGCCGCGAACCCCGCATTCTCTTTGAGCGGAACCGTCAGCACTTCCGGGTGCGCCTGGCGCAGGAATTCCAGCGATCCGTCCGATGAGCCGTTGTCCACGACTACGATCTCGAAATCGCGGAAAGACTGGTCTTGAAGGCTCGGCAGCAACTGCCGCAGCCAGCGCAGCCCGTTCCAGTTGACGATGATGATGCTTGCCCGTGGGCCTTGTTCGACCTGCAACGACGCCTCCGCCTTCGATAAGAGTCAGTGAAAGAGGATCAAGCCGATCATCGTGCCGAGACCGCATGATAGCGCCCGGTCGCGAATCGGGCAAGAGCGAAATAGGCTGCGTCGTAGCCGTCATCTACGGGAGATATTGGACGTCGGCGGCTATCTGCCGCCGGATGACTGCCCTGGTTACCATCTCGAAGAGTTCCTGCGCGTTGTTGGTGCAACCTTGCCCGCCATGCTCACGAGTTTCACGTTTGTGCTCTGGCGCATTAGACGAGGAGTAGAAGAACAGCGGTGTTCGGTCGCCTTCCTTTCGCAGCCGGTCAAGCAACACGTAACCCTCGCGCGGTCCCTCGCGACGCCCCATGTCTGAGATGATCGCCGCGTATTGGGACTGAGATAACCTTTCGAACGCCTCTTCAGTGGACAGCGCGAGCGTGAAACGCAGCCCCAACGCTTCGAATGCCTGCCGTTCGTACGCGTTATTCTCAGGGCGATCATCGACCCAAAGAATGTGGTTTCTCCACCCATCTGCAGGGCCAACGGCTGCCGGACCCGCCGCTCGGACCATCTCGACAATTTTGTGCAATTGGGCCTCGGACGCAGGTGTCTCGCCCTTCGCAGTAGCTGCGGAAAGCGACGCTACGACGGCCATCTGCATTTTGACGTAATTATCCTCGTTCTTAAAATCGCTTGGGGCGAAGAGTTTGCCGCTGTGTTTACTGACGAGCCAGGAGAAGACAGCCAGAACGAGTACAGGGAAGAAGATCAGGAAGTAGATGAGAGGAAGTCGCTCCGCTGGACTGAAAGACCCGGCATAAACCGTAACCAGTGAGGCGAACCCGTAAACCAACACAATGAAGAGCGCGATTATACCAAGTGGATTCCTCGCTAGTGACTTGGCCGTATCACCGAAGCTTTTCGTGGTATCAATCATATCGGCCTCCTTGCTCGGCCCACTTGCTGCTCTGCACAATTCCCCCTTTGCAGACGAAGGGACGTCCACGCACCTAAAGCATAACGCCGCCAAGAGGTGCCGTCAAGAATTTCTTCTTTGCGGGTTGAAGAATCCTGATGCGATGCGTTCTAGTGACTTTGCTGCTTCTCCTGGAACTGACGCGTCCCGCTAGACCGCCCCGCGGCGGCCGAGATTGAAGTAGCCGAGGAAGCTGCCGAGGTTCCCCGCGAGGCGCAGGATGTTGGAGATGCCGTCCATCGTGACGCGCAGGTGAGGATTTTCGCGGACCGGCGGCGCGAAGTTGCGCCACGTGCCGGCGAGCGGCCGATAGTTCGCCTTCTTCGTCCAGAGGTGCAGTTCGAACAGCCCGTGCCGGCGCCACGCCTGCGCCGCGCCGTATTCCGTGCGGATCCACTTCCGGGCCAGCGACGCCAGGCTCGCGCGGGCGCGGTGATAGACGACGGCCTCCGGCGCGTAGTCGAGGCTCTTGCCGGCGCGCGTCGCGCGAAGGCCCCACTCGCTGTCCTCGTGCGAGATCAGTTCGGCGTCGAACAGGCCGACCTCGTCGAACACGCTTCGCCGGACGAAAAGATTGCCGGTCCCGCACCAGCCGGCGCTCAGGAAATCCGTCTGCCGGAAGTTGACCGAGGAATCGTACAGCTCGTAAATGTTCGGACGCCGCGGCAGGAGAAATTCCACGCGGCCCGCGACGCGATCGAGCCGCTCTTCCATGAGCGTCCGAATGCCGCTGTTCAGCCAGTCCGGATGCGCGCGGCAGTCTGCGTCAATGAACGCCAGCGCCTCGCCATGCGCCGCGCGAATGCCCTCATTGCGCGTGGCCGCCGCCCCCTGCCGCGCCGTCTGCGAGAGCGCCGTGACGTCCGCGAACCGGCGCATGACCTGGCGGCTTCGGTCGGTCGAACGGTTGTCCACCAGGATCATCTCGAACCGCTCGCGCGGGTAACGCTGTGCGCGCAACGACGCCATCAGCGGCGGCAACGCCCTCTCGGCATTGTGCACCGGCACGATCACGCTGACGAAGGGTTCAGCCACCGCGTTTCATCCCTTTGTACCGTGGCATATTGTATCGTCTTGCGGCTCGGATATCACCTAACGTCCTCGCAGTCGCTTTCGGCGCGGACGGAAGGGGCCGCCGGGAGACAAAAAAAGCCCGTCCCGCTTCGTGATCGGAAGCAGGGCGGGCTTTTCAAATAAAACCGGCGACTACCTACTCTCGCGGGTTAAACCACTACCATCGGCGCAGAGGGCTTAACGACCGTGTTCGGAATGGGAACGGGTGTGGCCCCTCTGCTATAGGCCGCCGGAATTTCTTTTTCACCACGGAGGCCGCGGAGAAGGAAGTGCGGATTGCGGTCCTCAGCGTACCGGGCGTCTCGGTGGTGAGAAGGAGTTGAATAGTGGGAGCGGACAAACTCTGATCGGACCGGATGGCTTTGGGCCATCGGCAGTCAGAAATGCGGTCAAGCCGATCGGCCGATTAGTACCAGTCAGCTGAAGTCCTTACGGACCTTACACCTCTGGCCTATCAACCTCGTAGTCTTCGAGGGGCCTGATGGGGATACCTTATCTTGGAGATGGCTTCACGCTTAGATGCTTTCAGCGTTTATCCAAACCGAACTTAGCTACCCAGCGGTGCCGCTAGCGCGACAGCTGGTACACCATAGGTTCGTCCAACCCAATCCTCTCGTACTAGGGTCGGAGCTCCTCAAGTATCCTACGCCCACGGCAGATAGAGACCGACCTGTCTCGCGACGGTCTAAACCCAGCTCGCGTACCGCTTTAATCGGCGAACAGCCGAACCCTTGGGAGCTTCTTCACCCCCAGGATGCGATGAGCCGACATCGAGGTGCCAAACCGCCCCGTCGCTGTGGACGCTTGGGGGCGATCAGCCTGTTATCCCCAGAGTACCTTTTATCTGTTGATCAGGGGCCCTTCCATACGGAACCCTTGGGTCACTAGGCCCTGGTTTCCCATCTGCTTGACTTATAGGTCTCGCAGTTAAGCATGCTTATACCCTTACGCTCTACGCGCGATTGCCGACCGCGCTGAGCATGCCTTTGGACTCCTCCGTTACCTTTTTGGAGGAGACCGCCCCAGTCAAACTGCCCACAAAGCACTGTCCCGTCACCGGTTTCACGGTGTCCGGTTAGAATTTCAACATAGCAAGGGTGGTATTTCATGTTGTGGCTCCACTCCATCTAGCGACGGAGTCTCGCAGCCTCCCACCTATGCTACACAGGTCAGGACGAAACCCAATACCATGCTACAGTGAAGGTTCATGGGGTCTTTTCGTCTAGCCGCGGGTATGTGGCATCTTCACCACAGCTACAGTTTCGCCGGGTCGCCGGTTGAGACAGTGCCCCTGTCGTTACGCGATTCGTGCAGGACGGAACTTACCCGTCTAGGAATTTCGCTACCTTAGGACCGTCATAGTTACGGCCGCCGTTCACCAGAGCTTCGGTTCAGAGCTTCGCTCCGCTTGCGCGGAACTAACCCTTTCCCTTAACTTTCTGGTACCGGGCACGCGTCGGACTGTATATTTCAGCTTATGCCTTGGCACAGTCCTGTGTTTTTAGTAAACAGTCGCAGGGGCCGATTCACTGAGACCTCCATGGGCTTCGCAGGGCAAGCCTGCTGACCTTTGGAGGTTCCCCTTATTCCGAAGTTACGGGGAAAATTTGCCGAGTTCCTTAACCAGCGTTCTCCCGAGCGCCTTTGGATGCTCTCCTTGCCGACCTGTGTTGGTTTTAGTACGGATTCCCACAGGGCTCGCTAGACGGTGTTTCTTGAAAGATGATCGGGCCACTTACGGACCAAAGGCCCCGCACTCGCCTCCAGGACCATACGCGCCGGATTTGCCAGGCGCGGTCCTTCGGGCTTGGACTTCCCGCAGCTATGGGGTTTAGCTGGCCGTTTCATCTCCTAGCCGCCAATTGCTCGAACGCCCTGTAGGAAGTACCGGAATATTAACCGGTCGTCCATCGTCTACGGCTGTCGCCCTCGACTTAGGTTCCGACTAACCCTGGGCGGATGTACCTTCCCCAGGAAACCTTAGGCTTTCGGCGAGGTGAGATTCTCACTCCCTTTATCGCTACTCGTTCCGGCATCATCACTTCTCGACGGTCCAGCGGTCGTCACCGTCCGCCTTCGCTCCTCGAGAACGCTCCCCTACCAGTCCAAAGACCATTTCTGATCTAAAGAATCCGCGGCTTCGGTACCTAGCTTGAGTCCCGTTCATTATCGGCGCAGAAGGACGTCGACTGGTAAGCTATTACGCACTTTTTAAATGGTGGCTGCTTCTAAGCCAACATCCCAGCTGTCCAAGCCCTTCCACTTCCTTTGTCACTTAGCCAGGTTTGGGGACCTTAGCCGGCGATCTGGGCTGTTTCCCTCTCGACTATGAAGCTTATCCCCCACAGTCTGACTCCCACGATAGTCGTCACGGCATTCGGAGTTTGATAGGAATGAGTAGCCTGGTGGGCCCTCGAGTCCTTTCAGTGCTCTACCTCCGTGACGGAGTGGCGTGAGGCTAGCCCTAAGGCTATTTCGGGGAGAACCAGATATCTCCACGTTTGATTAGACTTTCACTCCTCCTCACAGCTCATCCCCATCCTTTTCAACGGATGTGGGTTCGGCCCTCCACCCCGATATTATCGAGGCTTCAGCCTGGCCATGAGTAGATCACGTGGTTTCGGGTCTGCTGCATGCGACTCAGTCGCGCATTTCGCACTCGCTTTCGCTACGGCTCCTGGCCTGAGGCCATTAGCCTTGCCGCATACAGCAAGTCGCCGGATCATTATGCAAAAGGCACGCCGTCACACATTGCCTTCGGTTGCCCGAAGGCCATAGTGCTCCGACAGCTTTGTAGGCATACGGTTTCAGGTGCTATTTCACTCCCTTAACAAGGGTGCTTTTCATCTTTCGCTCGCGCTACTATTACGCTATCGGTCGCCAGGTAGTA
>Ga0181539_1001052_pt1 | contig 31704 bp, 30 predicted proteins | sample PEATcosm2014_Bin_46_FD_119767 | JGI IMG/M metagenome (GOLD analysis project Ga0181539, IMG submission 119767) | Peatland microbial communities from MTU Mesocosm Facility, Houghton, MI, USA - PEATcosm2014_Bin23_60_metaG | ecosystem: Environmental > Terrestrial > Soil > Wetlands > Peat | place... | reverse complement strand
TGGCTCACGTTCATCCTACTCACCGCGCCTTCCCATCACGCCTTGGGCATGACAGTGACAATTCTGCGGCTTTCGTCCCGATCACAGTCGCGGGGCGGCGGAAGACTTGCTCTTCCTTCCCTCAATCGATGCCCGATAAAAGCTCAAATGCCGGTTGCAAGGTGGTTGGCTTTGTCCTTTGGGGGAAACAAACCCCGAAAAGAATAACCCGCTGCAAATCCACCTGCTGCGCCAGCCAATAAAAACAGCAAAAGAGGCAAGTCCCCATGTTCGATGTTGATCAGGGGCTCATGTGGAGGGCGGTTTGCCTCTATAGCAAACTTCTCTACTACCGATTCATCAACCCCGGCCCATTTTGAATCGGAGGTCCGCAGGCCGATATACATGCCCAGAGCCAGTAAAATGATGAGGCCGCTTGCAAGCCAGATTTTTTTCATAAATCCTCCGACTAAACCGCAAAAATTTTCAGCAATTCGGGCCTGCGCGTCAGTATGAACCTGTAGGCGCCTACACACAGAAATCCCTCGAGAATTCCAAGCGGGACCTGGGTGGGCACGAATGCCAGAAGCACCGTAAGAAAAAATTTACCGAAGGGAGCAGTACCATGTAGAGCGGTAGCGAGTTGAAGAGAAGTGACACTATATGTGGCCCAATCTGATAGAAGACCGCAAAGGAAAGCAGCAATCCACCATCTGCCGGTCAGCCGTCTGACCAAAATGAATATGCCGTAGCCTGCAAAAGCGCCGGCGACCCCCATTGAGGCAATATTTGCGCCGAGAGTGGAAAGCCCGCCATGAGCGAGGAAAAGGGCCTGCAGCACTAACGCGACGCTGGTCACAACAACCGTGAGCAGCGGGCCGATAAAAATGGCGGCAATACCCGTACCGCAGGGATGCGAACAGGAACCCGCCGTAGGTACGGGAATCGGCATACATGAAATTATGAACACAGCCGCCCCTACCAATCCGACCATGGGCTTGAGGTGCAAATCCTGCTGCCCCCGCGTGTTCAATTCACGCAGCCCCAGAAAAAGGAACGGCGCAGACACGGCAAACCACAGTAGTGCCCACTGCACCGGCAGGATTCCCTCTGTGATGTGCATCGCGTATGCCGGAACGGCCGGCAGCACGAGCAATGACGTGAATACAAGAATTAGCGTGATGGAGCGGTGCTTGGTCTTCATCCCTGCCTCCCGTAAATTGGTGATCATCCGCATAGCCGCACTGGGGCTCCTTGCGATTCGAACCTGTCGAGGACGGCATTATAATCTGCCGTCATAAACAGAACCTGTTGCATTCCTCTGGTGAGCAGGCTCCACCATCCATGAACGGCGTCCTCCTCCGTGATTGCCACGCAGACGGCTGTGACTCCCAAAGACCGGGCTTTCCGGATCAGATCCGCCGCTGCTTGCAGAGGGACATCTTCTTTTCCTTGTGTGATATACAGAATCATGCCTTTCTTCATCGAAAACCTCCATTGTGTGAGCCGTGTGCCTGGAAGCTGTACCGCCTCCAGGCACTGGAAAGGTTTGTTAAAAAGTCGAGCACCGTAGAGTGCTGCACCGGAGCCCGGATAGGGTCGAAGGACCATTCCGCGAGTTGCGGCCTCCCGGAGTGGTTGTGGAGTGGTGTGACGCGTTGAGAAGAGGAAATCTCATGGTGCTCCAGCCAAAAAAAAATCCCTAGAGCAAAACGCCCTAAGGATTGCACCCTGTTTACTTGATCCTTATGCCGGTTTACCCGATATTTCCGCGTACGGGTTCACCAAACGGCATCAGGCAGGTCTTCTGGCTCACGGATCACCCTACTCTCCGGTCCTTCCCATCTCGAAAAGACAGTGGTTTCACCGGATTTCGTCCCCGTTTACAGCGGCGGGACCGCTCCCGATTTTAACGGGATTCCCTATTAAACTTTTCTGTACCTGATGCTAAAAAGCTATGTGGCATTCCTTGTACAATTTATTCCAAACGCTGTCAACGGCATATCTCAATGCAACAGCGCCTCGTCTTTAGTATTCGCAAGCAATTAGCTCCAACATTACGATTGTGTAAGGACGAATCGAATCGGAAGAAGGGCCCTGCAGGCAAGGGGTTTACCATCTCTTTTGGCAGGAACGAAACTCGAATCCTTAACGGCCTTGACCGCTTCCTCATCGAACCCGAACCCGGCCTTCTTCAGTACCACAATTTCAAGTGGACGGCCTTGTTCGTCGATGGTAACGCGCAGAAGAACGGTTCCCTCTTTTTCGAGCCTTTTTGCCAACGCCGGGTAACATGGCACGACTTTGTGCAGGAAACTGGGGCCGTCCGCAGATCCAAAAGTCCTCTCCAGGGAACCGTTGCCGCCTGAGCCATTGCCGGCCCCTCCGGGAGGTCCGTCGCCGGAAGAAGCCGCAGTGCCTGCGCCGGTTCCGGCGATCTTCCCCAATCCCTGCGATGGTGAATCCGGGTTGCCGGATTCTGCGGGATCGAGTTGAGCCGAGGGCTTGATTTCTTCATGCCTATCCGAAGCAGTACGGGGTTTTATAATCTTCTTCGGATGGACCGCCTCGATATTTTTCCTCTCTGGCGCCGGCAAGTCCTTCTGTTCCTGGGGTAGATGTGCGCTTGGCAGTTCCCGGCTCTGTTTCACCGCAGGTCCCAAGGGTCCTTCCAAGCCCGATCCGGCTGCATTTGCGTCACCATCCAGAGAAACGAGCTGCACTTCTATCCATTTATGGCTCTGGACTTGAGGTTTAGGTGAGTACCAAAGCAGACAGGCAAGAGCTGAGTGCAGAAAAAGCGCCAATGCCAGACTCGACCATGTCTTGCTGCCGAAAAAGACTGGGACCCGGTTGCTCCACGGCGCAGAAACAATGTCTTCCGGATCATCCGATCTGGTAAGATCTATCTCACAGTCTGCAACGTCCAGGGCTATCGAGTTAATTGCAGCCTCCTGTATAACCTCTTGTATAACCGTTTACCGCAGAGCTTGAGCAGAGAGACGAATTCCACCGCAGAGCTTCCGGCTTTAGCCGGAAGCTCTGCGGTGGACGCTTGCGTCTATCAAAACCGCATAGTCAACGCAACGCGGACAGTAAACGGCTCGACCGGGTGGAACACGTCGCCGCTTACAGCCGGACCCGTTGGCGTCAGCCGATACTGGTAATAGTAGTCTATATCGCTGGCTTTCGCATTGAGAAGATTGAAGATATCTCCCTCAATCGACCATGTCTTGTTGAACTTGTAGCTGAGGTTGTAGTAAAGCAAAGCGGTGCTGGGAGAACGCTCAGTACCGTCCTGGGTCAGATAGCGAGGTCCGAAATACCGCAGCCGCAGGCTGGTGCTCCAGCCTTTCACATCATGGATGGTGATGCCCGAGGAAATCACTACACCGGCCGCTTCGGGGACGTAATCGCCCCCCACCGGATTGCCGAGGAAATGCGCCGACGAGGCGGCAAAATCTGCGTCGATCGTCAGCCATTTGGTCGGCGTATAGTAGTTAGCCCATTCCACTCCCTTGCGGAGATCAGGGTCAGGACTGGGTACGGTCGTACCTGTATCCCCGTCGAAGATCAGTTCGGATTGCAGCCTCAGCACCCAGAACGTCAATGTGCTTTGCAGGTTCGGCACGGCAAGGGTGCGCACGCCAAACTCCCCGCCCACCGTTTGCGCTATCGGCAAGGCCCGTTGCACCGGCAGGCCCGTTGTCGGATCTTGAGTAGTGTTTACGCCCCGCGCGTCGTCGGTGTGGAAGCCCATGCCCCCGTTCAGGTAGAATTCCGTTTTTGCCCATGGGCCGAAGATCAAACTCAACTTGGGCTCGGGGGTGTACGCGAACCGATCGCCGCTGTCGGCGGGGTTGGGGCCATTGGTGGCATAGGTGAAGGTGTTGTTGTTGTCGAAATTAATGAAATCATAGCGCAAGCCGAAAACGGTGCGAAACTTTGGAAGCCATTGTATCTTGTTCTCAAAGTAGGGCGCCACGTCCGTTTCCACGATATTATCTGTACGAACTGTGGACAGCACTATCCGGTCCTGGGTGTTAAACAGGCCGTCGTGGATCACGTCGTTTCGAACGTCGAGTCCGAAGGTGTTTTCCACCGGCATACTGCACCATTGGGTAAAGTAGGTCCGGCTTGCTCTCACCCCCTGCACCCACCGGGTGTCCCTTTGCTCGAACTGGTCCCCATTGACGGGATTAACCAGGAAGTAGGTAAAGTCATTCCAGAGGCCCATGTTATAGTAATAGGCATACGCTACGACCTTGGTAGCCGAATGTTCGTCGGCTTGATGATACTCGCCCTCCAGGGTGTAGCGGTCCGTGAAACCTCCGTCGGTGGGGTTCATTGAACCAAACCGCGAAATGAGGCCTTCGGCGACTGCAAGCTCCGGGATCTGGTTGGTCGCACCCCATGTGCCGTGATAGGCCAGTGCCGACACGCTGAAGCCCTGGCTTGCATCTCCCTGGCTGTAGGTAAGCAGTCCGTTGAATTTTAGGTAACCTTCGGGCACAACCCATGGTCCGTCGGTGTGCACCACTTCCATGGCAGCGAGCAGATTGCCCTGGCCTAGCTTGGTCGAATCGGCGAACAGGGCGCGCTCGTAGTTCCAGCTTCCGATTTCCAACTTGGCAATGCCGGCAGGAAGGGTCTGAAAGTACTGAATGTTTTCCGAGCCGGCGGAGCCGAAGTCCCCCACGTTCGCGAAGTAGGGGCCTTTCTGGTAGTCTATTTTTTGTATCAGCTCGGGGATAAGGAAATTGAGGTCCGTATACCCTTCCCCATGGGCGTTCGACGGTAAATTGACGGGAACGCCGTTGACAAAGGTGGCCAGGTCGGTTCCATGGTCGAGATTGAAACCGCGGAGAAAATATTGGTTTGCCTTGCCATCGCCGCTATGTTGGGTGACGATTACTCCCGGCATGGCTTCGAGCACTTCCCCTGGACGACTTACGGGCCGCTCCTCCAACTGTTGCGCTCCTATCGTACCCTGGGTCGATGACTCAGCAATGCCCAACATGCTGTCGCTTCGTTCCTCCACCACTATCTCGGGCAATTGGGTTGTCCCCTTTCGAGACTCGCCTGTGTCCGAGGACGATCCCTGCGCCGCCGGCGCAGCGTCAGTATCGGCCCATGCCAAACCCGGCAAAGCCGAACAAAAACTCCCGATCAATGCCAAAAGCGCGACGCCTGCCCCGTATCTGCCTTTTCTCTTCCTCCGGATGAAATTCACTGCATGCTCCCCACCCCGGCCTTATCAAAAAAAAGGCCACGAACATCCTCCCCATCTTCAGACGGGCTTTAGGCGTTCGTGGCCGATTAGTTGATCAGCCGATGTATAAACTCGGGCAATTTCTACGTTATTAAGGAGCCACTCGCTCTAAGGCTGGTGCAGATCACACCTTCCTGGTGCGGTCACCAGCCGGTAGATTGCCGATAAAGTATCTCAGTTGGTGCTTCACGTCAATAGAAAACATGCCGGCGCCAAACGCAATTTGCTTGGTTCAGGCAATCGTTTAAGATCCAGTCAGGCACCGTCTCGAGGGGGGCTGACAGTCAACGAGCGTACGGCCCTCACGAATGCTGCATCGTCCTTCCTCGCAGGATATGCCCTCGAGACCTCTGAGCCCCTGGAGGGGTGATAGTTGAACGGGATCAAGACCGTTGGGTCGGATGACCAATAGAGATCTAAACGGGCATAGGCCGCGCGGGAATGTAAGGGCATCATCAATTCGACGACCACTGCGGTGTCCCGTTCGTCGGGTTTGGGCAGACGCCAATCCTTATGGCCGCCAAGGCTCAAATTCCTGCAGTACTGCTGCGCCTGCTCGAATGTCACCTCATTGCCGTTATCGCTCTTCTGCCACATTAGTCTTAGCCTCGTGTCCGTAACCGTACCGTCTCCATTATCTATAAACCTTCCAGCTGAGGCGCCGGGCGGCTTTTGGGCGCATGAGAGAAGCGGCAGGATTAATGCTGTTAACATGAGAGAGAACCTTAGCGTTTTTCGCATATTGAGCACCTCCTTTTCATTTTGAGCCTTCGGGAAAAAGCTTGGCGGTAAGCCAGCCCGCTGCGTAGATCCCTCCGAGGAGGACGACATCCGTAGGGCCGACGGGCAAATCGAGTGCATATGCGACCCAGAAACCGAGAAACGCCATGGCCCCGCCGCACAGGGAGGCCAAAATTGTGAACTGGCGCATATTGCGCGCGAACATGTGCGCCGTCAGCGCGGGGATGAGCAAGAATCCGAACGCGATGAGCGGACCGACGCTGAGCACTGCCATCGAGACGGTCAGGCCGATCAGCAAATAAAGCAGCACGTCCCAGAAAACCACGTTCTTGCGAAGCGTAATTGCCATTGGCCGGTCGAAGGAGACCAGGAGCAACTCCTTGTGAAACAGTCCCAGCGTTGCAAGGACAAGCGTAAGGGTTGCTGCCGTCAGAACCAGATCGAAATTGGAGATGGTGATGACCTCCCCTTTGAGCATGTCGAGCCAGCCGATCTCGCCGTAAGGGTTTTTTGACAGCAGCAAGATACTCAACGATGCGGCCACCACATACGCAGTGCCGAGCCGGCCTTCGGGCTGGCCGCGCCCGTGTCGTTCCATAAACGCCAGCGCCAGAATCGCAGCCAGCGAAAATGTCATCGAGCCGATAAAGGCGAGCATGTGCGCGCTCTCTGAGGGATGGCTGCTCAGCTTGACTCCGAGCCACAATGGGACGGACAGAGCGATAGCAACGCCGGTCGAGGAAATCTGCGGCAGTGCAACGCCCATGAACACCAGCCGGCGCATCACGAGAAACACGCCGACGAGCGGGCAGGAAAAACCGACGAGCACGCTGGTATAAACCGAGTTGCGCAGGAGAAAATCGGGTGAGAGGATCAGTCGCAACGTTTCCATGTCAGCCTATCCCTATTCCAAAAATCTCAGCGATCCGCTCGGAATTAAGCAGTTCATCCGGGGCGCCCTGGAGCACTTTGCCCTGATGAAGCCAGAGAACTTGCTGCGCATAATGGCGAATCGCGGCAAAATCGTGAGTAACGAGCAGGACCGTGATTTGCCTTTCCTCGCGAGTCCTGGAAATAAACTCCAATACCGTATGTGTCGCCTCGGCGTCCACGCCGGCGGTCGGTTCGTCGAGCACCAGGACGTCCGGGCGCGTAGCCAGGGCGCGGGCGATAAGCACGCGTTGTTTCTGACCACTGGAGAGATCCGAAAACCGCTTGGGGGCTAGCTCTTCAGCGCCTGCCGCGTGCAGACATTCGCGCGTGAAGGCGCGCTCGGTCGATGGGACAAAGCGACACGGGCGCACGCGTCCATACGTGCCCATAAGAGCAACGTCGAACCCTGTCAGCAGATAAATCGGATCGAACTGAATGGATTGAGGGACGTAACCGAACACGAGACGAGCGCCCGTCGGTGATTGAGTAGTGTCGATCCTGCCGGCGACTGGAGGAAGCAGTCCAAGCAGGGTCTTGAGCAGGGTCGATTTGCCCGAACCGTTCGCACCGAGAATGGCAGTGAAACGGTCTCGGCCAATAGAAAGCGAAATCCCGGACAGCACCGGCTGGCCGTTGTATCCGATGCTCAGGTTATCGAGGGTTATGAGCGCATCATTCATATGTCAGTCCAATGGCCCCCGCCCGGACAAAGCACGAGCGGGGTGCATCTCCTCTCATTTGTTTATTTCCTCGCCTGTACGGCAGTGACAAAGGTCTGAATGATGTAGTCCATCATCCTGATGTATGTTTCCGTATTTGGAACGCCGCCCGGCATTATGGGCAGCGTTATCATTGTTGCCCCGGTCTGTTCGGCGATGCGCCTGGGGACCTTTTCCGGAAATTGCGGCTCACGTACGACAACAGGAACATGTTGGGCCTTCATGGAGGCGATCAATTCCTCGATATGGCGTGGAGTTGGATCGATGCCCGGTTTAAGTTCAATGGTGCCGAAGTAATCCATGCCGAAATGCTCCGCGAAATATGGCCAATGCTCGTGATAGGACACGAACTTTACGCCCTTGAGCGGCAAGCCCTCCTTCTTCCATACTGCAATCCTGGCGTCGAGCTTGGCAAGATACGCATCGCGATTGCGCGTGAATTCCGCTTTATCCTGCGGAGCGAACTCCACCAGTGCGTTGTAAATGTTCCCTATCGCCGTCTTTGCCAACACCGGGTCGAGCATGTAGTGTGGGTTGCCGTAGGGATGAACGTCGCCCTGGTAGTGATCGGTCGACTTGGGTACATCTTTGGGCACGATGCCGATTGAGGCGTCGACATAGCCGGGTCTTCCTATCTGGATGCGGGGGTTCTTGCTGGCTTCCAGCAGCGCGGGCAGGAAGGCGTGTTCACAGTCAAACCCCACCAGGATAAGCAGGTCCGCTCTGTTCATAATGGGCACGAAGCTCGGTTTCATCGGGACCCCGTGAGTATCTTCAACACCAGTGGCAAGGCTGTGAACCTCAACCAGGTCCCCGCCGACCTCCCGCGCAAAGTCCGCCAGGTCGGTCAGGGTCGTGACGACCTTGATCTTGGCGGCATGAGCCGGTGCCTGCGCCCCATATAACAACACCGCGGCGAGTGTGAAGGTCGATAAAGAAAGCATGAATTTAGGCTTCATATAAATTCCTTTCTCTTCCGGGCTAGCGTTGCTGCCAACCATGGGCGTGCGAGCCGATGATCCAGGCCCACTGCAGATAAATGGCATCGTCGGGGCGCAGGCCGGATACGGCGTTATGGTCGGTATGGGTGTATTGAAGACGCAGTTGATTCCAGTGGCTCAGGGCCCACGTAATATACGGGGAGTATGCGACAGTCTTGTCTGCGTGGTTCCAGGAGTCCTCCATACACTCGAACAGGAACCCTGCCGACCACTCCCGGCTCCATTTGTAAGTGAGATACGAATACATGCCATAGGACTCTACGGTTTGGTTGAACGGACTGAACACGGCGCCGCCCGGTGTTGGCATGACATCAAAGCTGCTGTCGCTGCGGAGCACCTCCGTACCCCAGGTGATACTCTCGAACTGATTGTTTCTCAGCGGTTTGTAGCTCAGAGTGAGGTCCACTCCCTCCAGGCTGCGCCTGGTTTGGGAGAGATTGCTGCCGGGGAATTGAGGGAGCGTGACAGGATTGCCATTGGCCAGGGCGAGCACGCCTCCGCGGTTTATAGTCTCCGGATTTAGCAGGCCTGAAATGCCGGGTTCGAGGGATAAATCGGGTGTCAGGTCAAAAGACGTGGACCCTCGGCCAAAAAAGCTCAGCCCGCCGAAGTTACGGAAATTTCCATTGCTGTTATCGTTGATATCGTTTGGGGCACTGCCAAAACCATCGCCCACGCCCATAGTCAGGCTGACGTAATGTTCGATTGGCAACAGGTAGTTTAGCTGCGCCCCATCTGTTCTCGATTCGCCGCCGATGTACTGGTCGAGCACGAGCGGACGATTTACGAAGGGCAGTTCATGATCGTGGATATACGCCAACCGGCCGAATTCGCCAAAAAACCGTCCCGCTTTCAACTCCAGATTACCCGGCAGTGAAGTCGTTTGGATTGCGGCCTCTTCGACCCCAAGACTAGATTCGCCGGTTATCGGGTCGGCAGAAGCATTGAGCACTGCATAGCCCTTTGCAAACGGATCGACCGATGCCGCTATGTTCAGCTCCACAGAGCGCTGGTTCACGTCCCACCCGCCGGGCCGGTCGCTGCCCGTAGCGTTCGATCCCTTGCTGCGATAAGAAAAAATCGTCTCACCCACGAGTCCGATGGCAGGATTGAACTCGCTCGGGAGCTTCTTCTGCTGCGCTTCGGCCACCGAGTTCACCTGTTCCTTCAACTCCTCAACCTGCTGCTGCACCTGATCGACTGAGGCCGTCTTAGCCGCCACGGCAGCCGAGGATTCAGCAGGAGGCTGTGGCTGCTGGACTTTTGCCCTCAATTTTTCGATCAACTTCCTCTGTTCGTCGATTGTTTGTTCCTGTTTTCTAACGGTCTTCTGGAGGGCTTTTAATTCCTGGATGGTTTGCTCATGTTTTTTTAGTGTCTCCTCCATGTTTTGCAGCCGCTCTTCCGTGGTCTGAGCAAACGCACAGGATGAAAATACAAATACAAAAACGAGTGAAATAATCGTTCGCATGATGGCTCCTCCCCATGGTCACCTTCTGATGAAATGTTTCCTGATTTCTCTGGTCAGGAACGTTTCGAGGGGCCTCTTGCAAAACTGCCGCGAGCCGGTATGCGGTGTTGCCGTTCACCTCGCGAGGTGCTGAGGTTAGAAAATGCATGCCTCGCCCCTTCGGCCGCTTGCGATCTCAGCGCTCAGCGAGGAGCTCATATAATGTTTTGCAGGAGGCTCCAGGGTCCGGGTATTATGCGGGAGGAGCTCGATTTAAATAAGGAGAACAACGAAAAGAGGAAAGGTTTACCGTATTTTCTAAAACGCTCGTGAAAATGCCGGAAACAGGTAGTGAAATTTGAGGGGAATCCTGGGAAGCCAGATTTGAATGGTGCAAGACACAAAAGCAGATGGCGCAATTATCGTGGCAGTCTCCATCTTCATGGTGATGAAACGCACACCCCAGAATGAAGAAAGAAAAACAAACGAGGAAAATTAAGGCAAGTTTTCTATTCATGGGCAACCGCAATTTTGAAATATGCATGCCCTTTTGTCAACTTCAATTGCGAGTCTACTCGGATCTCGTGGAGAAGAGCCATGATCTATCTCCGCCCCAAAGCTATGGTGAGCTAATTGATTGGGATCGTCAACCATGAATAAAAAGGGGCAATTGGGTGATGCGTATGCGGCTCTTGTCAACTACGCAGACAGATCTCTCCATGACCTCAGGTCGCACTGTTTTTAGAAGACGTTCGAGCAAATCGCACATCTCGCTACTGAGTAATTCCCGCCACGGAAAAGAACCAGCCCAGGTCCTTCCGCCAAGCTGAGCGCCAAAAGCCGAGTGAAATCCAAGTCTGCTGTGATCACGATTCGACTCTCACGGCGGGCTATTTCCAGCAATTCACTATCTGAAGCACGATCTTTGCCGATCTGGTATGCATGTACACCTTCATGTCCGTATGCTTGGAGCACATGGAGCAGCAGGGGTGATACCGGCATATCGAGAAGAAACTTCATTGCGCAAACTCGAAGATTTGTTCATCGGCGAGGAATGCGGCGTAATTCAGTGCTTCATGAAAATCTTCAGGCTCCAGGTAAGGGTACGCTTTCAATATAGACTCTTGTGACTCACCGGAGGCCAGTAACCCGAGTAGCCGCGATACGGGAAAACGAAGCCCGCGGATTGTGGGTTTACCCCCGCAAACCTCAGGGTTCACGGTAATGCGCTGGAAGGTCATGCGAGTACCTCCTATCTTTGTCAGTTTTAAAGAATTATAGCACAGACGAGCAAAGTTCATCTTACTTTGCTCCAAGAATCCAGCCTTCGTGCCGGACGCACTCTTGAAGCTCTTGTTGGTTTACCCTGATTGGTTGGGCGAACAACTCGCCAAGTTGCCCATTATCATCTGTTTCCTTCACCCATTGACACATCGCCCGCACCTGTGCCTGATCAGGGATTAAGGATTTATCGGTTAGAAGGACATTCGCCGTGTTTCTTACAACTCCCGGCCAGATTTCAGCATGCAGAATGAACGGCCCCCGATCCAGTGATGGGGCTGAAGAGAAGCCCGTCTCGAAGGGCCAAACTCTGCTGAACGACACCAGTTTTGGATGACGTCGGAGCCTGTAGACGCGTGGAATTCCTACCAATGCCTGGCTGCCTACGCTTCCTGCTCCGTACAACTTCCAGCTCTCCTGTGTCCCGGGCAACCGCTCCTCGGCCAGACGACGGCGCTTCAAACATACCCCTGCCGAGCCATTGAAAGGGAATACCGGCGAAGTAGCCTCAAGATTTGCGATCTGTTTTCCCCTGGGACGCCCCCAAAACGGGCCTGAACGCCCGTTTGCTATAATAGCGTTCAGCTCAGCAGCAACGTCGAACCTGTTGTTTATGTTATTGGTATCATCTTGAACCCTGCCCGCCAGTTCAGTCCAGACTTGCCACCATTCGTGCGGACTGAGTGGCAGTCCTAAGGCATGACGAAATCCGGAAGGGTAACCGTACGGGAAATCAAATCCGACAAGCACCCTGCGATCTTTCATCACATGATCTAATAGACGAGAGGTGAGATCTTTAATCCCGTCACTACGCGTTCGGTGATACGTCTCATTTTGGCAGTGGATACGAACCAGCTCGCCGATCCAAACTGCATCAGCAGTTGGCTGTTGAGGCTTGACCCGGTTGGCCGCGCTCCAATCAATGAAGAGATATGCATCAAACAGGGGCAAAGGTTTACTTCCTGCTTTTACAGTGCTGCTTTGCCCAGTCCTGACAGGTCGCCCGTAGAAAATCATCCATTTCGCTCTTCTGTTGGTGGCCACGTGTGCGTTTCCGCCAGCGCTCAAGCAACGATCCGAATAATTCAACTGGGATGTCTACAGCCCAATTCCGAAATTCAGACTTTGCTTCCTTTTGATAAAGATAGAGACCTCTAAGAACACCCATGCAATAAAGTTTCTCTTCATTATGCATTCCCAGCTTATGGTATGTGTCAATTTGATCCAAATAAGGAGATAATTCCTCCTCTACCATTTCATACGCCATCTCTTCGGGCGAGGTGTACCCGTCGTGGCTGTGACCGGACCTGTCCCACAGTTCGTGAACATCTATGAGATCCAAGGTGAACAGGATGTCTCGGGCAATTTCGTCAACGTCCACGCTGCAAAGGATCTTTTCCGCTTCTGCAAGGATGGAATTACGAATATCGCCTCCCTTATCCCAAAGTTGCTTCAATATTATAGCAGCTTGTTCATTGGAGAGGCTTGCCAATATATTCTTCATCTACTTCTCGCGCATTTGGCCGCCGCTTCAGGGCGCCTGTTCAGGGTAGCCTAAAAAGCCCACCCCCTTCTGTTCATCGCCGTCCAGATAGACCTGGAGATATTGCCCCTGGGTGCAGGAGGGCACGTGAATGACCCGGGCGATCCCATCCCTTTGAAGCTCAGGGTCTAGCGAGACAAGGGCGTTGGGGCACTGATGGAAAAACTCCTCCCTGAACACTGTCCCCGAACTGTCGGGATCAATGGCCAGGGGGACGATGTTTGCCTCTACCAGATCGTTGAAAAAATGGGTGCCGAAAGAGGGCTCCGGAACGATCCCAACCTCTCTCATGGCTATTTCGGCCAGGACCCTCGTTCGGTTGATATCTTCATAGCTCACTTTGATGCCCATCTTTACGTCGTTGGTTCCCCACCTCCCCGGCCCGAAAAGGGCGTAGACCTTGTCTTCGAGCAGGCGATTGATTCTTCTCACTATTAGCGCTACAGCGAGCCGCTTGTCGAATGTGGTGAGCGCGGCATAGGCCCTGGGATCGATGTATACAATATATTCAATATTGTTGACCGCGCTGCTGAACAGGACAGTGCTGCAGGTAAAGAGAACTTTTTGGGGGTCGATGTCCTTTGGGACGGCCACTTTTTCGACAAGTCTGCTCAAGGCGAGCGCGCGGCACTGGAGAAGATAGAGTTTGCCGTCGTCCCAGGCGAATTCAACTTCTACAGGCCGGCCGTATGCTTCCTCCAATTTATGAAGGATTTTTTTCATAAGTCCCGCTACGGGGGTTTTGGAAAGAAGGTTGTCGAAAGTTATACAGGCGCGGGCCATGTCGATTTGCTCATTTTTGAAAAGAGGCGCCGAGAGATGTCCTTCATCATCAACAGAGACAACGTAGTAAAGGTCGGGATGATGGATTGTCCGCAAGAGGTCCATGGCCGGGACCGTCAGGATCGACCTCGATTTCAAGTCGAAAACGTCAACCAGCTTTTGGGAGTATTTTTTGATTTCTTCGGCGCTCACTTCCGGGCGAAGGAGGGGATGGCTGAGGGGGATCATCCTGGTGTAGTCAGGCCCGATCCGGTCAACGGCGCGCGTGCCCAGACCGAAGACCATCCTCAGCAAGCCATCGGCCCTGACGATTCTCGGGGTCCAGGCGTACACATTCTGCGAAAAAGCTACTCCTGCCGCAGTCGGGAAAAAATAATCATTGAACTGCCTTCCGACTACCTTTTGAACGAGAACGCTCATCCGTTCATCGAAATCGAGCAGGTTGTGGTCCAGGCGGTAAAGAATGGCCCTGGCGCTGAAGACGCTGGTAAGCACCTGTTTCAATGCGCGTGTGAATTCGTTGAGCCGGGTCCCTATCTTGCCCTGATTTGCGATGAAAACCGAGTCGTATTTGCCCGAAAAAGTATATCCGACATTGTCCTCAAGCAGGCTGGACGAGCGGATTATGAGGGGATGTTCCCCGACCTTTTCCAGGAAAGCCCTGAATTGTGTCAACACGTCGGACGGAAAGGTGGCCTTCTGGATTGTTCCCGATATCTGGGCGTATTCTTCCTCGATTGTTTCCCGGCTTTTATATTTTTGAGAGTGAAGTGAGAAAAGGTTATTGGAGTCGAGAAAATCGGTCAGAAAACCGGAATTGAAATAATGGGATTCGGGAATCCTTACGTATTTTTCAAATTCAGGGTCTCTTTGTCCAAGCAGTGGCAAAATGATCTTATAGGCAAGGAACATGCCTGCCGATTTACCACCGATTCGTCCGCCGCGTCTGGGGTTCCAGATAATTTGTTCCATCAACTCGTCCATATCCCGGATAGTGATATGATTCTTGGCCACTCCCAGGAAGGGAAGCTGATCGGAAATGAACCGGCTGATCAAGCCGACGCGCACGCCCGTTGAGTCGCCGGGGGGTATATATAGACTGCCCATGGGGATAGCGCAAAATTCTCTTACCGCTTCACGAATCCGGCTGGAGGTGACTTCTTCCGAGTTCATGAGCTTGTTGAGCTTCTGGAAAGAGTCACGTTTTCTTGCAAAATTGATATAGTTCTCTATATCTTCCCATGTGAAATGGCGGGCAAAATACATGTCTGTAAGCGAACCTATGACCTCTGCGACTGCCTGCTCGGTTACAGGTTCGCCAAGCGCTTCCAGTTGCTTGACCGCATCCTGCCTGATTGACTCCGCGCAAACGATCCCGCGCTTGCACAGCACGGAGAGAAAAAGCTCGCGAATTTCATTGAGAAGATGGGGAAACCGGATCATTTTGTCATAGAGCCGGTATGCGCGAATCAGGTCCGCTGCGCAAATATCTGCCGAGGTAAAGTATGCTTTGGCGTTTTGGCCCATCAGAACTCCAACGCGCATATCGATTGGTGAACCTCCCAGGTTCACCTCGCTGCCTACACCCAGCCGCGCAGTTTGCAGGCTTCGGCCACTCGAGCAATTGCAACCAGATAAGCGGCCTGCCTGAGATCTATTTTGTCGCGCCGGCTCATCTCGTATATGCTCGCAAAGGCCTGGGTCATTTTCTTATCAAGCCTCCAGTGGACCTCTTGGAGCTCCCAGTAGAGGTTGTAGGCATTCTGGACTTGCTCGAAATAAGATACTGTCACTCCTCCTGCGTTGGCAAGGAAGTCGGGCAATACAAATATACCCTTGTCGTCGAGAATGCGGCCGGCTTCGGGTGTAGTTGGTCCGTTTGCCAGTTCGCAGCAGATCCTGCACTTGAGATTTTCAGCGTTGTCGGCGCGAATCACGTTTTCGAGTGCTGCGGGGAAAAGCGCCGTCACCGGAAGCGCGAGAAGCTCCTCGTTTGTTATTTCGCCGGTCTGCGGGAATCCTTGTACTACTCCGTTTTTTATCTTGTAATCGACCAGGGCCGCCGCGCTGATACCGTTTGGGTTGTAAACCCCGCCCCTGGAATCGGAAGCTGCGACGAGCTTGAGCTTCAGGATCTCCTCGCCCAGAAGAGCGGCGTTCTGACCCGCGTTACCGAACCCCTGGACGGCCATTGTGGCGCCTTCAAGGTCGATGTTGCTAACTGCAGCGGCTTCGCGCGTGACATAGATGCCGCCCCTGGCGGTGGCGTCTCCCCGGCCCTTCGACCCGCCCAGAGCAAGCGGTTTGCCGGTTATGACTCCAGGGTGATTTTCCCCAACGATCGTTTCATACTCGTCCATCATCCAGGCCATGATCTGCGGCGTGGTATATACGTCCGGGGCCGGAACGTCCTTCGTTACGCCCAGGGAGCCGGCCAGCGCACGCACATAGGCCCGGGCCAGACGCTCTTTCTCGGTTCCGGAGAGTTCCTTGGGATTGCAGACGACGCCTCCTTTGCCTCCACCGAGCGGCAGATCCACAACGGCAGTCTTCCATGTCATCCAGGCGCCAAGCGCCCTAACCGTGTCCATTGTCTCCATAGGGTGCCACCTGACGCCGCCTTTTGCCGGACCTCGCGCGGTGTTGTATTGGATTCTGAAGGCATGGAAGATCTTGGTTGCACCATCATCCATTTTAACGGGCAGGATTACCTTGATCTCCTTCATCGGCCACCGGAGCAGCTCACGAGTTGCCTGGTCAAGCTCGAGTTTTTCCGCCGCATGGTCTATTTGCTGTTGCGCAATTGCAAAGGGGTTGAAGGGCTCGTCTTTCATTATTGCTCCTGTGGAATTTGATTGAAATGCTCACCGCCTGGATCGTCAGAAGCCGCCGATATTCAGTGTGTCAAGTTCCAGACCATAGCGCTCAAGCCGGCCACGACCAGCACGATCTCTACAAGAACATCGTAGAGAGGGTCCTCCCGGAGCCTTCTTTTGGACCCTATTATAAGAAAAAGCCCGTAAATGAGGGCGGGAGCGATAAGGAACCAGGAAAAATCGGTGGAGATCCCGGCAAGGGGACCGCAAAGAGCCGTGATGACAAGCACCACAAGGACCCCAACCGTGAAAAGGGCGGTCCGTTTTTCTCCCGCGAGCACGACGAGGGTTTCCTTGCCGACAAGCCTGTCTCCCTGAATTGCGAGGAAGTCGCGCATGGTGGTTCGAACCAGAGAGAGGAGAAAAATGACCCAACCGGCGTAGAGCACGCGGCTTGAATCATAGCCGCCGGCAATATAAGGCAGGGCGCAAACAGCGGCCCAGGCCATCGGCACGAAAAAAGTCTTCGAAGTTGGGATATCCTTGAGTTTGACCGGAAATTTTTCCCATCCTGCCGGGATGAAGAGCTTGACCCCGTATAGAAGACCCAGCAATATCAATAAAAGCATAAGCAGGAAATTGGGAAGACCTATACCATAGGCCAGAATCAGCGCGGCCGAAACGGATAGGGCGCTCGAGAACATGAAGACCGGCCGCCATTTTCGATAGAAAGCAGCCTTGCCTGGATCGTTTAACTCGATGGAGTCCTGGTCCAGGTAAATATTGAGCGAATGCATCGCAAAGGCGTAGCCGGCAGCCATCAGGCTGAAAGCCGCCGACCCGTCAAAGTCGGTCAGGGCCTCGGCAATCTGGGCCAGGAGCGCCGTGGCCAGAGCGATATAAAAATTGCCGTAAGCGAGCCTCTCAAGAATGTGTTTCCATCGGAACTTTGTCCCCGCTCCGGGTGTTATGGCCTCGAGGAATTCAATAACGTCCCGTATGATCCAGTTGGGAGTTGACGCCCCTGCCGAAACTCCGACGCGGGAGTAACGAGCCATGACCTGGGTGTCCAGGTCCGATTCGGTTTCTACGTGGAAAGTCGGTATGGCGCAATCCCGGGCCACCTCGGCAAGCCTCAGGGTGTTCCCGCTATGAAGCCCCCCCACTATGACCATTGCCTGGACTTTGGAACACAACTGCCTTACTTCGGCCTGCCGCTCCTGTGTTGAATCGCAGATCGTGTTTTTTACTATTCCATTTGGGTATTTCTTTAGAAAAGTTTCCTCGACTTCCCGGAAAACCTCCTCGTTCTGGGTAGTTTGGGCCACCAGAAGCACATTGTCCCAGTGTGAGGGAAGTTCTTCTATCTGTTCGGGGCGGTTTATTACAGCGCCGCGATTTTCCGTGTAACCGAGAAGCCCGATGACCTCGGCGTGGTCCGCGTCGCCAACTATTATCGTGTAGTATCCGCGCCTTGCATGTCTTTTTATCGCCGCATGGACCCTGGCTACGCGCTTGCATGTCGCGTCCAGAAGGGTTGCCCCCTGCTGATGAAGCTGCTGGCGGCTGTAAGGAGGAATGCCGTGGGCGCGGATCACCACCTTTTTGCCCGCGCAGCGCTCAATCTGGTTTTCGTCCACGACCCCCTTTTTCCCCAGCATCGTCAGGACCTGCCTGTTGTGGATAAGCGGTCCGAAGGTGCAGATATCCTCACCTTTCACACGATGCTGGATGGCGTTCATGGTGATTTCGATTGCGTCCCGGACCCCTTTGCAAAAGCCTGCTGTCCTGGCGATAACAACTTTCATTATTTTCCTGTTCAGATTGGGACCGTAGGTATTTCACCTCAGCCAGCGTCCATCCGAAGCGCCGGATAAGTCCCGTCAAAGGTGGCATATCGATTCAGGTTTTTCGGCCTGGGAAAAAGGACCCTCTGGCAAACCAACTGCACCGCCGGGAATCCTACCAACTTTGGGAAGCTCTGGCAACCCTGGCAAACAATAAGTGTAGACCTGCCTCCGCGCTTCGCTAATCCTTATCGAATTTGAATGCTGAATTCTATTTTAAATGGTGATAGAAGCTTTCATGCGAGGTCTGAAAGGCGTGCAACGGCGCGTCGTGGTTATATTGGAATTCAGATATGCTTTGAGCCGAAAGTTGCCGGCTCAATTCCGGTTTGCTCCTTTATTATTCTGGAAAGGAAATGGAAAGAGTCGATCTGGCAATTCTCGGCGCAACCAGCGGAGAAATCGCTTCGCTCTGCGGGTTCTTTCGGCCCTCGAGCAGTTTTAAAATAGCCGGGAACCCGTTCTCAACATATTTTTATCGTGACCTTAAATTGCTGATCGGAACAACCGGGGTCGGGAAAGTTAATGCGGCTGCAACTGCGGCGGCGGCGCTCACGAGCTTCAGGGCAGGCGAGGTCTGGAACGTCGGCTGCGCAGGGGCCTATGGCGGCTCAGGGCTCGAAATCGGAGACGTCCTGATCACCGAAAAGTGTATTTGCGCAGATGAAGGAATTTTGCGAAAAGAGGGGTCAATGTCAACCAGCAGCCTTGAAATCCCGCTGGTCCTCAAAGACGCTCAACCCTTCTACGACTGTTTCCCGCTCGATGAGTCCCTTGCCCGCAGGCAAATCCGCGCCCTCCTTCCGGCGGGTATGTTCAGCACGGACCCCTCCGGGGGTATCCGGCCCGACGACCTTCTCGACGCACACTGTAGTAGCTTTGGCCCCGGCTCCGGTCCCGAGAAAAAGCGCCGCTTCAGGGTCCAATATGGGCCAAGTCTTACGGTTGGCATGGCGAGCGGAGATATCCACACGGCCGACGCACGCTTTCAAAGCTTCCGGGCCCTGGCGGAAAACATGGAGGGAAGCGCGATTGCCCAGGCCTGCCTTCTTTTTGACGTTCCATTCCTGGAGTTTCGCGGAATCAGCAACATAGCCGGAGTCCGGGACAAGGCCGAGTGGGACCTCGGCGCGGCAATGGAACACTGCTTTTCGGTAATAAAGCACTTGCTTGACAACCGATAAGAGACGGAAGACGGAAGACGGAGGACGGAGGGCGGAAGGCGGAGGACGGAAGACGGAAGCGGGAAGCGGACGGAGGACGCGATAGAGAATTGAGGGATTTAGGAATTGAAGAATTGAGGAATCTTTAATCGTTTTAATCCCTGAATTCCTCAATTCCTAAATTATCGCAACCTCGTATAAGCCTGTAGTTTGGAGTCCGGATTTCAGTTGCCTGGCCTTTTAAGCCCTAGCGGTTACACCCACCCGTGATTATCATGAACACATTGTTCACAAGCCGGCCCCAAAAGGACCATGCCTCAGATGGGAAGGAACCATAAGCCGTTGAGACGGCATGCCTGAGGGACCTTTTCCACACGTGCGAAAGACGGCCCGAGAGAACATATGCCAGGACGAGGGACTTTTATCAGGGTACACATCTTTTTCCCGGAGGGCAACCATGGACGAGAAGATTTTGTGTCATGAAATGGATCGAAGGACATTTGTAGGCAGCCTCATCAGCGGCTGCGTCATCGCAGGGACTGGAATGTTTTCCCTGTACGGAGACTCAATCGCTTACGCCGATCCCGGAATAACCCAGCCTCCGCTCCCATACAAAGAGGACGCTTTGGAACCTTACATATCCAAAAGGACCCTCGAATTTCACTACGGCAAGCACCACAAGTTTTACGTGGATAAGACCAATGAACTGGCGGGGGCTGCCGGTCTCGGAAGTCTCTCACTCGAGGAAATCGTCAAGAAGACCGCCGGTTCGGCAAACCAGATACCCATTTTCAACGTCGCCGCTCAAGCCTGGAACCACGATTTTTACTGGAAGAGCATGATGCCAGGGAAAAGCAAGCCTGATGAGCGCTTGGCCAAAATGATCGACGCCTCTTTCGGCAGCTATGACAACTTCATTAAAGAGTTTCAAAATGCAGCAGTCACGCAGTTTGGAAGCGGCTGGGCGTGGCTGGTCCTGGATCAAGGCAAACTCAATGTGACAAAGACATCCAATGCCGACAACCCACTCGTCCACGGCCAAGTCCCCCTGCTCACCCTGGATGTGTGGGAGCATGCCTATTATCTTGATTACCAGAATCGTAGAGCCGACTATGTAAAGGCGGTCCTTGACAATTTGCTCAACTGGGAATTTGCTGCAGCGAATCTGCCAAAAAACGCCTGATGCCAATTTGCGTTCAAGGCCTCCCGTTCCCGCCCATCGCGTGCGATGGACCTATTTTGCGGTCGGCCTTCGCGCTACGCGCTTGCACATCGAGCAGGGAGGCCAGCAGGCACGCTTCACAAAGTGAAGGCGTGCGAAGCTCGCGGAGCGTGATCTATACACCAGAGGCACTTCACTTTTTGGAAGCACCTCACATTTGGCTTGCCTCCAACCGCACTACATTTAGTGTCTGCGCGTTCTGCATGGCTGCGCGCACGGTCGCCGCTCTTATCATGTCAGGCGCATTTTTTTCGAGCAGGGTATTATATAAGTCTACTATACGAGGCCTCCCGCTCCCGGCTATCGCTTGCGATAGACCTATTTTGCGGTCGGCCTCCGCGCTACGCGCTCATATATCGAGCAGGGTATTTATAAGTCTATTATACGAGGAAGTATTTGTTGCCCTGAAAGTGCTCAATAAGTCAGGCCGAGGATTTAAGAGGGAGCGCCGCGCTGAACCCATGGCGGCTGTGCACATAACATCCGAAGGCCAATCCACGGGTTACACAGGTTTAAGTTTGTTGCCGATTGCGGGAGGCGAGAAAGCCATGGCTACAGAAAGACTTTGTAATTGACCTTCAGGACTTCGGCCAGCTTCTTGGCCCGTTCCTTCCCGATCGTTCTCTTCCCGTTCTCCATTTCGGAAATATGCCGCTGTGGAATCCGTGTTAGTTCGGCAAGCTCCCTTTGAGTAATGCCTTCTTTGACACGCGCGCCACCCAAGGCGATTCCGGGCAAATTCTCATCGGTTACCTCAGGGAAGCACTGACGCCAGGGGATCGATTCTTCTACAAAACCGAAAGGCTTAATGGCCGCTATAGCCTTATCTCTGTTCACGCCAGGGCCAACAAACCGCAATTCGACACAATCAATATGGTGCTTTTTCGTGGGTGCCGACATAAGTCACCTCGATCAATCTAACTTCCCTGTCCATCATCGTCCACAGAGCCACATACGTTGTCTTACCTTTTTTAAGATGGCAATGGTGAATGTCCTCTGTGAGTTTGCGGTAATTAGGCCAATTCCCCCGCACCGGCCCGCAGATCTCCATTTCTCGCATTAGGAGCGCCAGGCTCTTTCGAACGCTCGACGGAAGCTTGGCAAGCTGCTTTGCTACACTCTTTTTAATCGTGACTTTCCACGACATTTAAAATACCTATTTCGGGTATCAAGTCAATGGGTGATGTTACCTGGAATAAAATTTTTGAGAAGTGTTGCGGCACGAACATCCTGCCTGACGGAATTTGACAGAAGAGTTTTTTAAGAGGCCATCGGCTTTGAGGCCCTGCTCGAATTCCTCAAGGCTGACCTTCGGCTCGTCGCGTCGCTCAGCAATTGCAGCAAGGTCTTGGAGGTCTTCGAGAAGAGATTCATACTCGTCAACCGGGAGAACGACGAAAGTCTTTTTCCCCGATTTATCCAATACATACTGTGGGTTAAGGGTCTTTTCGGACATCTCTTACACCTCCCCAAAGTTGTCTGCGGCCCTCATCACCCTTATATAATATTTTCGGTCTGAGTGAACCTGTTATTCTGCATCCATCAATGCTTTTAGACAGGATTAACAGGATTTACAGGATTGAAAAATAACCTCGCAGAGCGTCGAGATCTGTTTTGCCTTTTGCATGATAGGTGCGATACTTGCTTTTAACCTGAAGACTCGATGCCCCAAAGTTCAGAAACGGTCCGGTCTCTATGCCGGTGGTTGCCAAGTAGTTTTAGGTCCGCTTCCATTCTTTTCTGTTAATCCTGTTAATCCTGTCCAAAAATTTTTGAGGTTGGCTGCTCTTCCCGGTCCATCTCTCCGCTACGGCTCGATCAGAAAATTGAATTGTTTTATGGCCTCCTCCTCCATGACACCCAGCCTTACTATTGCCTCGGTGGTGAAAAGCCTGAATGTAGCCGTCGATTTCGCGCAGAGCGTATTTTCCCCTTTATAGAGACAGCCCTCCACGGAAGCCTCTCGTTTTCCCCTGACTGCGAGCACCGTCCCTTTCACCCATATTTCCTCGCCGATCGGTACAGACTTATGGAATTCGACCGTCATTGCAAGAGTGAGCGCGAACTTCTTCAAGAAGCGAATAGCCGTCCACCCCATGGTCTCATCAAGTATTGCAGCAAGAACACCTCCGTGAACCAGATTGTCCCACCCGCACAGGTGGCCGGGAACTGTCAGCCATGAGAAAAGAGACTTCTCATCGGTGAAAAACTTCATCCGAAGCCCGTAAGCGTTGCTCTGGCTGCACCCGAAGCAGTTATGACCGTCCCTGTTCGGAAGCTCCCTGAGGTCATCCCTTCTTTCCATTATTCATCCTCCGGCATGTCGATCACATTGCCAGTTTAAAAATAACTTGCGAAACATTAACTGCCGGAAGTCCTGTCCCTGAGAAGCCGCCTTCCAATTGGGCCTGTTCGCTCAAGGAATGGCCTTACCAGCTCCGGGATAAAATAACCGGAGAGGATGGCAAAAATGACTCCGAAGCACAATCCACTAAAAATGATTTCCGAAAAGGCGGCCAGGTAGGGAGAAAAATGCGGGTCGAACGGAACTGCCTTTCCGGCTGCCCAGGCCGGCACGACCGAGACCGTGGACACAATGAGAACTTTGCCCGTACCCGACAGTAGCCCGGCAAAAACTTCACCCCCGAACCTGGTTTTCCACCAGAACGTCAGGGCCGCGCAGAAACAAAAGATGGACGCGGCGCTCGCGCAGGCCACTCCCAGTGCGCCGGTGCGAACTGTCAGCAAATAAAAAACCGGGATCATGAGCAGGGTTACGGAGGTCCCCAACACAGCCGGAGCCAGCGTATCAAGCCTGGAGTAGAAGGCCCGGCCCAAGACCTGCTGGTATCCCCAGCAGGGGACGCAGATAAGCAGTATCTCCAGCAGCCGGGCGGTGTGAGCGGTATCTGAAACGCCGAATCGACCCTGCTGGAAAATCAACCGTATTGTCGGTTCGGCGACGAGGATCATCCATATCGAAAGCGGAACCAGCAGGGTCACTACATTTTGCAGAGCTGAGTTTATCGTCCGGTAGAGCTTGGAAAGATCGTTTCTTACGAACAGCTCGGCCATAAACGGATAGGAAGCCACCCCGGCAGCCTGCGCCACCACGCTCACCGGGACCATCATAATCCGCCGCGCGTAGCTTAGCCAACTGATCGCCCCGACCCCTGCAAGAGAGCCGAATATCCTCACGAACTGCTCGTCAAGGACCGTGATGGATTGTCCGATCATGAGCGGGAGCGCCACGAGGATATATTTTTTCAATCCGGGGTGGAAGCACGAGAATCTGATGCGCAGACCGCCTCCGGACCTCACCGCAAGCAGGGGCAGCAAAAAGTTCCCCATAAAGGACCCGACAAGAACGCCCCAGCAAAAACCTTCCATTCCCCTTGCCCGGAACAGGATGCCTCCTATTATGATGAACAGGTTGTAGACTATTGAGACCATGGCCGGTATGAAGAACTGCTTACGCATGAAAAGAATCGCGCTCAAGCACGAACCGCAGAGGAAAAATATTTGCGCCGGCAGGATGATCCGCAGGAACCAGGCAAGGCGGGAAATGGCCTCGGTGGTCAGGCCGGGCGCTGCGAGGCGGGCCAGCTTGGGCGCAAAGAGGAACGCATGAAAAGTAAGGGCGCAGATCGCAACTGTTACCCAGAAGAAAACGCTTGAAAAAAACCTCCACCCCTCTTGCTCGTCTTCTTCGAAGTATTTGGTGAGAAAGGGAATCAAGGTGATCGAAAAATAGCCTCCGGCAAGCATGTAATTTATGAAATCAGGGATTACGAAAGCAGCGAAATAGAGGTCCGATTCCTGGGTCGCCCCGAACAGAAGGGAGATGAGCTTGTCGCGGAAAAGCCCCATAAACCGGGAGAGCAGGATGCCTCCACCTACTATCATTGCTGCCAGCCCGATCTGCTGGCGTGTCTTCCAGAATACCATGTGCTTCTTTCTTTATGATCTGAACCGGGTTTCCGGATGGACACAAATTGGTCTGTTGGCGCGCGTAAGAATACTACAAATGAGATCTATTCCAAGTCATAAACCGTGGCGCCTGAAATGCGGCAGCCGTTCACCGCAGAGGCGGGGCATAGTCCGGTCAAAAAGAGAGACGAATTCCACCACAGAGACACAGAGGGCACAGAGAATAAAAGGAAGCCGGAAGCAAAATGAGAGCGGGAAGCGAGAATAAGCAGCTTTTTCCATTCCTGCTGCTCGCTTCTTGCTTCGTCCCTTTCTCTGTGCCCTCTGTGTCTCTGTGGTGGATTAGCGGTTCGTGGTGAACGCTTACGAAATGCGCCGACGGGGGCCGTTGCGGATCGAAATATCGCCGCCGTCATGATAATTGCTCTTTTCAAAAAATCTGCGCGGGCATACATTCGGTCTGATTTCAACCCAACAGGTGAGGGGGATCGCGATGAAACTCGGGATAACAGGATTGGGCAGGGCCGGCAAGACCACCGTGTTCAACGCTCTAACGAGAAGGAGCGGCGAATCGGTCTCCCCGGGAGGGCAGCTCGTACCGGCGCCGGGCGTCGTGCCGGTGCCGGACCAAAGGTTGGACTGGCTTAGCGCTCTCTATCATCCCAGGAAAACCACGCACGCGCAGATTACCTATATGGACCTCCAGGGCGTTGCAGGCATGGCCGACAACAAGCGGGAGTATATGTCGCTTCTGCTTACTCACATGAGGCCCATGGATGCTTTGATCATGGTCGTGCGCAATTTCGCCGACTCTGCCTTGGGAGCTCCTGACCCGGCACGAGATTTTAGTGACTTAGAGGATGAATTTCTCATTGCCGATCTGGCATCGGTTGAAAAGCGCCTCGAGAAACTGGATGCCGAACTCAAGCGAGGCAAAAAGCCAACCGGCGCCGAAAAGGAACTATTAGAGAAATGCAGCGAAATCCTCAATGCCGGAGATCCCTTGCGAACACGCCCACAACTTGTCAACGCACCCGAGCTGAGGGGCTACACCTTCCTTTCCGCAAAACCTCTGCTGGTGATAGTGAACAATTCGGATGAAGATGACTTCATGCCGCCTGTCCCCCTCAGGTCGGCGCAGGCCACCGTAGTCCGCGGAAAGCTCGAGATGGAGCTTGCTCAACTCTCAAGTGAGGAGGCCGAATCTTTCATGCAGGATTTCGGCATACTCGAATCGGCCCTGGACAGGGTAATAAAAAGCTCCTTCGCCCTTCTTGACCAGATCACGTTTCTAACGGTGGGCGAGGACGAGGTGAGGGCCTGGACAATCGCGAAGGGGACCCCAGCCATCGAGGCTGCAGGGGCCGTTCACTCGGATATGCAGAGGGGGTTCATACGGGCCGAGGTGGTCGCTTATGAGGACTTGAAAAAAGCGGGCGACTACGCCGCAGCGCGAAAGCATGGGATGGTCAGGCTCGAGGGGAAAAATTACCCCGTGCAGGACGGAGACGTGATTCAATTCCGGTTTAATATTTAATGGATCACTCCGTTGGGCTAAGCCCGACCCCCCGTATGATAAACTTACATAATACCCTGCTCGAAGAAAAATGCGCCTGACATGATAAGAGCGGCGACCGTGCGCGCAGCCATGCAGAACGCCCAGACATTAAACGTGGTGCGTTTGAAGGCCAGCCAAATGTTAAGCACATCAGAAAGTTAAGTGAAAATGGTGTCAAGGTTTCGCTCTCAGTCCTCAGTCCTCAGGGAGCAAAGCGTAGTTCAGTCCTGATAGCGAAGTGCGAGCGCGTAGCGCGGAGGCCGACCGCTCATTCTCTACAGCCCACCCACCCACCCGCGAGACGGGGCGGGAGCGGGAGGCCTCCTGAGAGTAACCACGGTCACCTCGCCCTTCGAGTTAAACCTCACCGGCACCCCTGAAACCCCTGCCCCGGCGCTCGTATAACCCGGCATACCTTCATAATCCCATTTCCCTTGGCAAAATCGCCTGGGGGCTTTACTGTGGGTGAATATGGGACCAAATGGAGGAATCAATATCTGTCCACCATGAGTATGGCCGCACAAAAAAAGATTCGGCCTGTATTTGAGCGCCTCTTTGTAAACTTCATTCGAGTGAGAGACCAGGACGGAGAAAGTTCGCAGAGGCAATCCGCTAAAAGCGCTTTCCAGGTCGTGGGCCTTAAAATAGTGGCAGTCGTCGGCGCCGACGATCCATATGCACTGCCCGCCGCGTTCAACCACATGGGAGTCGTTTACAAGAAAGGCAACCCCGAGTTCCTTCAGAGAGTCCAGGATTTCAGGGCAGTCGTGATTTCCAAGCACCGCGAAGATACCGTCCTTTGCGCGAATTTCGGGGAGGACGAGACGCAACTGGCAAAGCGCGGCTTCAAATGGACCGGAAGTCTCCATTCTGAAGTCGCCTCCAAGGATGCACATATCGGCGGGAGTTTGACGAATTATTTGGATGACTTTTTCAGTCAGGCCATCGAGCCCGTCGAGATGAAGGTCGGTGAGAAACAGGACCCGATAGCCGTCAAAGGCAGGCGGAAGGTCGCTGAAGTGAAATGAGACCTCTCGCTTTTCGATAACCAATGCGTTCTTTTTGCCGCGTTCGTAGATGCGTAGCGCCTTGAATACGGATTTCATGAACATGTGATAATAAACCGCATCTTCAAAATTCAGGATCTGACGAAATGGGCTGGCGGTTATCTTGCACGAAACGAGTTCACGAAACCGGGTCAGGGCTCGGATTCGCCGTGGGTACGACTCAAAAGGCTTGCGAAGAAGCACCTGGTTTAGAAAAAAGGATCCGAAATAGGCGCCAAGCCCGAATACTACTCCAAATAGGAAAACGTATCCGGCTGAGAGCGAATAATAAGGTGCGATCGATATAAACGGCAGGAGGCCCTCGGGGATTTGATCGAGTCCGGGGACTGTGTCCCCGCTGGTAAAGGAGAAACGTCTTTTGAGAAAGCTTGAAAGCAGGTCTCCGAGCATACTCAAAAACCCGGTGCTCAGGCCGAGCCACAGAGGGAAACCCAAAGCGGGGCCGATTAAACCGCCGGTGATTATGCCGGCCAGAACGCCCCGGATGGTTTTATGCTTTCCGAACATCGGCCGGCCATCAAGGAATAATTGACCACCATCGATCGGGGAGTTCCATCTGGACTCAAATATCTGCGCAAGAAAAGGCGGAGCGAGGTTGACGAGCCAAAGCAAAATCAGCAATCTAATAAAGAGCGCCATTTTCCAGTTCCAGGACGCGCCTCGCGGAGCGTCGAAATCTTGGTTGCGGTCCAGCCGCCCGCCGGAGCCCGCCCCGGACCGCGGATCAATTCCGGGGCAGGCTTTGATCCGGAGGTGGAAAAGGACCCTTTACGGACGGACACCAGCTAATCGCTAAGTGCTGAACGTGTATCTTTGAGCTGTTCGGCGACAGGATAACGCAGGATCATGGTCAGCAGGAATCCTGCAACGGGAAGCACACCTATGCACTTCATCGCAACAGGGACCCCGAAATGATCTGCTATGACGCCCAGAAGGGTTACACCGATCCCTCCTGCTCCGATCGCCAAGCCGACCAACAGGCCCGATGCGACCCCCAGGTTGTGCGGAAACAGGTTCTGTCCCATAACAACAGTAACGGAAAAAGTGGAAATAAGGATTAGTCCAAATAGAATAACAATCGCAAAAAGGGCCAACCCCTGCAGCCATAGTATGAATGGAAACAGCAGGGCGCAGCTCAACATTGAAAACCTCAGCCAGAAACGGTGGCCCCACCTGTCGGCCAGGGGAGATCCGGCAAGGGTCCCCACTGCTCCGCCGATTAGAAAAAGGCTGACAAGTTTTCCCGCAAAGACTGGATTGCCTTTCAGGTAATTTATGTAATAAAAGGGAATATATGTCATCAGGCCGAACATAATCCAAGTCCTAATTATGATCGCGCATATGATAATAAATAGCGCCCAGTAGGCCGCTTTGGAGCTTGCGATTTTCGCCTTGAGAGCTGAGTGCATCCCGGAGTTGGGCACGGCAACGGTCCGGCGAAGCAGGATGATCGCAGTCACAAAAAACAGGGGCAGAACAGCCATCCAACTGAGAGATGAAAAGCCCCTGTAGTGGATGATGCAGAGAGCAAGGATCGGGCCGAGCGCCATTCCCGTATTCCCGCCGACCGAGAAGACTGACATTCCGGTCGCCATTCTCCGGCCGGTAAAAAAACGCGCGGTTTTGAATCCCTCCGGATGGAAGCAGGCTATACCCATGCCGCTGATCGCCACCAGAAGCAGAACCAGACTGTAGTTTCCAGTCAGGGGGAGGAGGCAGAAACCTGCCCCGGCCAGAAAAGCTCCCAGAGGCAGAAGGAAAGCCTTTTCCTTTTTATCGGAGAGCAGGCCGAAGAAGGGCTGAATTACCGAAGAGGTAATATTGGACATGATGAGGATCATGCCGGCCATAGTATAAGACAGATTCAGATTGTCTTTGAGAAAGGGAAGAACTGCCGGCAGCGCTCCCTGGAATGTATCCACGGCCATATGGCCGCTCGAAAGCAACAAAAGCACTTTGAAATTGAATCTGCTCACTATAGAATCCCGTGCAAGGGCGAGCGGCCCGTGTCCATTCGCAAACCCGAAGATTGATCCCGCCTTTGGCGGAACCCCTGATAAAACCATCTTCGGATGGAAATTAGCCCTGATGCCTCATTAGACTTGTTCCCGGTGGGATTTTCGTGGGGAATTTAACCCCTTTTTCTCAAAATGAGAACCAAATAGCGATCCTCGCAATGGAAAAAGATCATACGAAAATCCTCGCCGCCATTCTGATAGTATCCATCGTGATATTTGTGTTTTTCCTGACTCGCTCGCGCTGGAGCGCACGGCTCCCGGAACGCGAGTTCCACCCGGCCGTTATGGTGGAGGTGAAAGGAGATATCCCCAAACCTGGAATCTACGCACTTGACAGCGCCACAGCCACTGTCGCCACCGCCGCCGCAATGGCAGGCTGCCCATGGGAAATTCCAGCGGCTGTTGCGCCTCAAAAGCTTATCTGCGGACAATCCCTGGAAATTGTTAGTCACAAAAAGGAAATCACAATAAAATTCGCACGCATGTCCGGCGCGGCCCTCCTCGCCGCCGGGCTCAAGCTCGACTTGAATTCAGCCTCCCTTGACGAGCTTCTTCTCATCCCTCACATGCGTCCCGAAATTGCGGCCTCTATCATAGAAAGACGGCGCGAAAAAGCGTGGGAACAAGCAGATGATTTGACTGAAATCCGTGGAGTCGGCCCAAAAACCGCACAAAAACTTCAGGATTACCTGGAGATATCAGCTCACAACGGGCGGTGAGTATCCCGCAACGGGGGTCAAAAATGAACCCACCGTCTTGTAATAGCTTATTGAGCTTGCCTAAAAAGAATATTTCTGCGACATATTAGTTTTAGAAGACTCAAACAATAATAACTGGAGTTTATTTTTGAACTTTCCCAAACTAAGAATTGGAGATCTCGTCGCCAAGGTCCCTATTATACAGGGCGGCATGGGTATTGGAGTGTCTCTTTCAGGTCTCGCCTCGGCTGTAGCCAACCAGGGAGGAGTCGGTGTAATAGCGACTGCCGGAATAGGTGTTTTAGGTTTCGACAGAGAAACAGGTTACGTCGAAGCCAGCATTAATGTGTTGCGCGAAGAGATCAGGAAAGCCAAAGAGGCGACTAAAGGTATCCTCGGCGTAAACATAATGGTCGCCCTGACCAACTTTGCCGATATGGTCGAAACCTCGATAGCGGAGGGAGTTGACCTCATCGTGTCCGGCGCGGGACTTCCGCTTGACCTTCCCAAGTATCTGAAGGAAGGGGTCAAAACCAAGCTGGTCCCTATAGTATCTTCCGCCAAAGCGGCGCGCATCATCTGCAAAAGGTGGCTCCCGCGATTTAACAGGCTCCCGGACGCATTTGTCGTGGAAGGTCCGTTGGCTGGAGGCCACCTGGGTTTCAGTTCGGAGCAACAGGACGACCCGAGGTATGCCCTTGAGAAGATCATTCCTGAAGTTGTCGAGGCGGTCAGTGTTTTTGAACGGGAAAACGGCGTCCAAATCCCGGTGATAGCAGCCGGGGGGATATATACCGGCGCGGACATCCTTGAGTTCATGAAGCTCGGCGCGGCGGGGGTCCAGATGGGTACCCGATTCGTCGCGACCCACGAGTGCGACGCAAATATCGGATTCAAAAAAGCCTATATAAAGGCAAAAGAAGACGACATCATAATCATAGAAAGCCCCGTAGGGCTTCCCGGCAGGGCGATAAGAAACGATTTTATAAAGAGCATTCAGAGTGGGCGCAAAAAGCCATTCAAATGCCCCTATCACTGCATCACTTCGTGCAACTGTACGGACAGCCCTTACTGCATAGCCATGGCCCTTGCCAACGCCAGGAAAGGGAAATTCAAAGCAGGGTTCGCTTTTGCCGGAAAAAACGCTTACAGGGTGAACCAGATCCTCTCGGTCAGGGAACTGATCGAGTCGCTGGAAAAGGAATTCGACAGGGCCTCAAATCAGTTTGAGGGATGACAAGTTCCCGCATCCGGGGAAAAGGCGCCCCGCAACAGCCCACCGCAAATGATAGACCACATTTACGCCACCGATGAACACCGATCAAGGAGCCGCACGGCGTCTTTCGGACTTTCCAGTGCGTCTCCATCACCCCAGATTCTGCGCCCTTATGGTTGCATTGGCTCACACTGCCGACGCGCGCACAGGTAAGGTCCAGCGCGAAGCGTGGCTCCCAATTTTGCGACGCTAATCGAGAAGGCCTCCCGCTCCCGCCCCGTCTCGCGGGTGGGTGGGCGGGCTGTCGAGAATGAGCGGTCGGCCTCCGCGCTACGCGCTCACATGTCGCTACGGGAGGCCGGGCAAGCCCACTTCACAAAGTGAAGTAGGGCGAAGCCCCGCAAAGCGAGACCTTGACACCATTTTCACTTCACCTTCTGATGCGCTTAACATTTGGCTTGCCTTCA
>Ga0181539_1001051_pt1 | contig 31730 bp, 29 predicted proteins | sample PEATcosm2014_Bin_46_FD_119767 | JGI IMG/M metagenome (GOLD analysis project Ga0181539, IMG submission 119767) | Peatland microbial communities from MTU Mesocosm Facility, Houghton, MI, USA - PEATcosm2014_Bin23_60_metaG | ecosystem: Environmental > Terrestrial > Soil > Wetlands > Peat | place... | reverse complement strand
GAGCGGTGGCGTTCGGTCGCTGCCGCAAGTGCCGCGGTGGAACGCCGACAGGCGAGCCCCCTCCGTGCCGTCCCGCGGGCCGGGACGGTTCGGAGGGGGCGCCGCGCCCATATGGCGCGGATCATTGAGACAAATGCGCCTGCCGGCGTTCCGCTTCCCTTTTTATTTCGTAGCTTGGTAGCCCGGCTTGAACGCAGTGAAAGCCGGGATCGGCATTGCGGCGTGGAGGCTGTCCCGGCTTTCGCTCCGCTCAAGCCGGGCTACGGAATTTTTTTGCAATGGCGTGGCAAAGCTCGGGCGCGCATGCGTCGCGAGAACGATGGCGTTTACGCCTCGCCAAGCGGCGTCCAAATCACCTGGTCGATGCGCGAGGCTCCCGTTGCCAGCATCACCAAGCGATCGAGGCCGAGTGCGACTCCAGAGGCTTCCGGCATCTCGCCTACCGCCGCGATAAAATCCTCGTCGATCGGATAGCGCTCGCCGTAGATGCGCTCCTTCTCGGCCATTTCGCGTTCCAGCCGCCGGCGCTGCTCGGTAGCATCGTTGAGTTCGCCAAAGCCGTTGGCGAGTTCGACGCCGCAGACATAAAGCTCGAAGCGTTCGGCGACGCGCGGATCGGCCGTCTTCCGCGCCAGCGCCGAAAGCACCGCGGGGTATTCGTCGAGAATGGTGGCGCGGCCGTTGCCGAGCTCGCCTTCGATGCGCTCGACCAGCACGCGGCTGAATATATCGCCCCACGTGTCGTCGCCGGCGATGCGGATGCCCGCCGCCTGCGCTAAGCGGGCGAAGCCGTCGCGATTGGGCTCGCCGCCGGGCAGCGTCGCCAACAGATCGATGCCGGCGAAACGTGCAAAAGCTTCCGCCACGGTCACCCGCTCGGGCTCGGAGAACGGGTCGGCCGAGCGGCCGCGAAATATGAGTTGCCGTGTTCCCGCCGCCTGCGCCGCTTCGCGCAGGATCGCCGTGCAATCCGTCATCAGCGTCCGGTATGGCTCGCCGGCGCGATACCACTCGACCAGAGTGAATTCGGGATGATGCAGCGCCCCGCGCTCGCGGTTGCGGAACACTTTTGCGAATTCGACGATGCGCCGCTCGCCCGCGGCCAGGAGCTTTTTGCAGGCGAATTCCGGGGAGGTACGCAGGTAGAGCTGTGACGGCGTGCCGTCTGGCTCTGCCAGAGTGGTGGAAAACGCGTGCAGATGGGTCTCGTTGCCGGGCGACCGCGCCAGCGCGCCGGTCTCGACCTCGACGAAGTCGCGCCCCGTAAACCAGGCGCGCAGCGCCGCTGTGATCCGTCCCCGCGCCAAAAGCGCCGGCCGGCGGTCGGCGTGAACGTGGCGGGCCCAAAAGGGCGAGGTTTTTGGCGGCGCGTCCGGCATGGTCCTTGTCCAGGGCGATTCGAGGAAATAGCTAGCGATCAGGCTCAATATCGGTATGTTGCGCCCGGAATCGCTGCTACAGCATGTCCCGCAAAAGTGGAGGCCGGTTTTGCGAAAAGGACATGTTAAAACAATCAGCTAGCGCAGGATACCGATTCAAGGAAAAGTCATCCTGCGCTAGCGCCATCATCATTGAGGAAGCCGTGAGAGTCATCGCCAGCTCGTTGCGAAAAGGCAATATCGTCGAAATCGACGGCAAACTCGGGGTCATCATGGCCATCGAGAACATCCATCCGGGCAAGGGCACGCCGGTGACCCAGATGGACGTGCGCCGGATTGCCGACGGCGTGAAGGTCGCGCTGCGCTACAAGACCACCGACCAGGTCGAGCGCGCCTTCGTCGAGGACCGCAAGCATCAGTATATGTACGAAGATTCCGACGGCTTCCATTTCATGAACATGGAAAGCTACGACCAGGTCGCGGTTCCCGAAGACATTATCGGCGACCTGAAAGCCTATTTGGAGCCCGAGATGGAAGTGACGATCAGCCTGCACGAAGGCACGCCCGTCGCCATCGAACTGCCGCCCAAGGCGACGCTTGAAGTGGTGGAAACCGAACCGACCATCAAGAGCCAGACCGCCGCCTCGTCGTACAAGCCGGCGCTGTTATCGAACGGCGTGCGCACCATGGTTCCGCCCTTCGTCACGACCGGCACCAAGATCGTGGTGATGACTGCTGACGGCAGTTACGTCGAGCGGGCGAAGGATTAGGGTCGGAGCAGCCGATAGCCGCATCTATCGGTGCTGGCCCACGCCATTTCCCCCGATCTCGTATTCTGAACGCTTATTCATTGCCGCCCCGGCAGCGCCGCGACCGGCGCGGCGCCGCTTGGCAGAACGCGCGCCAATGGCGATAGTAGAAATGTCGAGTTTGGGATTTCAGTCGTGCGCGTCTGGGTCAGATTCTGCGGCAATGCGTTCGCGTCGGTGCTTAGCTGCGCGATCCTGCTCGGCTCGGCGCATCCGGCGTTGAGCGTGACCTGCAAGCCCAGCCATTTCCGGCCGCCGTTCTTTATCAGGAGCATGGGCGCCTGCGCGTTTAATTCCGAAACGCTGAGCTTTGCCGGCACCCCGGTCGAACAGGCCATGTGCCTGATGCGCGGCATGGATGCGACACGCAATCTCAGCCCCCCGTTGCAGAGTCTGCCGCCGGCGCTCGCCGACCGCGTCGGCCAAACCGCCGGCCTGCCGCCGCGCGAAGCGTTGAGCGGATTTTTGTCCAGGCAGAATCTCGAATGGGATTTTGCCGCGCGGCTTTGGCAGCCGGTTTCGCGCGCGCGCGACAACGATCCCGATGCGCCGACAGCGCGCTATTTCGTCATCCACGACACCAGCGGACCTTATTACGGCCACCGATCGTTTCCGGGAGACATCGATCAAAGCGCAAAGTTCAACGACCTGAATAATTTTGCCTGTGCGGACGGCTGGGGCAAAGCCCACATGGTCGTCAACCGCTCGGGCGCCATGCTGGCGGACCACGATTACGCGATCCCCTGGCGCGAGACCAAATTCGAGCAGGCTGCGGAATTCGGCGGCGCATTGAAGGGACTATTTTTGCACAACGAGTTGATCCAGCCCCGACGCGCCGGCGCCCGCGGCGGCGACGGCCGCTCGCCCGATCCCGCGTTCACTCCCGCGCAATATGATCGCCTCGCCCTGCTCTACACGATCGCGAGCGTAAGAGCGGGCCAATGGCTTATTCCCGCATTCCATGCCGCGATCGACGCCGAGATCGCCAACGGCCACGACGATCCGCTGAATTTCGACATCCCAAGTTTTGCCGACAGCCTGAACCGGCTGATCGAACGGCTCGGCAAGCCGGAGGAAACCGAGCCGGTGGCGCCGAGCGCCGAGGATGGAACGTCGGCAGTCGACAAATCTGTAATCGGCAACTCCGCAACCGGCACCTCTGCAACCGGCACCGCGGCGAGCGCGAGCAAACCGACTGCCCTGTTATCCACGCCGCAATCGACCGCGACATCCACGCTCGCGCCGCCGGATGCTAATGTGACGGCGCCCATAGTCCAACCCGAATCGAGCCGTGAGCAGAACACCGCCAGCGCCGAATCCTGCACGACGCACAGCGCTCACGGCCATCGCCGGGGCCGTTGCGGGTCTCATCGCGCCCGGCACCGCCATCGCGCAACCGAGGCCGTTCGATCTGTGGATCGAAGCGTTTCGCAGCAAGGCGCTGGCGCGCGGCATCGCGGAAGCGACCTACACGCGCGTCATGCGCGGAATTCGACCCGACACGGCCGGGCTTGAGGCGATCCGCAACCAGCCCGAATTCAACGAGAAACTCTGGCAATATCTCAACCGCCGCGTCTCGGACTGGCGCATCATCGCCGGCCGTGAAAAGGCCAAGCAATATGCGCCGCTGTTCGAGCGCATCGAGCGCGATTTCGGCATCGAGCGTTCGGTGATGCTCGGTGTCTGGGGCGTCGAATCGACGTTCGGCGATCCGCTGGTGCAGAAGAACCACATGCGCCCGGTCATCCCGTCACTGGCGACGCTGGCCTGGGCCGAGCCGCGGCGGCGCGCTTATTGGGAAGGCGAACTCGTCAATGCGCTCCTCATCGTCCAGCGCGGCTGGAGCAGCCCTGAGGACATGGTCGGCTCCTGGGCCGGCGCCATGGGCCATACCCAATGGATGCCCGAAGTCTGGCTCAATCTCGGCATCGATTACGACGGCGACGGCAAAATCTCGCCGTTCGGCGCGCCGGACGATGCGCTCGGCACCACCGCCCGCTACTTCGTCGAGCGCGGCAAATACCGGCGCGGCGAACATTGGGGCTTTGAAGTGCGCATGCCGGCAACGCATGTCGGCAACGCCGCGCGCAGTTACGCCGCCTGGCAGGCGCACGGCGTCACCCGCGCCGACGGCGAACCGTTCCCGCAACCCGCCGCCACGGCGCGACCCTGGATTCCGGTGCCGGGAGGACCCGCGTTCCTGTTGGGGCCGAATTTCTTTGCCGTGAAGAGCTACAATCCGTCGATGAATTACGCGCTGACGCTCGTGCATCTCGGCGACCGCTCAATCGGCGGCGCGCCGTTCGTGCAAGAATTTCCCGACAGCGAGCCCGCCCCGACGCTTGCCGAAGTGCAGGAGATCCAGCGCCGCCTCACCGCGCTCGGCTTCGACACCGGCGGCGCCGACGGCCGCATCGGCAACGATACCATGCTCGCGGTGCGCGACTATCAGCGCAAGATCGGCATCGAACCCGCCGACGGCTATGCCGGGTTAGGCCTTCTCGCCCGGTTGCGGCAAGGCTCGTAACCTGGCGCGAGCCGGATTGCCCATTCCGAAATTAAGAATTTCGTATTATATTAATTTCGCAAGTCGCGGAGAATTGAGATGGCATTGATGCGCTTACGCCGGATGGCGCAACTCACGCTCCCGGCCGAAATGCGGCGGGCGTTGAAAGTCGAAGAGGGCGATTATCTCGAGGCCAAGGTCGTGAAAAACGGCGTTCTCCTCAGGCCTGTCGCGGTTGTCGCGCGGGAGCGTGCCTGGCAGCGGATGACGCGCGCAGCATCGCAGGTGAAGGACCTGAAGCCAAACCCCAGGGAGGACATCACCGCGGAGGAAGAGCGGATCGCGGCTGAGGTCAAGGCGTTTCGGCGCACGAAGAGAAGGCATGCCTAAGGCAGTGCTCGGCACGACCGTGCTGGTGAGCGGCTTTCTCAAACAGATCGAGGGAGGAGTTGCCTATGAACTCCTCCTCCGTGCGAAGGAGGGAGCATTCGAACAATACATCTCCGAGTCCATTCTCGAGGAACTCGCAGAAGTTCTACTCCGACCCGGCCGCATCAGGCGACGGTATCGATACCCCGATGCAGCGGTGGTGGATTTTTGTCAGGGATTAAGGCGCTTCGCCTCACTCGTCACCGACGTACCGGAAGTTCAGATTGTCCGCGACCCCAATGACGATATGATCGTCGCCTGCGGGCTTGCAGCGCGCGCCGATTAGATCGTCACGCGCGACAAGGATCTGTTGACGCTCGGTCGGTACCGCAAGATCACCATGATAACTCCCGAGGCGTTCTTGCAGGCGCTGCGAACCCAGGATTGAACGTCTTGCCTCCGATAGCGCCCATGGCGCCCGACGCCGGATTAGGCCTTCTCGCCCGGTTGCGGCAAGGCTCGTGAACCGACTTGTGAACTGGCTCGCGATCCGGTTGGATGCGCGCCGTCGTCCCCTGCCCAAATCGCAAATTCGAGGAAATGCCAGCCATGACCCCGCCGCCCGCCGCGACCGCCCGTGCCACCCATGACGAGGCCGATCCGGCCGTCGCCAAGATCGAACGCCCGACGCCGGCCGGCGCCAACGCGCCAGGCTTCGGCTCGGACGTGATTGCCGACGCGCTGCGCTCGCTCGATTTCCCCTATATCGCGCTCACCCCTGGCGCGAGCTATCGCGGGTTGCACGACAGCATCGTCAATTATCTCGGCAATGCGAAGCCGCAAATGCTGCTTTGCCTGCACGAAGAGGCCGCCGTCGCCATCGCCCACGGTTATGCCAAGGTCACCGGCAAGGCCATGGTCACCGCGGTGCACTCCAATGTCGGCTTGATGCACGCGACCATGGCGATGTTCAATGCCTGGTGCGATCGCATGCCGGTCGTGGTGCTGGGCGCCACCGGGCCGGTCGATGCGGTCAAGCGCCGCCCCTGGATCGACTGGATCCACACCGCGCGCGACCAGGGCGCGCTGGTCCGCGAATATACCAAATGGGACGATCAGCCCGCATCGCCCGGCGCCGCGCGCGAGGCGATTTTGCGCGGCACCTGGATCGCCAACACCGCGCCGCAGGGCCCCGTCTACATCAATTTCGACGCCGAACTGCAGGAAGCGAAGGTTTCCGAAGCGCTGCCGCCGATCGATGTCGCGCGCTACATGCCGGAAGTCTCGACCGCGGCGCCGGCCGATCTGGTGCGCCGTGCGGCAGCGATGCTCAAGGATGCCAAACGGGTCCTGATCCTCGCCGGCCGCGCCTCGCGCGACCCGCAAGCCTGGAACGCGCGCGTCGCGCTCGCCGAGGCCCTCAATGCCCGCGTCGTCACCGACCTGAAGATCGGCGCGAGTTTCCCGACCGATCATCCGCTCTATGGCGGCGCACCGCGCGCGATCACGCCCGACAGCGTCGACGGACTGAAGAATATCGATGTCGTGTTGAGCCTCGACTGGGTCGATCTCGCCGGCGCACTGCGCTCGTTCGGTCCGGCGCCCGCCACCAAGGTGATCCAGATTTCGCTCGACCACCGCATCCACAACGGCTGGAGCATGGACCACCAGGCGCTGCCGCCGGTCGATCTCCTGCTCTCCGCCGACCCCGATCTCGTCGTCAGCGAACTCGTCAAGGAAATCGGCCACACTCCAAATCCCCGTGCGATGCCGAGCCCCCTACCCTACCCTCCCTTGCAAGCGGGGCAGGGAAAGGCGGGGACGGACAAAGAGCCGGCCGGCTTCACCAACGAAACCATCGCGCGCGCATTGCGTAAGGTGCTCTGCGACCGGCCGGTGACCTATACGCATCTGCCGCTGTCGTGGGACGACAGTTGGATCGCGTTCCGTCATCCGCTCGATTATGTCGGCTCCGACGGCGGCGGCGGCGTCGGCGGCGGACCGGGCATTTCGGTCGGCGCGGCGCTCGCGCTCAAAGGCACCGGCCGGCTGCCGATCGCGATCTGCGGCGACGGCGATTTCCTGATGGGCGTCACCGCGGTGTGGACTGCGGTGCATTACAAAATCCCGCTGTTGTTCGTACTGGCCAACAACCGCTCGTTCTATAATGACGAACTGCACCAGGAGCGGATGGCGCGCGCGCGCAATCGCCCGGTCGAAAACAAATGGATCGGCCAGCGCATGGCCGAGCCCGAAGTCGATCTCGCCGCCATGGGCCGCGCGCAAGGCGCGCAAGGCTTCGGTCCGGTGACGAAGCCCGGCGATCTCGCGGCGATTCTGGAACAGGCGATCGCCGCGGTCGATGCCGGGGGCGTCGCGGTGGTCGATGTGCGCGTCGAACCCGGCTACACCGCGGTGATGACCGCGGCGATGACCCGCGCCGGAAGCTGAACGCCGATGCCCCCCCTCTCGGCGAGCAATCGCATTGCGGCGGCTTCGCATCAAGCGACGGCGATCCTCGATGTCGACGGTTTGACCATGCGTTTTGGCACCGCCGAGGGCGAGGTCACCGCGATCGACAATGTGTCGTTCGATGTCGCGCCCGGCGAGTTCCTGGCCGTCATCGGGCCGTCGGGCTGCGGTAAATCGACCTTGTTCAACATCATCGGCGGCCTGCTCGGCGGTTACGGCGGCAGTGTCACGGTCGGCGGCGAGACCATCGCCGGCCCGCACCGCTCGATCGGCATGGTGTTCCAGGAAGAGTCGACCTTTCCCTGGCGCAACGTCGTCGACAATGTCGCCTTTCCACTGGAAATCGCCGGCGTGCCGCGGCGCGAGCGCCTCGACCGCGCCCGGCGTTTTGTCTCCATGGTCGGCCTCGACGGTTTCGAAAATCGCTACCCGTCGGAGCTTTCCGGCGGCATGCGCCAGCGCGTCTCGATGGCGCGCACGCTCGCTTCGGAGCCCAAGATTTTGCTCATGGACGAGCCGTTCGCCGCGCTCGACGAGCAGACCCGCTTGCTGCTCGGCGACAAGGTGCTGCAGATTCAGCAGCAGTTGCGGCAGACCACGCTCTTGATCACCCACAATATCACGGAAGCCGTGCAGCTTGCCGACCGCGTGCTGGTGATGAGCTTCCGGCCCGGCCGGGTGAAGCGCATCATCGCTATCAACCTACCCCGCCCGCGCAGTTCCGAGATCGTCTCGAGCGATGCCTTCGGCCACTACGTCGCCCAGATCTGGAACGATCTGCGCGAGGAAGCGAGCCGCGGGCTGATCGACGACGAGTCGCGCGCGCTGCACGCCGGAGAGCACAGATCATGAAAATGAATCGATCTGGCGTCGCCGCGGAAAATGGCGGGACGACATCGTGCGCGTGCCGGCTCGGGCGGCGCCGGTTCATGGCCACCGCACTTGCCGCGGCGGCGCTCCCCGCGACACGCGCTTTCGCGCAGGCACCGGCGGTCAAGCCGGCGCGGCGGATCGACGTGCATCATCACTTCCTGCCGCCGCAATACATGAAGGAAGAGCACGAGCGCACCAATTTCGGCCACGCCAGCATGGCGCCGAGCCAGACGCTGTCTTGGTCGCCGAGCCAATCGCTCGAAATCATGGACAAAAACGGTATCGCCACCGCGATCGTGTCCGTTACGACGCCGGGCGTCTGGTTCGGCGACGTCGCCGCCGGTCGCCGGCTGTCGCGCATGTGGAACGATTATGCCGCGGAGCAGATCCGCACTTATCCCGGCCGCTATGGCTTATTTGCCGTGGTGCCGCTGCCGGATACCGAAGGCAGCCTGAAGGAAATCGAATATGCGCTCGACACGCTCAAGGCAGACGGCATCGGCTTGGTGAGTTCGTACGACGGCAAGTATCTGGGCGACGCGGCATTCGCGCCGGTTTTCGAGGAACTCAATCGCCGCAAAGCCGTCGTCTATATTCACCCGACCGCAGCGGCCTGCTGCGGCAGCGTGATGCCCACCGTCGTCCCGCAGGTGATCGAGTTTCCATTCGATACGACGCGGACGATCACCAGCCTCATCATCAACGGCAGGCTCGTCAAAAGCCCGGATATCCGCTTTATTTTCTCGCATGGCGGAGGCGCAACGCCGATGCTTGCCGGTCGGCTGCAAGACCTCCTCAGTCACCGCCCGAATATCGCCGAGGTTGCGCCGCAAGGCGTCTTGCCGGAACTGCGCAAGCTCTATTACGACACCGCAAATGCCACTGTGCCGGCCTCTCTCTCGGCACTCCGCATGATGGCGCCGTCGAGCCACATCCTGTTCGGCACCGATTATCCGTTCGTGAAGGTTGCGGAAGGCATCGAGGATTTACAGCAGACGCCACTGCCGGATGCCGAGCGCGAGGCAATCGATCGCGGTAACGCCATCGCGCTTTTGCCGCGGCTGGCTTAGCCTGGCGGTGACCACGGCAGTGTTGTCAGAAAGTTCGAGCGGCAGCGGAATACGATCATGAACATAGCTTCCAGTTTGACAAGACACCGCTGGGGCCCTCCCGTCGTCGGGCTTGGTTCTGCGGTGTTCGTGCTGCTCGCGGTCGAAGGGCTCGTCCGCATCGGCCTGATCAATCGTTTCATCGTTCCCTTGCCGTCTGATGTCGTCGGCAGCTTTGCCCGCGTCATCGTCGAAGAAGACGTGTTGCACCGCTTTCTTCTGACGGCGTGGGAATGCCTCGCCGCCGGCGTGTTGCTGACCTTTTTCGGCGTTGCGATCGGCGCCCTGATGCATCGCCTGCCGCTGTTCCGGCACGCCTGCGAGACCTGGGTCGCGGCATTTGCTTCGGCGCCGCTGGTGCTCGCCTATCCGTTGTTCCTGGTCCTGTTCGGGCGCAGCAGCCTGACCATCATCATGCTGGCCTTCCTGTCCGGCCTGCCGCCGGTCATCCTCAAGACGCTCGAAGGCCTGATGGCGACGCGGCGCGTGCTCATCAATGTCGGCCGCAGCTTCAAACTGACGCCTTCGCAGCAGTTTTGGAAGATCCTGTTTCCGTCGGCGCTGCCGACGATCTTCGTCGGCATCCGGCTCGGGCTGATCTTCGCGCTGATCAACGTCGTCGGCGTCGAATTCTTGATCAATTTCGGCGGGCTTGGACAACTGATCAACGAGCTGGTCGAGCGCTACGATCTTCCCGGCGTTTATGCCGCGATCTGCTTTGTCATTCTGGTCAGCGTCGTATTCTTCGCGACGACGGAAAGGGCCGAACGATGGCTGAGATCGGTCGGTTGACGCGCGTGCGGCAAGGCCGCCCCTGGCTGACGCCGGTCATGCTGCTGCGCGCCGTCATCGTGCTCGTGCTGCTCGTGGTCTGGCAAATCCTCGCCGTATCGGGATGGTTCTACCGCGGCGTCGTGCCGTCGTTGCCGAAAATATGGGAGGCGCTCCTCAAGCTCCTTTCCGCGACCGACTTTTACTTCCATCTCGGCGTCACCGTCGAAGAGATCGTCATCGCGCTTTCGATCGGCGGCGTTTCCGGCGTGATCGCGGGCCTCGTCATCGGCGGCCACAAATTCACCGCCGAGGCCTTCGAACCCTATTTGCATTATCTCGGCCCGACGCCGAAGATCATTTTCTTTCCGGTCATGATCATGTGGTTCGGCGTCGATTCCGGTTCGAAGATCGCGATGGGGGCGCTGTCCTGTTTCTTTCCGATCGCGCTCAACGTCGCCGCCGGGATGCGGCAGATCGACCGCGTCTTGATCAAGGTGGGCGAAAGCTTCCGCGCCAATCATTGGCAGATGGCGATGAAAATCTATCTGCCGGCGATGCGCCATCCGATCATCAACGGGTTGCGGCTCGGTCTCGGCGTCGCCATGATCGGAACGCTGCTCGCCGAGACCAAGCTCTCCAATCGCGGCATCGGCTTTCTGGTCATCCAGGCCTACAACAATTTCGACATGCCGCGGCTCTATGCCGTCCTGATCGCGCTGTTCGTGGTCGCGATCGGCGCCAATGCTGTGGTGGCGCGTTTCGCCGCTTTCGATCAGATCAAACAGAAATAACGGGAGAACGACATGAATACCGCAGTCCCGCTCGAGACCTTGCAAGCGCAGCCGTTGCGTTTGCCGGACCACCGCGACGCGTTCTACGGCGGCAAGTGGCACAAGGCGAAATCCGGCCGCTCAGCCGACGCCATCAATCCCGGCACCGGAGAATCGCTCGGTCCGGTCGCCGACTGCGGCTCGGCCGATATCGACGCCGCGGTTGGCGCCGCCAAGGTGGCCTTTCCGGCCTGGCGCGACACCCCGCCGCTCGAACGCGCGCGGCTTTTGAAGCGCATCGCCAACGTGCTGCGCGACCACGCCGAGGAACTCGCTTTGATCGACGCCGCCGATTGCGGCAACCCCTTCGCCGAAATGGTGCGCGACGCGACGATTGCCGCGGCGCAGATCGAGTTCTATGCCGGGCTTGTCACCGAGATGAAAGGCTCGTCGATCCCGATGGGACCGGGCGTCGTCAATTTCTCGGTGCGCGAGCCGCGCGGCGTCGTCGGCCGCATCATTCCGTTCAACCATCCGTTCATGTTCTGCGCCGGCAAGGCCGCGGCGCCGATCGCCACCGGCAACACGGTGGTGATGAAGCCGCCGGAACAGGCGCCGCTGTCGTCGCTGCGTCTCGCCGAACTGATCGGCGATATTCTGCCGCCCGGCGTGTTCAATATCGTGCCCGGCGGCAAGGAAGCGGGTGCCGCACTCGCATCACATCGCGACGTCGCGATGATCGCGCTGATCGGCTCGGTGCCGACAGGTCGTGCCGTGATGAAAGCTGCCGCCGATACCCTCAAACCGGTGATGCTCGAACTCGGCGGCAAGAACGCGCTGATCGCTTTCCCCGATGCCGACCCCGACGAGGTTGCCGACGGCGTCATCGGCGGCATGAATTTCACGTGGTGCGGCCAATCCTGCGGCTCGACCAGCCGCGCTTTCATCCACGACAGCATCTACGAAGCAGTCCTCGCCAAGGTGAAGTCGAAGATCGCGCATTACAAGCCCGGCATCGCCACCGATCCGGCGACCACCATGGGCGCGATCATTTCGAAGACCCAGCACGAGCGCATTTTGGGCTTCATCGAGAGCGCCAAAGCGGAAGGCGGCCGGCTGTTGTGCGGCGGCGGCCGGCCGACCGATCCGGCGCTGGCCAAAGGCTTTTTCATCGAACCGACGGTGTTCGCCGACGTGCAGCCGACCATGCGCATCGCGCGCGAGGAAATTTTCGGCCCCGTGCTCGCCGTGTTCAAATGGAGCGACGAAGCACAGATGCTTGCCGAGGTGAATGCGGTCGAATACGGCCTCACCGCCTCGATCTGGACCAACGATCTTTCGACCGCCCACCGCACGGCGGCCGCCGTGCAGGCCGGCTTCGTCTGGATCAACGAAGTCTCGAAGCATTTCCTCGGCGCGCCGTTCGGCGGCTACAAGCAGTCCGGCATCGGCCGCGAGGAATGTTTTGAAGAAATGCTCGCCTATACGCAGGAGAAGAATATTCATGTGCGGCTGCGGCCCGCCAAGCGGTAAATTCCTTCCGCTCGGCAGATTTGTCGCGCACATTTGCTGAACTCGGCCGGATACTTTACGACCGAAACCTGTAACGCTGGCGGGGCGAAGCCGACAACGGAACCGCAAAGTTCCACCGAGGTGCGACCGTGAAACGGCGCGATTTCATCACGCTTATGGGCGGCGGTGCAGCCGCCGCGTGGCCGCTTGCCGCGGGCGCGCAGCAGACGGGCAAGCTGCCGACCATCGGCTTCTTGGGCGTCGCCCCTACCGTTTGGCTTCCATGGACCGATGCTTTCGTGCAGCGGCTGCGCGAGCTCGGCTGGATTGATGGTCGCACCGTCGCGGTCGAGTATCGCTGGGCGGAAGGACGCAGCGAGCGCTACACCGGGATTGCCGCCGAGCTGATTCGCCTCAAGGTCGATATTATTGTGACGACTGGTGCCGCCGTCCCAACGTTACAACAGGCAACATCGGTCATCCCTATCGTCTTTGCAGTAGCGAACGATCCGGTCGCCGCCGGCATGATTGCAAGTTTGGCGCGACCTGGTGGCAATGTCACCGGAACGTCGCTCGTGACCGTAGACCTTGCCGGGAAGCGGTTCCAACTTCTCCACGAGGTTGTCCCCAGTCTCCGCCGGTTGGCAATCATGGCTGATGCGGGCTACCCCCAAGCCTTGCTGGAGAGCGGAGAGGTTCAGGAAATTGCTCGCCCGCTCGGCATTGAAGTCGTCCCAATCGGAATCCGGCGTGCGGAAGATATTGTTCCAGCGTTCGAGGCTCTCAAGGCGGACGCACTGTACGTCGTGATCAATGAACTCCTTAACGCCAACCGCCCGGCCATTGTCACCTCTGCACTCGGCGCGCGGCTGCCGACGATCTTCGGCACCCGCGATTGGGCTAAAGCCGGGGGGCTCATGTCCTACGGACCAAACTTCCCGGACCTGTTCCGGCGCGCGGCCGAAATAGTAGACAAGATTCTGCGTGGGACGAAACCCGAAGATATTCCGGTAGAGCAGCCGACCAAGTTCGAGCTGGTGATCAATCTCAAGACCGCCAAGGCGCTCGGTCTAACCGTGCCGCCGAACATGCTCACGCTCGCCGACGAGGTGATCGAATGAGACGCCGGGAATTCATCACCCTCCTCGGCGGCACGGCGGTCGCCTGGCCGCTCGTTGCCCGCGCGCAGCAGACGGGGAAGGTTCCTCGGATCGGCTTATTGGGCGCTGCGTCGGCGTCCGGTTTCACCAATCAACTTGCGGGATTTCGTTTGGGTCTGCGCGATCTCGGCTACATCGAGGGCACCAACGTCTTGATCGAATACCGCTGGGCGGAAGGACGCTATGAGCGGATTCCCGAACTGGCGGCCGAGCTCGTTCGCTCCAACGTCGACGTCATCGTGACCCACGGAACGCCGGGAGGCCTTGCCGCCAAACAGGCGACCGCGACAATTCCCATTGTCATTGCGAGTGTCGGCGACCCCGTCGCCTCGGGCATCGTTGCGAGCGTCGCACGGCCGGGCGGAAACATCACCGGACTGAGCTTTTTCAACCCAGAACTGCGGTCGAAAAGGATCGAGCTGCTCAAGGAGATGATGCCGGACCTGACGCGGGTGGCTATTCTCTCGAACCCGGACAACACCGCCACCACGGGGCCGGAGCTGCAGGCGATGGATATTGCCGCGCGGTCCCTCAAGGTGGGATTGCAAGAATTTCCCGTTCGGGGACCCGAGGAATTCGAGAGCGCCTTCGAGAAAATGGCACAAGGTCACCTCGAGGCGGTCGAGATCAGCGACGACGCAATTTTCACGGCCAACACCGGCGCGCTTGCCGCGCTGGCGACGAAGCTGCGGCTACCCTCGATTGGCAACGACGAACTGGCGCGGGCCGGCGGCATCATCGGCTATGGCGTGGACTTTTCCGTGATGTGGCGCCGCGCCGCCGTGTTCGTGGACAAGATTCTCAAGGGCGCCAAGCCCGCCGATCTTCCGATCGAGCAGGCCACGAAATTTTCGACGGTTGTCAACCTGAAGGCCGCGAAGGCGATCGACGTCACAGTCCCCACCTCGATGCTGCTGCGCGCCGACGAGGTGATCGAATGAGACGACGCGAATTCATTTCGCTGATTGGCGGCACGGCGGTTGCTTGGCCGCTCGCTGCCCGCGCGCAGCAGCCGGCGCTGCCGGTGATCGGGTTCCTCGATCGAGGCAGCTCTGCCGGCATGGCCGCCAACCTGGCCGGCTTTCATCAGGGGCTCGCCGAGACTGGCTACACCGAAGGCAAAAACGTCGCCATCGAATACCGCTGGGCGGAGAACCAGAACGATCGCCTGAAAGCCATGGCCGCCGAACTGGTGCGCCTGCGCGTTGCCGTGATCGCCGCGACCCGCAGCTCGGCGCCGGCGCTCGCCGCCAAAGTGGCAACCGCGACGATCCCGATCGTGTTCCAGACCGGAAGCGATCCGACGCACGACGGCCTTGTCGCCAGCTTGAACCGGCCGGGCGCCAACATCACCGGCGCCACCCGATTGACCACGGAACTGATCCCGAAGCGGCTCGGCATGATTTCGGACATCGTGCCGAACGCGAAGATGATCGGCTTGCTGGTCAATCCGGACAGTATCCAGACTGCCGAACAGGTGGAGGAGATGCAGGAGGCCACGCGTAGCCGCAATCTTGCGCTGACCGTCGGTAGTGCGAACAGCGATGCCGCGCTCGACGCGGCTTTCGCCGCGATGTCGCGCGCGGGCGCCGCCGCGGTCATCGAGGGCAGCGACGCGCTCTTTATCGGGCAGCGCAAGCACATCATCGCGCTTGCGGAGAGCTACAAACTCCCCACGATTTTCTTCGAGCGGGATTCGGTCGTCGACGGCGGCCTGATGAGCTATTCGGCGAGTTTCTCCGACTCGTTCCGGCAGGTCGGCAGTTATGTCGGCCGCATTCTCAACGGCGAGAAGCCGGCCGATCTGCCGGTCCTGCAACCGACCAAGTTCGATCTCGTCATCAACCTCAAAGCCGCCAAAGCCATAGGGCTCACGATGCCGCCGACGCTGCTGGCGCTCGCCGACGAGGTGATCGAATAACTACAACTTGAACGTCTCGAAGGTCGCCGGATGAAACAATTCGTCGACCGTGACGCGGCGCGAGGACAGGCCTTCGGCGTGGTGCTGGCCGAGGAAATAATCGAGCACCTTGCGGTTTCCTCCGACGCCGTATGACCAGAAATCGTGGCCCATCAAATCGCGCGCCTCTTTGAGCCGCTCCTCGACGAACGGCAGCGTGACCTTGGTCGCGGAGGTGTCGGACAATTTTTTCAAGCCCGCTTCCTTGGCTTGCTCGAACGCCTTGAACACCGCGCCCGGCAGCCAGGGATGGCGCTCGGCAAGTTCGCGGCGGATGCCGACGACGTGCATGATCGGGAAAAATCCGGTGCGCTTGAAATAATCCTTGGCGACCGCCGTCGGATCGGGAAACAGCCAGCCGATATCCGGGTTGCCCCGCTCCACCAAACTCGGCGGCCGCGGCGCGATGAAACCGTCGATCTCGCCCTCCTCGAGCAGCTTTGAAATCGTCGCGCCGTCGGGCGCATTGTCGAGCCGGACGCCGGGCGGCAGCTTGACGGTGATTTTTTCCGGCCGCCCCGCCTCCTCGATGCCGCCGCGGATCCAGTGAATATCGGAGCGCTTGACGCCGTAATCGTCTTCCAGCATGGCGCGCGCCCAGACATTGGCGGTGAGCTGATATTCCGGCACGCCGACCTTGCGGCCCTTGAGGTCTTCCGGCTTTTTGACGCGGTCGGTGCGGACATAGATCGCGGTATGGCGAAACGCCCGCGACACGAAAGCCGGCACCGCGATATAGGGGCAATCGCCCTGCGCGGTCTTGACCGTGTAGCTCGACAACGACAATTCGCAGATGTCGAATTCGGCGGCCCGGAAGGCGCGAAAGAAAATCTCCTCGGGTACCAGCGACATGTAAACCGGATCGACGCCGTCGATCTGGACGCTGCCGTCGACCAGCGCGCGGGTGCGGTCATAGTCGCCGACGGCGACGGAGAGATTGAGCTTGGCCATTTGGCTTCCCTATGCACTTCCCTGTTCACGGATCCCGGTCGCTTTCCGTCAGCGACTTTTGCCCATCCAGATAGCCGGCCCGACGGGGTCGTGCCAAGATGCCATTTCCTGATCGGCTCGGCTCACGCTCGGCCGAAAGCACGACCCGAACCCTGGTATTGCAGGACGCCAAGACGGACGACGGAGGCTACCGATGCGGCTGCCGATCTATCAGGTCGATGCGTTCACCGACACGTTGTTCGGCGGCAATCCGGCCGCCGTCTGCCCGCTCGACGCCTGGTTGCCCGACGCGACCATGCAGGCCGTCGCCGCCGAGAACAATCTCGCCGAGACCGCGTTCTTCGTGCGCGACGGCAATGACTATGCGCTGCGCTGGTTCACGCCGACCGTCGAAGTCGACCTGTGCGGCCATGCGACGCTCGCCTCCGGCCATGTCGTTTTTCACTTCATCGAACCGGGCCGCGATAGCGTGAGCTTTCGCACCTTGAAGGCCGGCACGCTCGCCGTGAGCCGGCGCGGCTCTGACCTCTTGGAGATGGATTTTCCGGCGCGGCCCGCGGTCCCGGTCGAGGCGCCTGCGGGCCTCGTCGCGGCGCTCGGCGGCGCGCCGCAAGCGGTGCTGCGGGCCCGCGATCATCTCGTCGTCTACGGCAGCGCGGCGGAAGTCGCCGCGCTCGATCCCGATCTCGCCGCGCTTGCCGAAGTGGATTGCTGGGCCGCAATCGTCACGGCGCCGGGTGACAACGGCGTCGACTTCGTCTCGCGCTTTTTCGCGCCGGCGCAAGGCGTGCCCGAAGACCCGGTGACCGGTTCGGCGCATTGCACGCTAACGCCCTATTGGGCGGCGCGCCTCGGCAAAGCCGAACTGGAAGCTCGGCAGATTTCGCGGCGCGGCGGCGCGCTGCGCTGCGCGCTCGACGGCGACCGCGTCAGCATCGCCGGCCGCGCCGTGCTTTATCTCGAGGGGAAGATTTCGGTGTAAACGGCTGCGAATTCTGGATAGAATATCGCATGCTGAGAATTGAAAGCGAACAAGAGGACGACGGCCGGTGGATCGCGGAAGTGCCTCTGCTTCCGGGCGTGCTGGCTTACGGCAAGACCAAGACCGACGCCAGCGCCAAGGCGCAGGCGCTTGCTTTGCGAGTGATCGCCGACCGTCTGGAGAATGGGGAACCATTACCCCGAGAAATCGCAGATTTCTTTCAAGCTGCATGACTCAGTGGCCCGCAGCAAAAGCGCAACGTGTCTTTGCTGCGCTGTTGCGTAAGGGTTGGTCAATCAAACGACAAACGGGATCCCACCGCATCTTGCAGCGACCGGGTTCACCCGACTTCGTCTTCGCGTTTCATGATCGCGAGGAAATAGGACCGCGCCTGCTAGCGCGGATTGCCAAACACACAGGACTCACCCCTGACGATCTCTGAGACTAAGCGCACTGCCTCGGGGATTATCGCCCCGCGAAAGCCTCGGCCGGTGCGATGTCGGTGAGCCGCAATTGCACGCGTTCCTCGCCCTGCCAGCGGTCGAGCGCGAACGAGCCCGCGGCATGCACGCGCAAGCCGCGGCTGTTGCGCAGCGCCGTGCCGAGCTTTTGGCCGGCGGCGCGGAAGGCGATGGCGTTCACACCCGCGCCGTCTGCCGATTTCAAGCGCACGCGCATATGCGCCTGCCCGACTTCCTCCGCATAGGTCACCGTGTGCGCCGGCAAAGCGATCACCGGCTCCGGATTGCCCGAACCGAACGGCCCGGCGCGAGCGATCATAGCGACGAGATCGGCATTGGCCGCCGCGGCGGTCACCGCGCCGTCGACCAACAGGCCGCTCGAGCGGCGCGCCGCCTCCACATCGCCGCCGAGCATCGTTTCGAGGAAGGCGCGCAACTGCGCCAGCGCGCCCTTGCGCAAAGTGATGCCCGCCGCCATCGCATGGCCGCCGCCTTTGAGCAAAAGCCCCTCGGCGACGGCGCGGCGCACCGCGCGGCCGATATCGACGCCGGCGATCGAGCGGCCCGAACCGGTGCCGATGCCGCCGGGCTCGAGCGCGATGGCGAAAGCGGGACGGCCGAATTTTTCCTTCAGCCGCGCCGCGACCAGGCCGACAATGCCGGGATGCCAGCCTTCCGCGGCGGTGACCACGACCGCGCCTTTTTCCTCGATGCCAAGCGCTGCGCCCGCTTCGGCTTCGGCCTGCGCCAGGGTCTCGATCTCGATGGTCTGGCGCTCGCGGTTGAGCCGATCGAGTTCGGTTGCGATTTTCGCGGCTTCGATCGGGTCGTTCTCGAGCAGAAGTCGCACACCCAGATCGGCGCGGCCGATGCGGCCGCCGGCATTGATGCGCGGGCCGAGCAAGAAGCCGAGATGCCACGCCTCGGGCGGCCCGGACAGCCGCGCGACATCCATCAGGCTGACATGTCCCGGCCGTTCGCGGCGGCGCAGCGCGATCAACCCCTTGGCGACGAAAGCGCGGTTGAGCCCGATCAAGGGCACAACGTCGGCGACGGTGCCGAGCGCGACATCGTCGAGGAATTTCAAGAGATCGGGCTCCGGCCGACCCGCGGTCCAAAATCCGCGCTCGCGCAACACGCGGTTGACGGCGACGACGGTCATGAACACGAGCCCGACCGCGGCAAGATGGCCGAGCCCCGATAAATCGTCGCGCCGGTTCGGATTGACGATCGCGACCGCCGGCGGCAATTCCTCGTCGGCTTGATGGTGATCAATGACGACGACATCGACGCCGAGCCTTTTCGCCTCGTAGAGCGGCTCGCTGCTGGTGGTGCCGCAATCGACGCAGACGATCAGCGTGGCGCCGCGTTCGGCGAGCCCGCGCACGGCTTCGATGTTCGGGCCGTAGCCTTCGAACAGCCGATCCGGGATATGGATGATGGGCTCGATGCCGCACTGCCGTAGATAGCGACCGAGCAGCGCCGCCGAAGTCGCTCCGTCCACGTCATAATCGCCGAAAATGGCGACGCACTCGCGGCGCTTGACCGCGTCGGCAATGCGCTCGGCCGCCGCCTTCATCGCGGTCAGCACGAGCGGATCGGGCATCAAATGCCGTACCGTCGGATCGAGAAACGCCTCGACCGCATCGGATTCGATATTGCGGCCGGCGAGAATCCGCGCCAGCAATTCCGGCAGCTCGTGGCGCTGTGCGATGGCAAGCGCGCGTGCTGAGCCGCGCTCGTCGAGCCGATCGCGCCAAGCGCGCCCGGTCGCCGAGTTTTCGACGCCGAGGAAGAGGCGATTCTCAGTCATCGGCGCGATTGTAGAATGATTTGCGCCGGAAAGGCCGGTCCTCTCGAGCCGCTCCGGACTGCGCCGACAGTCACTCGAACTTTTTCAGCTCGCGATGCTCGGCCCTGATCCAGCGCACGGTGCCGCTGATCGAACGCATCACGACGGTTTCGGTTTCGATCACGTCGTTGCCGAAGCGCACCCCCTGCAGCATCGGCCCGGTGGTAACGCCGGTCGCCGCGAACAGGCAATCGCCCTTCACCATGTCCTCGATTTCATATTTCTTGCGCGGGTCCTTGATGCCCATCTTCTTGGCGCGCTCGCGCTTCTCGTCGGTATCGATGATCAGGCGGGTTTGCATCTGGCCGCCGATACAGCGCAACGCCGCAGCCGCCAGCACGCCCTCCGGCGCGCCGCCGATGCCGAGATAGATGTCGATGCCGGTCCTTTGCGCGTCCGCGGTGTGGATGACGCCGGCGACGTCGCCGTCGGTGATCAGGCTCACCGCGGCGCCCGCCTTGCGCACCGCGCCGATCAGCTCGGCGTGCCGCGGACGATCGAGGATCATCGCGGTGATGGTTTCCGGCTTCACGCCCTTGGCCTTGGCCAGATTGCGGATGTTTTCGTCGGCCGGCGCGTCGAGATCGACCACGCCCTTCGGATAGCCGGGGCCGATCGCGATTTTGTCCATGTAGATATCGGGCGCGTGCAGCAGCGTGCCTTTCTCGGCCATCGCCAGCGTGGCAATGGCGCCGGGCATGTTCTTGGCGCACAGCGTGGTGCCTTCCAGAGGATCGACGGCGATGTCGACTTTGGGGCCGCTCTTGGTGCCGACCTTCTCGCCGATGAACAGCATCGGCGCCTCGTCCATTTCGCCCTCGCCGATGACGACAATGCCGTCGATCGGCAATGTGGCGAGTTCGCGCCGCATCGCATCGACCGCGGCCTGATCGGATTTCTTCTCGGCGCCCCGCCCGCGCAGACGCGCCGCGGCAACCGCCGCACGTTCGGTGACGCGGACGATTTCGAGCGACAGAACGCGCTCAATGGCCTGATGATGCTCCCGAGCGGACTTTGCAGGCATGAGTCAAATCTCCAACGTTTTTCAGTTCTTCTCGATTCTGATGACCTGCGGCCGGCCGGTGACGACCCGATCGCGGCGCACCGCGGCAAGCGCCTTGCGCACGGCGTCCTCGCTGGTCGCATAGGTAATCAGGATGACCGGCACCGCCTCGCCGGAGCGACCGGGCGCGGCAGCGCCGCGTGAACCCGGCGGGTGCCGCTGCACGATCGATTCGAGCGAGATATTCTGTTGCGCGAGCCGTCGCGCGATCGTCGCCGCGGTGCCGGGCCGGTCGCGCGCCAGAAGCCGGATATAATAGCCGCCTTCGTGGCGCTGCATCGGCGCCTTGCGGATCGCGGTCATGCGCGCCGCCGGCCGGCCGAACGGGGAGTTGCGCACGCCACGCGCGATATCGGCGAGATCTGCGACGATGGCCGAGGCCGTCGCCGCGCCGCCGGCGCCGGGTCCGACCAAGGTGATCGGAGCGAGGCCGTCGGCATCGATCGTGACCGCGTTGGTGACGCCCATGACCTGGGCGATGGCGGATTCCTTCGGCACCATGGTCGGATGAACGCGCTGTTCGATGCCGGCGTCGGTTTTCACCGCCACGCCGAGGAGCTTGACCCGATAGCCGAGCTCGCTCGCGGCGTCGAGATCGGCAAGCGTGATCGAGGATATGCCTTCGACATAGATCGCGCCGAGGTCGATCTTGCTGCCGAAGGCGAGGCTCGCCAGAATCGCGAGCTTTTGCGCGGTGTCCTGGCCTTCCACGTCGAACGTCGGATCGGCCTCGGCATAGCCGAGCCGCTGCGCCTCGCGCAGGCAATCCTCGAAACCGAGCCGGTCCTGCTCCATGCGGGTGAGCATGTAATTGCAGGTGCCGTTGAGGATGCCGTAGATGCGGTTGAACGAGGCGCCGTTCAATCCCTCGCGCAGCGTTTTCACGATCGGGATACCGCCGCCGACCGAAGCCTCGAAATTGAGCGCGACGCAATGCCGCTCGGCGAGCGCCGCCAGCTTTTGGCCGTGCGCGGCAAGGAGCGCCTTGTTGGCGGTGACCACCGGCTTGCCGGCCGACAGCGCCGCCTCGACCGCACGCTTGGCCGGATCGCCCGAGCCGCCGATGACTTCGACCAGCACGTCGATCTCGGGATCCCGCGCCAGCGCCACCGGGTCGTCGACCCAGCGACATTTCCTCAGATCGAAGCCGCGCTTTTTTCCGCGCGTGCGCGCACACAGCGCGACCACCTCGATGGACCGGCCGCAGCGCGCTTCGAGCTTGTCGCGGCCCCGATCCAGGAGATGAACGACAGCGCTGCCGACGGTTCCCAGCCCGGCAAGACCGACTTTGAGCGGTTCAGCCATAAACGTCGCCAACCTGAGGTGAAGCGCGACCTGAAGCGGAAAATCCGCCGCCTAGCGGCGCGTCGCAAGCGGAACGACGTTGTGCAGCATTTCCGGGCCTGTTTCAAGAAAGCGCCGGATGTTACGCGCAGCCTGGCGGATGCGCTGTCCGTTCTCGACCAGCGCGATGCGCACATGGCCCTCGCCGTATTCGCCGAAGCCCGCGCCGGGCGAAACCGCGACGCCCGCCTTCTCGACCAGAAAGGTCGAGAATTCCACGCTGCCGAGCGGCCGGAACGGTTCGGGAATCGGCGCCCAGGCGAACATCGAGGCGAGCGGCGGCGGTATCGTCCAACCTGCCCGGCCGAAGGAATCGACCAAGGCGTCGCGCCGTCGCCGATAGATCGAGCGCATTTCGTGGATGCAGTCGTCGGGACCGTTGAGGGCTGCGGTCGCCGCCACCTGGATCGGCGTGAAGGCGCCGTAATCGAGATAGGATTTGACCCGCCCGAGCGCCGCGATGATGCGCTCATTGCCGACCGCGAAGCCGATGCGCCAGCCCGGCATGGAATAGGTCTTCGACATCGAGGTGAATTCGACCGCGACATCCATCGCGCCCGGCACCTGCAACAGCGACGGCGGCGGATTGTCGTCGAAATAGACTTCCGCATAGGCGAGATCGGACAGCACCAAAAGCGTGTGTTTCTTCGCAAAGGCGACCAGTTCGCGATAGAAATCGAGGCTGGCGATGCAGGCGGTCGGATTCGACGGGTAACAGACCACCACCGCGATCGGCTTCGGGATCGAATGCAGCACCGCGCGTTCGAGCGCTTCGAAAAATGCGTCGTTGGCTTCGACCGGCAGCGAACGGATGGAGCCGCCGGCCATCAGGAATCCGAAAACATGGATCGGATAGGTCGGATTGGGCACGATGATGATGTCGCCGGGCGCGGTGATAGCCTGCGCGACATTGGCAAAACCTTCCTTCGAGCCCAGCGTCGTGACGACCTGGGTGTCGGGATTGAGCTTTACGCCGAAACGGCGCGCGTAATAGGCCGCTTGGGCGCGGCGCAAGCCCGGAATGCCCTTGGAAGCCGAATAGCGGTCGGTGCGCGATTTGCCGACGACCTCCTTGAGCTTCTCGACCACATGTGCCGGCGCCGGCAAGTCGGGATTGCCCATGCCGAGGTCGATGATATCGGCGCCGCCGTTGCGCGCCACGGCCTTGGCGCGATTGACCTGCTCGAACACATAGGGCGGCAGTCGACGAATGCGGTAAAATTCTTCCATGGGAGCCCCGGCGCGTCGTCTCGGCGAAATATTACACTAGGATGGCAGGTTTATCACTTGGTTTCGGTGCCGGCGGCCGGCGCGGCGTCCGCGGCGGCCGGTCCGTTGCCGCCGATCTGATTCTTCGCCGGCTGCGGCCTTGCGGCATTGGCGGAGGCATTTACGCCATTTTTCTGGCCGGAGCCCTGCGCTTCGGCGGTCAAATGGTTGCGCTCGGCGATGAGATCTTCGGTCGCCTGCTGCAGCTGAACGGGGTCGAGCGTGGCGGCGGCGCGCGGCGGCGGCATGTCGTGAATCGCCGGGAACATCGAGGGATAGTCGGCGCCGGGCGAACACCCGAAGACGAGGAGAGACGCCGCAGCAACGAGCGCGGGAGCCAGCAGGCGACGCCCCGATACACCGCCGGAAGACCGGCGATTCGTTACTCTCTGACGATGCACAATCGGCTCCGACACCCATCGGGGAAGCGCCCGGCTTCGGCCCGGCCGGCCGCCCACCGTTCCGCCACTCCCCATAGCATTCCGGAAAAAACAAAACTTTATGAATTTGCGGCGTTCGATCAAAGATCGCAGCACGCCATAAAATGGTAATATGTCGAAACAAGGACGGCGGTATAATTGAAGCCGCGCCGCGACGACCGCTCGCAGAAGCGGCTTGTAGGCGCGACCCGGGAAGTCCATTTGTGGCGCAGGGACCGGTCCGGCCGCGTCCTTCGACCATTGAGGAACGCTCGTGCGGGCTCCATCGCAAGAACCGGTCAAGCCACCGGCGCAAGAAGCAGTTGAAGTGGCAGCCAAAGCAACGGCCGCCGCAACGGCTGAAGAACGTGCTCGAAGGCCCAATTCGGAGTTGATCGGGCAAGCGGCGAAGCTATTGCCGACGCCCCCGAACGCGATGAAAATCGGGCCGCTCGACGTCGAGGCGTTTGCGCACAATCTGGCGCGGCTCGTCGAGGAAGGCGGCCGCGCGCTTGCGGCCTATCTGAAGCCGCGCGAGGAAGGCCGCCCCCGCAGCGAACTTACCGAAGAAATACCCGAGGTCGTCAAGACGCTGGGCCACGTCGCGGAATACTGGCTGGCCGATCCGCAGCGCGCCGTCGAATTGCAGACCAGGCTCGGCCAGGCCTATCTCGATCTTTGGGCGTCGGCCGTGAAGCGGCTTGCCGGCGAGGACGCGCCACCCGTCGTCGCGCCGGCGGCATCCGACAGGCGCTTTGCCGATCCGGAATGGACGCAGAACCAGTTCTTCGATTTTCTCAAACAAGCCTATCTCCTCACCTCGCGCTGGGCCGACAGGCTCGTCGCCGACGCCGCCGAGCTCGATCCGCACACCCGACAGAAGGCCGAGTTCTATATGCGGCAGATCGTCAACGCGATGTCGCCGACGAATTTCGTCCTGACCAATCCCGAACTGCTGCGCGAAACGTTCACCTCCAACGCCGACAACCTGGTGCGCGGCATGCACATGCTCGCGGAGGACATCGCGGCCGGCGGCGGCGAATTGAAAATCCGGCAGTCGGATGCCTCGATGTTCGAGGTCGGCCGCAATCTCGCGATCTCGCCGGGCAAGGTGATCTTCCAGAACGAGCTGATGCAGCTCATCCAATACGCGCCATCGACCGAAACCGTGCTCAAGCGGCCGCTTTTGATCGTGCCGCCGTGGATCAACAAATTCTACGTCCTCGATCTGACGCCGGAAAAGTCCTTCATCAAATGGTGTGTCGATCAGGGACTGACCGTGTTCTGCATTTCCTGGGTCAATCCCGACGCCCGCATGGCGCAGAAGGATTTCGACGATTACGTGCGCCAAGGCCCGCTCGCTGCGCTCGATGCGATCAAGGAAGCGACCGGCGAGGACAAGGTCCACGCCATCGGCTATTGCGTCGGCGGCACGCTCCTGACGGTCGCGCTCGCCGCCATGGCGGCGCATAACGACGATCGCATCGTGTCGGCGACGCTGTTCGCGGCCCAGGTAGACTTCACCTATGCCGGCGATCTCAAGGTCTTCGTCGATGAGGATCAGGTCGCGACGATCGAACAGAAGATGGCCGAGCGGGGCTACCTTTCCAGCGGCGCCATGGCGAGCGTGTTCAACATGCTGCGCTCGAACGATCTGATCTGGCCGTATGTCATCAACAACTACCTGAAAGGCAAGGCGCCCTTCCCGTTCGACCTGTTGTACTGGAATTCCGACGCCACCCGCTTGCCGGCGGCCAATCACTCCTTCTATCTGCGCAATTGCTACCTCGACAACAAATTGTCCAAGGGCAAGATGATCCTCGGCAATACGCCGATCAGTCTCAAAGCCATCAAGGTGCCGATCTACAATCTGGCGACGCGCGAAGATCATATCGCGCCGGCGAAATCGGTGATGCTCGGCTCGAAAATGTTCGGCGGCCCGGTCCGGTTCGTCGTCTCCGGCTCCGGCCACATCGCCGGCGTGATCAATCCGCCGGACAAGAAAAAATACCAGTACTGGACCGGCCCGAAGCCGCGCAACGCCGATATCGACACCTGGCTCGCCAAGGCCAAGGAAAATCCCGGTTCGTGGTGGCCCGATTGGCTGGTCTGGCTGACCAAGCAAAGTCCGACCGAGGTCGCCGCCCGCATTCCTGGCGATGGCGCGCTCGAGCCGATCGAGGACGCGCCGGGAAGCTATGTAAAGGTGCGCGGCTAGTGGTCCGACTCTGACGCTTGCTACCCAAGCGTCAGCCCGGACCACTAGCAAACTCAATGCTTTGTGGTTCGATGCCGACACAATCGCGGGTGCGAAGCGTCGGCATCGAACCACTAGCGCCCGGCGCAGAACCGGTAAAATGAGTTCTTCGAACCCGGCCGGATCGTCATGCCACACCGTCGAAATATTGCCACCGCGGGAACAGCGTTGCCCGGCTTCGCCCGTGTCATCGCCTTCGCCGGTTTCGCGCTTGCGTCCGCCGTCTGTGTCGCTGCGGTCGACGACCGGAGCGTTTGCGGATCGGTGCCGCCGAAGTCCGCAACGGTCTCCGCATGTAGCCGCTTGATCGCCTCTCCCGCCACCAGCCCGCACGATCGGGCGCTGGCCTACAGCTTTCGCGCCAATGCGGCGCGCGCAAACGGCGATACGGCAAGCGCCGTCGCCGATTACAGCCAAGCGCTGACGCTGTTGCCCGATTTGCTGCCGGCGCTCATCGGCCGTGGCATCGCCTATCGCGACAGCAACGATCCCGCGCACGCGACCGCGGATTTCGATCGCGCTCTCGCGCTGCATCCAAAAGACGCGACGGCGCTGTACCAGCGCGGCCTCGCCAAACGCAAGAGCGGCGACACGAGCGGCGGCGACGCCGATATCGCCGCCGCCAAGGCGATCAATCCTGGTATCGGCGATCAGCCTTGATTGCCCACTGCTGGGCCTGCTGCTATATGACCATGGTCATTGACTATGGTCACGAAGGATTTTGCCATGTCGCGGATCATTAAAGCTTCCGAATTCAAAGCCAAGTGCCTCGCTGTGCTCGACGAGGTCGAACGAACGCGGCAAACCGTCATCATCACCAAGCGCGGCAAACCCGTGGCGGAGCTGGTGCCGCATAAGCTCCCGAAACGCAGCCCGCGCGGGATATTCAAGGGTCGCATGGAAATTTTGGGAGATATCATTTCTCCCATTGATGTGGAGTGGGAAGCACTCAAGTGATCCTGCTCGATACCCATGCCGCGCTGTGGTTCACGCTCGATAGCGGCTCATTGGGAAAACGCAGTCGGCGGATGGCACATCAAGCTGCGCTGGACGGCCAACTGACGATCAGTGCGGTCAGCTTCTGGGAAATGGCGCTGCTCATCACCAAGCGCCGACTGCGACCGCCGGCTTCGGCGCAGGAGATGCGGCAACAGATACTCAGCGCTGGCACTACCGAACTGCCGCTGACGGGCGAAATCGCCATCCTCGCCGGCGAACTTCACGGCCTTCACGCCGATCCTGCCGATCGATTCATAGCGGCGACGGCCATTATGCACGACGCAATGTTGGTGACCGCCGACAACAGGCTATTGCAATGGCGACACGGCATGCGCCGTCACGACGCCGAAAAATAGCCGCGTCGCTTCACGGAAACAGCGCCACCTGCTCCAGCCCCGCCGTCTCGGCAAAGCCGAGCATGACATTCATGTTCTGCACCGCTTGGCCGGAGGCGCCCTTGGTCAGGTTGTCAAGCGCCGAGCCGACGATGGCGCGGCCGGGGATGCGGTCGGCGGCCACGCCGATGAACGTCATATTCGAGCCGCGCACGTGCCGGGTCTGCGGGGTTTTGCCGAACTCCAGCACATGCACGAACGGCTCGCTCGCGTAACACTTTAAAAGCATCGCATGAAGATCCTGCGGCGACGCCTTTAAACCCCGTACGTAAATCGTTGAAAGAATACCGCGATTCATCGGCACGAGATGCGGGGTGAAGCTGACGACGACATCGCGGCCGGCAGCTAAAGAGAATTCCTGGTCGAGTTCGGACATATGGCGATGGTGGCCGACGCCGTAGGCATGGAAGCCCTCCGACACCTCGGCAAACAGCATCTCCTCCCGCGCCGTCCGCCCCGCCCCGGTCACGCCGGACTTGGCGTCGACGACGATTTCGTCGGGATCGATGGCCTTGGCTTTGAGAAGCGGGATCAACGCCAGTTCCGCGGAAGTCGTATAGCAGCCGGGATTGGCGACCAGCCGGGCCGCGGCGATTTCGGCACGATAGACTTCGGTCAGCCCGTAGACCGCCTCTTGTTGCAATTCCGGCGCCGCATGTTCGTGGCCGTACCAGCGCGCATAGGCCGCCGTATCGGCGAGGCGGAAATCCGCGGACAGGTCGACGACCTTGGTTCGCGGCGCCCGCGCCAGCAAATCCGCAATCACCTTTTGCGTCGTGCCGTGCGGCAAGGCGCAGAAGGCGAGATCGAGCCCGAGCGCCGGCCAGTCCGCCCCCTCGATTGTCGTCAGGGTCGGCAGCGCATAGGGCGCAAACTGCGGAAAAACATCCGCCATCGCCTTGCCGGCGCGGCGGTCGGCGGTCAGCAACGCGATCTCGACATTGGGATGCCGGAGGAGAAGCCGCACCAATTCCGCGCCGGTATAGCCGGAGGCGCCGAGCACGCCGATCTTTGCTTTTGCAGGCATGATTCCAACCTTGTCCGTAAAGAATACGGCCGAATCCCAAGCCAGAGCTTGATCGGCTCTAATCGAAGCAGAGCCGATCAGGCTTTAGCAATTTGATTGCGCATGATCTTTTCCGAAAACCGGATTCCACATTTCGGGATCATGCCCTGGTATCGGAAGACGGTGCCGCGGAACCAACGGCACGAATGGTTTCACGCGCGCGCGCGCATCCATGCCGAGCGGCGACGGCGGCGCTCTACGAAAGCGATAGGCATCAACAGACTGTCCATGGCGCGCCATATAGGGGGCGCGTTTTGGGCCGTCAATGCGCTGATCCCTTTGGCGCTCATGGTTTTGCCGCGACGATGGCATAGTCGGGCGCCGCGTCGGCTGATTCGTCGCCATTGCACGCCGCAAGCGCAAGCCACATAGGAAAAGCCGTGGGAAAGACCGCGAAATCGTCGAAAAAGGACAGCGCCGCCAAAGCCGCGGCCAAACCGGCGCCGAAAACCGGCGACCTGTTTGCCGGTCTCGCCGAGCCGCGCCGCGCCGGTACTCGCCGCGCCGCGGCGGTGTCCGCGCGCAGCGCCGGCGAAGCGGGCTATACGGCCAAGCACATCGAGGTCCTCGAAGGGCTCGAACCGGTGCGCCGCCGCCCCGGAATGTATATCGGCGGCACCGACGAAAAGGCGCTGCACCACCTGTTCGCCGAAGTCATCGACAATGCCATGGACGAGGCGCTCGCCGGTCACGCCGACTGGATCGAGGTCGAGATGTCGGCAGACGGCTTTCTCACCGTCACCGACAACGGCCGCGGCATCCCGGTCGACCCGCATCCGAAATTCAAGAACAAATCGGCGCTCGAAGTGATCATGTGCACGCTCCACGCCGGCGGCAAATTCGATTCCGAGGTTTACGAAACCTCCGGCGGCTTGCACGGCGTCGGCGTCTCGGTGGCGAATGCGCTGTCCGAGCGCATGGAGGTCGAGGTCGCGCGCGGCCAGCGGCTCTATCGCATGGCGTTCGAGCGCGGCAAGCCGAAGACCAAATTGGAGGACGCCGGCAAGGCGCCGAACCGGCGCGGCACGCGGGTGCGTTTCCGTCCCGATCCGGAAATTTTCGGCGCCAACGTGCAATTCAAGCCGGAACGCGTTTTCAAGATGACGCGTTCGAAGGCCTATCTGTTCGGCGGCGTCGAAATCCGCTGGTCCTGCGCCAAGGAGCTTCTGCACGGCCTCGACGAGGTGCCGGAGCGGGCGACGTTTCATTTCGCCGACGGGCTCAAGGATTACCTGTCCGAAACGCTGTCGAGCGCGACGCTGGTGCATCCCGACATTTTCACCGGCAGCGCCGGCAAGACCGGCACCCATGGTGCGGCGCAATGGGCGGTGGCCTGGACCGCCGACGCCGACGGCTTTCTCAATTCCTATTGCAACACCATTCCGACGCCGGACGGCGGCACCCATGAATCCGGCCTGCGCTCCGCGCTGACGCGAGGCTTGAAGGATCACGCCGAGCGCATCGGCCAGGGCAAGCGCGCCGCCGCCATCACCTCCGACGACGTGATGGTCGGCGCCTGCGCCATGCTTTCGGTGTTCATCCGCGAGCCGGAATTTCAGGGCCAGACCAAGGACCGGCTCGCCACCGCCGAAGCGCACCGCATCGTCGAGCAAGCGATCAAGGACCCGTTCGATCACTGGCTCGCCGGCAATCCGCTGCAAGCCAACAAGCTGTTCGAATTCGTCGTCGAGCGCGCCGACGAACGCATCCGCCGCCGCCAGGAAAAAGACATCGCCCGCAAAAGCGCGGTGCGAAAGCTCCGGCTCCCCGGAAAACTCGCCGACTGCACCGCCAACGCCGCCGCAGGCTCAGAGATTTTCGTGGTCGAGGGCGATAGCGCCGGCGGCTCGGCCAAGCAGGCGCGCGACCGCGCGACGCAGGCGATCCTGCCGTTGCGCGGCAAAATCCTCAACGTCGCCTCCGCCGGCAAGGACAAGCTGGCGCAGAACCAGCAGCTTGCCGACCTCGTCCAGGCGCTCGGCTGCGGCACCGGCGCGCATTACCGCGACGAGGATTTGCGCTACGGCCGCGTCATCATCATGACCGACGCCGACGTCGACGGCGCCCATATCGCCTCCCTCCTCATCACGTTTTTCTACCGCCAGATGCCGCAGCTCATCGACCACGGCCACCTTTATCTGGCGGTGCCGCCGCTCTACCGGCTGTCCCACGGCGGCAAGAATTTTTATGCCCGCAACGACAAGCACCGCGACGAGATCTTGAAGAAGGAATTCCACGCCAATGCCAAGGTCGAAGTGAGCCGCTTCAAGGGCTTGGGCGAAATGATGGCGGCGCAGCTGAAGGAAACCACGATGGACCCGAAGAAGCGCATGCTGCTTCGCGTCACGCTGGTCGCCGAGGACCGCAAAGACACCGAAAAATCCGTCGAGCGCTTGATGGGCACCAAAGCCGAAGCGCGCTTCGATTTCATCCAGGAGCGGGCGGAATTTGCCGACGAGGGGGCGCTGGATGTGTGAGTTTTGCATCCACGTCGTTGCGAATTCGGCACCGGCCTGACGGCCGACCCAGCTGGATGAAACGGTGCCGAACTCGCAATGACGCAGCGTTCTCGCGACGCCTTCCGCGCCCGAGTTTTGCCAAGCCACTGCAGAAACTGCCCCAAAAAAAGCCGAGGGGAGCGGAGCGCCGAAAGGCGCGATAATCTTTAACCGCGCTTGCGAGGCGCGGCTGCGCGCCTTGCGATCGGCGCGCAACGCCTCCCGGCGCTCCACCGCGGCGCTTGCCGAGGCTTTGACCCCTCGGCTCAACTCCGGGCCGCGTTTCCTGGAATTACCGGGTGCAAACGGGAGGACCCTCCCCGGCGCCAGTGCAGCGAGCTCCTCGCGGACCGGTCGGTAGTGCCGGTCGAGCGGATTCCCGAAGCCGCCCGGGAGCGGGGTTACAAGCCCCGCCCGCGGGAACCGCTCTCGCCCCATCGCTCGGCTGTCACCGGTCGACGCCCCTCGATGAGCGAGATTT
>Ga0181539_1001048_pt1 | contig 31742 bp, 22 predicted proteins | sample PEATcosm2014_Bin_46_FD_119767 | JGI IMG/M metagenome (GOLD analysis project Ga0181539, IMG submission 119767) | Peatland microbial communities from MTU Mesocosm Facility, Houghton, MI, USA - PEATcosm2014_Bin23_60_metaG | ecosystem: Environmental > Terrestrial > Soil > Wetlands > Peat | place... | reverse complement strand
TCAGCGGGTTTTTCTATGCAATTACCTCTCAGCGCAGCCCCTGCACGGCGCAGCGGAGTGAAGGCCGCGCCACATCATCTGCTTCAACCTTTGAAGCAGGGCGCTCTTTCATAATGCATTGACTGGGTCTGAACGAGTCCAAGCAATTCTGCTCTGGCCGGGTTAGAAAACTACCCGTTTCCTAACGTCATGTGCGGAAATCAAGAAGGCCATCTTTACAGGGTTTCCACCAGAGCAATTCTGGGCAGGTTTTCTAACACCGCCGCGGTAGAGGTGGAAACCCCTTGCGAGTTTTCGAGTGGTCTTCAACCCGGAAACAAACGTGATGCGGTCCACAAACGGGCTTCGAGGAAGTCGATGGATAATTTCCTCGAAGCGGACTTGGGGGAGATCAATGGCCATCTCCTCGAAGCGGACTTCTGGCCCGCGGTGAGACTGGTTTCTATGCATAACTTCCGGTTTGCCCGTGACTCGGGCGTTATGGCCTAACAAGCAAAGCCGCGCGCCTATGGCTGAGGAACTGCACCAGCAGCGTCACCATCACTGGAAATCCGGGCGCGCTCGTCCGGTCCAGCTTCGCCTTAGCAATTGGGAGCCAGTTCAATAAGTGGCGTTCCAGAAATTCAGTCTCGGCCCGCGCAAGCGAAACAGCGGTGCTCTCTTCGGATGTATGCTCGCAGGTGTAGCGGAGAGCTGCGAGGAACTCCAGCTGCGTGACAAGGTAGTCGGGGACGGCGCGGCCGGGGTCCGACTTGAGCCCGAGAACTTCGTAGAAGTAGGTATTCTCCAGCGCGATCTCTTGCGCCGGATGAGTCTTGTCGTGAGCCGACTCGAATAGAGGCACTGGCGGCTCGGGTATGCCCACATCAAAGAGCACGATATAGGTGGACTCGTACTGCTCGTAACTGGTGAACCATTCGAATCCCGGAAATTTGGCTTCACACCCCAACTGCTTCCATAGATTTCGTAGCGCCTCCGGCATGCTAGGCTGCGACAAAAGGTCGAAGCACTCGCGCGTTGGCGGCGCAAAGACGAAAGCGAAGAATCGGTAGAGATCGTTCTGCTGCCAGTCGATCGAGTTAACCGCGTTCTCGTCTGGAGCGATCATCGGCATCGCGACTCCTGTTCTTGAACTTCCGTCTCTACTCCAGCACTTGCCAGACCGAGAAATACTTGCGGCCGTCGCGGTCCTTCTGGCTCCCGTTCCAGACGGCGAAGGCCACGGTCGTACCCGCGGGCAAATCGGGCAACTCGAAGATCACGTTCCACTGGCCGTTTTGATACGTACTATTCACCGGGAAATTCTGACCCGTGCGCCACGTGGTGCCGCGTCCCTGGGCTTGCATCACCATCGCGCCGCGTGTGGCGTTCCAGTAATAGATCTCCACCGGATGCTCGGCGTCTCCCATCTGCAGTGAAGGGGCGATCGCACCGGAGCCTGATTTTGCAGGAAACATGATGGCGGCAGCATCGAAGAATCGGTCGTCAGCTTCCGTCTGAACTTTGCGGAAGCGAGTCTCGGGTGGCGTGTTGGGGACTTCCGCCAGTGTTATCGCGTCATGCGTCGGATCGCGCCAGCTCAGCTGCACCAGCAGATTCTTGCTCACCCGTGCCAGGCGGACGTCAACGATTGAGATCTCCAGTGCGGCGGGCTCGTCGGTGTCATAGAGCGGAGGCGTGCGGTTCAGAGCAACGTGCTTCAGCGCAATCTGGTTCCACGCGCTGGGTCCGCCATTGAGCAGATTGTCGGCGCTCGCTGACGACGCAGCTACGGACAGAGACTGCCCGGCGACTGACTTCACCCCGGTCTGCGCCCAGATCATCGAAGGAAGCAGCAACACGGCGGAAGCGACGAGCGGAAGTTGACGAGTTCTCATGACGTTCTCCTACAACTGGATCTGCACCAACTGGGGCGGGATGCGGTAGCGTGTCTCAGCGTCGCGGCCGATGAGCAGTTGCAGCGCCTCACTGCGCCCGCCCGCCTGCGTCTTGTTGAGTTCCGCCTCCAGCCGCGTAATCACAGCCTTCACTTCGGGTCCAAACAAGTAGATCAAGTAGTCGATCGGCACCCGCGGATCCTCCTGAATGCTCTTGCCGTAGTTCTCTCGCTTCGGTGGATTGAACGGCGGCACGTAGAACACGTTGGGCTGTGTTCCCTTCTCGGGGAAGAGCGGCAGTGCGATTTTGTGGACAAGAACAAGCTTATGCACGGGCGATTCCGGATCGTCAAGCAGGCCGACGAAGCGCAAGCGGCCGGGGCACTGCGCGGCGCAGGCGTTGACCTCGCCCTTCTCCAGCCGCGGATAGCAGAAGATGCACTTCTCGGATTTCCCCGTGACTTCGTTGAAATAAATCTTCTTATAAGGACACGCCTTGATGCAGTAGCGATAGCCCTGGCAGCGGTCCTGGTCGATCACCACGATGCCATCTTCATCACGCTTGTAGAGCGCTTTGCGCGGACACGCCTCTAAACATGCGGGATATGTGCAGTGGTTGCAAATGCGGGGCAAATAGAAGAAGTAATTCTCGTCTGCATTCATGCCGCCCACGTCTTCGTCCCAGTTACAGCCGGACTTCGGCTCGGGCGAGGGCATCACCGGTTGCTTCTTACCTTCATAGAGCCGCTGCTCGTAGTTGTACTCCCAGGCATGCCCATAATCGTCCATCGTAGGCAAGGGGCTGGGCTGGAGCGCGCCGTCTTTCCATCCGCCGCCGACGCGATCCCACTGGCGCGGATAGCCGAGGCCGGGACGCGTCTCGACATTGTTCCAGTACATGTAGCCGGTGCCGTCGCGATCTGTCCACAGCTTCTTGCAGGCGATGGTACAGGTCTGGCAGCCCAGACATTTGTTCAGGTCCATCACCATTGCGTAATGGTGTTTTGACATGGCTGCCTCTCCTTAAACCTTGGCCTTCTCGACTTCAACCTTGGTATCGCGGTTGTTGCCGGTCGGGCCCCAGTAATTCAGGCGGAAGTTGACGTGACCATACTTGCCGACCAGTTGCGTCGGCTTGATCTTGATGTAGGTGAGCGATTGCCATCCGCCTTCCTTGAATCCGAGAAATTTCTCCCATCCGTGATACATGGTGACGCGGCCGGGTTTTTCGCCAGGCAGTATCTGCAAGCGGCAGACGCAGTGGCCGACCTCGTTGTGAATGCGGACCCAGTCGTTGTCTTGCAGTCCGCGTTTGCGGGCGTCGTCGGGATGCATGTAGACGATTGGTCCGCCGCGCTGCAGGCGCAGCATGGCGCGGTGGTCGCGCCAGGTGGAGTGAATCGACCAGCGTCCGTGCGGCGTGTTCCAGAAGAGCGGATACTTTTCCTCGACCGGCTCCTTGAATGTAGGGAGGGCCTCGCCCAGTTCGATGTACCAGGGATGATCGATGTAGAACTGTTGGCGGCCGGTGAGCGTGCGCCACGGACGCTTCTTTTCGAGCTGATGCTTGAATGGAGTGTAGGCAACGCCCTCTTCAATATCGCTGTTCCAGGACTCAGGATCGGTGGCGACGAAGCGCTTCGGCTTCTGCTGAATCAACTGGTACGTCATGCCCTTGGTTTCTTCCGCGTTGCCGAGGATGAAATTGACCGCCTGCTCATCGCTTTGAATCGTGCCCTTGCCCGTCCAGTCGTGCGCGAGGTGGGTGAAGTCGCGGTTCCAGTCGAAGGCCTCGTCGTGAAAAGGCTTGAGTCCTTTCTTGGTGGCAACTTCGGCCATCTTCTCAGCCAGTGCGCGAAAAATGTCCCAGTCGGTCTTGCTTTCGAACAGCGGCTCACAGGCCTTGCCAAAGGGGTGAATGTAGCTGTGGCAGTCGGTGGTGTTGATGTCCACTTTCTCGTAGTAGCTGGCCGCGGGCAACACCACGTCGGAGTAAAGAGTCGTGGTGTCCATGCGGTAGTTGATGTCCACGATCAGGTCGAGATCTTTCCAGAGGGACGATTCGAGAATCTCGTTGCCTTTGGCCTGGTTCAGATAGTTGGCGCGCCACACAATAAACGCGCGCGGCTTCTTGCCGTCCTTCGGCCACAGCGGCATCCATCCGTTCTTGACCGACTCCTGGATGTACCACTCGATGGGCTTGCCGTTATAGAGGTGGGGGTCTTTATTGGTCGAGTGAACGTAGCTCCACAGCGTGGTGTTCTGGAAACGCTGCTTTTTGCGGGTCTCGGGGAAGGCGAGCTTGAAGAAGCCCTGCTCTGGCCAGAGGCGTTCCTGCCCGACGTAGTGATTGAATCCACCGCCGTCTTTTCCGGTGTTTCCGGTCAGGGCGACCAGCAGGATTAAGGAGCGGTTGCTCAGATCGTTGTGGAACCAGTGGTTGGTGCCGGCGCCGTGGATGATCATCGCCGGTTTGCGCGTGCCGAGCTCCTTGGCGAAGAGTTCGATCTCGTGGGCTGGAAGGCCGGTGCGGGCGGCGACTTTGTCCACTGTGTATCCGGCGATTTCTTTCTTGAGTAGTTCGAACACCGTTGTGACTTCGGCGGTCTTACCATCGACAAGTTGCACATGGAACGTGCCCGTCAGCGCAGGATCAGATCCGTTGAGTTGGATGGTCTTTTGCTCCGATCCCATCGAACCCGGCGTAGGAACGGCGCGCTGCTGCTTCGTGTCCCAGAAATAGAAGATGTCCTCCTTGCCGCCTTTCTTCAGATCGGATTCGCGCAGGAAGCGGCTCGTGCCCGAGAGAACGAGCAGAGGCATGTCGGTCTGTTCCTTTACATATGGCGCGTCGATCAGATTCTGGTCGATCAGCAGCTTGGCTACGCCCAGCGCAAGAATGCCGTCCGTCCCCGGATTGATGCGGAAATAGAGATCGGCATGGGTAGCGCTGGCGTTGTAATCGGGCGAGATGCAGACAATCTTGGCCCCGTTGTAGCGCGCTTCGTAGGCGAAATGCGCGTCGGGGATGCGGGTCTGCGAAATATTTGATCCCCAGAGCACGATGTACTTCGAGTTGAACCAGTCGGCACATTCGCAGGCCTCGGTCTGTACGCCCCAGGTCAGCGGCTCGCCGGGCGGAAGGTCGCAATACCAGTCGTAGAAAGAGAGAAAGACGCCCCCAATGTAGTGAGCCAGGCGGGAACCGGCGCAGAAACTGACCGGGCTCATGGCCGGTATGACACTAAAGAAAGAGTTGGTATCAGGGCCGTAGTTATAGATATTGTCGAGCAGCTTTTCGGCAACTGTTGTGAGCGCCTCGTCCCAGGTGGCGCGGCGCCACTTCCCTTCTCCACGTTCACCGGTGCGGATCAGCGGATAGCGCAGGCGCTGCGGACTATAAACATACTCCGTGAAGCAGCCGCCCTTCTGGCAGCCGCGGGGGTTATAGTCGGGGAGTTCGGCATTGATACGCGGATAATCGGCGGCCTGCTCTTCCCGGACCATAACGCCATTGCGCACGTACACCTTCCATGAGCAGGAACCCGTACAGTTCGCGGAATGGGTAGAACGAACTACTTTGTCCCATGTCCAGATCTTGCGGTAGAAGTCTTCCCAGCCGCGGTAGGGATAACTACGCAGTGGATCAAAGTCTCCCGTCAGGGTAGTCAAGACAGGCTTCTCTTTGCGCGAGCAACCGGGTAAGGCCAGGGTGGCGGCCGTCATGGCTGCGGTTTGGATAAAACTGCGCCGCGAGAATGGCTTTTGAGGTTTGTTCTCGTCGCTCATCGCTGGCCTCCAGGAGGAGTTCCTGAAATCGCGTTCTGCGCCATCGCTTTCTTACCTTTTGCTTCTCCGAGTGTCCGCAAATAAGCGAGCACGTCGGCGATGTCCTGACCGCTGAACGCCGGCGCCTCGGTACGCTGGAAGGCAGGCATCGCGGTTCCGATGCGGCCGTTGCGGATGGTGCGAATGATGAATTCGTCGGTGGCAGCTTGTTGGAATACCGGATTGCCCACCTCGGGCGCCATTCCACCGCGGCCATTCATGCCGTGGCAGCCAGCGCAGTTTCTCAGGAAAAGAGAAAGACCGTTGCTGGCATCCCCGTGGAGCGTCAGCGCCGTCATCGCGGGAGCTGCCGGAGCGCCCGCGCCCGAAGCACCAGAACGAAGATACTCGATCACTCCCTTGATTTCTTCGGGAAGCAATCCGCCCGCGTGCGGACCCCAAGCCGGCATCTGGGTACCGGGACGTCCTTGCTCGATGTTGCTTTGGAAATACTCGGGAGTTGCGGTTGAGATCAGAGAGACGCCGCGAATCGCCGGAATAAAGCGGTTGAATTTCTTGTCCCACCGAGTGTAGGTTCCGTTGCCGTGGCAGGCAGTGCAGTACTGCCGGTAAACCTGCTCGCCGGTCAGGGGCACGGGATGGAGCGCGCGGTATTTCTGCTCGATCTTGTCGGGCGCGAGATAGCTTTCTGGTACATCCCTCTTCCACTGCGAGAGCATGTACGCGGTCAGCGCTAGCGCTTCCTGCCGAGTGACGGTTGGATTGCGCATCAGGCTGTCGGGAACCACTCCACCGGGATCGCGAAAGTGGGCATTCTGCCAAGCCCAGGTGGTGTGCGGCGGCTTCAGGTTCGTCATGATGAGCTGATGCTTGGTCTTCGCGCCTTCGTTGTCCAGCGCTGGACCGAGCGCGCCGCCTCGTCCTCCAAGCTTGTGGCAGGACCCGCAACTTTTCTCCCGATAGAGCTTCATGCCCGCAGTCAGCAGCGGAATCTGATCGGGCGGCAGTTTCTCCGCGTCGTGGCAAGAGACGCAAGTGGACTCAGTCATCTCCGGTGGCAGCAGCGGGTAGTCCCATAACACGTCTTCGGCCTTGGCTTCGTTGAAGGTCATGGCCGCTCCCTGCCCGTGGTGACATACCGTGCAGCCGAAGCGGTCCACCGGATGCTTGTCGAGGATATGACCGGGATGGGTACGATGCGGCTGCGGGACATCGGTCATGCGCGGGTCGTCAACGCCGTTATGGCAGGTGACGCAACGATCGACCGTGCCAAGCGCCGGTATGCTGGCCTGCTTCATTTCCACGCGGAACTTGGCCAGCAGTTCTCGGCCACGATCGTCGGTGGCTTTCTCGCGAAGAATGTTGCGGTATTCCTGTTGCACGGTCCGCCACTGCGCCAGATAGTTTTCACGTACCGCTGCGCCCACCAGATAGACAATGGTGACGACGCTCGCTACCAGCAGGAGCCAGCGATAAATCCGTGATGGGTCGCTCATCGCATTCTCCTCAGTGCACTGGCCACTGTGAGGGCCACCAGTAAAAGTGCCAGTTGGGTCCGCGATGGACAGTCGCGAAGTAGGTCAGCAGAGTGAACCCGACCAGAAAACAGGTGAATAGCGAGACTGCTGCCAGGCGCACCGAATCTTTGCGCTTCAGGATGAAGAGCGACCAGACAGCAAAGATCAGGACGAGCAGCGAACCGGGATTGATTGCGATGATCCAGAGCTGGTGAATATTGGGGAACCAACTTCGCAGCCAACCGTAGTTGACCGTGAAAGCGAGCATGCCGATGGTCACGGCGCAGGCGAAGAACAACGACTGCCAGAACACCGAGCGCTCGTGGCTGGTGCCGAACCACGTGCCCTCGCTTCCGGGGCGGCGATCCAGAAACGGAATCAGCGCAAGTCCGACTAGGACGATAATCGGAATCAACATGCCTCCCATGAACGCCGAATAGGAGACCAGTTCCTGAAGCCCCAGGAAGTACCAAGGTGCCTTCGCCGGATTTTCCGGAACGGCAGCGTTCGCGAGTTCTTTCAGCGGCGCATCGCTATAGAAAGCCAGGATCAGCGTGACCGCCACCGTGACCATGAAGACCGAGAGTTCGGCCCAGAAAAGGTGAGGCCAACTCATGACCGTGTTCTCAGGCCCGCGGTTCACCGGCGGACGCTTGCCTTTCACTAGCGCCATCAGGCCGTAAGTCTTGGTGGCAAGCGGTTGGAATACGGGTCGACGTTCTCCGCCCCATTCCGCGAGCCCGCCGGGCGGGTCTTCCGGCTTGGCCAAGCCGCCGTCTTTGCGGATACGCCAGAAGTGAACTCCGAGGAGCGTCACGAGCGCAAGCGGAAGGACGAATATGTGCAGAACGTAGAAACGAATTAACGCATCCTGGCCGACATAGTTCGCACCCAGCAGCAACCGCTTCTGGAAGCCACCCGGGTCAAAGAACTTCGTAATGCCGATCGCGTCGGTCAGTTCGCGCGGAGAGTTGGCGATGTTCGAGCCGATCGTAATCGCCCAGTACGCCAGTTGGTCCCAAGGCAGTAGGTAGCCGGTGAAGCTCAGCGCCAGAGTGATCACCAGCAGCCCCAGCCCGACCAGCCAGTTGAATTCTCGTGGCTTCTTGTAGCTCGCCGTGAAGAAGACCCGCGCCATATGAAGCAGAACCACCAGCACCATCAACTGTGCAGACCAGCGATGAATATTGCGAATGAAGCGTCCGGTCGAGACCGTGAAGTGAATATCTTTGATCGATTGATAGGCAAGGTCGGTCGAGGGCTTGTAGTACACCATCAGCAGAACGCCAGTAATGATCGTGATGATAAAGCTGGCTGTGGCCATCAAGCCGAGTCCGAAGGTGAGTGTGGGTTTGAGCGTGCGCAGGTGGACCCGCACGCTGTGGATGTGCAGAAAGAGGTTATGGAATGTGGCCTGTGATTCTTCGCGCTCGGATTCGGGCGTCTTGCCCAGGCGGAAGCAAGAGTCCGTCACAGTCTGGGGGAGTTCGCGCAGGTTGTGCAGAAATTCTCTGGTTGCGGTCTCTGCCACTGTGTACCTCCTACACGCGGTAGCGCGTGCCCTCCGGGACTTCATTGTCGGCGTTGACGATCAAGTCGCCGTTGGCCGCGCGGCTGACTTCGAGCCAAGGCAGTGGTCGCGGCGCTGGTCCGCCAATCACGCTGCCTTTGCTGTTAAAGCGGGAACCGTGGCAAGGGCAAGCAAATCCATCCTTTGATCGCGCCACGGTGCACCCCAGGTGAGTGCACGTGCTCGAAATCGCGTAAAACCCTTCGTCGTCGCGGAACAGCACCAGGTTCTGCTCGGCGAAGGCGGTTTCACTTCCCGCAGAAAACTGCTCCGGCGGCCCGAGCTTGAAGCGGCGCACCGGGCCGGGCAGCACCGCCGGGTTCGGCAGGCGGAGCATACCGACAGCCGCTGTGCCCATTGCGACAAAGAAGCTTCCCAGCGACGCCAAGCTCAAAAAGCTGCGCCGGCTAACACGTGGTGGATCTAGACGGGACATGGCTTCCACTCCTTGGCGAAACTGAACTGTTCCATGGTGATGGCGGTGGTTGGACATCGCTGCGCACACAATCCGCAACGGATGCAGCGTTCTTCATCCTTAATGATGGCGGAGAGATCGGCCGGATCGAGGTCCAACTCGCGCGTGGCGGTCTCAAGTTCGGGCGTAAGTGTTAAACGGTCGAACGTCACCAGCTTCAGACATACAGTGGGACAGACATCCACGCAGCCGCCGCACAAAATGCAACGTTCTCCGTCAAAGATGGTGTTGATGCCACAGTCGAGGCAGCGGCCGGCTTCGGCGGAGGCCTGTTCCTCGTTGTATCCAATCTCGACGAGTGCGGTCGGATTCTTCAGGCGATCTTCCGCTGAGCGTGTGGGAATGTGCAGGCGGGAACGCCGTTCGTAGTGTTTTTCGCGGTGATAGTGGTCAATGGGGTAGTGGAACTGGACTTCTTCCGGGGCGATCTCCTTACCGCGTAGGTAACGATAGACCGAACGAGCCGCCTGCTTGCCGCTGGCAATGGCATGGATCATGAGCCGGGGCCCGTAGGCAATGTCGCCGGCAATGAAAACACCCGGCGCCGAGGTAGCGCAGGTTGCCGCGTCATTAACGATCTGCTGCGGTGAGCGCATCTCGATCCCGTCCCGTTGGGCGTCGATAAAACTAAGGTCGGCAGACTGCCCGACGGAAAGCAGGACCGTGTCGCCCTCGATCTCCTGGGTGGCGGACTCATCGAATTTCGGCGCAAAGCGCTTGTTCTCGTCGTACACGCGGGTGCAGCGGACGAATTTCACGCCGCGCACGAACTTCTGGCCGTTCCTCTCCTCGACCAGAATCTCTCTCGGTCCCCAACTGTTGTGGCGTGTAACGCCCTCTTCCTGACCTTCAAGGATTTCCACCGTGTCGGCGGGCATTTCTTCGAGAGATTCCAGGCAGACCAGGTTCACCTGTCGGACGCCGGCGATGCGGGCTGCTGTGCGCGACACGTCATATTCTTCCTGGCGCAGTACTGTGCGGGCGACGTCGTAAGCCACATTGCCGCCGCCGATCACAATCACTCGCTGCCCCAGCGAAACTTCCTTGCCCAGTGACACATCGCGCAGAAAATCGACGCCACCCATCACGCCGATGGCGTCGGAGTTGGGAATTGGTAGGGCTCTGGACCTCTTAGCGCCACAGGCGATGATGACGGCGGCAAAGTCGCGCCGAAGATCCACAAAGCTGACATCCTTACCGACCTGTGTGTTGCAACGAATCTCGACGCCGAGGGACTGAATTACCGCGACTTTTGCCCGAATCAGTTCACGCGGCAAGCGATAGCCGGGTACGCCGGTGTACAACATGCCAGCAGGCTGCGGTTCCATCTCAAGAATCGTGGGACGGAATCCCATCAGGGCCAGATCGTGTCCGGCAGCTAGACCGGCGGGGCCAGATCCGATGATCGCGATTCGTTCTCCGGTTGGTTTGGGAAAGCTGGCGTTCGCAAGAAACTCAAGCAGGTGGCTGAGTTCCTCGACATCGTCACACTGCCGTACTTCGTTCTTGCGCTTTAAGTAGGGGAAGAGTTCGCGGCCGGCTTCTTTGCGCGCATCGCTTCCGAACTTCTCACAGACAAACCGCTTCAGGGCTCGGATCGAGATCGGCTGATCGATAGTTCCCCTGCGGCAGGCCGCTTCGCATGGCGCACCACAAATGCGGCCGCAGAGAGACGCTAAAGGATTGGGCCCGCGGGCAATCAGGTAGGCATGTTCATAGTCGCCCGCAGCAATGGCTCGCACATAGCCACGGGCGTCGGTATGAACTGGACACGCGTACTGGCACTTGATCTGTTCGCGCCAGTACTCGTGATCCGCTACCCGGACTTTGTAGCGCGTTTCGTCCACGGCTCTCGCCTCGGATATGCCAACCGCCAACCTTACGCGCAGAAACGGAAACCAGCTGTGACCAAAGTCACGGTCAGACGCATTTGGGCTGGTCAGCCTCTTTCTCAATGCGCGTTGCTGGTGTGGACATGGCTTCCAGCTTCGGTTAGTGCGCCTTCTCCATTGCAATCGCTCTTGGGAACAGGATGTTGTTCTCCAAGTGGATGTGCTGATGGAGGTCGGCTTCAAAGTCTGCCAGGGCTTTGTACAAAGTCTGGAAGCTGATGCAGGCATCGCCCGGGGGCGTATAACCCGCGCTGGCCTTACGCATCGAGCGCAATGCTTCGCCTGCGGAGTCGTGCTCGTGCATCATCATCGTCACCGGGTTCTGCACGCTGCCGAAAGGCGGCGGCAACACCGGTTCCTTCTGGATGACCGACTCTTCCATCCTTACTATGTAGGGGAACAGGACCCTCTCTTCCTTCATCATGTGCATCTTCAATTCCTGCTCCAGCCCCTGAAAACTGACTCGAACCTGCAGCAGTTCCGGATGGTTTTTCCCGTGCACGGAGCAGACCTTGTCGAACAACGGACCGAGGCGAGCCATCTCCTCGCGCGTGTACTTGTGATGAGTACTGATGATGTGCGCAACCAGGTCAGCCAGCATCTCCGTTGTCCAGTTACGGTCCTTTTGGACGGCACGTGCAGACTGCTCGGCCGTTTCGAGCGAGTCCAGCACCTCGTCCATCGGGAGATTCGCGGTGCGGCACGCTTCTTCGAGGGATTTGCTGCCGCCGCAGCAGTAGTCGATGCCCAACTTTTCAAACACTCGAGTCGCAGCGGGATTTTCCAGGGCCACTTCCCGCACAGTTTTCTCAGCGGTAATGCTCATTACATCCTCCTCGTGGTCCGGCTCCATGCCTCATGGCCACGCTTCATCTTCAAAGGTAGCGGAGTAGTGCAGCCGTGCCGATGACTTTTGTCACGGTGATCAAAAAGCCTGAGGAGGGTTAACCATCACCGATATGAATAAACGGAAAACACGGAGCGGACGCGGGCAGGCGGAGGACTCGATTGCCCTCTGGTTAATTCTCAGACTGCAGTTCGGCTTCCAGGGCTTTCAAGTTGCAGACAATCACGCTGCGGCCGTCGATCTTGATCATTCCCTCCGCTTGCAGCCGGGAGAGATTGCGGGATACAAGCTCGCGCACTGTGCCGATTTGCGATGCCAATTCTTGGTTGCTGACTGGCATGATGATTTCCACGCCTTCGGGGGTGCGTTTGCCTTCCTTCTGGGCAAGACGTAAGAGAAAGGAAGCCAGACGGTGTCGCACTGTGGTGAAGGAAAGTTCTTCGATAATTCCAACCAGACGCCGGAGGCGCGCCCCAACTACCCGCAAGACCTTGAGGGCAACTTGGGGGTGCGCCACACACAGGGCCTGAAAATCCTGCTTGCTGACGAACAGCAGAGTCGCATCGTCAACCGCGGTGGCCGATGCCGGATAGTTCCCGCCATCGAACACGGGTAGTTCAGCAATTGAGCTGCCGGGCCCGTCGATCGAAAGCACTTGCTCGCGCCCACCAGCCGAACTCTTGAAGATGCGCACATTGCCCGACAAAACAACATACAGGCCGGCGCAAGGATCGCCTTCGCCGAAGATCAGTTCGCCGACAGCGTATTTACGCTGCAGAAGGTGCGAAGTCAGGAACGCGAATTCCTGTTCCGACAAACCGGAGAAGATAGATACACCTTTCAGTACAGCGAGCGAGGCAGATTCCTGCTCTGTCAGCATGACGTCGATTTTACGCGACAACCGTGTGAAGGCGAAGAGCGCAAGTCAACTGCGGCACAGAAATCGTCGTTCAATGTAAATGTTGGCTGGGCGAGTCTCTACGATCAGCCCTGCGCATCGAGATCTTCTCGGACGACCTCCCGAACAAAAGGCACCCAAAGCGTTCAGCAGCCCCGCAGCCGCGTCCTCGGCAGCCAAATACCTTAGGACAATGTGCGGCAGTGTGACAAAAGTCATGTGCTGGACTCATTCGCATGAGTAACCTCTAGATATTGAGGAGGGCGTCATGAGCGAAGTGATCGACAACAAGGCGAACCGGATTCGAATACTGAAGAACATCATCAAGCACCTACACGCTGGGAATCCCCCCGAGCAAGTGCAGCGACAAATGCAGGAAATCGTCAGGCAAACCGACGCCTCCGAAATCATGGCCATGGAACAGGAGCTGATAGCGGAAGGCATGCCCGTAGAAGAGGTCCGAGCCATGTGCGACCTCCACTCTCAGGTCACGCGCGACGTCCTGGTTCAACTCCCTATCCGAAAGGCTATCGCTCCCGGCCATCCGGTAGATACCTTCCGTCGTGAAAACGAAGTATTACGCGGTGCGATTGCGGCAATGACACAGACTCTGGCTGAATTGCAGAGTACGAAGGAAGCTGCCGATGCGGCGGTGATTCTTTTGCGCTTTCGCCAGTCGTTCAACGACTTGATGGATATCGACAAGCACTACCAGCGCAAAGAACACGCATTGTTTTCTTGCTTGGAGCGGCACGGCATTACCGGTCCGTCAAAAGTAATGTGGGCCAAAGATGATGACGTGCGCAATTTGCTCAAGCGCCTCGGGGAGTGCATACACTCTAACCCGGGCGAAATCGAGAAATGGAAGATGAGTCTGGTGGAGGCCGCGAACGCCGTTTTCAAGTCCGTGCAGGAGATGATTTACAAAGAGGAGAACATATTGCTTCCGATGTCTCTGGAGACGCTGTCGGAAGATGAGTGGGCCGAGATATGGTCGGTGTCTCCGAAGTACGGTTGGTGCATCGTGGAGCGGCAGCAAGGCTACACGCCCGCTGTGGGTACGACACCTGAATCCATGAAGTTCCGCCGTCGGGCGCTCTCATGCTGCCCACCGGGAATGTAAGCCTGGAACAACTAGTTGCGGTGTTTTCAACCCTTCCGCTAGATCTAACATTCGTCGACGCTGACGACCGGGTGGCCTTTTTCACCGAGGGCCCAGATCGCATCTTCGCTCGCAGCAAGGCCATTATCGGACGCAAGGTGCAGCACTGCCATCCTCCTAGAAGTGTCGAAACGGTTGACCAGATTCTGACGGATTTCCGCTCCGGGAGGCAGAGTGTCGCTGAATTCTGGATCAACTTCCATGAAAAGTTCGTACACGTCCGTTATTTTGCAGTTCGCAGTTCCGACGGAGGCTATCTGGGGACCGTGGAGTTGACCCAGGATTTGACTCCGCTCCGTGCGCTTCAAGGCGAAAGGCGTTTGCTGGAATACGATAGTCCTCGCGTGGTCAGCTAAGCAGGATTTTCAGGTCGTACTGGGCTATGAAACAAGATCCGGTCCCGAACTATGAAAGAGCTATGACCGAGAATAGTGAAGCTGTCAGTGCAGCCCAGCGAGCCCGCAGGCGAGCGCTGATAGTTCCGCGTGAGCATGGCGCCTGGGGGCTGCTGCTTGTTCCCTTGTTCACTGGGGTTGCCGCGGAGTTTGCATCGGCACATCGGGCTTGGCCGCTGCTTGTGTTCACGATGGCCACGCTGTCTTTGTTTTGGTTGCGGACACCGCTCGAAAGCCTCATGGGTACGGGCTCGCTGACCGCCCATACATCAGGAGAACGCTGGACAGCCCTCATTGCCTCCGTTTGTCTTGGCGCAGTATCCGCTGCTTGTCTGACCGGGCTGATGTGGAAAGGTCGAAACTCAGAGTTGTTGTTTCTTGGAGCGGCAACGACAGTAGCATTTGTGGCCCAGGCAGTTCTCCGGAGGTTCGGTCGCGGAGCGCGAATGGCGGCGCAACTGGTGGGCACAGTTGGCCTCACCTGCACTGCTCCGGCTGCTTACTACATCGGCACCGGACGGCTGGATGAGCGAGCTTTCGTTTTGTGGGCGGCGAACTGGATCTTTGCCGGCAACCAGATTCATTTCGTCCAATTGCGCATCCGTGCTGCCCGTGCCGCTACCTTCTCCGAGAAATTTGAGCGAGGGAGGTTCTTCCTCCTGGCGCAGCTGGTGTTCGTGGTGGCGCTAACGTTCGCGTCGCGATGGCGGGTGCTGCCTCCGTTGGTGATCATCGCGTTTGTTCCCGCGCTCGCGCGAGGCACACAGTGGTTCTTTCGAAAACCTGAATCTCTGGATGTCAGAAAACTCGGGTGGTCTGAGATGAAGCATGGAGTGGCGTTTGGAGTTTTGCTGGCCCTGGCTTTCATTTGTTCGTAAGTATGCTTAATGGTGGACCGCGCCGACTAACTATGCGTGCAGCGCCGGCTACCTTGTGTATCTGAAAGTATAGGTACAGAGTCGGACCGCCGTTCGGGCGGCGTGAAGCCCTGTGTTTTCAGCTCGCGCGGGAGCGGATGGAACTGTTGGTTTTGGTACTGCCGGACACACCCCGGCATAACATCCGGTTTACCGGACTTTCCCGTGGTTTTGTTGTGATGGCTAGCGGAATATTCCTCCTTGACCGGGAAAAACCACATCGTTCCGCGCGCAATTGTGTCCAGATGGTCAGCTAACCGGAAACGGGGTTCGGGGAGATCAAATGGATGATCTCCTCGAAGCGGACTTCTGGCCAGGAATAAGTTCCGGTTTGCCCGTGATCCGACCACAAAACCCCGCGCAAGCCCTCCACCTGGGAATCTAGAACGTGAATCGTGCGGAAAACTGCAAAACGCGCGGAAGGCCGTTAGGGCTGATTTCCTGCAGGGTTCCGAAATTGCCCGGACCTGAATTCGGTACCAGATAGCAGATCTGGTTGAGCGATGCTCCATCGCCGCAGTTGCTCCCGATGGGGTTGTATTGCAGTTGATTGATGCCGTTGCCATTCTGCACGTAGTAGTTGGCGTGGTTAAACAGATTGAACGCCTGCGCTTGAAACTCCAGTTCTTTGCCTTCCTTGACTTCAAAACTGCGCGCCAGCCCAACGTCAATCCTCTCCAGCCAGGGGCCATAGAAAGAATTCAGACCGATGCCGGGCGTCGGGCCAGCGCCATTGATGCCTGCGGCGGTGTTCGCCGTAGCCTGATTAAACGCGCTGTCGTTCAGGTTGTCATTGCCCATGAGAACGCCATTGACGACGATGCCGTTGCATGTGTTAAAGGACAGGGGAGCAGGACTGGTGCAGGCAGGACTCAACAACGCCGCGTAGGGACGGCCCGAGGAGAACTGCATGACGCTGCTCAGCGTCCAGCCGGAGAGGAGCTTGCGGCCCGTATCGGAAGTAGTCAGCCGTTCCATGTCGGGCCGATAGACAGCGGCAAAACTAATGTTGTGCCGCTGGTCGAGCAGCGATGGAGCATGGGTATCGCTGAAGTTGAACTGATTGTTGAAATCCATTCCATCGAGCATGATGCTCTTGGCAAAGGTGTAAGAAAATTGCAGCGAAACACCTTGCGACATGCGGCGCTGCAACTGGACGAACAAAGAGTTGTACTGGTTTTGCGCGGGGCTGATCAGTTCGTTGATCCCGTTGAAGCTGGGGTTGATGCGGCCTTCGGTGAGCAGTCCGTTGTCCATGTTCGGTAGGGTGATCGTCCGTCCTGTGCAGGGCGCGGTCGTCGTGCCGGGAGGACAGACGGTGTAGGTCGTCGTGCCTCGTAAGGGTTGCAGATTCAAGTCGTAGGCGCTGCCCGAAAACAGATGCACGCCGTGATTCCACATGCTTCCGATGATTAGCGTTGTGTTCTCGAAAATCTCACGCTGAATCTGCAAACTCGCTTGCAGGATGTAAGGCACGCGAAACTGCGGAGAAACCAGGGAAATGTCTGGAGAAGCCGCGAACAGGGGGGAATTGGCAGGGAAGATGTTAGGGAACGTTGGTGTCTGCTGGTTCGGGGCGCCGGCACGGTAGCTGACACTCGCCGAAGACTGCTGTGACGGCAGGCCGTTCGAGGCCACTGCGTTGCGGTAATTCAGGCCGTTCATGTTGGTGTAGAACTGCCCGAATCCTCCCCGCAGTACGGTTTTCGAGTCGGGCTGCCAGGCAAATCCGAAGCGCGGCGCGAGGCGCAGGTACTGGTTCGGATACTGTCCAGTGAGCGGGAACGCCGGATTTCTTACCGGCTGCGGGTAAACCTGGAAGTCCTCGCGCAAGCCCATTTCGAGCGTCAACTTCGGCAAGGCGCGGAAGGTATCCTGCACGTAGAATCCGTAGTACGGCACACGAAAAGAAAAAGTAGGGTTGCCCGCTGTCTGGCTGAAGATGTTGTACTCGCCGAGAGCAAACGCTTCGAGGTTTGAAAATTCATAACTGCCGAGGGGCGACCCGAATTGGACAGCAGCGTTAGGGTCTGCGCCGCCATCATTGTTGTCCGCATCCCAGGCGCGGTTCATATCGAAGCCGAATTGCAGCGTGTGTTTGCCAATCACGTAATCGATCCGGTCGGCCAGAGAGTACTGCCTTTCAAACACCCTTCCAATCGAGAAAGGGGCGTTGCCTAGAACGAAAGAGGCTGGACTGTCCAGAATCAAGGTCGGGATGTTTGGAGCCAGGCCGGTGGGCGTCGAGATCTCGTTGTCTTGCGAAGTGCCGGCGTGAAATTCATTGAGCAGGCGGGAGGAGAACGTGTGCGTCCAGCCCAGGGTGGCCTGGAAGGTGTGCACGGTGGCATTAGCCAGCGTTTGCGTCCCATAGTTGCCTGTCGTAGGGTCGGTGATGACGCCTCCGGGCGAGTAGAACCGATTTACATTCAAGCTGAGGAACAAGCCGTCGCGGGAACTGGCCTGATAATCGAGTCGCGGCGTAACCACCAGATCGTTGCGCTTTCTTGCTTGGGTGCCGAGATTGGAGTTCAGCGCGTTGATCGTGTTCGAAATTTGCTGGAGGTACACCTGGTAATACTGATCGCCCGGGACCTGGGCCTGAGTATCAAGGTTCGGTACCGGCAAAGGTCCGCTGGGCGGAGGCAGCGCTGGGGCGGTGGTTACGGAGGGCGGGAAGAAATTAGCGAGCACGAAAGCGTTCAAGTTCGACGGGTTCGTTGCCAGGGCTGAGTTGATGACGGAAATCGGATTGTTCCGCAGTTGCTGCTCATAATCCATGAAGAACCATAAGCGGTTTCGCAGAATAGGTCCGCCCAGCCCGGCGCCGAATTGCTGCAAAGCATCCTCTGGCTTCGGATAGCCGGCGGCCTTGTCAAGGGCGTCGTTGGCCCCAGTGGCGGAGTTGCGGTTGTAATAGAACGCACTGCCGTGGAACGCGTTGCCTCCTGAGCGGGTCACAGTATTGACGAAGCCCGCTCCGCCGCCATAGACCGCCGAGTAGGGACTGACCGAAACCTGGAACTCCTCGACTGTGTCCTCGCCATACAAGTACGGGATGCGGTAACGTCCTATAATGTCGGCGAAGAAGTTGTTCGTCGCATTCGATCCGTCCACGGTGAAGGCGTTGGAGCCATTGCCATTGGCGTATCCCGAGTCCTCGCCGCCCTGCTGTCCGGCGACACTGACCAGACCGGTATCACCGTCATAGCTGGTATTCGGCGTCAGCGACGCGAAGTCGGTGTAACGACGTCCGTTGAGCGGCAATTCTTCAATTAACGATCGCTCGAGCACCGTGCTGGCAGAAGATTCCGTCGGCCGCAACAGTGGCGTGGTCCCGACCACTTTGATTGCGTCTGCGCTGGCTCCCACCTGAAGCTTAATGTCCTGCGAAGTGGTGTTTCCCACCTGCACTCGCACCAAGGCCTCGACCTTGCGAAATCCTTTGAGATTGGCGGTAATGGCATAAGAGCCTGGCATGACCGCTGGAAAACGGTAAAGTCCCGCGTGATTCGTCTCGGCAGCTTGCTCCACGCCGGTGGCGAGGTTCCGCACCACCACCGCCGCTCCCCCCACCACCGCTCCGCTCTGGTCTGTGACTCGCCCGCCGAGCGCGCCGGTCAAGACCACATTCTGAGCGGCCAGCAATGCGCAACTCGCCACTACCAGTAAAACGCTGCACACCGCCAGATGATTGGCCACTGTCATTCTTCCGCTGAATCGCATGACGGATTGGCTCAACGTGGTTCCTCCAACGATTTCCACTGCCGAACTCCGAGCCTGCGTAACCTACGCGGGCTGTATGCAAGTTGCGGTTCCGCGCCGCGTTATTTGCCAGCTTAGATGAAGGATGCTGGAATCGCATAAGCCTTGACTCGGGCCAGCTTTGGGAAGCCAGCCCGACCAAAGCGCGGGTATCAACTGGGACTGACCTTCATCCCGTGGGTTGAATGAGTTGGTGCCTGTGAGGAGCCCTCTCCCCGGTGATCGGAGAGAGGGCCGTTGCGGCCGGAACGCGATTTATTCGCCGTCGTCGTCGGCCTTGGTGGGTGCAGCCTTGTTGAAGTCGCTCGCCGGACGAACCGTCTTCTCGCCGGGGAAGGGGACCCTAAACCCGGTGGCCTCGTACCAGTCGAAGTGGCTGACGGTGTCCGGGTCTAGGGAGTCGGGCATGTGATATTTGGCAGCGAAGATCTCCGCCTTCATTTTGAGCCAACCATCCCGCAGAGCTTTGACTGCAGGGCTGTCCTGCACGGCCGCGGTTACGGCTTTGGGGCAAGGGTTGCCGTTGGGGTCCAAATACCCGGAAACGCCGTAACACAGCGGGACCTCGCTCGGCACGTGCGACCACGGGAGGAAGTGTTTTTTGGGCGGATTGTCGACGAAGAGCGGGAACATCGGCGAGGCCACCAGGTCGTTCTGATTCATAGGCGTCAGACCGAGGATCTGCTCGATCGTGCGGGTCATGTTGACCTGCGTGTAGAAGGTGTTGTCTGCGGTTACCCTAGTTCCGGTGCCATCGGTGGGGTTCACGTTCTGCTTGACGTAGGGGCTGATGACATAGCCCGGGCTGCGGTGGCCGTCGACGTGGTCGACGCCGTTCTGCGCGTCGTCTTCCTCGATGAAGATCGCCGAAGCAGACCACACGTTGCTGTGGCTGATGTAGTCGACAATGCGCCCAATGGCCAGGTCGTTATCGGCCTCTTCGGCTGTCGCGTTCGGTGGGCCGGTGGTGTGGTCTTGCATGATCCAGATGAGCTCCAACTGGGGTACCGTACCTTTCTTGACGTCATTCTGGAAGTCCTGCTTCCAGACATCGATGCGGTACTGGTCGGGGATGCCCAGATCGAACTGCGGGAAGTTCTGGACCGTGTGGCTGATCAGGTTCGGGAGCGGGGAGACCGAGCCGATCGCGTTGTAGTACTGGAGCTGCTTCTCGTGGCCACTCTCGTATTCCAATGTGTCGTTGTAGAACTGGGTCCAGGTCGGCTCGCAACTGTCCGAAACAAGAAACGGTAATGGAGCGGCATAACCGGGACCATTATAGCCGTTTGCTTGCGTATACTTAGTCTCAGTACAGTCGAACGTGTTGTACTCGATGTACTCGCCGTAGTTTTTGAACGAGACGCCAGCCGCTACAGCCTGGTCCCACAGGAAGCCCTTCTCCTGGTAGGCAATCGCATCGCCGCCGTTGGAGGGATAGTCGCGGAGCCAGTCCGGCGACTGGATGTCGTCGGAGTAGGGCGCGATGGCCTGCGTGATCCAGTTGTGACCGTCGGCCGACTGGCGGCTTGGGTCGTAGAAGTTGTCCAGAAGCGGGAAGCGCTTTATCAGCGTGTGCGCGTTGGGCGTTATGTGGGGGTATTCGGCATAGGTCGAGCTGTCGCCAAAAACTGCCAGGGTCGGGTCGCCATTGCCTTCTGGCACATCGCCCAGCATCTGGTCGTAGGTGCGGTTTTCACGGATGATCAAGAAGACATGCTTGATCTTGGACGGATCGCCGATCTTGTTCGGGATTGCGACCGGCCGGGCAAACGGGTTGCCGCCGGAGGCACTCAAGATATTTTCCGCCAGATCCCAGTGGTTGTTCTGGAAGACCTGGTGCGTCATCGCCGCCAGGGTTGTGCTGTTCGGAATGGGAACGATGCTGACGGTGCCAAGGTCCTGGTGGGTGTTGAAGTCGTGCACGCCGTAGTATTTTGCGTACGAGTTTTCGACCGTATTAGTAGGAGGCGGTGCTACAGCGAAGCCCGTGGTGCCGATGCCCTTGTCGTTGGCAACGAGCAGCGCATTGTCTGCCGTGTCCAGCACAACCGAGGCCGGCGCATAGCCCACCGGGATCAGGCCCAGGACCAGCCCGAAGTTGAGGTCAACCACGGCAACCGCGTTGGCATTGTAAAGCGAGACGTAGGCGATGTTGTTTGTAGCACTGACGGCGATCGAGTTCGGCCCGAGGCCGAGTACTCCCCACCCGATCGGGAGCCCAAGGTTGATCGTGCGCGACACCAGGTTGGTGGTAGTGTCGATGACCGAGAGGCTGTCGCTATAGGCATTGGCGACCAACAGGTATTTGCCCCAGAAGGCCATACCCGTCGGGTGCAGACCGACGTTGATGCTGCTCGTGACCGTGAAAGAGGCCAGGTTCACCACGGAAACCGTGCCGGTGGCGGTGGAGCCGGTCGGATACGTGGCGACGACCGGAGTGCCGTTGGAGTATTCCTGGAAGTCGCTCGATTTAGCAATCCGGCCGGCCTCGTTGGAGACGTAGGCGGTCGTGCCATCCGGCGAAATCACAACGCTGTGCGGGACGTTACCGACGCGGACCTCGAGACCCTCCTTTGGTGTTGCCGCGGTCAGGTCGATCTTGGTCAGGGTATCGTTGTTGTCCAGCACGACATAGGCGGTCATGGCGTCCGGCGAGATCGCGATACCCATGGGATAGGACGTCAATACAGCATCTGAGAAAGCCGAGACGGAGTAGCCGCAGGGGATGTAAAAGCTGCCCGAGGTTCCCCCAGGGCTGTTCGGGAAGCAAGTGACTTTGCTCAGATAGCCGAACAGGGGGGACGGGGGAACTGTATAGGTGGAGTTGAGGACGTCCATCGGAACGTTGACTTGGGCGTAGTCCGAGAGCATGCCCGCCGGACTGACTTTGGCAATGCCAACGAAGCCGCCTTGGAGGAAGGTGCCATAGTAGGAATTGCCGTCCTGGCTAAACAGCAGGTACTTGCCGTCCGGCGTATAGCTGATGCCGGTGCTGCTGCCGTCTGAATCCGTGTTCCCGGCCGATGAGTAGTTCTGAAGGATGGCGCCGTTCTCGGTGTCGAAAATGGTGACGGCCTGGTAAGCGCCCATTTGAAGGACGGCAGCGGTGTGCGTGCTGGTATTAGGGTTCAGCGCGACGGCCTTGGCGCGGGTCGTGGTGCCGAGGTAGACCTGCGTGCCGGCGGGGGTGATGATGGTGCCGTCGCTGACGACCCACGGGTTGGACAAGGGCTGCGAGTAGGTCGGGCCGGTGGTCGCGCTCGTGTTCTCGCCGGGTGCGTAGGTCGGGAACGGTACGGACTGCGCGAGCGCCGGAATGCTCAGCCCTATCGCCAGCAGGCCGGCGAGCAGATGCTTAATTCGAGACTTATTTCGAGAGTCATTTCTAGATTTTAGGGACATGTGCGGTCCTCCTCCTGGATTTTTTCGTCCCACAACCGTGATCGGCCATGTGACATTGGGGTGGAAAGACATTGGAGTGGTGGAAATACGAGCGCGATAATAGTCGGCAATTGTTACGGGCTTGTTACGGGGTAATGAAGATCGTGTGAAACCTCTGTTACAGGTGTTACAGGGGCTGAACTTCTTCTGGTGGATTGTGACGCGCGCAGCTCCGCGTTAAGCAGAGTCTGTTTCGCGGACATTGTGCCACCGGACTCGCGGCGCTAATGCGGTTATAAGATTCTCGAAAGTTCAAGACTGCAATTCCTGACTCCCGTATTGTCAGCAAAACGGGCTTCGGGGAGATCTCCTCGAAGCGGACTTCCGGAGACTAATCTGGTCTGTCGTCCCAGCCAGCTAATCATGTCTTAGCTGGTCGGGCAGGTCCCGTCTCTGCGAGAGACCCTGATGGCTAGGACGAACAATGCGGCAAGGAGCACGTGGGTTGTGAGCGGGCTTGGTGTTGCGGTGAATAAACGGAAAGTTTCCGTTTTCGCGTTGATTCTCATCGAACCTACCTGCGGGGAGGAAACAATATTCATGGACAAGCGACCCACGTTCATTTGAGTTCCCACCGGTGGCGAAACCATGTTTTTTCCCGGTTATCAGAAACTGGGTCTGTCCGGTCACCATCACGGAGACAAGCAGATCGTCAGGAGCAGACTAAGTGAGCTTGTGGACTTGTACTGCGGATCTCATCACCAGTTTCCTTTCGAGAAGCTCAATGCTGGTCGGGGGTTCACAGCGATGGCGGCATAGTGTCGCCGGCGGAGTGTGCTGAATTCGCCGCGCTGGGGTGAAAGACCAGGTTCGCCTCAGGCGGGGAACTACGGCCAACGATCTTAACGTGCAAAAGTTGCGGAAAGTTGATGCGAATGTGAATTCCAGATGAAAAAACATTCAGAAGTAGCGCCATTGCCGATTCTCGGCCTGCTGGGCCGCTCAAGCTCTTACGGGTCTCGCGGGCGAAAGGTGGGCGAGTAGGGCGAATGCCGAGACGGCAGCGATCCCTGCCGAAAAATAAAACGGGACCGCGGGGCCATAGACTTTCCAAAGCGCTCCGGTGATGACACTCGAGAGCAGCGTGGTCACGCTGGTGAGAAACGAATAAATTCCAAGGGCGCGGCCACGGACATCGCCAGCCACGCTTTCGACGACCAGCGCCTTGAGCACGGCATTGGTCAGCGCGTAGAAGAGTCCGTAAAAGGCCATGGCGAGCCAGATCGCCAGTAGAGACGGCGCGAGTGCGAAGACAAAATAGACAATGGCGAAGACGAAATATCCGCCGGCGGCGATGGCCGAGCGCGAGAAGCGGTCGCTGAACTTGCCCGCTGGCCAGGAAAACAATGTGAACATGATGTTGAAGACCAGTCCCAGCAGGGGCGCGCGAGAGGCTGGGATGCCGATATTTCCGGCGCGCAGAACGAGGAACATGTCGCTGGAATTTCCCAGCGAAAACAATGTGACCACTGCCAGCACGTAGTAGAAGCCGAGCGGCAATTTTGGCAGCCACTCGGATTTCGCGGAAGCGGAAATTCCGTTAATAGGCTCAGCCGGAGCATCCCGGTGCTCTATGTTGGAAGCCAGACTGCCGGCTTCAACGTCTTTGATATTGTCGGCGCGGTGAACCTCGCGGATTCCGAGCCAGGCGACGATTACGCACAGAGCTCCCGGGATCGCAGCGGATGCGAACACGCCGCGCATGCCGAAGCGTCCGATCACTGCCAGCGCCAGCAGCGGGCCGGCGATGGCTCCTGCGGAATCCATGGCTTGAATCAGCCCGTAGGCGGAGCCGAGGTTTGATTTGTCGACCGACTCGGCAACCATCACGTCGCGGGCGGTCCCACGGATGCCTTTGGCAAAACGATCGGTAAAACGGATTCCCAGAATTTGCCACCACGAAGAAACCAGCGCCAGCAGCGGCTTCACCGCGTTGGCCACGAAGTATCCGCCGACCACGATGGGCTTGCGGTGCGAAACCTTGTCGGCCAGGTAACCCGAGAAAAGCTTGGCAAAGGAAGCCGTACTTTCGGCGATGCCTTCGATGATCCCAAGTTGTGCTGGTCCGGCGCCGAGCGATGCGAGAAAGGCGGGCAGTACCCAGTACGCCATTTCGCTAGCCGTGTCGTTGAGGAACGAAGTCAGGCCGAAAGCATAGATGTTGCGGGGCGTTGATTGAGGAAGTGGTGGGGGCGGCGTGTTCATGTCCGTCTATGATAGATCCGTGTGGCTGTACCTAATCCAAACACGGCTTACACCCGCTCCAGTGCACTCACCACGCGCTCGAACGTATTCGTATCAAAATCAGGATGTACCTCGATCCGGCGCCCGCCCGATAACACCACGGCCAGCCCGCAACTCGGTTCGTGCTGCGTCGGCGATTTCTTGGCGGCCAACTCCACCGGCACCAACCGGCCGCAGAAGCTTTTCTAGTCTTTCCTTTCCAGCGTTGCTTCTTCAGGTGCCGATTCAGCGTCCCGAAGCTCAAACCCCGACTGGGGCAAAATTCGCTGCGTCGCATACCGCTGCTCACAAACTCCGCCACTGACTGTTGAACCTCCGCTCCTGTACGTCGCCGGCGTGCAACCACCTTCTGTTCTCCGCTCATCCGGCCACTTGAACACAGACACTCCTCGTCGAACAGGTGTGTTGGTCAGACGCTTACAGTTCAAGACTGCAATTCCTGACTCCTGTATTGTCGGCAAACCGGTAGCAATCCCCCCGCCAACATCGTCTTCCGTGACCGACGGACCGCACAATTTGAGCGACCTACCCAAACCGGGATATGAGGCAGGATTCGGCTTTTCCGCAATTCTGGGGAGTACAATCAATCTATTATGACCGGCCGTAATATCGAATCTCATTCCGCCTTGGAAATCTGCGCAAACGTCAAACGTATGGGCTACGCTGCTTCCTCGCGAGTTCGGCTTTATGGCGAAGAGTTTGAAGTACTGTCAGACCCATTTCCTGAGGATGGCGGGGTCGCCGTTCACGTCAAATCGACGAAAGACTCAAGGATTTCCGTGCTGCGACTTCCCGCAACGGTTCTTCAGAGCGTAAGACGCAAAGTCAGTAACGCCGCTTAGCCCCCGACCAGACTGACAACGACGAGTTCAATGCAGGGGCCCCATGAAACTCTGACTGTTCGCACTCCTGACCATCTGTGGTTTCCTCATCTTCGCGCTCACCATGACATTTGTGCCCGTTTTGCTGGGTTGGGCCAGGGACCCTGCGCATCCACGGATAGCTTCCGAGTAACGGACAGCGGGCCAGTTCTACACATGTAGCGGATCCACCAGCGGTCGCTGGTGATAAGAGAACATCCCCGCCAGTTCTTGTCTCAGGCAGGATACCGCCCCGCCCGGAACAAAGGTTAGCCAGGATTTCTCGGAGTGCTGCCGGGATATCGGACTGCACACAAGGACCACGATTGTGCCCAAAGGCGACGTCTGCCAGAGCAAGCCGGTTCGGAACTCAAAACACTTTCCGGAACCCCACGAAAAGGAAACCCGACAGTGCCATCGATGCCGGCAGCGTCAGCACCCAGGCCATCGCCAGGTTGCGTACCGTAGACCATTGCAGGCCGGAATGGTTCGCGGCCATGGTCCCGGCAACGCCCGACGACAGCACGTGCGTCGTACTTACCGGCAATCCGAACCAGTCCGCCGCGCCGATCGTGAACATGGCAACGATCTCCGCCGACGCTCCCTGACCATAGGTGAGGTGGTCCTTGCCGATCTTCTCCCCGACCGTGACCACGATCCGCTTCCATCCGATCATCGTGCCGAGTCCTAGCGCCATCGCCACCGCAACCTTTACCCAGGTCGGGATAAATCGCGTCGACGCGTCCACGTGCTTCTTGTAATTGTCCAAACCTTCCCAATCGGACGCGGTCATCGTCCCTTGCTTGTTCTTCTTCATCAATCGCAAAGCTTCGCTGACCACGTACATATCGTTGCGGAAGTTTCGTACCCGGTCATTCGGAATCTTTGCCAACTCTCCGAACAGGGCCGTCTCGTTCCCTATGTCGCTCACCATCTGACGCAATGCCAGCATGGTGTTCGGAGTGAACTCCTTGGTGCGAATGTAATCGGTAAGCTCGTCCCGTTCATCGCTGATGACTGCATTCGGGCTGACATACTTAGAGAGAATGCCGGCCGCCTGTTGCGAAACGGCAATGAAGTCATCCGACTGTTTGCGCGTGACCGCGTGGTTCAAAGCATAAGCCGTAGGCACCGTCCCCACCAGAATGAGCATGATCAGTCCCATGCCCTTCTGCCCATCGTTCGATCCATGCGCGAAACTCACTCCCGTGCACGTCAGCACCAGCAGCGCCCGAATCCAAAACGGCGGCGGCTCGGTGCCCACCGGAGCCTCGTACAGCGCGCGGTTCTTGATCACCGCCTTCATCAGCCACAACAACAGAAAGGCGCAAACAAATCCCACAATCGGCGACAACAGCAGCGACTTGCCAATGTTGGTGGCTTGCCCCCAGTCCACGCCGCTGGTGCCCGTCTTCGGAGACATCAGCTGATTGGCGATGCCCACGCCAATGATCGACCCGATCATGGTGTGCGAACTCGAAGCCGGCAGGCCGAAATACCAAGTCCCAAGATTCCAAATAATGGCCGCGACCAGCAATGCGAAAACCATCGCAAACCCAGCCTTGCTCCCGACTTGCAAAATCAGTTCGACCGGCAGCAAAGAGACAATTCCGAAAGCGACTAACCCGCTCGAAAGTAACACACCCAGAAAGTTCCAGAACCCCGACCAAACCACCGCGATGTGCGGCTCCAGCGAGTGCGTGTAGATCACGGTCGCCACCGCATTCGCCGTGTCGTGAAATCCATTGACAAACTCGAACCCCAGCGCCACGAGCAGCGCAATGCCCAACAGAACATAAGGCAAGATCGATCCGCTATGCACGGTAGAGAGATCCGTGAGCAAATGGAACGCGGAGTAAATGACCCCTATAACAATGACAATCCCAAAGCCCACCATTCCGACCATTCCCGGACTTCTATTTAGCTTTTCATGAATCGCAGGCGCAGCCGTGGCCATATCGAAAGTCTCCTCTGCTCACAAATAGTTTCAGGATTCGGTGCCCAGAACCCCACCCCAAATGAAGGCGAACTATACGGTAGATTTGTTAAAGCACTGTTAAAGCCTTGCGCAGAAAAAGCTGCTAGCCGATTTGAATGAGTGCGATGCAATGCTCGCAGCTAGATGCCATAGTTCACGCCACGAAGTGCGTCTTTGTAGGCCTCGCGCGCTCCCGTGACTTTGGTGTGTGCGTCATGCTCCCTGAAGTGGGCGTCATCCCACGCCTCCATGGCAATCATCGAATGGTCATGGGTGGCTAACGCTTCTTCAGCGCGAATGGCGTCAACCCATTCATCGACAGCCTTTTTGTAGACAAGGCGCAATTGATCAAGATCGGCTTTGCTCATAACCGGAGGAGATTAATGCCACCCCGCAGCCCGGTCAATCGGATAGCGCGAATTTAACGGAAAATTAACGTCGGGAGAATTCTCCTCTTTGGCTTGCCCAGCATGCGCCCGCTGCTCGCGTGCGGGCTCGAAATGAAATTCTGGGATTCTGGGCGAGTCGTCGCTAGCCGGAAGTAATCTTCGATCTCGAGAATCGGTGTATATATAATCGAAGTTAAGGGAATGCGAAGCGAAGGACTTTTAATAGATGGGCTATCTACACGATGGACATGGAGTCGAAGCATCTGCAACCAAGACACATCGCGGATGGAAACCGGAATTAAGAATCGACGGTGAGGATCGCTCCTTTGCGCCAACTGGACGTTTCCAATTCAAGTTTTTCCGCGACGAAGAGGAAGCGTTGATTTACGCTGACGCCTGCGCCGAGTGGCTCATCAATAATGGACTGAATTGATCCCGCCGAATACGGCAGACCACGTGCCCACGGTGTCCAAGGTGCTCGAAGCATGATCTGGCGCTACCTCGTTGAAGGTCCGTGGATCGTCTTCGTCGCGTACCGGGCGGCGGGCGCACTGAAGACACGCAGGACCGTCAGTCGGGAATCCTTCGCGTCGCGTTATGGCGTCCTTCTTCTGGAAATTGTTGGCTTCGTCCTGCTCTTCAGCTGGCTTCAGGTCGCGGTGAATGATGCCGCGCTCGTGCGCGTATTCGAGCGCTTCTGCAATCTGCTTCGCGATGGGCAGCGCTTCTTCCAGCGGAATTGCGACTTCCGTGATCCGGCCGGCGAGGGTCGGTCCTTCAACCAGTTCCGTCACCAGCGCTTGCACGCCTCCGCTGTCTTCGAGGCCGTAGATGGACGCGATGTTGGGGTGGTTGAGGGACGCGAGAACTTGCGCCTCACGCTGGAAGCGGGACATAAGCTGCGTGTCCTGGGCAAATTCCTGCAGAATTACTTTCAGTGCGACATCCCGTCCCAGCTTCGAATCCGTAGCACGATACACCTCGCCCATTCCCCCCATACCGAGCGGAGACTGAATTTCATAGGGGCCGAGTTTTGTCCCAGGAGTAAGAGCCATTGGTGCGCGCAATTATAGCCTGCGTGGCACAGTACGCGCGGATGCAACGATTCTGAGTGTGTAGTCGACAACCCTTACCTTGGGATTACTTCAGAGTTGCCCGTCATCCGTCCGTAACGGACACTATTCGGTAAACACTAACCGGCCAGCTGGACGTATCAACGGTAAGGCCGAAATCGCAAGGCTCCGAGAGTAGCTCCCTTCGCTATAATCACAATCCTACGGCGCAACGGAAAAACATCGCCATAACGGCGCTTGAGAAGCGACGTTTGGCTAGAGTCATGCCAACCGGGACCCTGGGGGACCTAGATGTCAGATATGAATGACAAAGTAGCTCTGATTACCGGAGCGAGCAGTGGGATTGGCCGGGCGACAGGTGAGGCCTTCGCGGCGCGAGGCGCCAAGGTAGTTCTTGCGGCGCGGCGCGAACATGAGTTGGCGACGCTCACGAGTGAGATCGAGTCTCGGGGAGGGAGAGCAAGCTTCGTTGTTACGGATGTCGCAATCGCCAAGGATGTCGAACGGATGGTCGCGCATGCGATTGAGACATTTGGCCGGCTCGACTACGCCGTGAACAACGCGGGCATCGAGGGGCAGCTCTCTGGAATCATGAACCTTCCCGAGGAAGAATGGGACCGAGTCTTCAACATCAACCTGAAAGGCAACTTTCTCTGCATGAAGTATGAGGCCAGAGCCATGCTCGCGGGCGGACACGGTGGTGCGATCGTCAACGTCGGTTCCGTAAACTCTTTTCTCGGCTTCCCCGGCGGCTCGGCGTATGTCGCTTCCAAACACGGGCAAGTTGGGCTGACGACGAGCGTTTCCGCGGAACTGGCGCCGCAGGGAATCCGGGTGAATCTCGTCTGCCCAGGATTCATCGATACGCCGATGCATCACCGGTTGCGCGGCATCGTCGGCGACGACTTGTTCGACAAGGTTCTGATACCACGTGTTCATACCAGGCGGGCAGGCCGCCCGGAGGAGATCGCCCAAACAATCGTCTTTCTGTGTTCGGACGAGGCCAGCTACATCTCGGGCACCACGCTGACACCGGATGGCGGGTTCACTCTGACGATCTGACTTGGATTATTTCGCAGCATCAATCTTGTTCGTTGGTCCTTGAAAGGGAGCGCTTGATGAAAACGCACGCATTGTTTGACCTAACCGGTCGGGTGGCTGTCGTGACTGGCGGTAATGGCGGAATTGGTCGCGGCATCGCGCTCGGATTGGCCGAAGCCGGGGCTGCCGTCGCAGTGTTTGGACGAAACGACGAAAAGAACAAGCGGGTGCTTTCCGAATTGAAAGCAATCGGTGTTCCATCGATTGCTGTGATGGTTGATGTGACCAATCGCGCCGGACTGGAACCCGCGCTTAACAGGGTCGAGAGCGAACTCGGTGGCATCGGCATTCTGGTAAACAATGCCGGCAACGTGTCGCTGAGCGGCGGTGTGTTGCAGGAAAAACCTGAAGATTGGGACAACGTCATCGAGACGCAACTCAATGCAGTTTTCCTTCTTTCGAAGCTGGCTGCCAGATCGATGGTCAGTAATAAAGGCGGAAAGATTATTAACATTGGCAGTATGTACTCGTTCTTTGGATCTGGGCTCGTCCCTTCTTACAGCGCAGCGAAAGGGGCGATCGTCCAGCTGACCAAGTCAATGGCCATTGAGCTCGCCCCGCACAACATTCAAGTCAATGCCATCGCGCCGGGGTGGATTGAAACCGACATGACGGCGCCTGTACGTACAATGCCGATGAACGATGAAATTCTTGCGCGGACTCCCGCCGGTCGATGGGGCCAACCGCAGGAACTTGCCGGAACAGCTGTGTACCTGGCCTCGCGGGCTTCGGACTTCGTTACCGGTACTACGATCCGTGTCGATGGCGGTTATGCAATCCGATGACATTCCGGACTTGGCTCTGCATGCCTCCGAAAACCCGCCCAAACTTCGAGGCGGCTCATCTGTGTATAATCGCAGAACCTTTGCCTGAACCACCAAACCTTTCTTGGGGAGTTCACATGCGCCAATTTCGTCGGTCGGCAACCCTCGCGTTGCTGCTGGCTGTCAGTTCGTTTGCCCAGGTGAATTCGGGCGGAAAACTCCACACCTACTACGTAGCCGCTGACGAGGTGGACTGGAACTACACACCTCTCGGCCTGGATCAGATGATGGGCATGCCCTTCACGGACTATGCCAAAATGTACACTGAGCGCGGACCGCACCGCATCGGAAGCACCTACCGCAAGGCCATCTACCGCGAATACACCGACGAGACTTTCACCACGCTCAAGCCGCGTCCCGCCGAGTGGGAGCACGCCGGACTTCTCGGCCCGGTGCTACGCGCCGAAGTTGGCGACACCATCAAGGTCGTTTTCAAGAACAACGCCACCCATCCGTTCACCATGCACCCGCACGGCGTCTTTTATGCCAAGGACTCAGAGGGCGTGGGCTACAACGACGGGGCCTCGACCCCTGACAAGAATGGCGTGCCGCCGGGCAAGACTCACACCTACATCTGGGAGGTGCCGGAACGCGCGGGCCCCGGCCCCAACGACCCCAGCTCGATTGTGTGGCTCTATCACTCGCACGCCGATGAGCAGAAAGACGTTGAGAGCGGACTTGTCGGGGTCATGCTCATCAGCCGTAAGGGCGCTGCCGGTCCAACCGGT